>ERZ773070.5-NODE-5-length-193295-cov-7.474281_pt1 | contig 193295 bp, 167 predicted proteins | sample MGYA00580618_ERZ773070 | MGnify/ENA primary metagenome ERZ773070 (study PRJEB29015, sample SAMEA2738023) | human oral metagenome | biome: human oral; feature: human-associated habitat; material: dental | place: China | collected 2019 ...
CAATAAAAGCCCCAATAGATCCGACAAAGCGATTAATTTTTTGTTTAGACATATAATATCTCCTGTGATTTTATTATTATATCAGAAGGAAAAAGATGCTGTTAATAATTATGCGTAAACACTAAGTAGGACTACGAAGTGTTAATCGAATAAGCTTTCAAGTATATCAGAACATTGGCCAAGTCCTTTATGGATTCGTTGACTTATCTTCTAAGTTCTTAATCCCTGTATTGTTTAATTTTTCAATTGACATCAGCTGATTTCTAGCAAGCTTTCTCAGTTCAATCATTCTTTCTTTTTGACCCATACCTTTACCGATAAGAATTGCATTATAGCTTTCCATATTTGCAAGAACCAGTAGCTCATTCAGGCTTGCATAGTCTCTCATATTTCCCTTTAAGTCAGGATTTTCTTCACGCCACTGTTTTGCTCTTTTGTTAAACAAAGCGACATTGAACATATCCGCTTCTCTTGCATATTTGTAAGACAACTGTTCGTTGGTAAGATCCTTTAAGAGATATTCTTTGATTGCATCTGTATGAATTTTGTAGTTAATCTTAGAAATTTCTCTATTCAGATTCCATTCCAGTGACAATCTTGAATTTTCATCTGATTTAAGTCTCTTATAATCTTGAATAACGTAAAGCTTAAATTCTGGTGAAATCCATGAAGCAAATTCCATTGCTATATCACTATGAGCAAATGTACCTCCATATCGTCCTGATTTAGAAACAATACCTGTTGCATTTGTCTTTTCAATCCATTTTTGTGGTGATAGTGTAAATGCGTTACTACCTGCTTCTTTTCTAAACCTATCGAATTCGATAGGTTTAAAATCAGGATTATGCATTGATTCCCATAAACCTAAAAATTGAATATTATCTTTGCTTCTCAACCAGTTATTAATAACAATAAATGGCTCGTCACTTTTATATCTAGCGATATCCGTTAGACTTATATAGTCGTTTTTAAAGTCTTCAGTATAAATTTGAATGGCAAATCCTTTTGCTTCAATCGTCTCTTTTTTTGCCTTAGACATGTGAGCTTCTCCTTTATGGTGGTGTGCTGTTTACAACATTTATTTTTCGTAATAACTACCCTAAATAGCACACCAACGATTAGTTTTTTGATTTGATGCAGTTCTGTACGTCCGGATTCCCCCTTGTCATTCATAAAAATACCTCCTTATTTAAGACTGCTGTCTATTTTATATTTTACCACGAAAAGGGCTTTCAGATGTTATAAGGTACACTGTATCGATAAGTGAATAATATTTCCTAATACGTTTTATTTAATAAGAAATATTTTTAAGTCTCAAAATTAACAAAAAAGTCCTCTACGCAAGGACTAATTCAAATTCTAATTTCGGGGCCAAATTTAGGCTAAATTACATTTGGTGAGCCGGGTGGGACTCGAACCCACGACACCAAGCTTAAGAGGCTCGTGCTCTAACCTGCTGAGCTACCGGCCCGACTCTTTAATATCCTACCACTTTTTTGAGGATTTGTCCATAAAAATTCTATATTGATACCACAAAAAACCGGCTCACGCCGATCTGGTACACCCGGAGGGACTCGAACCCACGACCCTCTGTTCCGAAGACAGATGCTCTAATCCACTGAGCTACGGGTGCAACTGGTTCAAGTTTACCACATCTTGCTCTAGTTTTACAAAAATACGATAGAATAGAATTATGGATGACTTTTTTCGATTAACACAAGCAATCATCTTCATCATCATGGCGATCGTCATCATTTTTGGCATCACTGTCTTCTTTGGCGCACCATATGTGCCCAGCCTATCGAGCGAATTAACAAAAATGTTTAAAAAACTCTATCCACTATCCAAGAAAGACCTACTGATCGACATGGGCTCCGGTGATGGAATCGTCTTAAAAGTTGCCGCCGGATTTGGCGCGCAAGCCATCGGCATCGAACTGCACCCAGTTCTCTCATTCTTGTCGCGTATCAGATTGCGCAAATTAAAATCAAAAACCAAGGTGATGTGTCGTAACTATCTGGACTTCCCCTTCCCGCCAGAAACAACCGTAGTTTACACGTTTAGCGATTCAAGAGACATCAATAAGATCTATCAAAAAATCGAATCAGAGGCAAAAAGATTAAACAAAGATCTCTATTTCATTTCAAACGGATTCGAAGTACCCGGTAAAAAACACGAGAAAATATATTCTTCATTCTACCTCTACAAAATATCTGCTGAAAAAAATAAATAATACTTGAGGTTATAGGATTATACTTGAGGTTATAGGATTATACTTGAGGTTATAGGATTATACTCGGGATTATAGAGTCGCAAATTTAGTTACTCACAACAAAAAAGTCCCCCAACCGGGAACTTATTTGTTGTGTTTGCGTTTCTCGCTGTGCTTATGATTGTTGTTACGATTAAGCTTGGAAATCACAATCTTCTTTTTCTTAACTGCCATATTAGCCTTTCTTTAATCTGTTATATTTTAACATAAAGCAGCCATGCTGACTAGTCTATACAAAACCCCGGTCCAGGACCGGGGCAAGCTTCGATTAAATTCCCTGAGTCATGTTATGATAGGCCCAACTAATAGCATTGTAGGCACCATTATACATTTCCTGATATTCAGGAATCTCCCACTGGCCATAATCCACACATTTAAGTTTGAGAATCTTGAGATACAGCCCGATAATCTGGTCGATGGTAAATAGGGTTGACCAAGCTTTTTTCTTGGCGATGACATCAAATTGACGTTTTAGATCATCGATCTCGACCTGCCATTCAGATAGTTTCAGATAGAGCTGAGCTCGAATGCGAAAACACTCACTACAGCTCGTGACCTTCTTAATCTTCTTGAGGCTTAAAGTGATTTCCCTGCCATTATTTAAAGTAATAACAAAGAACTGATCATCGTCACAACGATTGATTCGAGAAATCACTCCATCGGTATACGGCCTTGGTATGCTACATTGTGGATCCTCCTTCTTCTTGTAATGCGACCTAATTGCCACCCGGTCGCCAACACAATAAAACTTCTCGCCGGCTGTGGTATAGATAGCAATCGGATGCGGTCTGCCATCTACCACATACTTAACTCCCTCAATGTTAGTTTTTTCTAACTTCATAGATTCCCCTTTCTGGGTTGAATTAGAGCCCGTGGCTTGCGATGGGGTTTCCCCATACTCTAATCACTAGCCAAGAAAATTCTTGGACAGTAGTTAACTAATTAATCTGGTTTCTTAATAACCTAACTACTATCCAAGAGTGAAGATAAAAACAGCAAGAGTCTTCGCTTATAAAATATTTGGATTTCCTTAGAATTTAATCAAAAATAAAGGTACGTAGTAACACTATATTTATATATTATATAATTATTTTTACTGTTGTCAATAATCGTGGATTTTATACTAAACTTCCTCTGCAATCCTGTAATATGTTAAAATTAGGTATTAATACCAACTTGTAAAGCATGGTTATGAAAGGAAAAAATGTTAAAAATTGAAGAGAATGTGATGATTAAAAACCTAGTAACGATGCGCATTGGCGGTCCAGCAAAGTTTGTAATTACGGTGACTAAAAAAGAAGATATTCCAGAAGCTTATGAATTTGCTAAGGAAAGGAATTTGCCAGTCTGGATATTAGGGGGCGGAGCAAACACCTTTTCCAAAGATGCAGGGTTTGAGGGGGTAATTATTCTTGATCGCATTATGGGAATTTCCCAAATAGAAACACCAGCCGGCGAAGAAGAAAAAGAAGGGGTGGCATATTTTAAGGCTTATGGCGGCGAACAGTGGGATGATCTTGTAACCTTCGTGTCTGAACGAGGCTACTCGGGAATTGAGGCAATGGCTGGCATTCCTGGAACCGCTGGTGCGGCACCAGTACAGAATATTGGGGCTTATGGTCAAGAAGTGACTCAGGTGATTGTTTCCGTGGAGGCTTATGACACTAAGCTTGAAAAATTTGTGGTTATACCAGCTAGCGAAATGAAAATGAGTTACCGCAAATCAATCTTTAACTCGGGTGAGAATGTGGGGCGCTTCTTTATCTATTCGACAACAGTGCGTGTTGAAAAAGGTCAGCTGAATCCTCCCTTCTATCGTTCCCTTCAGGCCTATGTTGATGAGCACGGAGAGACTGACTTTTCACCACTAAATATTGCAAGAATGGTGAAAGAGGTACGTAATAGTAAATTACCAGACCCAGAAAAAATTGCGAGTGCAGGAAGTTTCTTTAAAAATGTGTATTTGACTGACGAGGAGGCCGACGAAGCTGAGGCGCGTGGAATACAAGTTTGGCGAAATGCTAAAGAAGTGGGGCCAGATTCTCCTGAAAAGCGGACAAATCTTGTAAACTCCGGTTGGCTGATTGAGGAAGCCGGACTAAAGGGTAAGGTTTTCCACGGTATGAAGGTGAGCGAGAAGGCAGCATTGATTTTAATTAATGAGTCTGCCAAGTCATACGCAGATCTTGCAACAGCACGTGAAGAAATTGCAAAAATTGTGTTTGATAAATTTGGTTTTAAAATCGAACAAGAACCAGATGAGATTGAGGCTTAGGAACAGCGCATGGTGAAAGAATTAAACGGCCGAGAATTGGTGGGGTTCATTAAAGAGAGACAGGCACACCTCGTACAAATTTTAAGAAGCAACAAGAAACGTGCGAAGCTAGTGATTGTGCGCGATTCGGATAATCCGGTGATTACTAAATATGTGGGGCTGAAATGTCAATACGGGGAGGATATTGGAGTTGAGGTGGTTGATCTTAAGGTTGAACCGACAGCTGAGGCATTAAAGCAGTCGATTCGTGGAGCCAATGAGGATGAGACAGTCTCCGGAATTATCGTCCAGCTGCCACTAATGAATTCTGAAATAACCGAAGAAGTACTAAGCGAGATTGCGCCGGAGAAGGACGTGGACGGACTCTCTGGACAAGGAAATTTTGATAGTGCGACAGCAACGGCAATTAACTGGCTTTTGACCGGTTACAATATTGACCTAAAGCAGAAAAAGATTGCCATTGTCGGTAGGGGGAGACTGGTCGGCAGGCCACTAGTTTCAATGTGGACAAATTCAGGACTGAGTGTAGAGGTTTTTCACCGTGGCTCAGATTTTTCTAAGTTACGAGATTATGATGTAATTGTAACAGCAACTGGTGCGCCAGATTTAATTACAGACGAAATGATCCGAAGCGGAGCGGTGATTGTGGATGCGGGGACGGCAAGTGAGGGCGGAAGACTGGTCGGAGACATCTCAGATGAAATTCGCGAAAGAACAGATATTTCTGCAATCACACCAAAAATTGGGGGCGTGGGGCCATTGACGGTCGGGGTATTGTTTGAAAATGTATTGATGGCGGCTGAGAGGACCCAGCATCAAAATTGATTTAACTACCTTTAATTTTATTGTTTATATTAAAGGAATCAGATAAAAAATATGAGCGTAAGCTCATATTTTTAAACTTTGGTGAGTAATGCTACGGGGTTGGACCTCCACCACCGTTCCCACCGTTGCCGCCGCCGTTGTTGCCATTACCGCCACCATTACCGTTACCACCATTGCTTCCGTTGCCGCCGCCGTTGTTACCACCATTACCATTACCACCGTTGTTGCCGTTACCACCATTGCTTCCGTTGCCGCCGCCGTTGCCGTTACCACCGTTACCACCGTTACCGCCACCATTGCCGTTGCCGCCATTGCTTCCGTTGCCGCCGCCGTTGCCGCCGCCGTTGCCAGCTCTATTTTTACTCCAACTTATAGTCTGAGTAACCTGGCCATTATTATCACGGATCTCCATTACACGATTGCCAAGGTTATTTACATTAGTACCAGAAACATTTGTAATAAGATCACGCGCGTTATCATTAAGCTCGCCGACTTGAGTTGGATCATTTTCAAGACTCCTAACAGCACTCTGCACAATAGTATCTAAGTTTTGATTAGCTGGCGCTGAAATTAAACCGCTTGCCCTAGCTTTGCTTATCTCAGCAGCATCATTCTTGCTAATTCCTTTAATATCTTTAGAGTCCATAGTTTCAATGAACTTATTTGTTGCTTTATTGCGAGAACCTTTCAGGGCTATTGGTCCAGTAGTCGAGGTATTCAGTTCAGTAATAGCACCCGATCCTTGCATACTCTGCATTTGTTGATAAGTAATTCCATACTTGTCTTTAAGATCAGAATTATTAGACATATAGTCCCTCGCAAGAACAGCGCGCGAGCGTTCACTAGAATTAACAGATATAGCTTGACCATTACTATTCTCATACGTTCCAGTCTGGAGGTACTTTTCATAAGCTTTTTGTCCATCTTTTGTTTTGAGAATATAGCGTTGAAGGGCACGCATTTGAAGATCACGTTGATGATTTTCTTCCTCATTTTCACCATAACCTTCATTCTGCATTCTTGCAAGATTTTCTAGAGCATCGCTATAAGACATATTTTGGCGAGCATAGTCAGACAAATAAGCTGTAGCCTGCTCCTCGTCTACTTTATCCATAGCTGTATTAGCAGTTCTTGCCATACCCGCATCACTGGTATCATGTTTATACTGCGACATTACTGCGCCAATTGTAGCGACTTGATGAGCATCTTTTCCTAGAACGCCGACAGCATTCATGAGGCGCCTACGTTCGCCAGGCTTCATCCGTGCTAGTTGCTCCTGAGTGTAACCAGCATACTTTTTAGCAAATTTTGCTTGTTTACCAAGCTCATAATTTTCAGCAGAAGCCTTAACGGCACCCGAATTCATAATCTTCTTATTTGCAAGTTGCATACCACCGTTTGCACGACTCTGGAGCTGGGCAACACCATTTGCCACAGCGTCGAAGCCCTTCAAAGCATTTCTAGTCATTGTTGGAACTGCAAAGTACGGAGCAATACTGATAAAACCGGCAACTAGCTGAATAAAGACACCCGTTGAACTCATAACGATTAATCTAGCAGCCATAAAACCACCACCAACCATAAGACAATAGACTGGATAAAGGAAGAGTAGTCCACGGAAGAGAGAGATCCATTTCTTGAAAAGAGCATTTGTGTTTGGTAATGCATATAGGACGAAAGCGATTGGCGAGGTCACGATCATGACGATGATCATGGCTTGACGAGCACCAAGCATCAAGAGGGCGAAGAAGCCAGCCAAAAAGGCAGAGGCGGCAAGACCTAGAACGGGAAGGATGAGCGCGAGGAAGCCCCCACTCTGTGCGGCACCAACAAGAGTTGCACCGGCACCAACAAGAGCAACAATGCCAGCGACAGCTGCTGCAACGCCCAATGTTGCGCCACCAGCACCTACGCCATCACTACCAACTCCAGCACTAGCGGTGAGCCCACTTGCGGCGTTCTCAAAAATGTTTTTCACACTGTTACCGATTATGTTTGAAAGATCGACGACGATACCACAAATGATATATGAAAAGTTAACGATAATAGCAGTAACAATTAATTTTGGCAGGAGACGTTTAATACCATAGTTATCAATACCAAAACCAGTGACCTGAGAGAAGATCACAAAGAGAAGAGCGATGACAAAAGCGATATTGGCCATATTGCGGAACAGAGACCAGGCCTTATACATAGCGGAAGAATCATTATTTTGTGCGAGATTAGTGACAATTGACTTGTCGACACGAATGAGAGGCTCAACGAATTCGTTGAAGATACCCTGAACGGCATCACGAAGAGTATACATTAGAGGACAAATCATCCAACCAAGAGCGCCAGCATTTGCAAAACAAGTAGCAGATTCGCCATTGGCACCATCTTCCTTCTCGGAGGCATTATCGCCAGCTAGTTCCTTACAACCTTCTTTTGACGGGTCAGTTTTACAATCGATTGGAGTAGCCTTACAGAGTGCAAAACTTGAATCGGCAGCACAGACGGAAGCAAGGTTGATCGAGTTTAGATTATCTAAAATCTCTCTAGCTGTTTGTGGCTTAATTGTGTCACTGATACGGTCAGCAGCATTTACTACACCTTTCCCATTTGTTGATTTATCCATAAGGATATCATTTGCTTTTAGCTCCAATACAGATTCATTCATAGGACAGTACTGGACTTCCGTTTTATTAGGGTCGGATTCAGATTTCTTAAGATATTGGAGGTAAGCACCATTGGAAGGGCGTGAGGTACTGCAACCAATAGACGTATCAACAGAGATAGCATCGAACACATCGTGAAGCACATAATACCAGTTGTAAGCCCTTTCTACCGCTGTGAAACCACTAGTCTGAGCTGCAGATGAAGAACCACCATATAACTCATAGTCAAGTGACCCTGGTGTATTACCTGCTGAAGGGACAGGATATGAGGGTAAATAATACTTCATAAGTTTATCGTAGTTTGGAGAACCGCCATATGTGTAATCTTTTGCGATTGAATTATTAAGTTCCGTTCCAGCGCCTGCATTTACACCAGAACCAGTGTCAACCGAACTAGTACTATTTGTAACCACAGATTTTGCGCCAATTTCTTTTGGAAAGGTATCGCCAAAACATGGCCACCCATTATTTGTCGAAAATCCGGAAGCCTTAACTTTGTTTAATGATTGACTTGATTCTATTTCATTAAACATATCTGAGAAAAACTCTTCGGGAGTTTTTCCAATATATTTATCCAGACTGGGACTATCATATGCCGATGTACTATAGTACTTGCACTTATTTTTTTCTGGTAATTCCGATAAGTCCATAGTTACATATATTTTTTTATTGTAACTATCAAATCCTAATTTGATATATTTGTCTGAGGTAGTATTTTTTATAACTACATCATTTGATGTTATTTTCTTACCCTGAGACGGAGTAATTTTTCCATCAACAATATTTACACATATAGAGTTCGTTGTCCTTGTGCTACCAGTACCGTCTACTTTGGTAGCCGTATAATTTAGTGCTGCACAATATAATTGTGCGTTACTCCTGTCGCTCGTAGTATATCCGAGAGCTTCGATTAAGCTATTTTTTTCTGCGACAGAGCCATCAGCGTATATATCTTTTTTGCCACCCAGCATCGAAAAAGTCTTAAAACTATTATTATCGCCATCAGAATAGCTCATAAAAAGTTGTTCGCAGGAAATATCTCCGTCCTTAACAGTGTTTCCGGAACCGTACTTGAGAGGCAATAAAACGCTCTTGTCATTTACATAAATAGGCGTATTTGTGTTAAATAAGATGTTGGGTGAAATATTGGAATCTTTAATATCCTTCTTAGATAGAACGCCACCATCTATACATTTTTTAAAGCCGGCTTTTAATACTTTAAGTAATAATGTATCTTTTGGAGATAAAGCTTCGGCGTGAACATCTTCTGAAAAATTAATATTAACTACTGAAGTTAATATTAATTGAAATAAAAATACAACTACTATGGATAGGAGGATTAGTCTTTTACTTTTATTTTTATTTATAAGTGCTTTCATCTCTTATTTTTCCTTAGTAGTTGATTTTGTATTATAGAGTGCAATTATGGAATTATTTAGATATAAAGTTGAATCTAGATAACTATTGGAAAAGATTGTTTCTAAACCATCTAACTCTGTATATAGATCATTTAGTGCTTCATTATCGGGATTAATTCTACTATTAACTTCACAATTAACATCTATGGAGCCTCCTTTGATACACCCGGCGTTCTTTACTTGATCTAAGTAGTCAATATACTTACTATAGTAGGCAGTAAAATAATCAAGACGCTCTTTTGCATAAGAAATTTCTGAAGTCTTTATTTGTGAAATATAGTTATTGGCAAGGCTTTTAGCGGCTTGATTGTCTTGCACGTAGGCAGATCTTATTTTTGTAATTTTTTCTCCCATTTCAAGATAATTGCTAAAAAGCATCAAAAAGGAAGCGATTGGTTCTTGATTGCCATACTTTAAATACAGTTCATTTAACTTCGATGCATAAATCGATTTTTCTTCAGAAGTTGCAGATTCTGACAAAATCTTATAGGCATAAGTATAATTTGCTGGTAAATTAACATTAATATCTTTTTTTCCATTCTCGTCACCATATTGATAAAGCTTAACAAATGAAGTGTAATCTTTAATGTCTCCAGATCCAACCTTCTTTGGAGATATAATAATTTTCAAGATAAGAATTATAGATAATACAAAAAATAGAGCAACAACGCTTATAAAGATTAATTTTTTATTCTTGCTTCTTTTGGAAGCTAAGTTATTTGTCGGAACATTTAACTGTTGTTCGGAAAATTTATAGCTATTTATACTATTGGTTGAATTATTTATTTCTGGGCCCATCTTGGTTTGATTATAACATAAGGATTTTAAAAACCGATAAAATAACACATGAAAAAGACCCTCCGAAGAGGGCCTAAATTCTTAATGTAGGTCAGTTAGTCCACCGATCTTACCTTCCATTGGATCTTTCCTGAAAGAAGGATCCTTTATATTGATATATGGAAGGATTGAGTCTCTAAAACCTTGATCAAAGAAGTCAGAGACCGCAAGGAGGCTTTTCTGCCCATTTTTGGCCTCCACATAGTAGATCCCATTTGGTTTTACTGTGAAGAATTTAGAATCCCACTCATAGTTAGGTTCATTAACCAAATCTTCGGAACCGGTTGCATAAAAATGGTGGAACCATTCAGAACGTACACCATTTTCGTCCTCTTCGGATTCACCGCTCCAATAGCTATCAAGGTTAAACCCATCCTCGGCAACAAATACGTTTATTTCCGATAGACGTCCATATGCGTACGGATTACTATTGTCACCATCAAAAGAATACACAGTAACAATTCCGTTTGGATAACGAGCTGCGATGCAAGTCGTTGAAGCGTATATCGTACCTAATCTCTCGATGCTGATAGCACCACTATCTATCAGATATTGGTTAAAATCGAAGTCTGCTATATATGTTTCTGCATCCTTATCTATATTTGATAGATAAGTAGATGCAAAATCACCTTTCTTGTTACTTACAGCTTTCACATTTTGTGCACTTTGCGCGCTTTGTCCGGCTGCCTTATTGCCTGCACATGCGGAGGTAAGTAATGCCACCGCGAGTACCAAAATGCTTAATATTTTCTTCATAGTTTTACCCCCTTATGAAAGAAATGCGGACCAGAGTTTGTAATGTACTCTAGTCCTTGTTGATTAGTTGATGTGATTATACTATATAATTTTATTTTTTGCAAGCATAAGAACAATGATTTTGTGATTTTGCAAGCGAAAGGAAGTACTGTTGTTTTCTTCAAACAACTGCTTGATCATTTTCATAATAGTAATACAAAGAATAAAAAATTAACAGAGGAAAAATAGATAAAAGACCACAAAAAAAGAACCAGATTACTCTGGTTCTTTTTCATTCTGAGGCTGAGCCTAGAATTTTTGGACTTCGCTTGACGTCCGAGAGTTTTTATACTTCGGAGCGGTCAATTATCGAAGTTGTTTGCGGCTAGCAATGTAGTATCCAGCAGTGGTGACTACAGAACCAAGTCCGATGATGCCAGTGGCAACAGTTTCAGGACCGGTCTTTGGCAACTCTTTTGGAGTTGGGGTTGGGGTAGGAGTTGGTGTAGGAGTAGGGGTAGGAGTTGGTGTTGGAGTTGGGGTAGGTTCACATTCCTTTTTCACATAGACATCAGCGTTGTCTTGAACGGCGAAACCGTTAGCACTAGCTTTAGCCCAGTTAATAAGACGGTTATTACCACAAACTAGGTTCTTATCAACAACCTTAGCGAGGAAGCGGATGTAACCGTCACCACGGAGGTTGTAATTACCAATATTAACACCGTTGGTCAATAGACTATCTTCGTTATTAACAGCACCATCACGGAGATCTGAGCGGTAAAGTTTAGTAGTACCTTTGACATATTCCATGTTGGTTGGAAGAGAGTCTTTGATCATTACGTTCTCAACCTTGGAAGCGTTGAGGTTCTTGTAGTGAATCTGATACTCAACAGTGTCACCAACCTTAGCATCGACAGATTCTTTCCAGTCCTTTTCACCTTGTTTACGAACCTGCTTCATGATTGAAGTATTTTCGAAAACTGGTTTAACTTGAAGAGTGACGTAACCAGCATATTCATAACAACCTGGAATGTTGCCGTCAAGCTTGTCATAACCAAGTTTGACACCAGTGGAGACGAGATTGTCAGAGAGAGTGACGCCGCTCTTGAAAATGTTGTTTTCATAGAGAGCAGAACCTTCGATGTAGTCGAGGTAGAAAGCACGACCATCGGCGCTCTTAAGATTTAGAGAATCCCAGTAGCGAGATGGGGTTGCGTTGCTGGCGTTGATATAACCAGTAACACGTGCTTCTTTAGAAACCATGTTTGGAAGGTCGACCTGTGCAGTCACATCTTTAGCAACAGCATTGACACCCTTAGGGTTGTTGTTGTGGATGTACATACGAATGACATAGGTTTTGCCTTCTTCGATGTTTACATTACCAATGTTCCAGACGTTGTTTTTACCTTGAGCGCCGGTGGCAGCATCACGGATACCGATGAATGAGCGTTCGTCGGTGAGTGGTGTAGTGACACCAGCTCTTCTCTCAGCTTCAGTAAGAGAAGAATCATTATCTTTGATAGAGTTCATAACGATTTTGTCGCCAAGTTTACCAGCGTTGATTTCAGCGATGGTGTAAGTTGGACGACCGCCAGCGTTATCACCCCAACCATAAACGGTTGAGACAGTGGCGATACCAGCAGCTACAGAAACAGCAGCTACAGACATAATTTTGAGTGCTTTTTTCATAAAAGCTCCTTTCTTATAATTATTTCTCACTTTAATTTTGTTTGGTTTTGCTGGGTATTGGTTTAATAAACATTCCCACAAAGTTTACTAGCCGAATTTTTAATTTTCGTCTTACCACGCAAAACCGAATCATCTCAAATTCAAAATAGTTCATGGATATCCGGCAGCCCCTTGCGAGGCCACCGGTATTAAAGTTAAAGTGCTATAGATGTTGCCACTCGCCCAAGCCTTGCGGCCTGAGTAAGTAACGAGTTACCGTGTGATCAGCCGGAGTCCATTTGAAGTTAGTCTTCAAGATGGAATTCCTCACCATAACCAGTAAGCGGAGTGCCTTCTGTTGCGGTGCTGTTTCCAGCTGAGTTGCCTGAGCTGTTGCCTGAACCAGCAGCGGTTTCCTTGGATCCTGTAATCAGGTTTTGACCCTGATTATTTTTCCAAGAAGACTGGGTCTCAGCCTCAGTTTCATAATGTGTTCTGTTATTGTCAACACCGTTGACGCTAACATTCGTACTAGACTGATCCTGAGTCGGGGTCGCTGGAGTTTCCTTTGCAGGATCTCCGTGACCCTTTCCAGTCTCCGCAATCGGATCATTTGGCTCGTAAGAGTCAGCTCCAATCACAGTAGAGCCGCCACCAACTCTTCCACCTCCGTGATTCACGGAGTCCTTGCTCCTCTCCTTTTTGGTCTCAGGAGTAGGAGTAGGTGTTGTAGGCTCAGGAGTTGTAGGTCTTGTTGGCTCCGGCTTGGTTGTCTCTGGAGTTGTAGGTCTTGTTGGCTCCGGATCCCTGTGAGGCCTGGTTGGAGCCGGCTTTGTAGTCTCCGGAGTCGTTGTCGTTGGCTCCGGATCACGGCCAGGTTTTGTAGGTTCTGGCTTAGTCTCCTTTGGAGTCTCCTGTGGAGATTCCTCAGGAACAGGCTTTGGCCTACTTCCAGGTATCTCTGGCCTCTTATCATGAACATTGAATCCAATGATAAGAGCGTTCTTTCCTGACTTAGTCAAGAAAGAAACGACCAGGGCATCCCTATCCTCTGGTTCTTCAAAGGCCTCTGCCTTGACCCTGCTTGGCTGCAGGTCGTTGGCAGGTTGCAGTCCCCAATGCTTCTCAGCATAGAGCTTACTAACGCCTTTGACTACAAAACGGTCAAGGAGCCATCTGGTTCCTACCGCATAACGCCTATACTCGTCAGAGACGAGTATAGGTCCGTCTGCGGTTTCCTTTGTCAAGAAATAGCCGTTTCCTTTGCCATCTCCCTGGAAGGCTGCATCGTACTTCTGCACGAATTCGCCTAACCAAGGGTTCAAATCCAAAAGAGTTGAGCCATCAGAAAATTTTGATCCTGAGAGGGCTCTTGCTACCGCAGCCCCATAAACTGGGTTGCGGAGCAATTCCTCCGTTAACTCTGAATCCCACCAGCCCCTAACGGTTTCGTCCGAATAGGACTGACCGTCTTTCTGGCTGGCGCCAGAAAATGGGAAGGTGAGGGCAGAGCTGAAGCCAGCAGCAGCTACCCTATCCTTATTTTGGTTAGGCATGCTGCTGTACAGAAATTCACGGCTGACGTTTGGGAACGCCGACTGTAAAACTTCTGCGTCAAGGTCGACGGTAAGGTCGGCCTTAGCCTGGTTTAATTCCTCTTCAGTGAGACTATCGCTAGCGATCGCCTCCTTGTTCCCTGTGAAGTAGGTGTTCTTTGCCCAAGCGACAATACCTACCAGTAACATGATAACCGCCATGGTTGCCAGGATCTTTTGTAATGGGCTGACGCCCTTTCTTTTCTTATTCATATATCTCTCCTTTCCCCTCTGTTGGGGAGATTTTCTACATGATGCCTAGCTGCTGAAGCAGAAATCTGCAGGCAGCTAAGCAAGCGACAATTAAAATTACAGTCAACACTCTCGAAGGAGTAATAACTGCCTTTGCAGCTTCAAGCATGGCGCTATCCGCTGCAGCTTCAATATCTTCCTTTTCGTCATCCTCTTCGGCCTTCTGTCGAAGGAAATGTGAGACTCCTACGAGAAGAAGGCCAGCGGCAGCCACCACCAAGATTGAGCTAAAAAACTCAAATCTTGCTAATAGATATGCATGGTAGCCGCTAATAGTAGCTGCCACCACATACGCTATCATCGCCCAGCCTAATTCTGGCTGACTAGGCGAAACGGCGATTATACTCGTTATGACAAAAAAGCCAAACGAGTATACAAAGACCGCAAATAGCTGACTGTTAGGCACAAATCTAACAGCCAGAAAAGGCAAGCCAGTGAAGAGAAATGTTAAAGCTATTAAAAGCTTGTGAAACTTCCTACTTCGGAGTGGAGCCGTATTGACTCTACTTTCCCTGGCGTTCTTGACGAGGCCTATCTGTAACTGTCTAGCTGCAAATAAGCCGAGGATCATGTAAATTATGAAAATGACTACTTTCATGTTTTCCCTCCTTGGGATCTTCCGCTTTGTGCGGATGGATTTTAAGGAGGACCACGACGCCTCCCTAAAACAGGTTGAGGCGCCGATAAAAGGCGTCAGAGTTACATCTATATAAACAGGTTCGTTGTTTGAACCTGAGATGATTCGGTTTTTAATGGTCGTCATTATTGGTAGCGGGGGTCAAGCCGTACCTCAGACTGGTGTGATTATACTATATTATGCATAAAATGTCAATGGTTATGCAATGATTATGCTTATGTTTGCAAATAGGTTGCGAGGAGATAGAGGAAATTAGTGTTTAATATGGGGTGAGATTAAGGAATAACAGAAGAAAAATTAAGGAATGGCGGGAGAATTTTTGGCATGAAAAATCCTCCCCAGAATGGGGAGGACAAAAGAGTTAAAAAAAATAGAGATTACTGGTCTTTGGCTGAGGCGTCGACCTTAGAGGACTGTTGCTCAAAGTAGAGCCTTTTTTCCTCCTCAGTAGCCTCGCGGGTTTCAACCGCTTCGCCACCCACAATTTTGGAAACGAATATCGTTTCCTTGAGAGTGGATCCCGGATTCTTTGCGAACAACTCGAATGCTCTTTCTCTTGAAGTGAACATTGACTGTTCACCCTGGTAGACCATGAGGAATCCCGGATGCGTCTCTTCCTCTATCTTGCGGGACTCTATGAGTTCCGTAATTTTATTGAGGAGTTGCGGATTCTTCTCAAAGCCCTCCTCTAATAATTGTAGAAGAGATTCGCTAGCCTTCCCCTCTTGAACAAACCTATTAAGGTCCGCCTGGAGGGCCCTCCAGATAATCGCCTCAGCAGACTCGCTGGATTTCTGTGCCGGAAATGATTCCTGCACGGGGGCCGAAACTGATTTGCTAACCGGTTTTTGAACCTGAGCCGGAGTTGACTCACTGGCCGGCTTCTGAGCCGGAGCCTGAACTGTTTCTGGAGCCGACTTTTGGGCAGGTTTCGGAGACTCCTGATTCTCCTCTACCTCTTCGAAATCATCGTCGAAATCCTCATTAGACCCGATGACTCCATCCTTGAAGCTCTTGAAGATCTCGCCCCAGGATGGCTCGCTGCTATTTTTTCTTTTGATGTTGGACATAATTGCCCCTTTCTGGCGCTGTGTTGCGCCCAACTATAGACCAAACTCTTTTGTATAAAAGAGCTTCCACTGAACTATTCAGTAGACTTCGTCATAATACCATATTATTTAGTTTTTGTCAATGGCGTGGTATGGTTGACTGTCCATATAATTTCGTTTTGTCAAGTGTGCAATTTGAGATGATTTATTTATCGTTTTGCCAAGTGTACTATTTGAGGGGTTTTCTTTATGATTATGGTAAGATAGAGGCATGGGATATGACTTTGCATTAAACGATCAGGAACTTGCGCGATCTTTTTTATTAAGGGATGATAATCGAGAAGAGTTTTTTCATTCTTCTGGCTATGCTGGGGGACAGAATTCGAGTAAAATCGGAACGGCTTCGTTTGGAAAAACGGTGGCGGAACGACAGAATTTGAATGAGAACCGACGCTTTGTGCGTGGATATGAGAATGCAAGTTTAAGTTCACAGATTGCAATTACGCAGGAACGCACGCGTGGGGCCTTTGAGCGAGAACAGAGGATGGGGGCTGATTCTGCGACTATTGGTACGGCGACTGGGGCCGATATGAGGCAAGGTGGAGAGACTGGAGGATACCGCTATCACGAGGATTTGGCGCGCAGACAGGAGATGATGGGAGGAGGAGCTTTTGGACGAGAGGGAGGAATCAGTGGTGCGGGCAGAGCTGATGGATCAAATAGAGCTGGCAGAGTTGGTGGTTCGGAAACGACAAGCTACCAGGATTATGCGGCGGCAGCAAAGAAGAGCTTTAGTCAGGAGCAGACACGTGGAGGCGGATACGGCGGAGACGCTGGAAGATATCGTGGAGGAGAGCCAGCCTCGCAAGGTGGACGTTATGGCGGGAGTGCGTATGGGGGAACTGGGCGTAGCACCGGATATGGAGGGAGCAGTCTCGCGCAAAGTTTTAAACCTGATTTTGGTATGAAATTTGGAGCTGGCGGGAAATAATTGCGTTTTAAGAAAAATTGATATCGATCAGCTTGTAAGGCAGTTGTAGTTCTGATATAATTGCTGTGCTAGGCTTTAGTTTAGCGGAATTTTACAATTTGGTGGGAATAGCTCAGTCGGTTAGAGCGTCTGATTGTGGTCCAGAAGGTCGTCGGTTCAATTCCGATTTCCCACCCCATTTCCTTAATCCCCTCTTGATAGTTGAGATATAGTGGAATAAAATAAATTGTAGATTACGCGAGTGTAGTACAACGGTTAGTATACAAGTTTTCCAAACTTGGGACGAGAGTTCGATTCTCTCCACTCGCACCAGATAAGAAAGAGCGTTTTGGCTCTTTATTTTTTTGTTAAAACAAGACCTATATAATAACCATTTAAAAAACACCTAGGAAGTAGTTTGCTAGACTAGGTGATTTTTTATTGGGGAAATGCAAAGTAAACAAGGACGCCAACAACTGTGCCGAGGATTATTGGAAGAAGGCAAAGTAAACAAGGGCGCCAACAACTGTGCCGAGGATGATCATAAAAGTGATGGCGATGGCGAGCGAGATACCGACGCCTTTTGGACGATCTTCAACGATCATAGTGCCTTTTTTAGTAGACTTTTTAGTGTTCTCGCGTTTTGCGTAAACGTTTTTACGCGGTTTTGAAACACCAGTAAGGTCGTCAGTCTGTTTTAGCATAGAGGCTGCGTCAAAAGAGGTGCTGATCGTAGAGTTATCTTTGCGAGACTCCGAAAGAGGGCGCTTAACAATTTTATCGGTATTAATAAATGGAGAGCGACCGCCTAAGACGTAATTCATGTTGTTTTCAGAAGTATCTGGCACGGATTCTGAAGCTTGCTTTTGATTACGACTGGCAACGGAGGGTCTCTCTGGAGTGTCGGCCATGGAGTCCTCGAATGTGCCATAGAGAAGATCTTCCAAATCGCCGCTTTGAGATGCCTGGACGAGGGGGTCTTGTTCCTCCTCATGGACTTGACGAGAAGGGCCAGCAGGACGGATGCGACCAAAGAGTTTGCGATTTGGAGAAGCTACCACCTGGATGCGTGAAGCGGGGAGAACCTTAGTATCACCGGCGGGGCGGAGTGCGGGTTTTGCTTGAATATCGGAGACCGAGATGGTGGTTTTTGCCTGCATTTCAACTGAGCGGCCTTGAATACGAGCGGCAGGGTCAGCATTTTTCTTGAATGGTGAGGTTTGAACTGGAGCAACAGTAATACGACGAGAGACATTAATCTTCGAGGCTTCTTTCTGGCGCTGCATTTCTTGCATGGCGCGCTTTTTGCGATCCTGTTCTTCAATTTGGCGGCGGCGAGCCTCTTGCTCCATCGCTTTGCGGCGGGCAGCCATTCTTTCTAGGGCTTCGCGCTGGGCAAGACGTTGCGCCTCAATGGCACGCTGACGTTCCGCCTCTAAGGCACGATTACGCTGCTCTTCGACGGCCTGATATTCGGAAAGCTCCTGTTTTGCAGCCTCAATGCGACGTTGATTAAGATTTTTAAGACGATTTTGTTCTTCAATTTGACGTCTAATTGCCTCTCGGCGTTGCATTTCTTGCTGCGCAATGCGGTGACGTTCGAGCTCGCGATCAGTTGGCAGAGAAGCAGCTGTGCGTCGCGCTGTCTGGACTGGGGCAAAATCCATACGCCTATACGAGGCTTGAGACTTAGCCATTCTTGTCCTGACTGAGCTTGGCTGTGAAATTCTAGTTGATGTCCTTAGTTCGTCTTGCATAAGCTTTAATCTATATTCTTATATATTATACTCGATTTTTAATATTTTTCACAAATAGCTTAAGTTTATTCACGCACGCGTTTTGCGGTTTCAATGATTTCGTTGAAGTTATCGGAAATGAGACTGGACTCGCCAACAAGTACACCATTGATACCTGGGATGGTTAAATAGGCACCAGCATTATTGGGATTAACACTACCACCATAAAGGAGCGGAATTTCTTCGGTAGTTTCTTGCCCATAAATATCGACGAGCTGTTCTTTGATTAGACGAATAGAGGCCGCAATTTCATCGGGAGTGGCAGGGCGAGCTTGTTTGGAAGTGGAAATCGCCCAGACTGGCTCATAGGCGATGAGACATTTTTTAACATCTTCAGTATCAATTTCAGAGAGCCCGCCGAGAAGCTCATCTCGGAGTACGTCGATAGTTTCACCGAAATTGCGCTGATTTTCGGTTTCGCCAATACAAAGCACGGGGGTGATACCGCTGCGAATGGCGGCGGCAACCTTTTGACTAATGTCTTTATTGGTCTCGCCAAAGATAAAGCGTCGTTCGGAATGACCGATCAAAGCATAAGAAACAACACCACGAAGTTGAGCGATGGAGATTTCACCAGTGTAGGCGCCGAAGTCTTTTTGGTAAAAGTTCTGGGCGGCTAGCTTGATTTTTGACTTATTACGTTCAAGCTGGAGAGACAAAGAAGAGAGAGAAATGGCGCTCGGTGCAATGATAATTTCGAGACCACGTGAAGGTTTAATTTTTTTAAGAAGTCGTTGAAGATAGATTGAAGAATCACCGACCGTTAAATTCATTTTCCAGTTGCCCATCACGTATGTTTTCATAAATCTATTATAGCATTTTTAGATTTACTTTTGAGTTTTTGTCGGTTATGATGACCTAAAGACCACGTAAAGGAGTAAAATGAAGAAAGTTCTTGCATTTGATATCGATCAAACTTTAAATATCGCAAAAACACCGATTCCGGAAGAAATTGCGATTCTTTTGACTGAATGTCTAAACTATTTTGAAATCTGCCCAATTTCAGGACAGAAGTTTGACCAATTTTTAATTCAGATCGTGGACAGATTAATTGAAGTGGCAGAAGTAACACCAGCCCAGTTGCAACATTTGCACCTATTTGTGGCGCAGGGTACGCAATATTACAGATATTTACCGATGGCAAACGGAAATGACGGCAAGAAATATAATCCTAAAAACTGGGAGCTGGCCTATAATTATCCGTTGACCGAAGAGGAGGCTGAGCTAATTATTAAGGCTATCAAGCAGGCAGCCACCGAGCTGGGATTCTGGGAGGCTGATAAGCTGCAACCTGGGGATGAAATTATTGAGAATCGTCTGTCACAGGTGACCTTTTCAGCACTTGGGCAGAAGGCGGGAACCGAAGAGAAATATGCTTGGGACCCAGACTGTAAGAAACGCGAGCAAATTGTTATGCGCGCAAAAGAATTGGCGCCAAATTTTATGTTTGAGATTGGTGGGACCACCAGTATTAATGCCGTAAAGCCTGGAATGAATAAGGCGTTTGGTATGACCCATTTGATGAAAGAATTAAAAGTTGAGAGGGATGATATTTTATACTTTGGAGACATGACTCAGCCTGGTGGCAACGACTATCCGGTTCTAGAAATGGGGATTGAGACAATTACGGTGCGCAATCATGAAGATACTGCTTTTGCGCTACGTGGTATTCTTGGTGTATTGTAGCCTATCGGACGGCGGATCTGATGACTTGGTGATTTAATGGGCTTGGGGATTTGACGGGCTTGGAGATTTGAAGCTAATTGTTTTTAAGTTTTATCTGTCTTCAATACGATATGATATAATGAGCTTATGTTAATCGAAGGCTCAAAACTCTTAAATTATCCTATTTTAAGTTTACACACGGCTTCTAAAATTGCAGAAGTTAAAGCATTAATAATCGATCCAAATTTTTTGAAAGTTGTGGCTTTTGAGATAAATGTAGCTTCTTCAAAACAGCGCTTATTTCTTGAAACAGCAAGTGTGCGTGAATTCTCAAAAATGGGGATGATTGTTGACTCGGATGAGGAATTCGTAGAGCAGGGTGATGTTATAAAATTGAAGGAAATGATTGAGCTTGGTTTTACTCTAGAGAACATGAAGGTACTGAGCAAAAAGAAGACGATGCTTGGGCGAGTGGAAGATTTCATGGTAACGACAGATGATTTTCGAGTAATGCAACTGATTATTAAGCGACCGATTTATAAATCACTGATTGATCCAGAGCTAGTGATCGGCCGATCTGAGATATATGAAATTAATGACACTGAAATTATCGTAAAGAGTGAAGAAAGTACGATTATGAAAAAATCGGGGGCACTCGATTTTGTGCCTAACTTTGTAAATCCTTTCAAAGACGGAAAATATATTGCTAGCGAAAATAATAATTCGTCCACTAAATAGAAGCTGGATTTTGGAGCCGAGAGCTTAAGATTTGAGCCGGGAGCTCATGATCTGAGACGGGGGCTTAGGATGAGGATTTGAGCCGAGAGATTTTCAGTACAATGCTCTGGATTTAAAAATATTCTTCCTCTAGAGACAGGAATTGGTCAAGTTTTGACTTAATTAAATCGTATGAAAAACCTTGGCGAGCGAGGTAGGCGATTAATTTCTGGCGATCGGAGGTTTTTTTGAGCTGTTTCTTGATCATTTTCTCAATTTCTATCTCTTCGTCCCGGATGAGATGGCCCGAATCATTGTCAATTAGAGTTTGTTCAATAATTTCATTACTGACTCCCTTAGTTTTGAGTTCTTGAATTAAACGCTTAGTACTAATTCCCTTATTTTGATGACGATTTTCAACAAAGTAGCGAGCAAAGTCGTGATCGTTGATGTAGTTTTGAGATTCAAGGCGAGAGACAACTGATTCGATCATCTCAGACGTGATACGGTCAGAGGGCTTGGTAGGAAGATTGCTTTTTTGTGCACCACGATATTCATAGGTATTATTTTCCGTGAAGTCAATTTCACGAATTTTCTGGTTCTGTTCTTTAGTATGTTGGTGGATTTCCTTAACTCTTGCAGCATACTCAGGGTCATCCTGTATTTTAAGCTGATGTTCTTCAAAGCGTTTCCAAGAGATATCTCGGCGAAGGCGTTTACGCTCGAGGTAATCGATGATCTCCTTTTTGGAATGTGGGCGTGAAAAACAATACTCTAAAGTTTGCTGATAAAGTTTACCAAGGCCAGACAAATTACGTAATTCTGCAATTTCAGATTCGGTGAGAGTTTGACCTTGATGGAGTTTGGAGTCGGCTAGTTCGGTGAGGGTAAGTGAAAAACTAAACTTACCGTCAATAAAAACATTGATACGTCGAGGGTCGCGAACTGCCCCTTTAAGGCTAGTGACTTTAGGCATTTTGAAAAAATATTATTTTTGGCCTTCTTCGGCTTTTGCACGAACTTTTTCTTCGATTTCAGCAAAGAGTTCGGGATTTTCTTTAAAGAGGCGCTTTACAGCTTCTCGTCCTTGACCGAGGGTTTCACCATTATATTTCAGGAAGGCGCCAGCCTTATCGAGTACGCCATACTGGACAGCTAAATCAAGTACGTCGCCAGTTTTGGAAATACCTTCGTTATACATAATATCGAATTCGGCGGTGCGGAAAGGTGCAGCGATCTTATTTTTAACGACCTTAATCTTGGTGCGGTTACCGATGATGTCTTCCCCATTCTTGATCTGACCAATGCGACGAATATCAATACGAACAGAAGCGTAGAATTTTAGAGCATTACCACCGGTGGTGGTTTCTGGATTACCGAACATAACACCAAGTTTCATACGGATCTGATTAATAAAGATAACTGTGGCCTTTGATTTGGAAATAATGGCAGTAAGTTTTCGCATAGCTTGTGACATAAGACGAGCTTGCAAACCCATCTGTGCATCACCCATGTCACCATCAATTTCAGCTTTTGGAGTGAGGGCTGCGACAGAGTCGACAACGATAAGATCGACAGCATTAGAACGGACGAGAGTCTCACAGATTTCAAGAGCTTGTTCGCCATTATCTGGCTGAGAAATTAAGAGATTGTCAATTTGAACACCGATTTTTTCAGCGTAGGAAGGATCTAGGGCGTGCTCAGCATCAATAAAAGCAGCCTGGCCGCCGGTCTTTTGAACCTCAGCGATAGCATGGAGGGCCAAAGTGGTTTTACCAGAAGACTCAGGGCCATAAATTTCAATGATACGACCTTTAGGATAGCCACCACCGAGGGCGAGATCAAGCGAAAGAGAGCCGGAATTGATCAGCTCAATATTAACATTATGATTTTCGCCGAGCTTCATGATGGAGCCGTCGCCGAATTGTTTTGTGATCTGTGCAATGGCAAGTTTTAAGGCTTCGGATTTGCCGTCTTGTACAGAATTTTCTTTGGTTTCTTTTGGTTCTTTGGCCATAGTTTGTCCTTTATTTAGAATTAATGATTTTGACCAGCAATATATCTGCGGTCTTTCTCTCTACAGAAGAATAGATAACCTTTACCTCGCTCTCTTATCTCCAGTATAACCGAAGTCACGGTTTTTTCAAGCATAAGAAAGGGTTTATCCTATGACAATGTTTTTATTAAGGAAAACATTTTGAGAGTGGGATTTATTTAACGAGAGCAAATTTATTCTTGCCACGTTTTAAAACAGAGAGGGTGTTAATTTCGAAGTTTGGATCAGTAACCTTTTCCCCATTCACGGAAATAGCATTGCCGGCGATAAGCTGTTTGGCCTCAGAACGGGATACACAAAGATCAGATTCAATAAGTGCATCAAGAAGAACGAGCTTCTCGGCGCGGCCATTAAGTCTAAGAGTTGGAAGAAGTAGGGCGATTAGCTCAATATCGGACTCTGAGAGGGTCTCAAGACGACGGTCACCAAAGAGAATCTCGGTGAGAAGAATGGCAGCTGTAGCAGATTTCTGACCATGAACAACTTCTGTAACACTTTTTGCGAGGGCCTTTTGGGCAAGGCGCTGCTCAGGGTGGGCTTTGTGTTCTGCGAGAATTTGATCAATAGCTGACTTGTCTAATACAGAATAGATTTTAATAAGATATTCAACAGAATCATCAGCTTGGTTGAGCCAGAACTGATAAAAATCGAAGATGGAAGTAAAATTACCGGAACCATTATCGGAGCTGGCTAGCCAGATAGCATTACCTTCGGATTTACCAAATTTGCGCCCAGTAACCGGATCGATAACGAGAGGGGTTGACCAGACGTCAGCACGACCACCTTCAAGGCGCTTGATTAGGTGAACACCGGTAGAGGCATTACCAAATTGGTCAGCACCACAAAGTTGTAAATTAATACCGTACTCACGGAAGAGATGAAGAAAATCATAACCTTGAATTAAGGTGTACGAAAATTCAGCATAGGAAATACCAGAACCACCTTCACCGATACGATTCTGGATGAATTTGCGATCGAGCAACTGAGTCATGGAGAAATTCTTACCAACAGTACGAAGAAAATCAAGGAAGTTAATATTTTTAAACCAGTCAAAATTATCAACCATTGTAAGTTGATAATAATCATTAGTGGGGTCACCATCACCTAGCGTGTTAGCGGCACCATCAGGACTAATGATCGACTCCATCTGTTTTTTAATACAGTTTTTATTATGTTCGATTTCATCGAGAGTCTTAAGCTCACGCTCACCATTTTCCTTGGGATCGCCGATTTGACCGGTGGCACCACCAACTAGAAGATAAGGCTGATATCCGTGACGAACAAAACAAGCACACATCATAAGTGCGGCTAGATTACCAATAGTAAGAGAGTCTGCGGAAGGATCGGCGCCAAAATAGAATTTCTTAATTTCACGCTGATCAATTTCTGCTGAGTCTTTGATTGTATTTTCGGCGACAAAACCGCGCCAGGCTAGTTCTTCGGATAATTTCATATCCTCATTGTAGCACAGAGAGCGCGGTTTAGTTTGAATCTGGCAGGCTAGTTTTTTAAGCTATTCAACATTACGATCGAGTAATGGTGTCGGTGGTTTCGTAGCCCTTATCGTCGGTGAGGGTGACTGTTATCGTTGACTCGGTGCCGGTCATAGTATAGTTTGGATCATTGAGACCGGAAGAGGCGGAACCACTTTTTACAACCGCTCCATCAACGGAAATAGTATAGCGAACAGAAGAGGCGGAGCCGGCGGTAACAGTGAATTTAAGATGAGTTGAAGAAGAGATACTACGGGTGTTAAAGGAGACGGAAGGAGGAGTGTAAGAACAGTCATCATCAGTGTTTGGATCATAGCCGTTTGGATCGGTGGCATAGGTCTTATTCTTAGAAATTGGGTCGATGGAATAAGTGATTTCAACGTCTACAGTAAGGGATGGGAGAGTACAGTCGGTTGCCTTCTTCTTGGTGAACTTATTAAACTTCATAGTTTCCTTTTGAATACCGTTGTTCTTAGTATTGAACCAGCTTGGCCAAATATCAGTTACGCCATTCACAGTGAGAGTCTGCATACCTGCGGGTTGAGCTGGCTTATCACCGGATTTCCACTTACCCTCAGCGGCATAGACTTGTGTATGAACTGGTGCCATATAATCACTAACGACCGTACGGACAATATCATTCGAGCTATTCCGGAGACCAGAACCATCATGGTTACCATTCCAGACGACGGTGGCAACGGCTGAAGAATAAGAGGCCATAAGAGAGTCTTTAGTAACAGCGGAGTTGGTAGTGGTGGTGGTACCAGTTTTAGTAGCAGTCCAAACGCCTGGGACAACGAAACCTTTAGCGCGAGCTAGAGAACCCCAAACCAGGTTACGAGCATTGGCATCGCCAAGAATATCGGTCACCATGTAAGCAGCTTGAGCATCGAGAGCACGCTTGCCGGCGGTATCTTCCCATTTTTCAACTACATCGCCAGAGGAGTTCTTTACTTCTAGAATGTAGGCAAGTGGTTTATAAACCCCACCACGAGCGAGAGAGGCGTAAGCATTAGCATGTTCAATAGGGCGAACGTTACAGCCGGAACCGATGGCGATAGAGAGACCAGCAGAGGTGTCAGTACAATAGGAGAGATCACCGAGCTCGTGAGCAACCTTTAAACTATTTTCAACGCCATTTATATAGAGGGCCTTGACGGCAGGAATATTAAGAGAGTTAGCAAGAGCCTTGCGAATTGGGATATTACCATAGAAGGTACCGGTATAGTTACGGAGCATACAGCTACCAGTAAAGCCAGCACAGTAGTACTTATCAATGTTTTCATCTTTGAGAATGGAGCCGGCACCATAATTAATGCCTTCACGCTGAGCAAAGAGTGGAGCGTAATCGAGAATTGGTTTAATGGTTGAACCTGGCTCAAGGAGAGCAGTGGCAGCGTTTACTTCGCCATAAACTGGTTTATTCCAGTCGGCAGAGCCAACCATGGCGATGATTTGGCCGGTTTCAACATCAACTGAAGAAAGAGAGATATTATCGCTACCATTACGGCTCATCAACTTAGCACCATTAGCAACGGCAGCTTCGGCAAATTCTTGGGCGCGAAGGTCAAGCGAAGTTTTAATAGTAAAGCCACCAGCACGCATAGTTTTTACACCATATTTTTCTTCAAGCTGTTTCTTTACTTCAAGAACAAAATGAGGGGCTTTAATGTTTGTATAGCGGCTAACCTCAGGTTGAATCTCATCAAGAATGTTAACCTTTTTTGCCTCTTCTGCCTGGTCACTAGTGATATAGCCCATCTTGACCATAACATCGAGGGTTTTGTGCTGTCTGGCAATAAGTGCACTGTTTGCAGCGGTATTATATGGACTGAGGTATGAAGGATTGTTTGGAATGGAAGCGAGAAGTGCGGATTCGGCTAGAGTAAGCTCTTTAGCAGATTTTTTGAAATAGGCCTGAGCGGCGCTTTCAACACCATTACGACGGCCACCATACGGAGACTCGTTGAGATACATGGTGATGATTTGCTCTTTTGAATACATCTTCTCGAGCTCTAGGGCAAGAATCATTTCCTTGATTTTGCGAGGAAGGCCGGAAACAGTACGGTTGCTGGCTTCATCCGAGAAATAAACTTGCTTAATAAGCTGTTGGGTCAAGGTTGAGCCACCCTGAACACCGCGACCGGTGACTGTGGAGATGGCAGCACGGATTAAAGCAAAGAAGTTGACACCTGGGTGATTATAGAATTCGCGATCCTCGATGGCGACGGTGGCTTGGCGCATGTAGGTAGCAATATTTTCCCCATCTGCAACTAATCGGTAATCACCATCACCCTTATCTTCCCAGAGAAGCTGACCATTACGGTCTAGATAGGTATTGACGGTACCTGAAACCTTCATTTGGTCAAGACGGATTTCATCGAGGTCTTTTTTGTAATAAAGAAAAAGACCGCCGATGGCAATGACAGAGAGTAGAAAGAGGACAGCTGCAGATTTTAAGAAGAAGAAGAGTCCTTTTTTGGAGAAAATAAAACGAAAGACACGCTTTGGATGAAGCCTGGCAAAGAAACGCTTAACTGGATCTTTTGGTAGTTTAGACAACTCTTCGGCTTCCCTTTTGGCCTTGGCCTCTTTTTTAGCACGAGAGCGATGAATAAGCGATGCGTACAGATTCATTTTTTGATCTTTTTTATGAAAAATTGAGCGCTTTGGAGCTTTTGATTCGGATCTCTCAGACACGATAGAAGTTTTCTCAGACTTCTCAATCTTGGACACGCTAACGCTTGCGGTTTTTTGAGAAGCGCTACTTCTTGCGCGATCAGGAATACGGCTAGCAACACGAGACTCATCGTGTCGCAATGAACGTCCAACTAAGGGATCGCTTGCAGATCTTGTTGTTTTTCCTTGTTTTTCCATAGCGGTTTTTTCTTTATCCTTACCAGTATTAACCACCCTGTCCTCCGTTTTATTGACAATTTTATATAATTATACACTTGTGTTTTAGTTAGAGCAACTGAAATATTTTTATAATTTTCTGTAAAGAATAGAGTAAAAAGAGCAGGAGAAGATGGACTTTAAGTTTGATTTACTTTATAATGGTAGTGTTTATCTTTTTATGAGTTATAAAAAGAGTTGGAATGTGGAATGTGGAATGAAATTGATAAAGAAGTTTACAAAAAGACCTATTAGCAAGAATATGATGCCAATCTTTTTCTTGTTGGGATGTCTTATAACTTTCACAATTTCCCTGTTAGCTTATTCAAGTACATATGCGGTGGTGACATATGGCCCAACTAATACTCCACCGTCATTGTTTTCCACCGAGGGATATTATGCGAGCATTATGCTTCCAAAATCAGTAAATTACACACTTAATGGATCCGATATGGGACAACTAGTGAGAACTGATGCAAATATTTCTATTTCGACGAATTCAGTGACTGGTTATAAAATGTACGTTTCAATCGAGAATGCGGGACTTAGAACTAATGCTCCTGTGCGTGAAATTCCCTATGATAACCAGACTAACGCACCAGTTCAAAAATCAGATTTAAATACTAATACTTGGGGTATTTTTCTAAAAAAGAACGGCTTGGATTATGTGATTCCACTGTGCAACTTTAATACTCTTTCAAATAGCTGTTTAGTATCAGAGAGTAACGGGCCAATAACCAACAACAAAGTTGCGGTTGATTATGGGGTGAAAGTTGATGGCAATACACCACCTGGAACATATCGAGCATATTTGGTCTATTCTGCGGTGGTAAACTCAAGTGTTACGGGCGAGTTCCCAATCAAAGAAGTACAAAATGCAAAAGTACCGTTACTGGCAAATGGAGATACGGTGACTAACGGTGCAGGAAAGAAACTTAAACATAAGTTCCGAATTCAGGTTCCCCTAATCGAAAATGATCAGGATACTTACCATCGAGTAAATTACATAAAAAGATATAAGGTTACCGTGGGTGGGGTGGACTGTGAACCTCAAACGGACGATGCGGAATCAAGTAGAGATGGTTTTACCTTTAATTGTATTGCTGATTTTAGTACTGCTAGTCCGAGGTTTCAGCCTGGACAAAAGGCGGAAATGGTGGTGGAAACTAAACCTTATGGTTATATTTATTCAAAACAAAATGCCGTAGAGTTTGTTGCAGCTGAATCAACGTTCCACTACACTGGTACACCACAAGAGATGGTTGCGCCAATTCAAGGAAAATATTTTATCGAAGCGATGGGTGCAAACGGAGGCGACCGCACAGCAGCACAAGCGGCTAGATATTGGTATGGATCACCTGAGAATTTCCTTTCAGGAAAAGGCGGGTATTCAGCCGGATATAAGGATTTTACTGAAGGCGAAAAGACAATGGTTTTTGTCGGGGGTAAAGGACAGGCCGGCAACGACAGAACCACGGTCGGGTACAACGCAAAGGGTGGTTTTAACGGTGGAGGCAACGGATCAACGGGACTTTTAGTAAAGGGGACGACTTTGAACGACTGGGGAGCCGGTGGAGGCGGTGGAGGTAGTGATATTCGGCCGGATGTCCAAGATTATGGACAACATAAAAATATGAGGTACTCTCCAGGCTTTAATCCTTCGGACGCCCTTCTTAACGCTGGTCCGTGGGCTAATATTGAACATGGAACTTATCAGGCTGTAATTAAAACAACTAATCTACCAGATGCGGATTTTGAGGGTTTACTAGCTTATTATGACTATGGCTACCATTATTTACCCGATGTATATTATCAGAAATTTGGCGACTACATCTTAGTGTATTTTAATTACCCTGTTGGTTCACCACCAGCTACCCATCTTCCTGGGGTAAACCCAGGACCGGGGGTGGAAATTCGATTAAGAGTTAAAACAACAAATCAAGTAGCGGATATAACTAGTATAAAATTCTATCGTTTAGAACAAAGAATAATGGTAGCTGGGGGTGGAGCAGGTGGTTCGCTCTGCTTTAGAGGTGGGCACGGCGGTGGCACTGTGGGTGGACAAAGTAAGTATCTTGGATCAACATCAGACCCGAATTATAGTAGTCTTTTCTCTGGGACTGGCGGTACACAAACAACTGGGGGAGGATCAGGATTCGGAGCGTCTGCCCCAATTCCAGCAAATGTTTATCCAAAGATAGCCAATGCAGTTTTAGGTCGGCCGGGTGCCGGTGGGGGATGGACAGGTGGATTTACCGGACAAGGAGCTTATGATGAACACCAGACCTGCGCTGGCGCTGGTGGTGGATCAGGCTATATTGGCGGAGTCCAGAATGGAACGACCTATGGATATGGCGAAACTGGTTTTTCAGCCACACCTTGGACAAGTCTCGAGCCAACAGATAAGAATGGTATCGTAAAGATGAGAGTAACTGATTATCCAGGCGGAGTCGAGTAAAAGTCATTACTTTTAAAAAATAAATATCTCATATATGAGATATTTATTTTTTTATGATAAGCTACTTATATAGTAAAACTTAAGTGATATAGTGTTAACTTATCCAAAATGATATAATACTTGTATGATTGAAATTATTTTAATATTAGTGGTAGTAATATTTCTGCAGACTTCGTTTTTAGCAGTGCGTTCTTTTAAAAAGAGCTTTAATTACTACGGACAAAATCGTAAAATCTATATCGATTCTTCAACTTTGATGGACGGAAGAATTCTGAAAGTAGCAAAAACAGGTTTTATTGGAGGTGTGCTAATTATTCCACGTAGTGTTCTACAAGAGATGCAACTTTTAGCGGACGGCAAAGATTCTGAAAAACGTAACCGTGCGAGAGCAGGTCTCGATACCGTAAAAGAACTTGAACGTGTGGTCGAAGTTGATGTAGTAATTCTATCCGACCCACTAAACCGCACGCCAGTCGATGACCGCCTGATTCATCTAGCAAAAGAAAATCACGGCTCAATTATGACTAATGATTACAACCTTGGAAAAGTTGCAGCCACACTTAATATTGAAGTACTAAACATTAATGATCTTGCCATGGAGCTAAGAGCAGATTATCTTCCAGGTGAAAAATTGAACATCAAGATTGTAGCGATCGGAAGCAATCCTAAACAAGGTGTAGGATATCTACCAGACGGTATGATGGTGGTAGTAGATGATGCGTCTGTGAAGGTTGGGAAAACGGTTGAGATTGAATTTGTTCGTTTCCTGCAAACCAGTTCAGGACGCATGATGTTTGCAAAAATTGCGGAACCGATCACTTTGGGTGACAGTTTTAAGAAGAGCCGAGGGCGAAAAAGATAGGACTTGATTACACTAAAAACTCGCGTATGTTTCGCGAGTTTTTTATTTAATATAAGATATCTATTTTTTGGAAGATTTTAGTTATCGATGCCGAGAGCAGGATGATCAATACCATGTTCAAGAGCGTAGGCCTGATATATCTCTAGCTGACTTTGGTACTTATTAGCAAGATCATCACGATGGAACTCGACCGCCACATCAAGAACTAGATGTAATCTGGAAGCATGATTCATGGTGAGCATGGCGAATGGAGTGACCGTGCTTCCCTGTTCCTCGAAGCCGTGGCTCTTGATACGTTTTTTGTCGGTATAGTTACTGAGAATATTAGTAAAGGTATTTGGATAACCATGGAAACTAGTGGAGATAGGAGTTGATTGGCCAAAAAGCTTATCAAAATCAACTTGCGAGAGCGGATTTTGAGTTGTACCAATAGCACCATAAGTGAGGGCTGAGATATTGATCAGTCCAAAGTGCTTCTCGGGCAAATCTTGACGGAGAAGTTTGATCGCCTCCACAGCCTCACGAGTGGCAATATCGCCAGCAGTAACAAAGAGATAATCAAAGCTGTCATCTTCCTTCTTGTTTGAAATAAACTCAAATAGGCTGCAGCCAGTCTCAAAGTTCTGTTTTGCTTCTTGTTCAGTCTGCCAGATTGGTTCATCTGTCTTATTGAAAGTCACAAGATTAACCTGGTTTTTGGACTGCATAAGAAAATCAAAACACGGAGCAACAGCAGAGGCGTCAACTGGGAAGAAACAGTTTACGTGGCGGCCTGGACGATCAAGTAAGGACGAAATCAGTATTGGCGACTGATGAGAAAAACCGTTATGATCTTGACGCCAACAGGTGCTGGTGCTTAAAAGATTGACCGAAGGATATTGAGGACGCCAAGAAACTTCTTCAGATTGTTCGAGGAATTTTAAGTGCTGAATAATCTGCGATAGTATGATAGTAAAGAAGGCTTCATAACTGGTCATCATGGCAGGTTCATTCGACAGGAGATGTCCGATCATCACTGAGAAGAGGACATTTTCGGAGAGTAATTCAACAATGCGACCATCTGGGGACTCTGGGAGATCCCACTTCTTCTTGGGAAGTGAAACACCCCAAGCTCTAGTGGTGGCTTGATAGATTTCATCAAGTTTATTACTAGTGGTCTCGTCAGGGCTAAAAAGATATAAACTAGGGTTTTGCTCGGCTTGCTCTTTTAATTTATGTCCAAAAACTTTGGCAATGGATTTCTTAGTGGAGCCTGGCTCAAAATTATTCATTGATAAAACCTTTCTCACGAGTAAATAGTTGATCGAATTGATATGAACGAAGCCACGATTCTAAGGCGTGAAGTTCGTTTTCATCACTTTTGGCTTTAGGAAGTGGCACTTGGTGCGCCTTAAAGTTACCGCGCACCTTCAGATCTTCAGCAATAAGTGGACCAGTAAGTCCCTTTTCAGTTTCAAGAATAATAAAGACAGGCTGTTCACTGCTTCTGGCCTGATGTAGTGCAGACTCAAGGTCAAGAATAAGGTTTCTAGTAATTAAGTCCGTATCCTGGCTGGTCAATTCAAAGGTGGTACGGGCAGAATCTGGGGCCATTTCATCATATTCTTCACGAATGAGGTTTGTAATTTTATGCTCAACATCTTCATAGGTAGACGCAGAAGAATCCTCATCGGCATCGTCAAAAGAATTGACGAGATCAAGCTCTTCGGTATCGACTGGGTTCAAACGTTCTTCGATGCGGACTGGCTGAAAGCCAAAACCACGGATAAGTTCATTGAGCTGATGTGCGGAACGACGGCTAGCGACGGTGGGGCCAGAGATTTTATACCCATTAAGGTGCAGGACTGGAATAATCTTGCCGTTATTCGGAGAAGAGAGTAAATCGTTTAGATTTAAGCTGGCAAGAGTGGTGGCAGTCTCAAATTCGCCATCACCAATTAGGACAACAGCAGTGCGTTCAGGGTGTCCAAGGCAGTAACCATAAGCAGTAGCGAGGGAATAGCCCAACTCACCCCCCTCACAGATGACGCCTGGAGCGGAGGGGCTGGCATGGGATGGAAAGCCGCCAATGCGAGAAAATAGTTCTGAGATTTTGGCGAGACCGGCATAGTCGCGAGAAAGGGTGGGGTCGACTGCGGCTAAATCACCATCGTAAAAAAGGTTGGCTTGAAGAGCTGGAAAGCCATGGCCGGGACCGAGGACGAAAGTGGTTTGCTCTTTTTGGTCAGCAAAAACATTGCGCATACACGAATAGACTAGATTGATACCTGGACAGGTACCCCAGTGTCCAAGAAGGCGGGGTTTTACATCGTCAAAAGCTAATGGTCGCTCAAGAAGAAAGTTGTCTTTAAGAAAAATTTGGGTAACGGTGAGGTAATTGCAGGCACGAATGCGTTCCATAGTGCGTTGCATTTTTACCTCGTCATGTTGATAATTCATATGTTTATTATAGCATGAACGGATTGGGATCATATGGTAATCCGTCGTGAAGTAAATAATCCAGAACTACTGATGCTTAACGCGGACCATAGCGGCGCGAAGAACCTGATCTTCATAAAGATAACCTGGAATTAACTCTTCGGCAATCACTTCTTTGCCAGAATCATCATCTTCCACAGAAATGGCGTTGTGGAATTCTGGATTAAAAGTGGTGCCGACATTAGAATCGATGACGGAGAGGTTGAGAGATTTGAGAGTTTTATCGAGGGTTTTTTGAACGGGAGCTAATAAATCTGGGTGAGCCTTAATAGCGCGAGACATATCGTCAATGAGAGGCAAAAATTTACTAACTGTGGCGTGTTTGGCAAGATTTTTTGCTTGCTCCCTTTGGAGGTCTACTTGCTTACGAAAGTTCTCAAAGTCAGCACGAGTACGTTGAAGATCGCCGATAAGTTCGGCGTTTTGCTGTGTCAACTTTTCAAGTTCTGGGTTTGAAGAGAGAGAGTCAGTGGCCTGGCTGAAGTGTGGACTTGAATGCGCGCCGGAGTGCGGTTTGGTTTGTAATTCAGGTTGTGGCGCAGAATGAGGCGTAGTTTGTGATGCTTTGTGCGGTTCAGCTTGTGGTTTAGTCATATTTTCCTTTCTTTTTAGTACATTCTTTCTAAATATTGGCCAGCGTGACGGACAAGACTCATGACTTGAGCATAGTTCTGACGGGTTGGACCGAGGACACCGATGTAACTAGAGTCAGAATAGGGGGAGCGGAACTTACTGATAATAAGAGAAACGTCAGAATTTTTACCAATGGGATTTTCGCGGCCAATAAAGATGTTGAGCGGTTGACCAGGCTTAGCTTCCATTAGCCATGGCTCAAGATTATCTAAGAGCTTAGAGACGTTTTGAATACGCTGATAATCTGTAAATTCAGGCTGGGAAAAAAGTTTGGAGATGCCGGAAAGATAGAGCTGGTTGCCGATAGTGGCGAGACCGAGGTTACCGGTCAACTCAACTAACATATCAACAGCAGTACGAATGGCATATTCAGACTGGGCTTGGGAATTAATGCGAACCTCAAGGGCATGGAGGCCGCGGTTTCTATCTTGCAAACCGGTTGAAAGGACACGACTAGGGCTAACTCTGTGGTAGAAAGAGTTAAGATAAAGACTGACAGAATAGTCACGATATTCAGAAGATGATTCTTCCCCGCCATAATCTTCTAGAGAAGCGTCATTAAGGTCTGCGTAAGATTCGGAGGAGTCGACGGAGCTGAGATTCTCGCGTTCAACGAGGTTATTGACATAAAAACGATAGCCAGCGTCGGTGGGGATGCGACCAGCAGAAGTATGCGGAGAAACAATCAAACCAAGTTCCTCAAGTCGAGCCATTTCAGCACGGATAGTGGCACTAGAAACATCAAAAAGCTTGGCTAAAGTAACACTGCCGACAGGAGTGGCCATTTCGGCATATTCTTCAATAATGGCAAAAAGGATAGCCTTTTGACGTTCGGTAAGATGAACCTGTGACTGATCTTCCATAATTTCTGAAGTTTATTATAACGCTTTGGCACTCAAAATACAAGATTGCCAAAAATATAGTTATGGGATGATATGCGTTTTGAAAGTGGCAAGGTGGACTGTTTCGTGAACTTTAGAACTTAAGGTTTTCGAGTGAAATAACCTGGATTACCAGGGGTGTCAATACGAGCGAATGTCGAGGTATAGTTTGGCCAAGCATAAGTAGTACCGTTTCCCCCAACCAGATTATCAGTACTCATAAATATATTAGATGGGTTTGGGGTAAGATTGGTTGTAACAAAATTAGGTGAAGCATAGATAGTCTTGACTTTCATGTAATTAAACATACCGTCTGCCCTCTGAAGACTATGAGTATCAAAACTAGAAAGATCGAGTATACCATTTGGATGCGAGACAAAAGTATAGTAGAACATGTGTTCCATATTTGTGACGTTCCGAGTATCAAATGAACTGACATTAAGATTTTGGAGATGAGCAAGTCCTTCAAACATACGCTCCATTGTAGTAACTTGACTAGTATTGAAGCTCGAAAGATCAAGATTGGTAATAGGAGGATTTGTGCTTGTCATGGAGAACATCTTTGACATATTCGTAACATTTCTGGTATCAAAACTAGAAAGATTAATATTAGTAAGAGAATTCATTCCTTGGAACATGCCCTCCATAGACGTGACTTTACTAGTATCAAAACTTGTGAGGTTAAGATTTGCTAGATCCTTTGTGTAGGCAAACATATATCTCATACTATTTACACTTTTTGTTTTAAAGTTGCTCAGATTAAGACTTGTAAGTGCAGGTAGATTTGAAAATAGGCCATCCATAGAAATAACAGAATCGAGCTCCCAACCTGACAAATTGAGATCTTGAAGCTTCCGGCAGTCTAAAAATATCCTACTAATATCGTTAACTTTCTTGACATTAAGATTAGAGAGATCAAGGGAGGTAGTTTCGTGTAGCCCGCTAAACATATCACTCATGTTTGTAACATTACTAGTATCAAAGTTTCTTATATTGATAGATCGGAAAAAAGAACCAGAAAACATACCTTGCATATTGGTAACCTTACTGGTATTAAAATTTGAGAAATCAATTGGTTCAATATTTTCCATTATACCCCCAGCATAGCTGGCAAACATATAACTCATATCTTCAACATTACTAGTGTCAAAACCTGCAAGATTAATCTTCTTTATAATCCATTTACCACCGTGGAACATATAACTCATGTTTTTAACGCGACTAGTATTGATACCGGCTGTGTCAATAAGACTCATATTAGAATAATTGTTACCAATATCATTGAACATATGACTGGAATCTTCATTAGCGTAAGTAGTATCTGCGTCGCTATACCAGAGGATAGACTGACTAGCAGCGTCGTACCAGACATAGGCAGGGACATCGGAATCCGTGGTAGAGACAACCTTAGTATTAGCACCAGCAGGAGGGGCAGAAGTGGAATGTTTAAAAGATTTAACGACGCCAGGAGCACCAAGATTAATCAGAGCTTTATTAAATTCCGGTCCTGATATAAAGGTTGTTGAGGTAGGAACATGATTAGTTATTGAAGAAAATAAGATTTGTTTTGTATATGCCCCAGACAAGAGGTCTGGACCAGATTTAACACCAAATTCGACGTTGTAATTGACGGTGGCGGGATTATTTTCGGTGTATAAAATATCTGCACTACTGAGTTTGGCTATTGGCTTGAAATTTCCAGAGGGAGTGGTTTTTGAAGCACGATATCCCCATTTTTTGGGAGCAAAACCTGTTTCACTAATACTAGAGTCAATACTGGTGATTTTTTGAGCGACCGAAGAATCGATCGGATTTAGACTAGTATCTTCGTCGACACTAGAAATATAAGTGGTAGCTCCTGTTATATTGTTTGTGCTGACATTGAGGGCGACTGTAGACGACTTAAATGCTGAGGATTGAATCTCCGTACCGTTAAAGTTGAAATTGACAACAGGGCTGGAAACGGAGGTAGATAAAGAGGCGGGGTTACCAGGCGTACCAGGAGCGCCTGGAGCTGCAAAAGTCGAAGTCTGGGATTGATAGATAGTGAATAGGCTAAGAAAGACAAACACGAGACTGAACACAAAAAAGGGAATAAAATAAAAGTTTTTACTAGAACGAAGACGGAGAAAGGTGTTTACATGGCTGTTACTTATGAGATTCATATTCTCCTTTTAAATAACCTTAATTTTTGTTTGTATTATAGATTATAACATAAGCAAAATAGCATAAGCAAGTTATTCATGATTCATCATTGGGAGCACAAGATATAAATAAAAATGGAGAGAATTTAAGGTTTTTGAGTGAAATAACCAGGATTGCCGGGAGCATCAATATGAGCATATGCTGAGGTGTAATTTGGCCAAACATAAGCAGTACCGTTTCCTCCGACTAGATTATCGTTAGTCATAAACATTGCAGTGGGTGATGGAGAGAGGTGAGCTACGGTGAACTTATTAGAGGTATAGATGGTTTTTGCTTTAGTATAATTAAACATACCGGCTGCAGAAACTAAACTTCTTGTGTCGAAATTTGAAATGTCGAGAGTGGAATTTTCGGGAGACATAAGAGTCGAATAGAACATATTGGTCATATTAGTAACCTTACGTGTGTCAAAAGTAGAAACATCTAACGGGTAAATAGAGCCAGAATGCCTAAACATCTCGGCCATATTAGTTACATTACTAGTATCGAAACTCGAAAGATTAAGAGTCTTGAGAGCAAAGTTGTCGCGGAACATATTGTTCATATCGGTAACATTACTAGTATTGAAATTGGAAAGATTAAGGCTGGTAAGAGATTCCATGCTTTGAAACATACCCGCCATGTTGGTTACATTGCTAGTATCAAAACTTGAAAGATCAAGGTTAGCGAGCTTCTTTGTGCCAAAAAACATATAGCTCATATCAGTAACATTTTTTGTAGTGAAACCATTCAGGTTGAGACTTGTAAGTTCAGATAGATTATTGAATAAACCACCCATAGATGTAATAGAATCGAGCTCCCAGCCAGCAAGACTAAGAGATTGAAGTTTGCTATTACTACTATTACTAAAAAATATATTTTGAATATTATTAACTTTTTTAACATTGAGGCCTGAGAGATCAAGAGAGGTGACTTTGTGTAAATCTGCAAACATACTCTTCATATTAGTAACGTTACTAGTGTCAAAATGCCTAATATCGATAAATGGAAAATGAGAACCAGAAAACATACCTTGCATATTAGTGACTTTACTAGTATTAAAACCAGAGAGGTCTATAGGATCAGCAGTTATACTCTGTTCATATGGACTTGCCGCAAACATATAGCTCATATCTTCCACATTACTAGTATCAAGATTCGTAATTTTAATTTTCTTAATAATCCATTTACCACCACTAAACATAAAACGCATATTTTTAACACGACTGGTATTGATGCCAGCTGTATCAATAAGATTCGTATTTGAACTATTATTACCTATATCATAAAACATATAACTTGAATCCTCATTAGCGTAAGCAATGTCGGCATCGCTATACCAGAGGATAGATTGACTAGCGGCATCATACCAAACATAGGCAGGGATATCGGAATCCGCGGTAGAGACAATCTTGGTATTAGCGCCCGCAGGAGGGGCAGAAGTAGAATGATTAAAAGACTTAACGACACCTAGAGCGCCGAGCCCTACAAGAGCGTCTCTGAAATTTTGGCCTGGTATGAATGTTGTTGATGTGGGGACGCGATTAGTAATCGCAGTGACTAATATCTTTTTGGAATAAGTACCGGAAGTGAGATCAGGACCGGTTTTGACGCCAAAATGTAGAAAGAACTTGGCAATCTCCGAATGGTTAATACTGAAAGCTGAATCTGGTAAACTGGCTTTTGGGACCGATTTAAAGCCATCGCCCGTCACAGTCTGATCGGCTCGATAACCCCAAGTTTTAGGGTTAAAAGAAGTTGATAGTCCTGGCGAAGTGATCGATGTGATTTTTTGAGTAACAGAGGAGTCTACGTGGTTTAAATTCGTATCCTCGTCAATACTAGAAACATAAGCCGTAAAGCCAGTACTATTATCGGTATTATATTCAACAACAGCCATTTCCTGCTTAAAGGTCGCTGCGGCATTCTCTGTTTGATTAAAATAAAAATCAACGTTTGGATTTACAATAGAAAGGCTGAGATGAGCAGGAACAGGAGCAGCAAAGACTGATATCTGAGGAATAAAAAGTAGACTTAAAAATGATAAGAAAAAGGAGAAAAATATAATACGTGGCTTCAAAATATTATATTTTCTATTTCTCTTTAAAAACATATGTGAATATGACCAGCCTTTAGTTGTTATGTTTATTTTAACATAGTTTATCCGATTTTTACATTAATTGGATATTTTCATAGATTACATGCTTATAGCCGAGACTCTATACATGGTATAATTAATCATGGATAGACAGAACTTGAATGAAAAAATAGAAATGATAAAAAACTGGCTGGGTACGGGAAGCCTCAATATCTTTGGTCTGCCGATGAGTGGTAAGGATACGGTAGGAATGAGACTTGCAGAAGATTTACAGGCAAAATTCTTATCTTCCGGGATTATAATCCGTGCCTATGAGGCGGAACAGAATGAAGACATGACTGGAAGTGGAAAACTAATTCCAACAAATACCTTTTATGATATAATCTTGCCTTATTTTTCACGCAAAGAGCTTCAGAATGATTCCCTGATTTTGTCCAGTGTGGGACGCTGGTCTGGTGAAGAAGATAAGATTATGGAAGCCGCAAGAGCGGGTGGACATGAAATTAGGGCAGTGATTATGCTGGATCTGGCAGAGGAAGAAGTAAAGAAGCGTTTTAGAGTAGCAAAGGAGCTAAACGACCGTGGCGGACGAGCTGACGATGCAAATATGGAGGTTTTTGAAACCAGACTTGCCGAATTCCGTGAAAAAACGATGCCAGTACTTAATCACTACGATGAATTAAAGATGCTGATTAAAGTACCAGCAAATCAGAGCCGTGACGAGGTTTATGATACCGTAATTGAGAAGTTGATTGAATTTATCGGATAAAGGATATCAAGCATATCATTTTAAAGAAATAAAACATAATTACACAATTGTATGCCCTAATCACGTTTTAACATGACCGTAAAGGCTTCGGAGGGGATGTCAATTTTGCCGAAACGTTTCATCCTGGCCTTACCACGTTTTTGTTTCTCGAGCAATTTAGCTTTGCGGTCGCGGTCACCAGTATGAATCTTGACGGTCACATCTTTACGAAAGGCGCCGATAGTTTCGCGAGCGATAATACGAGCACCGATAGCGGCCTGCAAGGCAACTTCGAAATTTTGGCGAGGGATCACTTCTTTCAGCTTCTTTGTAATTGTGCGGCCGATAGAATCAGCTTCAGAACGATGACACATCAGAGCTAATGCATCTATGCGTTCACCGCCAATTAGAAAATCTATACGTACTAAGTCTTCAGGACGATAATCCGAAATTTCATAATTAAAGCTGGCATAGCCGGAAGTAAGTGATTTTAATTGATCATAAAAATCAGTAAGAAGATTGGCCATGGGAGCCTCAAAATTGATAAGAGCACGATCTTCGAGATAAGAAATATTTTTCTGCAAACCGCGTTTTTCAACAATTAAGGTCAAAACATTACCGATCATAGAGACTGGCAAGATAATTTCACCCCTGACCCAAGGTTCGCGAATTTCGGAAACATAACTAGTGTCAGGAAGATTAGAAGCAGATTTAATTTCAAGCTCCTCGCCAGAATTAAGGCGAACTTGATAGTTTGTAGACGGATTAGTGACGACGAGATCTAATTTAAATTCACGTTCAAGACGCTCCTTAATGATGTCCATGTGAAGAAGACCGAGAAAACCGATACGAAGACCAAAACCTAGAACTGGGCTGTTTTCTGGTTCAAAGCGCAAAGCGGAGTCGCTGAGGGATAATTTCTCGATAGCATCTTTTAAATCTTTATACTGGTCATTGGAAACTGGAAAGAAACCAGCATAAACAAAAGGTAAGACATTTTTATAACCTGGGAGCGGAGTACTGGCAGGTTTCTTCTGTAGGGTGACAGTATCACCAACTTTAGCTTCGCGAGTGGTTTTTAGGTTAGTCACAATATAGCCAACTTCGCCTTCAGAGAGATTATCTTTAGGTTGCATACCGGGTGTCAAGACACCAACCTCAAGAGCGATACCATTTATTTTGGAAGCCATCATAAAAATATTGTCGTTCTTTTTGATTTGGCCATTAAAGACGCGAACATAAAGTACAACACCACGATAGTCATCAAAATAGGAGTCAAAAATGAGAGCACGAGTTTCGAGGGTGGAACTAGTCGATTCGGATTCGATTGGAGTTTTTGGACTTGGTGCTTTTTGGATAATCGCATCAAGAACTGCTTCAACGTTTAAACCTGTCTTAGCAGAAACCGGAATAATATCTTCTTTTTTACAACCAAGAAGATTAATGATTTCGCCTGAAACTTTTTCGACATCAGCAGCTGGAAGATCGATTTTATTGATTACGGGAATGATTGTGAGATCCTGCTCGAGGGCGAGGTAAACATTGGCGAGAGTCTGTGCCTGGATACCCTGGGTGGCGTCGACAACAAGGATAGCCGATTCGACAGCCTGTAGAGAGCGTGAAACTTCATAAGAAAAATCAACGTGACCGGGAGTATCAATGAGATTCAATTCATAACCTTTGTAATGCATTTGAACAGGAGTCAATTTAATCGTGATTCCCTTTTCACGTTCAAGCTCCATGGAGTCAAGCAATTGAGATTTCATTTGTCTCTTTTCGACCGTACCAGTGATCTCCATCATGCGATCAGCAAGAGTGGACTTACCGTGGTCAATATGCGCAATAATGCAGAAATTACGAATGTGGTCTGAATTCATGGGGTAATTATAACAGATATGAGGTAGAGATGGAATGAGCAGAATTTGGTATAATTTAAGAGTGAAAAAGATTTTGGCAGTATCTGGTGGAATTGACTCAATGGCACTACTTGATATGTTCTACAAAAAAGAACCAGCCAATATTTTGGTGGCACATTTTAATCACGGAACAAGGGACTCGGCCGATGCCGACGAGATGTTTGTCAAAGAGAAATGTGCGGAATTGATGGTGCCGTTTGAATCTAGGAAGATTATGCTTGGAGATGGAGTTTCCGAGGAGGAGGCCAGAGAAAAAAGATACGATTTTTTATATCATGTCGCGAATAAATATAATGGTATAATTTATACTGCACATCACGTGGACGATCTTTTAGAATCCGTAGTAATTAATCTGATTCGTGGAACCTTTTGGCGAGGATTAGCACCGTTTGGAAATACAAAAATTCAAAGACCGCTAGTGGATCTCGGAATAGGCAAGATTGATATTTTACGCTATGCTAGTAAGAATCATCTCTGTTTTCGACAAGATCCAACGAATTTTGAAGATGATTATTTACGAAATAGAGTGAGAAGAGCTTTAGGGAATTTAGAACAAAAAACAAAAAATCAACTACTAGAACTTGCCAAAAAACAAAAAGTTTTGCGTGAGGAGATCGAGAAAAACCTTACCGTTTTTACTAAACAAATAATTATAAAAAATTCGAGGGATGAGATAATTTTTCAAAGAGATTTCTTTAAGAGTAGTGCGAGGGAGACGGCGTGCGAAAATAATATAAATACACAGGAACGCGAGAAAGAGGTGAATATGCTGACATGTGAGATTTTGAGAACGATTTGTCTTGGAAGAGGGATCTCGCTAACCAAACCTCAAATCATAGATTTTTTAGAAGCAATTAGAGAATATAAACCGGGAAAGAAATTTAACTTGCCAAAAGATAGAATGGCGACAATCAGTAGAGATTTCGTACGACTTTAATGGTATAATATAGAGAAGAAAAATGATAAAAACAGGAAGGTCAAAAGATGTCAGGACACAGTAAATGGGCGACCACGAAACGCCAAAAAGCCATCGTCGACGCAAAACGTGGCGCGGCTTTTACAAAAATTGCAAACCAGATTGCGATTGCCGCAAGAAGCGGTGGTGATCCTTCAATGAACCCTACTCTTTCGATGGTACTGGAAAAAGCTCGTAAAGCGAATATGCCAAAAACGAATATCGAGCGGGCAATTGCAAGAGCGACCGACAAGAGTGCGGCCGCGATGATTGAGGAAACTTACGAGGCTTATGGTCCTGCAGGAATTGGTATTATTATTGAAGTTGCGACCGACAACAAAAACCGCACAATGCCAGAAGTGCGTAATGTACTTTCTAAAAATGGTGGACGTATGGCGGATCCAGGAAGCGTGATGTTCCAGTTTGCGCACAAAGGCGTAATTGAGATTACTGAAAAAGGCGAAGAGGCTTTGATGACCGCGCTTGACTGTGGAGCTGAAGACGCCAATGAAGGTGAGGATGGCATTGAAATTATTACTGAGGCAACTGATTTAATGAAAGTCAGACAGGCTTTAATTGACGCTGGCCTCTCGGTTGATAACGCGGAACTTCGTTACATTGCGAATACTTCAGTACCTGTGAGTGAGGATGACGCAGAAAAGGTTGATAAATTACTAAATGCAATTGATGACCTCGACGATGTAACAAACGTATTTACGAACGCCGAATAATCTGTTAAAATAGTTAGCGGAAGGGTGGCCGAGTGGTTGATGGCACTGGTCTTGAAAACCAGCAAGTTAACGCTTCGCAGGTTCGAATCCTGTCCCTTCCGCCAAGTGGCACCATAGCTCAGCTGGTTAGAGCGTAGGACTCATAAGCCTAAGGTCACTGGTTCGATCCCAGTTGGTGCTACCAAGATATAGCAGGATAATAACGAAGAGATTCGTTATTTTTTATTGAGTGAAGCCTAAGTCGTCGAAGATAAATGATTATATAATTTAAAAACGTAAAAGTTTAGTCTTCAGAATTAATAAAGTCAAAATCATAGTCTTCATATTGCCCATGGAAACGCTCTGGGTAATCATCGGGATCAATCGGAACCTTATCAAGAGGTAGACGGATTTGATCAGTCGAACCCTCTTCATATTCTTTGATAGACAGTCGAATACTGGGGTCTGAAGTGTGAAACCTAAACATTGAATCTGGCAGATCAAATTCCTTAAAGTTGATTGATTTAAGATACTCTTTTATTTCTTGATCAGATTTTTCATTCGAGGATGAATCTTGATTTGGCTTATAGGCAGATGGGTAATAGTAAAAATTGTAGAGAGATTGGCGTAGTTCCCTGGCGGCGGCGAGCGGACGGCCTAGAAAATCCTCTGATATAACATCCCAGTCAACTAGGTTGGTTGTGAAACTTTGGGCAACCTCTGCACCACGACTAATGCATTTATTAAGCATGAGAGCTATATCAAAAGTGCGGATACGGTCAACATAATTAATGTCTTCTAAGGTCGGGATAGAATCGGTGAATTCAGCGATGACACTTTGCATCATCAGGGCCTTAAGAAAGAGACGACTACTTAATTCATCTTGATAATTTGGTAATTCCTTGTAAGTAGGTCGGATGATGTTTTCCAGAAAGTCATTCTTGGCAGATTCGGTAAAATAGAGTTGATTATTTAAAATTAGACTTTCATTAACGGTGAAATCACGAGTACGGAAGTAGTGCTCAAAAGACTCTGGTTGAATGCCATGACCAAAAGCATAATCTTCCGGCATGAACTTTTGAGAGAGACGGTCTAGCTCTTCAGGAGAAACTGGTTGATCACCTTCACGATCATTAATATGGACGAGATCAATGTCGCGGATCGGTTCTATGTCACCAGTGAGAAACTGCCTAGTGATACTTCTGGCGACACCACCCATAACAGCGACACCTTGGGGGAGTTCGTGAAGGAACGGGAACCGCTCATAGATTTCAGGAGTGAGAGGATATTGATTGATTTTCTTGTAGCTGTCACGGAATTCGATTCGCTCATCTTCGTCCTCATATTCATTCTCGTAGTTCTCTTCTTCCTCAGAGTCATCATTATCATCATACTCATTTTCAGGATTATCATCCTGTTCTGTGGTGGCTAAATTAGGGCCCTCCATTTTTATGCCAATTTGTTCTTGAAGACTTGAAGAGAGAGTTAAAAGAAGATCAAGTTCGGGATCAGAAAATTGTTGTTGTAGTTCAGGCTGATAAAGGGTAGAGAGCGATGCTTCCCCACTGACGACCTGGGGGTCTTGATTCTCTACAGAATAGAATTGATTGAGTTGTTCAGACATTTTAAAACCTTTACGCTTATTATACCAAAGAAAGTCATGGCTGAGAGAGAAAATCTGTCTGTGATAAAATAGTGATATGATTGCACACATTGAGGGAGAAGTTTCCGAAAAATTTTTAAATTCAATTATTGTTGATGTTCATGGAGTGGGATATGAGCTTGGGTTATCACAGATTGACGCTGAAGCGACTAACGTGGGCGAGAAGAAGAAATTTTATACATACCATGCGATAAGGGAGAATTCTGAAGATCTGTATGGATTTTCGAGTTTAATGGCGAAGAAAATATTTGAAATGCTGATCTCAGTGAACGGAGTGGGTCCGAAGGCGGCGATGGCAATTCTTTCTTTGGCGACACCAGAGGAAGTACGCAACGCGATCGCCAATGCAGATGCAGCGTTTGTGAGCAAGGCAGCAGGCGTGAGTAAGAAATCTGCAGAACGCGTAATCGTGGATTTGAAAGATAAAGTGGGTCTTCCAACAAGATACGGTGCGACGGAGGTTGTATTAGTACAAAGTCAACCAGAAAATGATGAGGCGCTGGACGCCTTGATGGCGCTTGGCTTCCCGTTGAAGGAGGCGACAGATGCACTGTCGAAGGTTGATGCGAGTCTGCCGATTGAAGAGCGTATTAGGCTAGCACTCAAGCAACGATAAATATACATAAAAAATACCTGGTGCTGCCAGGTATTTTTTTGTTTAAAGGGGACTAATTGGCTGGAGGATTAAAAGTTGTACTACTAGTATCAACACCTTCGGCTGAAGGAGCGTTGGGAGCGATTACTTCGATGACTGGAGGGACTGTATCACTAGTGCTTGCAAAAGTGACTGGCTGGGTGGCAACAACGGTGGTAGGAGTACTAGAATTAATTACGGTGGATGCAGTATTGGCAGCACCATTCACAGTGCAAGCTTCAGCTGGAGCTTCACCTTTTTCAACATGGACAAGATGAGTAATAATCTCAAGCTCATCAGTTGGCGTATCAACATGTTCAAAGGTATATGTAGTTTCAGAACCGATGGTGGACATACGTAGGGTACCAACACTAAACATATGTTCAAAGATACCGGATTGCTTGAAGCTGACGTCCTCAACCGCAACAAGATCGATTACATTAGTAGAACTTGAGAAGAGGGAGGTTACGATATTTTGAATAAGGCGTTTATTTGTAACATAAAGGCAGTTACCAGAATAGACATGGGTGGAAATGAGAGTGGCGATCCAGATAGTACCAAGTACAACAAGAATAATCATAAGAAAGAAAGAGCGAGAGGTGGGATCAAGGTTAAAAATAAATGAACTGCCACCATTAATGAGGATACTTGCGGCGATCAGGACGATAGAGCAGATAAAAGCACCTGCCCAAAAACCGAGAGGAATGAGCTTGGTTCGTTTAATTACCAACACAAGATGCTCACCTTTTTCAAAGGTGATGCCTGGTAACTGCTTTTTGGAGTTTTTTGCCATAATCTGGTCCCAATTAATTGGTGTTTATTATAGCATTTTCAGGGAGTTTTTGCAAATTTTCCCTAAATTAATATCTCAAGGAGTTACACTTGAGGGGTTAGGATAAAATAGTAAATAGCTTCATACTCAAATATTGCACAGTCATTACATTATGAAAACTGATTATTATGTAATTCGACGAAGCGATTATAAGAAATTCTCATTTTTTCGACGTAAACTTCTTTTGCTAAATTGTCAGGCTCAGTAAAACCATCATTTGTGGCATTCATCATATCATAATCCGCCTCTTCTGCTGGCTCAGGAAGCAATAAAAATGGGCTATTTTGAAAATTAAATTCTTCTTTTAGACTCCAAATTTCTTCCTCAAATTTCTGATAATCATAAAGGTGAAAATCTTCTACATCCTTAAGCACGTATTGCTTATAAATTTGTTTAATTTTTTGAATCAATTTCTCGTTATGCACTATACCTAATGTTATATCATAAAAAAGAGCTGCTTAAATACCAGCAGCCCCATTTATAAGAAGGTTATTTACCAGGACCAGAATAATATTTTTTTCTACCCATTGAATCGGTAATATCTTCAATCCTACGACCAGTACCATATTTAGTGTCCATACCATAATGATCATGATGTGAATCAAAATACTCCCTATCCACATGACCATCACAGATTAGCGTTTGACCACTATTTACGCCAGTCCCTTCACACCACGTTACTGGGTGATCATCTATCCAGCCATGACGTAGCTCAGTCCACTGTCCGCGACTTGGATATGTTTTTAAGGCAGGATCAGTATAATTATGGCGCCCGTGTTCCTCGAAAGCCTCACGCGCATAAGTTTTTTTACCAAAAGAATCAATTACGGTATGTCCATGACCGATTCCATCCCCTTCACCGATTCCACCATGATAAATTTGCACAGTTCCATCAGGCTTTTCAACGATTTTAGCGTTATCTCTCTCAAGAATACCAATACCAGCCTTATCAAGTATACCTTCCCTCCGGATTTTCTCTTGAACTTTATAGCCTTTTAGACAATTGTTGTAATCCTCTCTTCTTTCAAGAAAAACCGATTGAGCAGCATCGAAGTCAGCTTTAAACCGTTTTCTCTCTTCTTTAAGTTTCTTGAATCTTAGCAAAGCCTCCTGATGTTCTTTTTTTGCCTGCATATATAACTCTTTTGCCCTACGAAAAGCTGAGGAGTCAGTCTTGGACGCATGTAGTTCAGCATATTCTTTTGCCGCTCTTATCTCCTGAATAAGATATTGAACTTCGTGATTCAACTCGTCTCGACGATTCCTGTGGCTTCTACCCTATTCTGAATATACTGAGGCCATTGATTTATCGCCATATTGATACTCATAGCTGGCCTGCTCAAAAGCAGAGATCATCGATTGGTGCTCACTATCTGCATCATAGCGCAATTGCTGAATGCGTGAATTATTCAATTCTCTTACCGAAGAGTACTGACTCCATATTGCTTGATAATTTTCACTACAAGCTTTCATTGAGTCGTACTCAGATTGCATCTCTTCGTGTGTAGAACAACATACTCCCCAAAGCTGCTGCATTTCATCATAGGCGTCATTGGTCTGACTACTCAAATCAATAAACTTTCGATAAGTTTCCTGCTTCTTCCGAAAAGCCTCCTGCTTCAACTCCTTAAGTCGTGCAAGCTCTGAATTCCTTGTCATACATACCACCATCCCTTCTAATAAAGTACAATACTATCAGTAGTTATCAGTTGTGTATATAACATTATAATTCAAAAAATGACTCATATTCAGATGCTGCAAAGGTACTGAACCTTATATGATTTTAGTCTGAATTATCTTTGAATCTTCAAAGCATTAAGATGACGCTTGGCTTTTTCAGTGACACGGCGACCACGAGGAGTTTTTTCAATAAAGCCGAGCTGAATCAGGTATGGTTCATAATAGTCCTCGATGGTTGTGGTTTCATCACCAGTGAGGGCGGCGATAGTGGTGAGGCCGACGGGACGATCCCCATAATTCTCAAGCATCAGTTCCAACATATTACGGTCAGCAGGATCAAGGCCGAGTTCATCAATTTCAAGAAGAGCGAGAGCGCGGGTGGCGGTTTCAGTATCGATAACACCGTCGCCGTTTACGTCGGCAAAATCACGAACACGCTTTGTGAGGCGATTGGCAATACGAGGAGTCAAGCGAGAGCGAGTGGCAAGAAGCGCCGTGGCTTCAGGTTTAATTTCAGTATTTAAGATGGCGGCAGTACGTGAGACTATTTGCTCAATTTCTGGGATTTTATAGTATTCCAAACGGTGCGTGATGCCGAAGCGATCTCGAAGTGGACCGGCAAGAGAGCCAGTACGAGTGGTGGCACCGATGACAGTAAAATGAGGGAGGTCGAGACGAACAGAGCGAGCCGCTGGACCTTTACCAATAACGATATCAAGCTTGTAGTCTTCCATTGCTGAATAAAGAATCTCCTCAACCGCACGGCGCAGGCGGTGGATCTCATCGATAAAAAGAACGTCGCCATCTTGAAGGTTGGTGAGGATAGACGCAAGGTCGCCAGCGCGCTCAATAGCAGGACCAGAAGTGACACGAAGATTGGCGCCTAGTTCATGAGCGATGACGTTAGCCATGGTGGTTTTGCCAAGACCTGGAGGACCATACAGTAAAACATGGTCGAGCGAAGTTCCGTTGGCACGTTTTTTGACCGCATCGATGGCAATTTTAAGATTGCGCTTCAAGCGTTCTTGTCCTACATACTCCTGAAAACTAGTCGGACGAAGACTGACTTCAATTACCTGTTCTTCAGTATCATCTTGATGCGAGACATTATCAATTACGCGTTCGATTGCCATGGTCGTCCTTTCTTCCGGGTTACTTTTTGTCTGCTGGCGCTAGAGGGTTCTGTGTTATATAATATATTGTAACATCTATGTTTAACTAAAGGAGGATTATATGTCTGACATTGATACTGAGACTTTTAAGAATAGTAAGACTTATTTGAATTTACAAACCGCTTTCGCCGGTGAATCACAGGCTAGGGTAAAGTACCAGTTTTACGCTTCTCAGGCCAAAAAAGAAGGCTACGAACAGATTTCTGCGATTTTTAATGAAACCTCAGATAATGAAAAAGAGCACGCGAAGCTTTGGTTTAAATACCTTCATGACGGGAAAGTTGGCGACACGAGAAGTAATCTTGAGGATGCAGCAGCTGGTGAAGATTATGAATGGACAGAGATGTACGTCGAGTTTGCAAAAATTGCTCGCGAAGAAGGTTTTATCGAGATTGCGACAAAATTCGATGGAGTGGCAGCAATTGAGAAATCCCACGAAGAGCGTTATTTGAAGCTAATGAAGAATATTGATGATGATGTCGTCTTCAAATCGGACAAGGTGACGGTTTGGAAGTGTCGTAACTGTGGCTACACTTTTGTAGGTGAAGAAGCACCTGAAGTCTGCCCAGTCTGTGCACATCCAAAAGCTTTCTTTGAAATTCGCGCAATCAACTACTAAAACTGAACTAAAAATAAGCCTCATGTGGGGCTTATTTTTCGTGAAACGCGTCGAAAAAATGACTGATACTGCCACAAGAAAAGAAACTACTATTCTCCAAGATGCATCAGAGAATGAGTAATGGCGGCGGCAAGAGCATCGGCAGCATCATCTGGTTTTGGCACATCAGTAAGACCGAGATGAAGCTTAACCATTTCCTGCATTTGCTTCTTGTCAGCACTACCATAGCCGGTCATGGTTTTCTTAATCTCATTCGGAGTGTACTCAAAAGTGGGAAGGTTATGCTGCTTACAAACAAGAAGAACAACACCTCTAGCTTCGGCGACAGATATACCTGTGGTGATATTTTTAGTAAAGAAAAGTTTTTCAATACTGACACAATCAGGCTGATCTAGTTTAATAATTTCATGAAGTGACTCATAGATATCGAGGAGACGCTCCTGGAGGGGAGTATGAGCGGGAGTGGTGATAACACCATTATCAATCATCTTAGCGCGTCCAGTGGTACGACCATTTTGTTTCTTAACCTCAATAACACCAAAACCGCAGATGCCAGTACCAGGGTCGATTCCTAGAATGCGCATCGATTCATTCCCTGATGTTTAAAAAGTTGAAGCAATGTTTGTCTGGTGAAAATCTTAGAGAAAATATTCATATGGTGATATATTTATTCATTAACATATTGGATTAAAGTAGTACGAAGATCCTTAACCGGAATGACAAAGGGGTCGCGAATGGTAGCAGGAGCGATGGCGTGTTTGAATCCGAGCTTCTTTGCCTCATTAATTCTTTGGTCGGGACGGAAGGCGGAACGGATTTCACCGCCAAGTCCAACCTCACCAAAGACCACATACTCTTCGGAAAGTTTACGGCCGGCGGCGGCAGAGGCAATAGCCAGGCAAACTGCAAGGTCAGCGGCAGAATCCTTAATTTTGATACCACCAACCACGTTTAGAAAAATATCTTTATCACTGAGATTTAGTTTAGTACGCTGTTCGATGACTGCGATAAGGAGATTGAGGCGATTAAGATCAAAACCAGAGGCGGCGCGTTTAGGATAGCCAAAATTCGTGGTTGTACAAAGCGCCTGGATCTCGACAAGAAGAGGGCGAGTCCCTTCTAATGTGGCAAGAATAATCGAGCCATCGGTATTTTGACGTTCGGCAAGCAGGGCGGCGGAAGGATTCTGAACCTCACTTAGGCCCTTTTCATTCATTTCAAAAATCGCAGCCTCAGAGGTGGGCCCAAAACGATTCTTCACGGCACGAATGGTTTTGAAACCACCATAACGATCGCCTTCAAAATTAACGACCACATCAACGAGATGCTCGAGTACTTTTGGACCAGCAAGAGTGCCTTCCTTGGTGACATGACCGACAATAATGACAGCGGTATCTGTAGACTTGGCGGCCTGAATAATGAGGTTGCCGGCGTTAGTGATCTGTGAGACTGTACCAGGGGCGGAAGAGATTTCATTGATGGCGAGAGTCTGAATTGAGTCGACAATTACTAGATCAAACTCACCCTCACGGATGGTCTTGGCAATATCATTACCAGAGGTAGAGCTGGCGAAAACCAACTTATCAGAATCAGCTCCGAGACGAGAAGCGCGCATTTTGACTTGACTAGCCGACTCTTCACCGGAGACATAGAGCACTTGATGCTTTTTTGCAACTTCGGCGCAGATTTGCATCAAAATAGTGGATTTACCAATCCCCGGCTGCCCGGCAAGCAGTGTGACGGAACCACGTAAAATACCACCACCAAGTACTTCATTGAGGCCGGGAAATTCAGTCTTTAAGCGTTCTTTATCATTATCGACAGTAATTTCATTAATTTTGGTGAATTGTAAAATCTTGCCACTAGTTTTTGCCTGAGAAATTGCATTTTTCCCTGTTATTTCATTAACGACAAGATCCTCCACAATACTATTCCAGGCATCACAATTACTGCAATGTCCGGCCCACTTTGAATATTTGGCTCCACAATTCTGACAGACAAACTGGCTAGTATTCTTTCCCATAAGGAGATTATAGCAGGGTTATAACTAAAAGTGATATTTAGAATATAACTAAAGAAGCTCGTAGGTCATCGGTATTATTTCAGGTGGCCAAGAAACTCCTGTTTTGCAGATAAATGCCTCTTTACATTATTAGAAATATGTGTCGCAAAAACCCGAGAAGTATTTATTTTAGTAAATCCTGCTACCTTGAATACATTTATTTTATCAGGATTATTAGTAGCGATGTTGAGCGGCATTGTGGTTTCAACTCCAAGAACTTTGAGACATCCAACTGCACCATAATAGATGCGGCGATCAATTTGTTCCAGTTTAGATACTGTTTTGGCACTCTCGACAGTATTAAGGTTATTATAATGCTGCTCATCTAGGGTCTTTAATTTAAAATCAATGCCCATACCACGCCCGTCTTGACTAGGTATATGAATTATAAAGCCAACTCCGTTCTTAATGGCGTCATTAATAGTCGTTAACAGTTGTTCATGACAGTCACAAGTGCGATCATTAAACACCGTCCCAGTTAGACATCCAGAATCAATTCGAACAATAATATCTTTATGAGGTGGTAAGCTCTTTAGATTGGGCATTTTATTCTTATCAAGAGGTCAAACATATAACACATAATAATTACACCACTCATCATTTACTTGAATATGATACAGACGACCAACTTTGGAATTGTCAGTATCTGACAATTCAAGTATCCCGGCAGATACAATATTATAGGCTAGAGGTAATTCTTTTTGGGTGGTTGAGGTTTTTATATATTGCGTATTCATATTAGTTATTATTCGTACCTTGCACTGTGCCAACTATTTCTATCTTAGTACATTTTCCCCATTTAAATTGTCTGTTATTTTTATATTCATAATGTTTAACCTTCAATGAATATATTTAATTTCATGTATAATGTATATATGACGAAAATGAAAAATGAGCGCGGTTTTACAATCCTAGAGCTGGTGGTGGTGATTTTCTTTGCGTCGCTGCTGCTGATTTTATTCTTTTTACAAAAACTGAATCTTGATGCGATGCATCGTGACGAACAGCGCAAAGAAGCAATTAATGCGATGTACTATGCACTTGAGGAAGGCTTCCACGCAAAGAATGGATACTACCCTGAAAAAATTTCTGAAGAGAATTTAACGGTGATGGATCCAAGTCTCTTTACGGATCCAGGTGGAGTAAACTTGGGACGAGAAGGTAGCACATACTCTTATGAACCAGCGAACTGTTCTAATGGAAAATGTAAGGAATATACTCTAAAGGCGCAGATGGAAAAAGAGGATACTTACATCAAGAAAAATAGAAGCTAGGAAACTAAAAAATATCCACCAACTTGGTGGATATTTTTTACTACTTTTCGATGACTTGATCGATTGCTTTTAGTAATTCATCAATAAAAGACTTATCGAAATCCTTCTTTTCCTTATCAGTCATTTCATCCCAAGTCTTTTCACGATTTTCTGATTCGAACGCTACTGCTAACGGATAGTCTGTGCCGTTGTATGGTAATTTTAATTTTTCTTTATTAAGACTTCCGTGATTAATATTATAAACTAGTTTCATTTTTCCTGTTGGGGGAACAACAGCGACACATTGTTTGAAATAACACTTGTGATTGTTCAGATTTTTGGTTTTCTCTTGAAGATAACTCCAAAACTCAGCATTAGTGGTCTCTTCAGGCAATTCTCCTCCCCAACGTCTTAAAGCAACTCCAGGCTCTCCGTTTAACTCCTCAATAAAGAAACCCGTGTCATCACCAATACTAACTAACCCAGTTTTATAGGCGTAAGCTCGTGCTTTTGCTATTGCGTTGTCTTCAATTGAATTAATGCCTTCTGGTATATTAATTTTAATATTGAAGGTTTTTGGCGACTCTAAATTAAATTTATCACCTAAATATAGTTTAAAATCTTGAATCTTAGAACTGTTACCGGTTGCAATAAAGATTGTTTTTTTATCATCATCTTTATTATTAATCATATTAAAAACTCGTTCTGTTGGATATTTTTTACTACTTTTCGATGACTTGATCGATGATACCGTATTCTTTGGCCTCTTCGGCGGACATCCAATTATCGCGATCCATATCTTTGATAACCTGAGCGACGGTTTTACCAGTATTCTTTGCCATAATCTCAGCAAGGCGCTTCTTTAAGAAAATACCTTCCTTTAGCATGATTTCCTGGTCGGTGATTTTACCTTCAGTGCCAGAGCTAGGCTGGTGAATCATAACACGAGCATTTGGCAGAGCAAAGCGTTTACCTTTGGCACCGCAGCTGAGCAGCATAGCTCCCATAGAAGCTTGCAAACCAATGCCAATGGTTTGAACATCTGGCTCAATATAATTCATGGTATCAATAATGGCAAGACCATCGTAAACTGAACCACCAGGAGAGTTAATGTAAAGCTTAATATCCTTCTTAGGATCATCGTGTGCGAGGAAGAGCAGCTGAGCGACCACTAAATTGGCTGTATGAGAATTAACATCCTCGCCCATAAAAATGATACGGTCGTTTAAGAGGCGTGAATAAATATCGTACGATCTCTCACCGCGATTAGTGGTCTCAATAACGGTGGGGACGAGATAGTCGTTTGCTTTATTTAATTGATTTTTCATATTACTCCTTTATTTATTAACTACTTTATAGACTTTTGTCGACTTTAGGAATGGAATTGGAATTGATCTGATCAATAAGTTCATTGTTATGATAAATACTTTGATTATATTTTGCGATCTCCGAATTAAGCTCCTCAATACCCTTCTTTAGCTGATCGTACTCTAGATTGAGTTTATCGATACGAGAAACAATGGCCTGACGTTTAGTATTAAAATCAGATTGATTACTGAGATCACCACGAGCGGCGCGTGAATTGAAGTCGGAAATTACTTCATTCAGCTGCTGTTTTTGCTCTTGATATTGTTTGGTTTGAGTTTCAATAGCTTGTTTTTTAGTTTCAATAGAGGTCTTGAGACGATCAGTTTCACGCTTAAGCTCAGTAAAGACATTGTGGTATTGTTCGTTAAATTTAACAATTGCCTGCCGATCCATAAAATATCTTTGATAATAGCGCTCGAGTGGAGCCGGAAGATTTTTTACTTCAGTACCAAGACGGGAATGAAGCTCATCGTAAAATTCATCTGGTCGATAATTCTGCATCGAAACACGGAGGTCGGAATCGGCGGGAAGTTGTTGATAGGCCGATTGAAGTTGATCGTTAAGATCGTTTTTCTCCCAGAAAAGTAAGCGGTGGTAGGCGGCATGTAACATTTCATGAGCAGTAGTCACTTCACGTACGCCGGGAATTTCGGAGGAGTCTACATTATAGATATAGAGGCGATCCTGATCTTCACGATAGCAACCAAGTACATAGATTTCCTGACTATGGCTATTACAATTTTGATTAAAATTTTCTTTTTCTTGTAGGGATGGGTGAGTAGCCCGAAGGATGAGTTGTGCACGACTGGTCAGATTGAGAGAGGAGACAATAGATGAAAGATCACCGGTCAGAGCATAATCCCCTGCTTTAAATTCGTCTTGAAAAGCATAAGCGCAAAGAAGGGTGGCCACAATAAAAATGGTGAAGATGAGGCTACCAAACCTTGCGCGATGCTTCATAGATTATCTTTCCTTCTTTTCAATTTCTAGTGTGAGCTTGTCATCTTTAAGATCAACAACAGCGATTTCACCTTTTTTGATTTTTTCAGAGATGATAGCCTCAGAGATGATGGACTCAAGATGATCTTCAATAGCGCGGCGAAGTGGACGAGCACCATTCTTTGGATCGAAACCTTTTTCGATGAGAAATTCAGAAGCTTTTTTGGTGAGTTTTAGACCAAATGATTTATTAGCAAGACGCTTCTTGAGATCCGAGATCATATTGTCGAAAATCTGCTCAACCTGTTTCTTGGTCAAAGCATGGAAGACCTCAATAGCATCAAGACGGTTGATTAATTCAGGGCGCATAGATTTTTTGAGAGCCTTCATAGCTGCATTCTTGCTGGCCTCATATTCTTCTGCAATGAATTTATCACTCTTTTTGTCTTTAGCGCCAAAGCCGAACTCGGTATCATCATACATTTCGTCCGCACCAAGGTTTGAGGTGAGAATAATAATGGTGTTATTAAACTTAATGTGATTACCTTGACCATCGGTCAAGACACCGTCTTCAAGAATTTGAAGCAACATATTGAAGACTTCGGGGTGGGCTTTTTCAATCTCATCAAAGAGGACCACAGAATATGGATGACGACGCACAGCTTCAGTGAGTTTACCACCATCATCATAACCGACATAACCAGCAGGGGCGCCAACTAGACGAGAAACATTATGTTTTTCACCAAACTCAGACATATCAATCTTAATCAGCGAGTTATCGCCGCCAAAGACTTCACGGGCAATGACGCGAGCAAGCTCGGTTTTACCAACACCAGTTGGACCCATGAAAAGGAAGGAACCGATAGGGCGCTTGGGATCACCAATACCGGAGCGACCGCGGCGGATGGCTTTAGCAACGGCCTTAACCGCCTCTTCTTGGCCGATCACGGCTTTATCCAGGTGTTTCTCAAGATCAGTCAGCATCTTCAACTCGGAACCATGAACCTTAGAAACTGGGATACCAGTTTTTAGGCTAATGGCGGTGGCAAGATTTTCTTCGGTGAGAGTTGGTGAAACTTGATCGTTGATGCCAGCCTGCTCAAGTTTTTCAATTTCCTCGTCGATTTTGGCGACACGAGTCTTATAGAGAGCAGCTTTTTCAAAATCTTCGGCTGCGACAGCTTCTTCAATCTTCTTTTCTAAATCTTCACGCTCAATTTTAAGCTTCTTATATTCTCCGCCACCTTTTTTATCAGCAGCGACCTTGGCGATAGCGCTAGCCTCATCAATAACGTCGATGACCTTATCTGGCATAAAGCGGTCATTAATGTAGCGCTTAGACATATTAATCGCAGTTTCCAAAATTTCATCCGGAATAATCACCCCATGATGTTTTTCATAATGCGATTTGATGCCTTTGAGAATACGAAGAGTAACCGTGTCGGTTGGTTCTTCGACAATAACAGTTTGGAAACGGCGAGAGAGAGCTTTGTCTTTTTCAATAGTCTTACGATATTCATCCATGGTGGAAGCACCAATGAGACGGATGTAACCACGAGCTAGGGCTGGTTTTAAGATATTGGCAGCATCAAGACTACCCTCTCCGGAGCCTGCACCAGAAAGAAGATGAATTTCATCGATAAAGAGGATAAGATCTTTACTACCGGAAGCTTCATCAATAATACCCTTAATACGCTCCTCAAATTCGCCGCGGAATTTAGTACCGGCAACCACCGAGCTAAGATCGACTTGATATATGCGTTTGCCGATCAGACTGCCTGGCACTTCGTTTTTAGCAATCCGCGTGGCGAGACCCTCGACGATGGCAGTTTTACCAACACCAGCTTCGCCAATAAGTACAGGATTTGACTTAGTGCGACGGCATAAAATCGTAATTGTGCGTTCAATTTCCTGATCACGACCAATGACGGTATCAAGTTTTCCTTGCTTAGCCATTTCCGTGAGATCTTGACCATATTTGGTGAGCCATTTTAGCGGAGTCTTGCGCGTGAATCCGGCCTTTTTCTGATCAATCTTAGTATCTTCGGCTTGTTTTTCAGTGTATTCCTCGATGGCATTAGTAAGATTATTTAAATCCACTTTGAGACCTTGAAGAATAAGACTGGCGCGAGAGTTTGGTTGTCGAAGAAGAGCATATAAGATATGTTCAGTACCGATAATTTTGATTCCCTGTTCTTTGGTGAAATTAGCGGCCATACGAAGGGTAAGAACAGCAGCTTCGGAGAGAGACATCATAGCCATCTGGGAACCAGGAACCTCCACAGCGGTGTGATTGATGGTTTTTTCAACGGACTCAAGATTAATGTCTTCATCTGCGAGGAAGCGGGCACCGGTGCTGGTATCTTGGGAAAGAATACCAAGGAGAAGATGTTCTGTACTCATATAACCGTTATTATATCGTTTGGCATAATAATCAGATTTTTGGAGTGCAAAACGAGCATTCTCGGTTAAATTATTCATAATTTCTGTAAAATCATCTTGCATAGTTCTATTGTAAAGCAAAAACTAGCACTGTCAAGTCTAGAGTGCTAATTTATGGCATCAAGACCAGGTAATGGGAGACCAAGGAGAAATTCGAGGCTGGCGCCACCACCAGTAGAGATTAAACTATATTCAAGAAGATTAGAAATGTGATCTAGTGAATTAGTGGACTGCTCTTCAAGGAGTTTCTCAATATAACCAGAAGTATCGCCGCCTAGAATAACTGTCTGATTGTACTCGGGATTTTTTTGGCCAATAGCTTCGGCGATAGCTTTTGAGGATAAATCAAAACCGGGCTCCTCGGTCTTGCCAGCAGTACCATTCCAGATTATGGTGTGACTATGTTTGATGGTTGGTAAGATTTTAGAGAGGGAGAGGTTGCCAATGTCTAGTTTATTACCCTCTTTGTCTTCGTGAAAATCTTCGGCAACATAAACTTTCGGGTTATTAGAAATGTAGCCATCAGCGGCAATTTTACCAACAACGATGATATGATCAGCAATTGTAAGGAAACGGTCAATTAGAGGCTGTTTATCAGAAATTTTGGCGCCACCAATGATAACGGTGACCGGAGGATTTGGAGAGTTAAGAATTTTACTGAGGCTTTGAACTTCTTTCTCAATAAGGAGACCAGAGACAGTGGGAAGGAGAGTGGGGATTTGAGTGGTTGAAGCATGGGCGCGATGAATAACGGCGAAACCATCTTGAACATAGAGATCTGCAGAAGTATCGTGGACGATCTGCCTTGCGAACTCTAGGTCGTTCTGCTCTTCTCCGGGATAAAAACGGAGATTCTCAAGAAGGATGACTGAGCCAGACGGTGTGGCATCGATTTGAGCTTTAACGGACTGGCCAATTGTTTCGGGAATAAATTTTACTGGATGCGCAAGAAGATTTGAGAGAGCCTTTGCAACTGGAGCGAGCGAACACGAGAGATCAACTTTACCCTTGGGACGACCTAGATGAGTAATCAAAATCACACGATTTACCTGCTTGGAAAGCAGATATTGAAGAGTGGGGAGGGCGGCCCGAAGACGAAAGTCACTGGTGACCTGGCCATTTTGGATTGGTACATTAAAATCAGCGCGGACTAGAACATTTTTTTGAGCAAGCGAGAGATCGCGAATAGTGGTTTTATCAAACATGATATATCTAGTATATATCTTTATGCTTATTTTTTTCTTCAATCACCTAAAGATTTTGTATAAACATTTAAATGACTTAATTTTAAATACAAATATAAAAATAATACCCCTAGGATATTATTTTTTGGTATTTTCGCCTTATTAGATGTTGCGAATTTGGATAGTGTCAGTACCGGAAACAGTATTTGGTTGGCCAGAAACGATAACGGCTAGAACCTGGCTTGAGCCTTCCTTTGGAGTAACGTAGCCGGCAGTTTTAAGCTCTTGTACAAGATCGATACCATAGTTGTCAGAATATGGACGAACGAAGCTAGCGTTAGCATAGGTGAGAGCGAGCTGACCAGCAACACGTGCACTACTTGTAACGGAAATAATTGGGAGAGTTGGGCGCTCAGCGGCGATTGAGTCGGCGATGGCACCAGAGGCAGTTTCACAAACAATAATGTCAGCTTTAATTTTCTCAGCTAATTTAACTGCGGCGCTAGCAACAGCGTTATAGCTTTCATTTTCACCCTTTGGATCAGTATCAAGCGGATCAACACCAATGTGATTTTGAGTGTAGAGAATAATTTTCTTCATCTGCTTGACGGCTTCAACAGGATATTTACCCTGTGCAGTTTCATCAGAAAGCATGACAACATCAGCACCCTGAACGACAGCGTTAGCAACGTCAGAGACTTCAGCACGAGATGGTTCTGGGTTATCAACCATAGAACCAAGCATTTGAGTGGCGACGATGCAAAGTTTACCGTGTTTACGACAGAGATTGACTAGTTTGCGTTGGACAATTGGGACAACTTCGTTGCCGGCTTCAACAGCCATATCACCACGAGCAACCATGATAGCATCGGTGGCCTTAACGATGGCTTCAAGCTTTTCGTCAGTTTCAATAGCTTTTTTAGTCTCGATCTTAGCAACGATCTGTGCGGTTGAACCGTGAGAGAGAAGAATTTGACGGAGTTTCTCAACATCTTCGGCGCTTTGGATAAAACTCATAGCGACAAAGTCAAAGTCACGAGAGGCACCGAATTCAATGTCGGCCATATCTTTCTCAGTAATAACATCACCACCGAAGTCAGTATCAGGAAGGTTGAGACCTTTACGGCTCATAATGAAGCCATCATTTTCGATACGAACACGAATTGCAGTGTCATTGACAATTTCGATAACCTGAGAACGAATCTTACCATCATACATGAAGAGAGGCTCACCGACTTTCATGCGCTCAGCAAGATTATACTGAACTGGAAGGGTGGTTGAACCATCATGCTCTTTAACTGCATAGTCGAGAACTAGTTCATCACCAGCTTTAACATCAAGACGATCGTCTTTCAAAATGCCAAGACGGATTTTTGGACCCTGAAGGTCTTGTAGGATTGCGACGGAGCGACCTTTTTTGGCGGCAGCATTGCGAATCCAACGAATCTGCTCGTCACGCTCTTCGTAGCTTCCGTGAGAGAAGTTAAGACGGCAACCGTTAGCGCCAGCCATGATTAATTCTGTAATTTTTTCTTCTGAGAAGACAGAAGGGCCGATGGTGGCCAAGATTTTTGTGCGTTTAAATAATCTACTCATAACTTAAGTAATTATAACATATTTAATAGTGTTATTATTTTTGAGTTACAAAATATCTGGCCGAGTAATGGTCGAAATTGATAAAATCAGTTTCTTGGTAGTTTGATAATTGCTCCTTTAGACTCGAAGATGATTGATTCTGACTAGATAATAGCCAAAAACCTTGTTGATCTTTAAGCTGTTTTTTGATGGAGCCAATACTAAAACCCCAATGGATTGAAAGCGGTTCTTTTTTTAACTCCCTTGCCACCAGGATATTCTCTACAATAAGACTGGATGAATAATGTTGATCTACAATTATAGGAATATTTTGCTGATTTGACTGACTATTATTTTGCGCAGAATTCTCAACGATTTTTGACTGATAGATTGCGATAAAGGTTTTACGAAGAGTTGTATCTTGTTTTAACCCAATTAGAAGCGTACTGATAATAAGTACAATTGTGACTAAGAACGAAAAGAGTGAGAAGATTGTTTGGGCGCGAGACCGAGAAGAGACACTAGGAAAAACTGCGCGCCAATTGATGAGAGGGCGGCGTTTCCTAAAACTAATCAGGTCTTTGAGCTTAATATTATAGAGTAAGTATAGCCCGACATAGAGAACAAAGAGCATAAGTAGTAAGACTATGTGTGAGTCAAAACTGGTGGCTAGATGAACGAAAAGAAGATTTAGGACAAAAATCGAGATGAGGGGGAGCGTACGTTTAGTGTCTAATTTACTTCGTAGGATAAAGAAAAGGATAAAGATGATAAAAGCACCACAGAAAACAGAAAAGGAACGAATCGAAGTAAGAGAAGAGCCAAAAAAATTGGTCCAAGGACTTAAGGTTGCAAAATAAAGATCCTGTGTAAAAAGTGAGTGGCGTGAAGAGTATATCGGTTCGCCAGTCGTCGAAAGTTGAAAGAAATTTAGATAATTGGAGGCCTCAGAGTTTGCGATGGGCCTAATGATGGACTGAGCGCAGAGCATTAAATAGATGAGAAGAAGCGCAAAAAGCGGCAATAGTCGGGCAGCTCTTGATGATGAATTATTCTTCATTCTGTCATTATTTTAGCATCTTGGGGTTTTATTATTTATAAAGTTTTATGAATAACCCAAAAAAAAGCAATTAGGACGGAAAAATCATGATAAGATAAAAATATCTGGGCGTGGCGCAGTTGGTAGCGCGCGCGGTTCGGGACTGCGAGGTCGCCAGTTCAAATCTGGTCGCCCAGACCACTCAAGGAGGAAAAATAGAGAAAATTTATTTTCTCTATTTGAACGACGCAGAGTGGAAAGGTTTTGCGAAGCAAAAGCTTACCATGAGTTAACTAGAATAACCACAAGTGTGGTTATTTTTATTACATCAATCAGCGAACTGGCGGAACGTCCCAAGGGGTAAACGCCAGTTCGATCCTAAAAAAGACACCTTACGGTGCCTTTTTTCTTATTTAGCGTATTCAACGGCTCTGGTTTCACGAATAACGTTAACCTTGATGATGCCTGGATAACTCATAGTGGCTTCAATTTTGTTGGCAATATCACGAGAAAGCTTAAGCGCAGTAAGATCATCAACCTGTTTTGGTTCAACTACGACGCGAATTTCACGGCCAGCAGAGATGGCGTAGGCTTTATCAATACCCGGGAAACTGGTGGCAATATTTTCAAGCTCCTTCATACGTTCTGCGAAATTCTCTGCAGAAATATTGCGAGCGCCTGGACGGGCAGCAGAGATGGCATCTACGATTTTAACGATAATAGCCTCTGGAGTGGTTGGCTCGATATCATTATGATGCGCAGCAATAGCATGGACAACTGCGTCAGACATACCATATTTTTTTGCGAGTTCAGCACCAATCTCGGCGTGTTTACCCTCGATTTTGTGAGTAACAGCCTTACCAACATCATGAAGAAGAGTGGCGGTTTTAGCAACACGAATGTCGGCACCAATTTCTTCAGCAATCATACCAGCCATATGAGCCATTTCGATGGAATGGAGCAGAACATTCTGACCATAAGAAGTACGGAATTTTAGTTCACCTAGGAGATGTAGCATCTCATGAGGAATGCCGATGATGCCAACCTCACGAGCAGCGTCTTCACCAGCACGGATGACTTCTTTTTCAATTTCGCGTTCAGCCTTGGCAACGGCTTCTTCAATACTGGAAGGATTGATGCGGCCATCTTTCATAAGTCGTTCGAGAGCATATCTTGCTACCTGACGGCGGATAGGATCAAAGGAAGAAAGAACAACCATACCTGGGGTATCATCAACCATAATATCAACACCTGTGGCACGCTGAAGAGCCTGGATATTACGGCCCTCCTTACCAATAATACGACCCTTCATTTCATCATCAGGAAGCTTGAGGGCAGTAACAGTACGATCAGCGGTAACCTCGGAGGACATACGCTCCATGGCGGTTACTAAAAGAGCCTGGGCGGTATCATCGATATCACGCTTAATCTCACGTTGCTCTTTAACTACTAAGTTGACGAGGTCTTCTTTAATATCCTTTTCGGTCATGGCGATAAGTTTCTCTTTGGCATCAGCTTTTGAGAGACCGGCGATTTTTTCTAATTTTTCCTGCTGTTTGTCGCGGATTGAATGAATTTCGTTTTTAAGCTCCTCGATTTCCTTTTCCTGACGAGAAAGACGCTCGGAACGTTTTTCGATTTGGTCGAATTTATTATCAAGAGAAATTTCGCGCTCGCTGAGACGTTTTTCGGTCTGCTTCCAATCTTTACGCCTATTATCCTCCTCATTCTTGGATTTTTCGGCAAGATCGGCAGCTTCTTTCCTGGCTTTTAGCACAATATCCGAGGCTTCATTCTTAGCTTTTCTAATGAGATCGTCAGCTTTGTTTTTACCACCATTCTCATTTTTCTTATCATAAGCAAAAACCATACCAGCACCGGCGCCAAGACCAACGATAGCGGCGATAATAATCGGGACAAACTCCATATTCCTCTTTCTTTTTGTTATTTTTGGTTTGCTAATATTTTCCTGATATTAGCTCTTTAAACAAAATATATAATAATTACATTTTTGATAAAATCATCCCCCGAATGATTTTATTGTAACATATTCTTATTCGTATGGCTCGATATTATCAGTGAGCATGTTGCGAATTAATTGATTGGCCGTATTTTCCAATCCTTGCTCTGCGCCATCCGTACTGAAAATAACTGGATCAACATAGAAATAATTGTAGTCTTTATAAGTGAAGACCTTAGTGCCAAAACGAATACCAGAAGTAGCATCAAAATCGCCATCGGTGACTGGAATGCGACTGAGACAGCCTTGGCGACCAAGATTCTTTCCTGGATCAGCAAAGGATGGTTTGTATTGAGTGCCTTTTTGGACCGCGTTAAAGCAGATTGAATTTCTAAAGGCGTAACTATTTAGGATATAACTAACACTAGTGAGATTGTCTGGGATTTTAATTTTAATACGCCAGTCAGTGAGGTAAATATATCCGGTGGTTGCCTTATAAACTGGGACATCCTCTGGTTTATTAATATTGGAGACTCCGGTGGTTTCTTCAACTGCTTTAATGATCTTATTCTTGGCGGCAACAGTCTGCTCAAGAGTGGTAATCTTATCACCTTGAGACATACCAAAAACGAGACCAATAATACTTAGAACCAGAAAAATCACCATAAGTACGCCAAAAACGAGAGACATGGTGGTCATTTTCTTGAGAGATTTGAGGGCAATAGCTTTTGGATCGGTTTTAGGATCGATGGGCTGAGGAAGCTCATTTTCAGGGATGGGAGCGACAGTGGGGCTAACACTGGTTTGAAAATCAAAATGTGTAGGAGAAACAACTGGGACATTAAGAGTGGACTTTGGAGTATTTAGGTCGTTTTGTGGGGTTGAAGGACTCTTTGATTGTTGCGCAGCAAGAGTTGCGGCATTGGCGATAGCTTGCTCTGCGAGACGATTGTTGGAATTGGGAGTACCGGCTGAAGCGGCTTGAGAAAAACCATTTTCACCAAACGGACTTTTTGTACTAGCAGCGAAGGGGTCTTGGGAGGAAATGGCAAAAGTGTTGTTTGAGCTATTCGCTGGTTCAGAGGTGACCTGAGACGCGCCAAGGGCTGAAGTAGGAGAACCACCACCAAAAGTAACTCCGCCGATAGTTGTTGAGTTGTTGTTTGCAAAATTATTTTTTTCTTGATCCATGTAATGCCCTTATTCTTAAATAATTATAACAAAGAATCTTATTTTTTGGGCAGTGTAATATTAGCTGGACGACCATAATCTGGAAGGATAATTGGAACCTGCTCGCCCGTTGATTTATGTAGCGGAATGTTTAACTGGTCTGCTAGAGTATTAACGACAGCAGCACCGATACGTAGGCCAGTAAAGGAACCAGGTCCGGCCATAAAAGTGATTTCAGTGAGATCTGTCCAAGTAGCTTGATGTTCAGAAAGTTTTTGATGAATCACGGAGAGAAGCTGTTCGGCGAGCTGATTACCTAACGGAAGACGATATTCTTTTTGATCAAGTCTTAAAATAGTTTCAGGAGAGGAAGTATCTAGATAGAGTTTCATTTGGTTATACTCCTTGAACCGTCATCATTAATGGAAATGTAAAAACGCAAATGATCTTCAGGGAGAAGATCGCTGACAGAATCACCCCATTCGATGATAGTGATAGTGTTTTTATCTTGAATATTTTCTAAGAGGTCTTCGGACATGATGCCGGGGTCATTCAGACGATAGAAATCATAGTGAACGAGAAAGTACTCTTTACCTTTTCGCTTAAAAGAATAACGCTTTGAAAGGGTAAAAGTGGGGGAGGTGATTTCATCATCAATACCAAGACCGTGAGCAATTCCCTTTGTGATTGTAGTTTTACCAGCACCAACATCACCGACGAGTTCAATCACGGCGGGAACTTCAAGTGTTTTAGCGAGGTTTTGACCGAAGTCAATCATCTGCTGTTCATTTGCAAATTTCTGCATGGGCTTATTATATACTGGTTGAATTAAAATATAAAATACTTATGGTATAATTCTGATATGAGATGTAGTAATCGAAGCTTGAAGTTAATACGTGTGCTTAGCTTAATGATAGTCTTAACTTGTTTGGGTGTCGTAATTGCGGCGATTTTTGTGAAAAATAATCTAACAAGCACTAAGCTTGCTCACCAAAAAATGGAAGAGTTAGCTCGTGATTACTACGAAAATGATTTTTACCAACGTTTTACGCGTGATCATGTGTCGGTGGGGCAGGAAGGAAACCTTGGACAGTATTTTGAGAAATATACGCAGATGGGATTTTCACCAGTGAAACTACGAAAATTGCTTGATTACAGCGAAAAAAATAACAAGGATATGTTGAAATATTTTTCGCACGATAAGTTTACTTGCGACACTAATGGGTCCTATGCATTGATTAAGCCAAAAGCTCCTTTTTCTGCAAAAGACTACGAGATCACTTTTGCTCTAAATTGTAAGGAAAAATAATTTTCAAAAATCCATAAAAGGGTTATTGAAAAATAAATATTTTCTGTTAAAATAATAGCAGTACAGTTTTGTATGGTCTCTTAGTATAACGGTTAGTACAACGGGTTTTCATCCCGTCAACGCGGGTTCGACTCCCGCAGAGATCACCATTTGAGAATCAGGGTCAAGGTTTGGCTCTTTTTTTGTTGTTTATCACTCTGTAAAGTGAACTTAAGAGTCGGCAAGAAAGCTCTGTCTTGGTTCCGAAGAAGATTAACTCGTCAACAATCCCTGAGCAATTCGCTTGGGGATTTCTATTTGTTTAAATATTTCTTTATATTAACTATGTCCTGCTGGTCTTTAGGAAGATTGCGCGATTCCTTAAAAGCTAAAATAGTATTAATGTCCTCAAGATTGAATTCGTAATCTTTTTCCATGTTGAACCGAGACTTTTTATCGACAACTATCTCCAAAGAATTGCTTAAATGATAAAAATTGCAAGAATTTATCTTATCTGGTGTCATTTTTAATCTATCCTTTACATCGGCGAACAATTCTTCGGATATACAAAGATCAATATCGGAGCATTTTTCGCGGATTCCTCGTAATACCAATGATGCTCCGGAGAGAACATAATACTCATCTTTTGGTAGATTTAAATCTCTTAATCGCTTTATAATTTCTTGCTTATCCATCGTATTGGTTCCTTATTTAATATAAATTATATTATAGTTAACCTTGTCTCTATTTTATCTATTCTCATGAGCAGACAATTAATTCCTGTTGCCAGTTTACTGTTTTCTGATATCTTAAAAAACGTTTAGTGCAGAATCTCAAAGAGTCTTAAGAGACGTCATTGTTAAAGCCCGTAATTACCATAATAGTTACTTTCCATTACTACTAGGGATGGTGTTTGTCGAATATAATAACGTACGATACTCTTTATTCGGCAGATATCCTAACAGATGTCGCTCCAATTCGTTTCGATATGGTTCACCATTTGAGTCAAATGGCTCTTTTTTTATTATGCTATGATATACATATGAGAGCAAAAAATCAGAAATCTTGCAGACTTCAGTATTACGGGATGGAAAGAACTAGTATTTTAGCCCAAAAGCTATGTTTTGTGGTATAGTTAAAGAGATACTTGGCGCCATAGCTCAGCTGGATAGAGCAGGAGACTTCTAAGCTCAAGGTCGTAGGTTCGAACCCTACTGGCGCTACCACATTGTTGTTATTGTTTTTGAAAAAGATGACTACGCAGTCATCTTTTTTGTATATGATTACCAATTTTTATAAGTATGTCTGATATAAGGTTTTCTGGAATAGGTCTTCTTGGAGGTGAATTCCATAAGCGCTATATAGGACGGAAAAAAGGCATTCATTTTATTAAAAGGCTTGATGGATTCATGAAAAGTGGTCAGTGCGCCGACAACAAGTAATTTGTCAGCGTAAGTCCTTAAAGTATTGCGGGAATTATCAGGGGCGAACTTTTTAGTGGGCGAAATAAGTCCACGAGAATTATTAATTAATTCATCAAAAACCGGCGGCACTACCCCGTTATGCATGTGACCAGAAATAAAATAATCAAACTCACGCAGTTGATATTTGATTTCAGAATCATTGAGAAAAACTGGCGAATGAATGAGAGCAAATTTAATTTTCTTGGCCGGAAGATGATAAAGATAATTCTCTGGTAAGGATTGAAGCTCCTTGATCATCTGTGAAAGATTCTCAGTGACGCCTTTTTTTGCTTTGTAATAGACCGGAGACTGAGTATAACCAAGACAATAAATATATTGGTCTTCGTAAACCTCATTGTCTAATAAGTGGACATTTTTGAGTTGGCGAATTTGATCGAATAACTGATTAGTTTCACCATATTGCCAACCATGGCGGCCACCTTTAGGCTTGCGATACATATCATGATTACCAACACTAATAATCACAGTAGCGAGCTGGCCAAGGGATGAGAGAAAATCCAAGAAACGATTACGCTCAGCTTCAGAATCAACCATATCAAGAGTATCTACGAGGTCGCCTGGCATGAGGATATATGAGGGTGCAAGATTTTTAACCTGTTTGATGATCGCCTGGAGTTTTTGATCCGTTACCTGATAACTAAAATGTAAATCAGACATAATCATAATCTTGAGGGGGTCCGATATTTTTTTATGGTGCGCAAAAACAGACGGACGGAAAAGACGGTAGGTACTCAAGCGAAATAGTTTCATATTGACGATATGTTATTTATTATCTGGAGATTCCTTAACTAATTTATAGTAAATACTTGGAGCAAAACGCATACCAGCAAGAGGCTTCTGGAATTTCTTTTCCAGGCCGACAAGAGTTTTAGTTTTGAAAATCTTCTTCATGGTTTGACTTCTAAAATTGGAGACAGAAAGAATATCAGCGATCTCAAAGCCAGATTTCCTAAAGAGATCCTCAACATAGGCTGGATGGTAGTTATAGAAGCCATCTTTATCGATATTTTTGAGATTGGAAGGTTTTTTGTCGAATGGATTAACTTTGGACTTCTTAAACCAGTAACGGAACATTTTTGGAAGAGTACGCTTATTAGCGACCTCAATTACAGCAACGCCACCTGGCTCAAGAATACGATTCAGCTCTTTAATGACGGCAGGAAGATCATCGAAATGATGCGTAGCACGAACCATGAGAAGGCAAGAAAACTGATTGTCTTTGAATGGAGTGTGATAGATGTCACCCTGGACGGTATTGATGCGGTCCCCGAACTCTTCCTTAGCTTGATCAAGTTCAGTTTGGGAGTAATCAAAAAGAGTGGCGGTCTTGGCACGGTCGAGATATTCCTTAGCGAGGCGACCATAGCCACCAGCAATATCTACGAAGGTATCCATCTTGCGAGGAAGAAGACGTCTAATCGCGAGACGGTCTGCCATATCTTCATACTTACGATCAGCATCTTCCCAAAAGATTTTTTTATAATCATAGCCATTATAGTCGGAGACGACTTTCTTGTTTTGCTCTGTCATGGTAATGATTATACCATGAGATAGGAGTTTATTTTTTTAACATAATCTACTTATCTTTTGGACGAAGATTACGGAAGAGAATTTTATTAATTTTCTCAAAGAAGGGCTGGACTTCTTCGAGGTCCAGAAGGAAGCTGGCAGCGCCATAGATAATCATAGAGAGAATGGAGATAATAAAGAATTTTGGAATAGTAACAAAGACAGAGTTATCGGTGGCGCGGAGAGGGAGGAATTTGGTGAGTACATAGGCAGAAATGCCGGTAATAACAGAGGCAATTAACATACGAATGAAGGCAGTCCAGAAAGATTTATTGAGAAGGTTTTGACGAGATTTTTTCTGTAAAATGAAGAGAAGGATAAAGATTTCGAGAACGGCACCAATAGATTGAGCCCAGCCTAAGCCGTCAGGACCAAGACCAATCATACTGAAGATGACGGAGAGAAGCATGGTGAAACCCACAGCGATAATACTGACAATAAATGGAGTCTTCGTATCTTGCCTGGCATAGAAACCACGCGAGGCGATATGGAAGATGGATTGCGCAAAGATGGCAAGGACGAGAGAACCTAAGACGCTGGCGATGACGGGCTGGCCACCATTTTTAACAAAACTAACAACATAACCACGAGCAAAATAAGCAATAACAGAAACTGGTAGTGAGATCCAAATAATCATACGAAGAGCACGGCGAAAGACATCATCAAATTTAGTGGTATCCTCGCTGTTAGTTTCCTCAGTTAATTTTGGAAAGAAGGCGGTCGAGATAGCAACACCAATAAGATTGACGGGCATTTGATGTAGACTGTTTGCCTGCTGAAAAGAACGAAGAGCGCCTTTACCCATGCGAGAAGAAAGATTGGTGGCAAGAATGGAATAAACATAATCAATTCCCTGATCTAGAGACCTAGCTGGCAAAAGCTTAAGAACGGTTTTAAAACCGAGATTTTTCCAATAGATCTTAAACTGATAGTCAAAACCTAGACCAAAAAGACCAATTAAGCTAATAAAGATCTGGAGAATGGCGCCAAAGACAACACCAATAGCGACCCCCATAATTCCCCCTTCAAAGAGCTGCAAGCCAAAGAGATTGATTCCGTTAGTGAAAACCGTGATTCCAATGAGGATGCCAACATTATAGAGGGCGGGAGCGAGAGAAAAGAAGACAAAACGACCTACAGCCTGCTGGATGGAATTTAAGACCGTAGCAATACTAAAGAGAAAGGGATTAATGGCAATGACGCGCATCATATTAATTGCGAGTGTAGTACCAGATTCATCAAGGCCTGGACCGACAATAAAACGAACGAGAGGATCGGCAAAAATCATGATCAGAATACTAGAAATCAGGGTAACGATGGCCATAAGATTGAGAATAGAAGAACTAAGCTCCCAGGCAGATTTTTTGTTGCCAGTAGCTAATCTTTGATTAAAAACTGGAATAAAGCTTACGGCAAGAGCGCCAGAGGTGAGCACGAAGAACATGAAGTCCGGGATAGTAAAAGCGACGGTATAAGCATCAATACCGGTGGGATAGGTATCAAGATAGTAAGAGTTCAAGAGACGATCCCGAAAAATGCCCAGAAGGGCGGAAATTAAAGTACTGAAACTGAGCAAAATGGCAGCATATTTTACGCTAAGTTTACTATTTGCCATGGCAACTACGGAGCGAAACTGAAATTTCTTCATCTTATATTTATTATACATGATGTTCGTGAGGGGGCAGATGGAGTTTTTGAGATTTTTAAGCATTTTCATGTTATAATAAAAGAGTGAAAACGAATAATCTTGTACTCGTGCATGAGCTGGGTAAAGAAATTTTAGCTTCAGATAATATGAAACGTGAGAAACGTTTTATTCAGCATGCCAATGTGTCTACCTATGAACATTCGATTGGAGTGGCAACAATGAGTTTGACTCTCGCTGCGATTTTCCGAGTTAAGGTGGACAAAGTCTCATTAGTCCGAGGTGCATTGCTGCATGACTTTTTCCTTTACGATTGGCATGACAAGACGGCCATGCCTAAGGCGCATGCTTATTTGCATCCACTGATTGCTTTTGACAATGCAAAAAAGGAATTTAAATTGAACGCGATTGAGAAAAATATTATTCAGGCGCATATGTTCCCTCTTAGTATTGTAATGCCAAAATACAAGGAAAGTTGGATTGTGACGATGGCCGACAAGATCTGTGCTGCGAACGAAATAGCATCAAATCTTAAATTAAAGTTGGTAGGTTCACTTCTAAGAAATAATTGATCTGATTCAAAAAATACCTGGAATACAGGTATTTTTTAAGACCTTAAAGATGCTGACCCAAACTACATGAGGTTAGTCATGAAGCTTGGCAGAATCTGGAAGGGTAGATCCGTCAAAGATGTTTTTGAGGTCTTCTTCTTCAAGAGATTCTTTTTCAAGCAAGGCATCTGCAACACGATCTAAGATTTTGCGGTTGGCCTTTAAGACGGCTTCTGCACGCTTTGCTGCCTCATTAGCAAATTGAGCAATTTCTTCATCAATTAATTCTGCAGTCTTTTCTGAGTATGGCTTACCGGTGCTGATTGTGTAATAGCCAGTAGCCTCAGAAGGATAAACGAGATTGCGAGTTTTACTACCCATGCCTTCACGAATAATCATCTCCTTGCTGAGTTCAGCAACATGCTGCAGATCGGAAGAGGCTCCAGTAGTAACGCTATCCTCGCCAAAAATGATTTTTTCGGCGATACGTCCACCCATAGCACGAGCAAGAGTATCTTTTAATTCATAGATATTCTTATAACTACGATCTTCAGGAGGTAGAAACCAAGTTACACCACCGGTATGACCACGAGGGATAATAGTAATTTTATGGACTGGGTCGGAATCTGGGAGAACGTGACCAACTACAGCGTGACCAGCTTCATGATAGGCGGTAATTTTGCGTTCTTTTTCGTTCATAACTTTCGACTTGCGCTCTGGGCCAATGGCGACACGCTCAAAAGCTTCTGTGACATCGGCGCCGGTAATCTCTTTGTGTCCGAGACGAGCGGCAGTAATTGCAGCTTCATTGGCAATGTTTGCGAGATCAGCACCAGATGAACCGGCAGTCTTAGCAGCAAGAGCCTCAAGATCGACAGATTTGGCGGCTGGCTTGTTTTTAAAATGAACTTCTAGAATAGCTAGACGATCTTTACGCTCAGGGAGAGTGACATCAACATGGCGATCGAAACGACCTGGTCGAAGCAAAGCTTTATCAAGCATATCAACACGGTTGGTGGCGGCAATGACGATGACGCCAAATTCATTATCAAAACCATCCATCTCGACAAGGATCTGGTTCAAGGTTTGTTCATCTTCACGACCGGCACCACCACGAGCATCACGTTTATGAGCAACGGCATCGATTTCGTCAATAAAGATGATGCTTGGAGCATTCTTCTTAGCCTTACTGAAGAGGTCGCGAACACGAGAAGCACCAACACCAACAAACATTTCTGCAAATTCAGAACCTGAAATACTGAAGAAAGGAACATTCGCTTCACCAGCTACAGCACGAGCCATTAAGGTTTTACCAGTTCCCGGATCACCAGCAAGAAGAACACCACGAGGAATTTTAGCACCAAGTTTTTCGTATTTCTTAGGATTTTTGAGAAAATCAACCACCTCAGAGAGATCTTGTTTAGCAGCTTCGTTACCAGCAACATCAGTAAAGAGAACACGCTTCTTATCTGGACCATAAAGCTTTGCACGTGCTTTTCCAAAACCCATATTCTCTTTATTAATACTCTGAGCCTGTCCAAGAAGACGACCGAAGAAAATCACAGCAATGATAATTGGCACGGCGATGGTGAGAATATTGATAAAAATCTCAGTGTAATTAATAGGATCAACATAGTTAATAATTGGGTATTTTTCCTGACATTTTTTAAGATCATCACCGGTTTTATCGGCACAGCGATTAATTAGACCTTGATCAAATAGAGTTCCGGAAGGATCCTTACGAGAGGTTTCAGTGGGAATATCCTTATCTTTAAGGGTGATCTCAAGTTCGTTACCAGAAACAGTAATACGTTTAATATTACCGTGCTCATCATTGGCACGAGAGATAACATCAGAGAGAGGGACCTCCTTCATCTTTAAGTTATTGGCGCCATAAAGATTGATACAATATGCAATAAAGAGAATCGAAAGTATGGTAAAAATAACAGATCTAAAAGTATTAGACTTGTTTTTCTTGGTGAGGTTGACCTTCGGTTTATTGCCAGATGGATTTTGTGCGTTCATTAATCTCCTTAATTTCTCGAAATAGGTTTATTGTCTCTTAACTCAGTCTGTGGTTTACGCCATTAAACTAAGAAGAACAGATAATAATATATTAACATAACATTGCATTTTTAGGGGGAGTGTGGTAAATTTAACAGTAGCGGGGCGTGGCACAGTTGGTAGCGCGCGGCGTTTGGGACGCTGAGGTCGCAAGTTCGAGTCTTGTCGCCCCGACCATTCAAGGAGGAGAAATAAAGAAAATTTATTTTCTTTATTGAACCGACGTAGATTGGAATGGTTTTCGCGAAGCGAAAGACATACCATATTTAAAACAGACCACTTGGTGGTCGTTTTTTATTTATTTAGAATAACAAAAGCGAACTTGCCGAATGTCCAAGTGGTAAACGCAAGTTCGAGTCTTAGTTCGAGTCTTGTCGCCCCGACCACAGTTTACATAAAGACCGTTTTTGGTCATTTTGACCCTGTTGATTTGAGTTAAAACCTTACTCAAACGCAGGGACTATTTTTCTTGACGATTTTACGAGTTTTTCGAGGCAAAAGTCAGGGCCAAACCCACATTCCATATAATCTCACCTTTAGAGGCTTTCTAATTGCGTACAGGGGTGATTTTTTACGAGCAAAACAGCCCAATAAGAAACTAAGGAGCACAACTTTTCTTCGAGGGTCGACTCTTTTCAGTGTGGCTAGTACCTTAAAAAATACGTCAAAATATGATAGAACTAAGGTATGTAATCAGTAAGATTCTAAGAAAAATATGGCAAATATCAAATACCAGCAAGTCAAAAATAACATAATTCAGATTGCTAATCGTGAATCTTACAATTTTGAGTTTATTTTTGAGTTTTTGGCAGCCTACGGAATCCCTAAAACTACCATTACCCGTCTAAAAAACGGCGATACGAATCGCGTTAAAGATATATCCAATGCCGTATTACAAAAAGATATGGTTTATTTTAGAGTTTTTCCAGCAGGTACGATTCTTGAAGAAAAAGTTCACGAGATGAACGATGAAACTATTTGCGGTAAATATCAGCCTCGTTATATTATTGCTTCAGATTTAAAACGTCTAGTTGCCATTGATAATAAGAAAAACGTCGCTCCACTCTCGATAGATCTGAAAGACATAGATAATACACAGAGCGTGGATTTCTTTTACGGTTGGACCGGTGATGAAATTGATACTGCTGGCCATAGTGAATCCGAAATGGATCGCAAAGCAGCCGAAAATATCAATAAGATTTATGCGGAGATTGAAAAGGTGAATATTGACGAGTTTACCGCTCATCCGGCCGAGTTCCGACACAGCTTAAATGTTTTCTTCACCCGTCTGTTATTCTGCTTATTCGCGGAAGATACCGGACTTTTCGAAAAAGACCAATTTACTAATGCTATCAAAAAGTACACCAATCCTAACGGCGAAGATTTAGACGTATTTCTAGAAACATTATTCGGCGCGTTAGATGCTGAAGATAAAACAGCTTACCCGGAACCTTTCGATGAGTTTCCATACGTCGACGGTACAATTTTCGACACTACGAAGCATGACTTGATTATTCCTAGATTTAACAGTGAAGCACGCCATTTGATTTTGGAGTGCGCAAACTCTGACTGGGGGAGCATAAACCCAGACATTTTCGGTACAATTTTCCAGGGCGTAGTAGATCCAACCCATCGTGACGAAAGCGGCATGGACTACACTAGCGTTCCCAACATTCTTAAAGTTATTCAACCGTTGTTTCTCGATGAACTTCGCGAAGAGTTTGATAAGGCTTTTGATAACAAAAAGAAACTTTTGGATCTTCTCGGCAGAATATTCAAAATTAAGGTATTCGACCCAGCTTGTGGTAGCGGTAATTTCTTGGTTATCGCCTATAAGAAAATCCGAAATTTAGAAAATGATATTTGGGCGCGGTTGCTTGAGCTTGGCGCTTTTATGCAAAACATGCGGTTCAGGAGCACTATTAAGCTTGACCATTTTTACGGAATTGAAATTGACGATTTCGCTCATGAGATTGCGGTGCTTTCTATGACTATTGCCGCTCGCCAGTGTGATATGGTGTTTGAAAAACGTTTTGGCAAGAAAATAGAAATGTTGCCACTTGTTGATGTTCCAACTATAAAATGCGCAAATTCAGCTAGAGTAGATTGGCAAGAAGTATGTCCGAACAGGCCGCATAAGGTAGAGCAAAAGAGTAAAAAGGGCGAATTAGCTCAGTCTGTTGATGGCATATTTGAACTAATGGGTGATAATGAAGAACCTACGAAGACTACTAATGATAAACTTGAATATGATGAAATCTACGTCATAGGAAATCCGCCATATAAAGGAGCTGATAAACAGACACCAGAGCAGCGAAATGATTTAAAAACATACTTTACTGGTGAAGACTATTCGGGCAACATGGATTATATTGGCCTTTGGTTTATTAAGGGAGCAAGATACATTAGCGATACTAATGCGAAGCTTGCTTTTGTTTCTACGAATTCTGTTTGTCAGGGTGAGCATGTTAGCATAATGTTCCCCAAGATTTTTGAAGAAAATATTGAGATAAATTTTGCATATACATCTTTTCGATGGACTAATAACGCGAAAGATCAAGCCGGCGTTTCGGTTATTATTCTTAGTCTTCGAAATATTCAAAAAAGTCAAAAATTCTTATTTACTGATGATATTAAGTTGACCGTAAATAATATTAATCCATATCTTATTGAGGGTGATAACATAATTATAAAAAAAAGGACATCTCCCTTGTCGAATATCCCGAACATGGTAATGGGGTCAATGGCCAGGTCTAAGGACTTAATATTAACTACTGATGAAAAAAATGATTTAGAGAATAGGTCTATAAATGCCAGTAAATTTATCAAGAAGTTTACTGGTGCCGAGGAATTCTTGAAAGGCAATATTAGATATTGTATTTGGGTCGATGATTCTAATTATACTGAAGCAAATAGGGATGTGGAGTTGAATAAAATCTTTGAAAAAGTAAAAGAAACAAGGACCGCCAGTAAAGCGCCAAGTACAAAAGTGTTCGCGAACAAACCGTATAAGTTTGCTCAAATCAGCTATAAAAGCACAGACTCTATTATTGTTCCAGCAACGAGCAGCAGTAATCGAAAATATATTCCTATGGGGTTCTTGGACAAAAGTACGGTAATATCAAATCTTGCGTTTGCAATCTACGATGCTGAATTATGGTTATTTTCGATTCTTGAATCTAGGATGCATATGGCATGGATTTCTACTGTATGTGGTAGGTTGGGGACAGGCTACCGATATTCTAATACGTTAGGCTATAACACGTTTCCCATTTGTACGTTATTGGAAACTCAAAAAGAGGAATTGAAGAAGTCTGCGATAAAGATATTGTCTATTAGAGAAAAACATACCGAGATGAATTTAGGACAAATGTACAATCCGGATAATATGCCTGAAGATTTAAAGCAAGCCCACGAAGAAAACGATATTTTAGTAGACCAGCTATATCGCAAAAAAGGTTTCATAGATGACGAAGATCGCCTAGCTACGTTGTTTGATTTATATGAGAAAATGCTCGAAAAAGAAAAATCAAACGATAAACTCAGAAAATAGGTTTTGTTCGTATAGTTACAATTTTGTTCAGTAATGTATTGATTTTGTTCAGTATGTGTGATACAATAGGGGTAATTTCAATAAGAAAATTACCCCTATGAACGAGATTGAAAATATGAATAAAACTAGCATTGAAGCTATAAACAATGTTCTACTTCATTTATTTGAAACGCCTATTTTCTCCGTAAACGATATAGTGAGTTGGGTCGGCTATACGGAGCGTGGCGCCTATAAATTGATAGATAAAATGTTGACGGCCAAGCAAATTGTTCCATATACTATGGACTCCGCCGAACGTGGCCAAAAATGGATTTCTACCGAATATCAGACGCAGCTAATAGCCGACGCCGGAAAAACCAACCCTGATACCATAAACCTAGTCACTACTAGCTATGACCATGACGGAACTAGTACAAAAACTAATAACCTTGGCATGCGTGAAATGCAGGCTCGTGCCTATGAGAAACGCACTAGTAAAAAACTCCTTATTAAAGCGCCACCAGCTTCCGGCAAATCGCGCGCTTTAATGTTTATTGCGCTTGATAAACTATATCATCAAGGTGTTAAAAAAGTCGTTATTGCCGTTCCGGAGCGAGCCATTGGTGCTTCTTTCGGAGATACCGAATTAACGGCGTACGGTTTTTTTGCCGATTGGCATATTGATGACCGTAATAACCTTTGTACCGAAGACGGTCTAGATGACTGTAGTAAAGTTGGAGCTTTCGTTCGTTTTATGAACGGCGACGACCAAATTTTACTTTGTACTCACGCCACACTTCGTTTCGCTTTTGAAGAAATACCGGTTGAAAAGTTTAATAACTGTGTGCTTGCGATTGATGAGTTTCACCACGCTTCTATCGACCAAAACAGTCGCCTCGGCCAACTCCTGCACGACGTAATGGCCGGCTCAAATGTTCAGATTATTGCGATGACTGGTTCTTATTTCCGCGGTGACACTGTACCGATTTTGACGTCAGAAGATGAAGATGAGTTTGATAAGGTAACTTACACCTACTACGAACAGCTCAACGGTTACACCTATCTAAAAACGCTGGGTATTGGCTATAACTTTTATAATGGCAATTATTTGGATCGCGGCGCATTAGATAAAATACTCGATACACGCAAAAAGACTATTGTACACATTCCAAACGTAAACTCTCGCGAATCTACTCAAATCGGAAAAAACCAAGAAGTAGATACGATCTACGATATTATTGGCGAATGGATAAAAACTGACCCGGAAACCAAGGTCGATTACCTGAGGACTACCGACGGCCGTATAGTAAAGGTAGCCAATCTTGTAAATGACGAGCCTGAACACCGCTTGCCTCTTGTAAAATATCTTTCCGAAGTAGCACGAAACGACCTTGCCGGAATTGATATTATTATCGCTCTAGGTATGGCAAAAGAGGGCTTTGACTGGCCTTACTGTGAACACGCGCTAACGGTAGGTTACCGCTCATCACTAACCGAAATTGTCCAAATTATCGGTCGCTGTACTCGCGATAGTTACAATAAAACCCATGCCCAATTTACGAACCTGATTGCTCAACCGAACGGTACTAACGATGAAGTAGTTATAGCGGTGAATAGCATGCTCAAGGCTATTACAGTTTCACTTCTAATGGAACAAGTGCTTGCGCCAAGTTTTACGTTTACGCCACGTCCTAGGGAGCCACGCGAAGCTAGGCCTGGCGAAATCTTCGTTAAGGGCATGAAGCAAGCTAAGTCTGAGAAAGTTAGGCGCATTTTGGAATCTGACCTCGAAGATTTGACAGCTTCAGCATTACAGAATCCCCATATTCAAAAAGCGGCTGCTAGTAACGCGCCTGGCGAACACTTGAAGTTCCTAGAAAGCCAAATAATCCGCGAACATTATCCAGGCTTAACCGAAGAAGAAGTTGAAACTACTAGGCAATACTTAGCCGCAAATATCGCTTCTAAAACCGCTAAACCTGTAAAAGATAAAGACGGCAATATTAAGTTTTTGCGTATGGCCAATCACTTTATTAAGATTGAAGACCTAGATATAAATCTTATTGATTCTATCAATCCTTTCTATAATGCGTTCGAAGTTATGTCGAAAAAGTTAAATACTGACTTATTCAGGCAAGTTCGCGATTATATTCGTGGCTCACAAATCAATATGACGGTTGACGAAGCATTGAAAGTTGTACCAAAAATTAAACAATTCGTCCAGACATATAGTAAGAACCCTTCAATAAATTCAAACGATGAGAACGAGAAGTACTTAGCAATGGTTCAGGCATTCTTAACCAAAGAACACGCTAAATATAATACCGAAAAAGCCCGTAGAGCCGAAGAAACAACCATAAAAGAGGAGGTTTAATGGATGCTTCTGATTATGATAAGCTAGCAGTAATCTTTGAAAGTGAAGATGCTGATTTGTTCAAGGTGAAAGAAAAGCGACCCGTAGTAACCGCAGACGACCGCTTAAAAGCTTCGTTTGAAGAAATTAACGACTTTGTTAAGGAAAATGGCCGCGAGCCTAAACAAGATAGTTCAGATATTTTTGAAATGAAGTTGGGGGCTCGCCTTAATAACTTGCGTTCTAATAAAGAAAAAAGCGATTCTCTTATTGGCTGTGATGAGTACGGATTGTTAAAAACGGAAGAAGCTCCCACTAGTTTAGATGAGCTATTTTCGTCGGGAACCGATTTGTTTGGCGATAATGAGATTTTCGAAGTTAGTAAGCTACCAAACAATGGCGTGCCACGCAATACTGGTACAATAGCCAAACGTGAAGCGTCGCATAATTTTGCTACTTATAAGCCGCTATTTGATGAGCGCCAAGCCGGACTTGCGAGCGGTAAGTTTATTCTTCGTAAATTTAGTAATCAAGCCGAAATAGTTGAAGGTGGCTTTTATATTTCAGGTGGACAAATGTGTTATGTCGAATCCATAAAAGCCCCGAAATTAACTTTTGGCCGTATGAAATCGCGCTTACACGTTATTTATGAAAACGGTACCGAATCGAACATTTACTTGCGTACATTATCGAGCGAGCTTTACCATGACGACGGTTTTATTGTAGTTGATAAGGATTACTATCTCGCTAAAAAAACTAGCGATGATAGTAAAGAAATTACAGGGCGCATTTATGTAGCCGAATCATTAAACGAAGATCCAAAAATTAAAGAAATTGCTAATTTATATAAGATAGGCATGACAAACGATACTGTTAGAAGCCGCATACAGAACGCAGAAAACGAGCCTACTTATTTAATGGCCCCTATAAAAATCGTTGACGTATTCAATTTAAGCGACCAACTAAATACCGAAAAAGTTGAAACTGCGCTTCATCGCTTCTTTTCCGACGCTAATTTAGATTTGGAAGTAATCGGTAAAGACGGCCGACTTTATAAAGCTACAGAGTGGTATTCGGTACCGCATTGGGTTATTCAGGAAGCTATCGATTTATTAAATACTGGCGAAATCGTTAATTATATTTACGATAAAGAAAAACAAGAAATTGTAGAAATATCATGATTGAGATGATATTGAGTTTTTGGAGCTTTATTAGAGATACTTTTCTTCTAAAACCTTGGTTTACGCCACTCACTTTAGTAATTGGTGGCGCATGGGCACTGCTCCAATTTAGAACAGCAAATAAACATGAGCGGGACAATAACGAGTTATTAAATCAACCCAAATTTAGCTTTTTCGACTCAATGAATTGCCATTCCGAGATTAAGCGTTCTTGCGATACTAATGAAGAAGTTTGTAGACCAATGCCGGACTACTGCGATAATCCAGAATGTAACAAACTGCATCTATTCGACATTAAAAATGAAGGTAATTTTTCAGCCGATCAGATTACGGTTTCTGTGGCCCTAGAGGGTGAATCTGATTTTTTATCAAAAATTAAAGAAAGACGAATGGGGGCTAAGCACTTACAGACTAAGGAATCTTTGCAATTTAGTATACCCGCTAATACCCTTTCTATCAAAAACTATAATACGAAGCCGAATGGTGGCAATTTTCGTTTTTATATTTTTATACAATATCGTTCAAGCTATTCAAAATATTGGTATAGACGTATATATCAACTCGATGCGAGTAAGATTATCCCTGTAAGTCTCTCTACTGAACGCAATAAGAAGAATATACTAAACTCTCCATGGGCTCGAGGAGTAGAATTTTATGCAATAAGCGAACAGGATTGTAAATGCCAAAAAGATGTTAAACTCTTAGAACAGCTGCGAATATGTACGCATACGAAAAGCAAACAAAATCTAGAACAATACGCGAGTCTTTGGGTATCTAACTTTTTTGAATTAGGGATTTTGTGTAAAATGTATACCTATTTTCTTAATGCCATAAAAAACGGGGAAACGAGAAAACGGAAGCATGGCTAGTCTCGCTTTACTTCTGTTTTTCGTAAATCGTAATAATGGCGAGAGTTTCTTGGGTTTTGAACTGTTTAATTTGGTGATGGTGATTTTTTAGCCATTCGTCAACAGCGCGCGCAGAGCCAGGTAATTCTGGATTATTGTAGTCATGAATAATAACAACACTTCCGGGCTGCATTTTATTTTGAACTAGTGAGAGGCTGGTTTTGATCGAAGTATACAAATCACCGTCGAGAAAGGCAAAACAGATTTTTTCAGGGAAATCATTGATGGGGTCTAGGTCTTCAAAGAAAGCCTTTTTAATTTTTGGAAGAGGAAGACTTTGACGTTTGAACTTTTCGGTGACTTCACGCTTTGTGACAAAGAGTTCACCGGTTTTAAATTGGTCGCCGGCAGCTGAGTTGTCTTCCCTAGTTTTTTCAGGAAGTCCAGCAAAGGAGTCGTAGAGCCAAAGGTTTTTGCCAGTTCTTTGTAATTCTCGCTGAAAAAGAATTGAAGTATCACCCTTATAACACCCCAGCTCAACTACGTCACCTGCGGTATTTTTTGCAAGAACTTGCTGGAGTAATGAAATTAAAATAGCTGTTTCTGCAGAAGAAACTTGAGAGACTACGACCGGTTGCTTTTTTGACATAAATTTTATTTCTTTCTAATGAAGATTGCTGTGAGGAAACCAGCAATAGAGGCAGAGATAATATCGCCCATAGTATCGTCAACCCCAGGAGCATTGAGTTCTTGCATATGTCCACCACAGAGTTGATCGTAGGTAAATTCAAAACACTCCCACATAGCAGCGGTAAAGACGACAAAGCAAATAATAAAGAGGAAGGCAAAACCGGAGTGGTAAATTTTACGTTTAACAAATGATTGACCGGATGAACCAGCTTTTTTCTCGGTAATCCTTCCGGTTTGGTCCGTTGCATCTTTACCATCATAAAAATGGTCGAGAATTTCCTTTGCACCAAAGGCAGCAAGGACACCACTGATAGTATGAACAACTTTATCGTAGCTTGGGTACCCCATAATAATGATGGTTTTATACCAATCAAGATCAATACCTAAAACCATGGCAATTACGAGAAACAAATTAAAAGCAATCTGAAGTCTAATGGTAGTTTTGAAACCTAATTTGGCGAGAAGTTCGGGTATAAACGGAAGAAGGGTAGTAACTAGATAGCTAGGAAGTTTATGCCAGGTAGAGGCGTCAATAAAATGTAAGGAAGTAAAAATAAGGCCTGAGAGGCTGATTCCAATTTTGAGAAGGTAGTTTATTTTTTGAGATGATGAAAAATTGAAAAACTTTTTGACTATAGATTTCATGAAAATATATCCCTTTTTATCCAATTAAATATATCATATCAGAGGTAATAAGTATAGTTTTGTTGGATAATGTTCATGATATTTCAAAAATACTCCTTGCGGAGTATTTTTGAAATATTCACTGGATGAATAATGTATTTAGAGCGATTGGTGATATTATTTATCAACAACTTCGCCTTCGACTGGCTCACCGTCTGATTTATTATCAGTCGACCCAGCATCTTTCGAAGAATTATCAGCTGAAGCAGACTGATAAAGCTTAGCACCGATTGGCATAACTTTGTTCGAAAGCTCCTTTACGGCCTCTTCATATTTAGCAGCGTCGGCCGCAGTGTCTTTGAGAACTTCCTTAGCTTCTTCAATAGCCTTTTTAATAGTTTCCTTATCTTCATCAGAAATTTTATCTTTAAACTCATCTGGCATTTTTTCGTTTTGATAAATGGCCTGTTCTAGTTTATTTCTGGCATCAATAGCTTCACGCTTCTTTTTATCTTCATCAGCATGAAGTTCAGCATCCTTCTGAGCTTTCTCAATATCTTCCTTAGACATATTACCGGAGTTCTGGATAGTAATACTTTGTTCTTTACCAGTTCCCTTGTCACGAGCCGTAACATTGAGAATACCGTTAGCATCGATGTTGAAGGTTACTTCAATCTGTGGGACACCACGTGGAGCTGGAGCGATACCATCAAGAATGAAGCGACCAAGAGATTTATTATCAGCAGCCATTTCGCGCTCACCTTGTAAAACATGGATTTCAACCTGAGGTTGATTGTCGGCTGCAGTAGAGAAAGTCTCAGACTTTGAAGTTGGGATAGTAGTATTGCGCTCGATAAGCTTCGTTGAGACACCACCCATGGTTTCAATACCAAGAGAAAGTGGAGTTACATCGAGAAGAAGCACATCCTTAACGTCGCCTTGAAGAACACCACCTTGAATGGCGGCACCAACTGCGACAACTTCATCTGGGTTCACACCCTGCATTGGTTCCTTACCAAAGAGAGCTTTTACTTTTTCAACAACTGCTGGCATACGGGTCATACCACCAACCATGACAACCTCATTAATATCGGAAGTCTTGAGGTTAGCATCCTTAAGAGCCTTCTCAACTGGACCTGCAAGACGATCAAGAAGTGGAGCAACGAGCTCTTCCATCTTGGAGCGAGTTAAAGTATACTCAAAGTGTTTTGGACCATCAGAGTCAGCGGAAAGGAATGGAAGGTTGATTTCAGTTTCTTTTGCTGAAGAGAGTTCCTTCTTGGCTTTTTCAGCTTCATCTTTAACGCGCTGCATCGCTGCGGCATCATTTCTGATATCAATACCAGATTCGTCTTTGAATTGATCACAGAGGAAGTTAACAATAACGTTATCGAAGTCTTCACCACCTAAGTGAGTATCACCGTTAGTAGACTTAACCTCAAATACACCATCACCAAGCTCAAGAATCGAAACATCGAAAGTACCACCACCAAGGTCGAAAACTACGATTTTTTCTTCATTCTTCTTTTCAAGACCGTAGGCGAGGGCTGCGGCTGTAGGTTCATTAATAATACGTTTGACCTCAAGACCAGCAATCTTACCGGCGTCTTTAGTGGCTTGACGCTGAGAATCGTCGAAGTAAGCTGGGACGGTAATGATAGCTTCGGTAACCTTCTCACCTAGGAAAGCTTCGGCATCTGCTTTAATTTTGGAGAGAATCATGGCAGAAACTTCTTCTGGGGTATAGGATTTGCCATCCATCTCAACAGCTACGCCATCGCCTTTTTTAACGATCTTGTAAGGCATAATATCAAGATCTCTTTGGACCTCTTTATCTTCAAATTTACGCCCAATTAGACGCTTGATACCATAGATGGTATTTTTTGGATTAGTGACGCGTTGACGCTGAGCAACTTTACCAACAAGTCGTTCGCCCTTTTTAGTAACAGCAACAACTGATGGGGTGGTGCGATCACCTTCTGCATTTGTAATAACTTCTGGTTTACCTGCGACCATATACGCGAAAGCAGAGTTCGTCGTACCAAGGTCAATTCCAATAATTTTACTCATTTATTACTCCTTTTGTATTATTTAGCAGTCTTCATGTTTTATTGCTAATTAATATCAGTATAGTCCATTAGCACTCTCATGTCAAGACTGCTAATTTGAGTTTTTTATGGATTTTTACAGGGGTAACCAATTTTTATAGATTTTGTGAGTTATAACTTAGCGCTATTTAAGTATTGATTGAGACTAAGTAGAGCTATTTATGAAGGAAGATTTTACGGATGATAACAAAGATTTCATTTTTAAACTGAAAGATGGCAATACCAAGACCAACTGCCGCAGAGCCGGCAACCGCCGTCGTACCATTAAAATCTTTTTTCTCCTCCTTTTTCTTATCTCCTAATTTTGGAACTTCTACTGGGTTTGAGGCACCCGTGTTTTGCTGAACTTTGCGACAACGGTGAGTCTGTTCGTTTCGTTCGTATCCTTCTTTGCATGGTTTAACTTCATGAGGTTTTTCTTCACCTTTACAGCGGTTGGTGGCAGGGTTAAGAGTCTTGCCGACAGGACAGATTTTGGGGGTGGTTGGTGCGGCTATTTTATGACAACGGCCAGTTTGGGGATTACGATATTGATCGGAACGACAGAGTTTCTTCTGAGGTTCAGCTTGAGTCTTATTACAGCGTCCAGTGATCTTATTACGAAAAGTGCCCTCAGGACAGTTTTTTACATTTTGCTCATGTTGTTTATTACAACGGCCAGTAACTTTATTTAAGAAATAACCAGGCTGACAGTCTTTAACTGGCTTCTTAGCTTGAGGATTCTGATCTTTTGAATCAGATGGGTTGGACGATTGACTACCCGACTCCTTCGGGTGTGACTTATTATGTGTTGGGTTCTTGGGAACTGGATTCTTGTTGCAACGGTTGGTTTTTACGTTAAGAAAATAACCTTCGGGACAGGTTTTCATCTTTTGCGGGGGAAATTTTTTACAGCGTTTGGTCTCGGGGTTTAAATATTGACCACTAGGACAGGTTTTTTCTTCTTCTACAATATTTTTACCTTTTGCATCTGAGGGCTTATTAGTAGCAAAAGTTGATACAGGCAAGACAAGTAAAGAACAGAAATTCAAAAATAAAATAGCTAGATAAATTAAATACCTGAATTTGCGTTCACGTTTATATGGAACTCTGATGCGTGACCTTACATCTTCGGAAATAGAGAGCCGACAGTGACGAGAATTATGTGAATAATTACGGCGGGATGACTGCCGCCTCTTCCCTTCTAAGTCTGCTACTTGGTGTAATGTTTGCGGTGTTTTTTGCATAGTATTACCTCATTTAATTTCTATTGAGCTGAATGTATGTCTTAGGATTTCTTTTAGCAAGCATTAGCGTAATTTTTATAAGTTTAATAGATAGAGAAAAATATTTTTTACATTTAGCACAAGCAAGATATAATCTAGCATAAGCAAGATATGCTATAATTTAGATATGGAAGGTCTTACAATATTCTCGGCAATCAGCGTGGTTGTTTTAGCTGCTTTAGCGCATGCCACTTTGCAGATGAATCTTGGGTCACTACTTTTGCTCTATCATGAAAGTTTAGGTAAGCATATTAAAAAAAGAACAAAATTTTTGGTCTCTAACTATATCTTTGGAGTATTCTTCCTAGTATTAACTAGCCTGGCAGCAACAGCTTATTTTATTTTTTTATTTTTCGGAGCAAATTTATCGACGATTTGCCTGGTAGTATTAGCCGTAGTGCTTGTAGCTTTAACGCTTTGCATCTGGTTGTTTTATTACCGGACAGGAAGATCAACTGAGCTATGGCTACCAAAACCAATCGCGAAATATATTGTGAAGCGAGCAAAACAGACGGATAGTAATATCGAGGCTTTTGCACTGGGTTTACTTGCAAGCTTCGCTGAGACACCATTCTTTATCGTGCTAATGTTAATTGCCGCTGATAGCCTATTAAAACTCTCCATGCCATTACAGATTTCAATGTTTCTCTTATACACAGTAATCGCTTTGCTGCCATTGGTGATTTTGAGGTTGGCTGTGAGACACGGAAAAACCGTGGTGGAAATTCAAAAATGGCGCCTTAAGAACAAAAACTTTTTGAAGGCGCTGTCTGGAACATTATTCGTCACCTTAGCAGTCTTCTTATTAGCATTCAGAATTATTCAAAAATAAATGATAACGAGAATGAGAAAGAAAATGAAGATAATAAAAAAGAATCAGATACGAGAGTTGGAATTTTCAGAGAAGCAGCTGATATCAGATTTAAAGAAAGAGGCTAAGGTATTAAATCTAGAACAAGGGGCCGCAGAGTTAATTGCAAAGGAAGTGACAAAAAAAGTAAGCCAGTGGATGGCGAATAAGACGACAATTACGCAATCTGATCTTGATCGCAAAATTATAACAGAGGTAAGAAAATACAATAAGGACTTGGCATTTATTTTAGGGGAAAGGAATAAAATTATATGAGAAAATTTGATTACGATTTAGTGGTAATTGGCGGAGGTGCGGCCGGTATTGCGGGTGCAATGATGGCGTCAACAGCAAAAAAGAAAGTGGCAATCATTGAAAAAGATTTGATTGGCGGCGGTAATACCCTTTGTGCTTTTTCACAATTAATGGCCGGTAGAATTTCACAACTACTATGTCAAGCTCGAGAGGGAGCAAGTGTTGGACTAAATTCCGATCAGCTGAAGATAAATCTGCCTTCGATGTATAGTGAAATACAGAATAAGACGGAAATCTTTATTGAGGCCAAACAGAGAGAGTTAATTGAGTCAAAGATTGATGTTATTAAAAGTAATGCGAGATTTATCTCCCCGATTGAAGTAGCGACTATTGAGAGAACTATCACAGCAAAGAAATTCTTAATCGCAAGTGGCACAGTATTAGATACCGGAGAGGTCGCGGGACTTGAAGAAACCGGTTTTGCGACACCTGCGGAGTTATATTTGGGACTACCACGTATTCCAAAAGTAGCACTTGTGATTGGAGCTGGACAAAGCGGAGTAGAGGCGAGTGAGTTTTTAGCAAATCTTGGGAGCTCAGTAATTTTAGTAGAGATGAATGATCGAATCTTGCCAAAGGAAGATCTTGAAGCGTCGAAAATTATTGAAGCAAAATTCAATCAGAAGAAAAGTATTAAAATTTTGACAGAGACTAAGGTGGTAAGTGTTGAAAATGATGGAATTCAAACCTTAGCGACTGGTAGGAAGACTAAAGTAATCAAGGCTTCGCTACTTCGAGGAGGGCAGAAGAAATCCGTGCGAGTAGAATGTGTGATACTGGCTGCTGGGCAAAAACCAGAGTTGGATTTAGGACTTGAAAACGCTAATGTAAAATATACTCCTGAAGGAATTCTAGTTTCTAATCAAATGCAAACCTCTAACAGAAATATTTTTGCAGCAGGTGGCGTGGCTACAATTAAGGAAAACAAGAAGATTAGCGATTCCCCATTTAGTTCTTACGAGAAAGACACTTACGAAGGAGCAATTGCAGCTTCGGTGGCGTTTAATGGCCGATTAAAAACTGTTGTTGAGAGTAATGGGTTCGTACGAATGACTAACACATATCCGAAAGTCGCAAGCGTGGGGATGACTGAGGAGCAATGTGCGGCGATGGGACTAAAATATACAAGCGCCATATCTGGGCTGACACAGAAAGAAGCAACTTGGAGCCCGAGCGCAGAGGATGGATTTGTAAAAATAATTTGCAATCGTGAAAAGAAAATTCTAGGAGCAACGATTGTAGCACCAAATGCAGAAGCACTAATACAAGAGATAAGTTTAGCGATGCGAAACGGATTAACAGTGGTCGATGTGGCAGCTGCACCACATGTGGGAATGGGCCTACCTGAAGCGGTTAGAGTGACTGCGAGGAAACTATTGTAATTAAATTTTGAAGTCTGGGGTTGACAACTTAATTGAACGTTAATATAATTAGGTTGTTCTATCGCGGGGTAGAGCAGCCTGGTAGCTCGTTTGGCTCATAACCAAAAGGTCGTTGGTTCAAATCCAACCCCCGCCACCAAATTAAAGATTATAGGAGAGCAGGGATGCTCTTTTTTGATACTTCACATAAAAAAGTAGCAGATATGAGACTGCTACTTTATTTTTTCTAGAAGCGACTGAAGCTTCCGCTTTCGTTATAATTATCACACTGATCCATAGTGCCATCGACGGCAGTCCAACAGTCGATGGTAGTGTAGAAAGATTTTTTAGTCTTACTGTTCTTATCATCATTAAGCTGGATGGCAAACTCTGGGTATGGGAAATAGGTGTCAACAAGCTCAACTCGGCTTTCGACTCGTCGATATAGATCATTGGCGCGACCGGTAGAGTCAACACGGGCTTGAACGCCAGTAAAATTAATTGACTGCTTTTTAGCATCATAGAGAGAAACGGAAAAGTCGGTTTCAGGAGCACCATATGGGAGAGTAAGAAGGAGAAAAGTAGTAGCAGGATTACGGTCAGTACTACCTCGATAAGTGTTGGGGACTTCAAAAGTGGCTGAACAGAAGAAACTTCCTTCTTGACAATTAACGGTAAACAAGTGATTACCGTTCTTATCAAAGGTTTCAGAAACTTCAGTGGCAGAGAAGTCGTTGCGACCCCTACTATCATTAGTAGGCTTTAAGAAGAGCATGGCGCGGTTGGTACTATTTTCACTGCTTGCAATATTAAATTCACCGAGATTAAAATTGCGATCAGATTGGAAGAAGGCGGCAGAAATTAGGGGAGGTGACATTGAGTGTTGACCACTAGGTAGAAGACCATCATTTTGGTCCCAACTAATCGCACTACCACTACGTTGCTGCGAGGTGTAATTAGTATCTGAGAACCATTTAATATTGATGTATCTGAGATTTTGGATTTGATCGGTGCGAAGTGGAACGATACGGGTGCGAGTGTCTGAACTGAGAGTGGAACGATAGTCTGCGAGATCTTCTTGAATAGTGACGCAAGTGTAGGCTTGCAATTTTGAAGCAGCAGAACCGCCATCCTGGCTTGAATCTTTAACCTCTTGAATAGTGACGCCGTGTTGTTCATCAATGGTACGACCAAGCACATTAGAGACAGTACTACAATCTTGTCGGCGAACACCATCTTGCATGGCGGCAATAATTTTACCGCAAGGGTTTCCGGAATTTATAGTATAGCCCTTATTTAAACAATCGTGATATTTAAGTAGGGCAACTTTGGCATCTTCTACACCAGCAAGAGCAGAATCATAAGCAGACTTAGAGAGATTAGAGTTAGTGGTTTGGTTGACCTCGGAAAGAATCAACCTAGTGAAGGCAAGTGTAATAATACTGAAGAGAATGATAGTAAAAACAGTAACAATCATGGAGGTTGCACCTTTTTTGGTGCTTACTCCCTGAGCTCGATGTTTTTTGAAAAACAGTTTCATTATTCTCCCTTTCTATTTTGGCCAGTAGATCTCGCCGCAAAATTAAATTTATTGATTGCACAGTAGGTAAAGTCGGTTGAAAAACCGTCAGTTGGAGGAGCCTTACAGAATTCGCCAACACCAGTAATATCAATACTGCCTCGTTCGGTAGCTAAAATAAAGGTACCAGAATAGAAGGAATGTAGAGTAACGGAGTGTTGAGTAACTGGGAAGATTACAAAATCATAGAGCACAAGACGATCGTCGGATTGCTCGAGAAGCTCGGTAGAGATAGCGCCTTTCAGGTGAAAATCATTTCTTGTGCGGTCAAAATCATACTGAGCTGCTGAGGTGGTACGCATTAATGAGTGCTGATAACAAAGCTCACGGTTACTGTCTTCAATTTTGAGTAATTTAAAATCCTTCTTTTCGGCGCTCTGACCATCATTAAAAGTGGCAGCAGCTCCGGATACGAGCTCATAATCTTCACTATTCAAAACATAGCCAGTATTCCATAAATAGCTATGACGGCCAGTACAGAATACGCCGTGGGTTGGAACGTTTTGCAAAAGAGAGCCATTTGAGCGCAGTCTAACTGTTCCATAATTTTGCTGATAGACATACATGCGCGCATTATCGCTTAGACATTTTTGCATTTCCACTTTATCTGCGGCATACTCGGCACGACAGATATCCGCAAGTGCTCTTGCAGGAGCAGCGGCAATAGTGCGTGAAAAGTCATCCACTAGGAGACGACCAGTGGAATTAACCGCACGAATCACTAGACCCTTGTGATAAGTAGTAGAGATATGAATAGAAATAATAGAGACCATGACTAGAAGAGCAGAGATGAAAGCGAGACCAAGAGAGAGCTCCATAATCGTGAAGCCTTTTTTCGAGTGATTTTTGGTGGTTTTTTGAATGATTTTTCGCATACTAATCTTTTTTAATAAACTCCGGATTATAAAGTCGGATAATTGTGCTAATAATTGATGGAATATTACGGTTTGGACCATACCAACAAGTACGAATGTGAAAATCATAGAATTCCGGAGCTTGCTGATCAAGACCAGAGTCGTCTATAGCCTCTGGGTTATTAATATTCGTAATGTCACGAGTACCAATAACCCAAAGACCTTCTATGCGATAAGGAGTAACAAAGGCGGGAGTAAGATATAGGTTGCTACCAGAATTTGACTCATTGAGGTTAGCGGAGCTGTCTTTACCATTTGACACTCCAACCTGTGAAGAATTCGAGAAGACTAAACGTGGATATAAGGAAGCCTCCTGAAAGAGCGATTGATGTTCCCTTGCTGAGACAATTGTACTATCAGGATTTTTGGGATCCAACTTTCTGGTATTAACGATAAAGGCTTTATCAGTAAAAATATTATGAACTTCACCAGCAACGTTGGCCGCATCGTAATACTGCCTGCAGCTTTGTTCGCTATATTTAGAGATTTTAATAGGGTTATTATTTAAACCATTCTGTACACTAGCAAGCCGTTGCCAGAGATCACGATATTCCTGCCACTTCGTAGGGTCAATATTTTGGTCGCGAACTAGCTCACGCTCTGAAAGATAAGAGTTGTGAATAAAGCGGATTGCCTCAGCCTGGGCTTCAATTTCATTTCTGGCCATGGAAATCTCAAGGGTGCCTTGAATGAGTGAGAGGTTTCGGTTCATGAGGCCGATCGAAACAATGGTAATGATCGAAAAAATAGTAAAGCAGAAAATAATTTCAATGATGGTGTCGCCACGTCGAGAAGAAGAATTAGATGAATCACTGGGAGAGCAATTCCCTGTCCGTGAAACCTTTAAATTTTTAAAAAAGTTTAACATATACATTACCATTATACGCCATTATTGGCAGGGATTATCATTACTATCAATATCAACTAACTGAACTGCAGAGGAATTGTTACCATCCGCTTTAATGCGAATGGGTCGACGTCTCTTGGGAGCGAGAGGAATATCATCAGAGGAGACACAAAGAGTAAAATCTTGCTTGTTTTGCATTCTGGAATCTTTAAGTTCGTATTGCAAGATATTAGACACACCAGAAACAACTTCGCCGAGTGCACCATAAAGCAGGGCACTACTAGCATAGGGACGATACTGATCGAGACTAGCAGTCTCGCAGGATTGGCTGGGGGCATTGCGATTGAGATTTTCAAGTAATTCGCCAACATCGAAAGTTTGACCTGGCTGATCATATACATAGGTGTGAACAGTGCCGGAAACTGGAGACCTGACAATCATAATGGCACCACGTAATAATTCATGGTTAGCGGTTTGTTCAATTCTAGCCTGCCATTGTGGAGTATATGAGGACTCTTGACCCGCAAAGTGCACTCGACAGGAGCCTGGAGTGCTTCTTAAAGTAACAACATTGGCAGCAACGGCTTTTAATGAATTAATAGCATTATCACCAGTAGAGTTCTCAATATTCATTTGTCCAGTGTAAACACGTCCGATAATGTCATACATGTGAACTTTTGTATTTGGAGTGCTAGTGTCAGGGTCTTTTTCACCAAAGGTAATGAGTTTACCATAAATTGCGCAGCGACTGCGACCTGGGTAATTATCGGTATCAGTATTTGTGGTGAGGCGTCCGTTTTCATCCCAGAGTGAATTTAAGGTGCAAGAGAAACCGCTTTCTTCCGTAAATAACCTGGGATTTTGCACGTTAATGGTGGCCGAATAAGCACTGCGAAGATAGTTTGCGAGATCAGTGTAGGAGTCTAAAAAACGCTGTCGATGGATATTAGCGGTGATGGTACTGAGGATAGCCATTGCGAGAGCAGTGGAGATAGTTAAAACCAGCATGACTTCAATGATCGTGAAGCCAAAACGATGACGCGTCTTTTGCATAGTTTTATTATACATGAGCATTTTCGGTTTTACCATAAACTTAAAAAGAAGACTACGGTAAAATTAAAAGTCGGATGAGGAGAGACTAAAAAGAGCCAGAGCCATAAGGAATAGATTCTAGGAGCTTAGCTATAGAATCGGCCTTTTCAGTATAACCAAGCCCAATGTAGGCATCATAAGAGATACTGTAGTAGATATATTTAGTGCCGTCAGGCATATTTTCAGGAATGTAATTAAAGAGTTTTTCTAAAGTTTGGTTGTATTGTTTGGCTTTGTTATAGATACTAGAAGAATATAACTCAAGGAGAGTTTTTTGATCATCATTAGTAATATTGGCTGATTGAATTCGCTGATTATAATTATCAAAAGCTTTGACGGTATTTAAATTGCCAGCAGAATCATAAGCGTCTTCTAGATAGCCCGAACCAATAACGGCATTAATAAACTCAATAGTTTGAAATGGAGTAGCGGTTTTATAATCAAAATTGCTAATAATTTCCTTTTCGCGCTCCGCAGCCATTTCATAATCTTCTTTGAGATCGTTGTATTCTTGAGAGCCTTTGGCGCATTTACAATTTACGGAGATATAGTCAGTTGGGTCAATATTATTATTATTATTAGTAGTACGGGTTGGGGCTTTCTCGCGAGTGATTTGCGAAACAATGAACCAGCTGGAACTAACGATGATGGCGAGAATGAGAATTGAGGCACCAACGGAAGATAAAATAAAAGCAAGGGGGTTGCTTTTTCGCCAATGGTCAAGGTGTTGACGAAGTTCAGCAAGTTTAGCTCTGCGTTCAGCTTTTTTGGCCGCTCTAGTCTCAGCTCTTTGCTTACGCTTATTGTTTAGTTCTGCTTGTTTTTCTTGACGTTTTTTCTCTTTATCAGTTAGCGTAAAAGGATCAGCTGCAGAGCCAGCTAGTGTCTGGTTTGCGATATCACTACTGTGAAAAACTTGTTCATTATTGGAATTATCCATAGTACTTATGATTATAGTCTGCGTGAAAGGAAAATACAAGAAAAGACAAACCCCCGACAAGCGGGGGTAAAAATTATTTAAGAGCAACAGCTCGCGATGAAACAGCAGCAGCAACCTCATCGAGAGCCTGTTCTGAGCCAGTCAATTCAAAGGGTATACCATTATTAGCTAGAATGGCACGCACCTCTGTTCTTTCCATCTCCGAAAGGTTCTTTGCCTTAAACGAGGCCAGCGACGCAAAAGGTCGAGTTTTACATACCCCTCGAATAAAATGTAAGTAAAAAAACTCACGAGACATTTTCTCAACAATCTGAGAGCCACTGTTAAGTGCTTTAGACATATAATCACCTCCCCCTAAATGTCTAGATACTATATTATGGCATATTTATTTGTAATTGTCAAAGTTTAATTAGCCACCGTATCGATTATTACGCTCCTGGATAGCCTGCCTCTTCCTCTCTTCAGACGAAAAAGCAATAACATAGTAACTTTGAACCGAATAACGATCATAGGTCATTAAGTCTGCAATAGCAGGAGTTTGTTTCCCTTTCGGGCGGGCATCACTTGGACAGAAATTACGAACAGTAAACGGTCTAACATGATATTTTCTCGCCAGATCATTGAGTCCGTTGAGATGCTTAATAACATTATTATGAGCCATGGTGCGTTCTTTATCAAATTTATCTACCCCCATAGAAATAATCTTCTCTCGTTCTTCATAACGATAATCAAGATGATCCATAACGGCAAAATAAAAGCCCTTGGTGTATTCTAGGTCGGCTTTTGAACTCTGATCACCTGAAGATTCAATGGCGTTTTTCAGTGCAATCATTCTATCATGGTAATAATTCCCTGCCTGTGCTTCAATTGTCTTATAGGTTTTATACTCATCGGTAGTAACAATCATGGACCGTGCAGATTCGGCGAAGGTCTCTAGGGAATTGTCGGTCTTTTCTAATTCATCATTTGCAAATTCAAGTTCATCAGATAGGGCGTCTTCCCATTTTTCAAACTCCTGCTGGAACATTTTACTACCACTAGATTCCAGATTTTGCCTGCGTTGGTCAAAATCTCTTGAGACACTAAGGGCTGCCCGATAAAAATCTGCGGCATAATCTGGAGCTTTTTCTGTTTGCCGTTGCCAAATCTCCTTCATCATTTTAGCAATATCATCCCATTCGTTAGGTGAATTTTGATCTTGATTAATAGAGTTTTTAGATTCTAAATTTTGCACTATATTTTTCTCGCTTATAAAATACATTGTAACACTTTATAATCTTAAACAGTTTATACTAAACAAAAAACGACCTGAAGTCGTTTTAAAATTGGTGGGGGCGGTTGGGCTCGAACCAACGACCAAGCGGTTATGAGCCGCCTGCTCTAACCCCTGAGCTACGCCCCCAGGTTGTTATTAATTTTATCACAAACTGATATAATAAGATATATGGGTGTGCGCTCAAAAAAAGAACAATTCAGGATACGTTTTAATCATATACGTTTTTGGATAAAAACTGAGATTTTAAATTTTAATAACATTCTACTACTCTCTATTCCCTTACTTTTTTCTGTACTCTTAATTGCCTCGGTTGGTTCAATTGCTAAAAACTGGGAATTACAGCAACAAATGAATGCCAAACAAACCGAGATGGAATTGTTACAGCTTGATGTGAATAAGACAAAATTAGAAAATCAGTATTATGCATCTGAGGAATATCAGGAATTAGAGGCGCGCAAATTACTGGGAAAACAGTTGCCGGGTGAGGTAATGATTGACTTACCAAATAATAGCGAAATTGCCAAAAATAAACACCCAAAACTAACCCTTGATGAAAGAATAGAAGCCAGAAAGCTGTCAAATTTTGAGCAGTGGTTGGAATTTTTATTTGGCTCCGCTAAAAGCTAGGTTAATATTTTACATTTCATTAAAAAATGTTATAATAAGATTGATGTAAAGTTGGCTTAAAGAGCCCATGATAGTGTGGGGGCCATAACATAGTTTTTTAAAAGGAGGATATAAATGACTATGTTAAGTAATATATTTAAAGCTATTGTTGCGGTAGCTTTAGTAATTTTCTTTTCAATGCCGACTAGTTCGGCAAAAGCAGCATATACTAGTAACTGCCAGTGCCAATGTAATTGCAATTGTACTTGCACTTGCAATGGTGGATCCAGCAATAAAGCTAGTGGAAACACTAGTAACCAAGTCCAACCTGCTGGCGAAGCGGAGAAGACTGTCATGACTGAAACTAAGCGAGTGACCGACGCTCACGCGAGGGAGGATAACCGCAAACAGTATAGCGGTTATAAAATGCAACTTGCGGATGCCTTGGAAAGCTCTGCCAAGAATTCTGGGTTTACGGTAGTAACCAAGACTTGGAAGGCAACTGGTGGAGACTATGATGTCGTGCAACAGGAATTCTCACGTAACAACTGGACTTTAAAAATCCAGTACCGTTACAATAATGGCTTCCTGGACAGCTGTCATCCAGTATGGCTGGCACACAATGGCACACCGCTTAACTCTGGAAATGAGTGGGACGGTTGGGCTTGGTCTAGTTCGCAAACACTATATGAACTCTTAGATATGCTGTCTAAATTATAATAAGAGTTTATTTTTAAAGATAAGGGGGTGATAAGCTAAACAAGTCATTGACTATTCTTTTCAGGGCTGGCTTTTGCCAGTCCATTTTTTATGGAAAATTATTTTAAAAAATACCAGGGATGAACCTGGTATTTTAATGTTTGTTTATTATAGGATTTTAGTATTTTATTGCTAAATTAGCTAACCTCTTAATCTAAAAACTATTTCTTCTTAGAAAGAGTAAGGAAACCGTTGCGTGGGTTTTCATTAACAACGCGATCTTCAGGAAGATCAACTGGAGTACCCTTTGGATTATTCTCAGTTTTAGTGAAGAAATAAATAGTCTGAGGCTTGCCACCACGGAGGGTAACCTCAGATTTATGTAGATAATAGGTGATGCCTTTGCTGTTAGTGTGACTGTAGGCCATTTTTCCTCCTTTAATTGATATAGTCTTATCTTATGGTAGGGGGGTTAATCTGTCAAGGGGTTTTCAGGGATTTTATAGAGGTGAAAATTTTAATGTTTTATTTGATAAAAATAATGGCGATACGGAGAATTAGAAAACCGATGAAGCGAAGCAAGATAAAGATAAAAAGGAGAAGACAGAGAAGAACTGAAAAACCGGCAAGATCGGGAGCCCAAACAGGGGAAGAAAAGTCATAGCGATAAAGAGAGGTTGGCGGAATATTTGCTGCGAGAGAGGTTGTGAGCTGATCGGTTGATGGATAGCTATTGATAACTCCAGTCATACAATTGAGGTAGCCAGGGCTGTTCCAGGCCCAGCCGTGAGCAATAGCCTGAGGCTTACAGACCTCCATTGCCTTGGCGAAGACATTACCATTTGGATTATTATCACCGGATTGCTTTAACTTAGTCTCAGCTTCAGCGAGGGCAGTGGTGGCCTTACGGTTATACTGGTTTTCTAGATAAAATGGCCCCGTACCAAAAGTGAGAACATTACGTCCGTTCTTTTCAATAAAATTAATGACGACATGCGAGTTTGTATATTGTTTTAATTCAGTAAGAGCAGCTTTTAGATTATTATCGATTTCCTCCTGAGAGGTGATTTCCTTGCCATCAGCGGTTTTCCCCTGATCTGCCTGCAAGACTTTATTTTTTAAGTCATGCATTTTAAGGTGATCAAAACGTAAAAAGGTTGCGGTTAGAAAAAGCAGAGGGATGAGAGCTAGAAGGAGTTGCCAGGTTTTAATCTGCTTAAAAAGCTGAGAAAGACGGCGTTTCTCCTCCTGATGTTCCTTCTTAATAAAACCACCCATAAACGTTTTAATTATAGCATAACAGGAAAGCTGGAGACGAGGCCTAGATTAGGTTATCACGGAACCATTGATCAGCGGGGCCGGCAGACATGAGAATGACAAGGTAATTGTCCTGAAGGAGGGATTTTAGTTTTACCTTGAGTTGATCGTCAAGTTCGACAGAGGTGGCAATTTCGGAGTTGGTTAGAGTATTAATAAAATCAATGGGCGCATAAATTTTGAGCTCAGGATTTTCACGCGTGAGATAAGTTGGTAGCCAAAAAAGCTGATCGACGCCAAGAAAAGCATCCTGATAAAGAGGAAAAACTTCGTGTTGGCGGGTGTTTTGATGTGGCTGATAAACGACGGCTACACCATTTTTATCAAGATTCTTAGCCTCTTCTTTGGCGATCTCGACAGTGGCGCGAATTTCTTCTGGGTGATGAGCATAGTCAGAATAGAGCCCGTCAGAAAGACGCTCAAAACGGCGACCAACGCCTGGAAATTGGTTGAGAATGTCGATAATTTGCTGATCAGAGATCTTATGAGCGTTTGGCTGATCTGCCAAGATTTGTTTAATTGCATAAAAAACTAAATTCGCATCTTCGCGACGAGCAGAACCAGCGAGAGTGAGGCGAGAATCTGGAGTTTTTAAAATCTGAAAGGACTGAGATGAGAGCTGTGAAAGATCCGAAGGAGCCGCAGCCGGATTTGCAAAGATGAGAGATTGGCTCTGATTTTCAAATTGAAGAAAGGCCTGATGATAATCAGATTCAGAAAGGTAGATATCGGGATGATCATACGAGACAAAAGTGATAAGGGAGAGCCAAGGCTGATAGTGGAGAAAATTACGATCATACTCGTCGGCTTCGTAGATAAAATATTGATCGTTTTTTTGATAGGAACCAGAAGGAGCAAAATTTAAAGTGGAGCCCACAATGTAGGCGGCGGGAAGTTGGAGTTGTTTGGCGACCCAAATTAGCATGGCGGTTGTAGTGGTTTTTCCGTGAGTACCTGCGACGGCAATCATCTTAAGGCCAAGTGTTTCGACAAGATGAGCAGTCAATTCGTCACGTTTAGAAATTTTAAGCCCAAGAGATTTGGCGAGCTGCAACTCGGGATGATCTTCGGGGAGAGCAGAGGTATGAACAAACCAATCGAGATGATACTTCTCGTGAATTTCTTGAAGATATTGGCCATCTTGCGCGCCAACAGCGAAGGGAATTTGTGCCTGGTCAAGCTCATTTGAAATAGCCCCACGTTGTTGATCGGAGCCAAAAACTTGATAACCAGCATTTTTTGCCATAAGAGCGAGCGGGCCCATGCCGGTACCAGAAATGCCAGAAATATAGATATTCATAGGTATATTATAATTGAAAATAGTAAGTAAATGTGAGTTTAATTCAAATCTAAACTGTTTTTTGATTTTAATTAAAAATATTTCGTCCGAGAATATCGGATGGTATTGATAAGTTCTAGAATATTTATTGAAGTATACATAGTTGATTACATCGTTGTTTTTTTCGGGAGAAATTGGGAGAACTTCAAATTTATAATCAGCCAAACTTATATCATTGCTTTTAATAAAAAAGCTAAGTGATTCAACGGAACTGTCGGCTTCCCCAATAAAATCGTAGCCATACAATATGTATTTTTCTTTATTGAAAATAAAAGGGATTTTCCAAAAATTAGTGGCAATATAGGTAAAGTCCGTTTGATCACCAATTATTTTTTTATTATTACAATTTAAAAAACATGGTAGCACTTTATTGTTAAGAAAATTTAAGCAAGAAGATTTATTATGAGGCTTATCTTGCCCTGGAATCATTTATACCTTTCTAACTTTAAGACAAATTAGTTATCTAGCTTTTTTCGAAAGAAGTTGGTGTCATATTTTGCCGCACCGTGGTCTCTATAAAATTGCTGAGCAGCTTCGCGGCCTTGACCACAGGTGAATTCGAGATTTTTACAGCCTTTTTCCCTTGCCCAATTTTCATAAGCCTGAAAAAGGAGGTGTCCGACACCTTTACCACGGGCTGATTGATCTACAACAAAATCTTCAAGATAAGCATTTTTACCAATGCCGGCACCAAAAATTACAGAGACTGAGGCCATACCAAGAATCTGTTCAGGAAGAATTAATAAATCTTGTTTAGTATTACTATCTTCTGCCAGATCAACTGCAAGAAGACAATCATGCCAAGGAGAAGAAATGAGTTGTTCGAACCATTCTTGCGGAATTTCACCCTTATCTTTACCACTGCGTGAAAGTTGGATAAGTAATTGTCGAATCCTGTCGGCAACTGCTTTATTATATTCTGTAACTGTAATAATCTTGATCATATTTTTCCTTTACGATTAAGTAGTGAGCTTAAGAGTTAAACTAGCTAGAGGGAACTTTCAAGTGCTTGCAAATCGGTAGCAATTTCTAAAGCTTTTTGGTTGATTTTATCAGGGTCATCACCCCAAATAGTAATACGCACGAGTTCCTCGGTACCACTGGCACGAATATTGAGACTCCAGCCGAGAGGGGTGAGTTCGGTAGTTTTCTGAGCGATAAAATCTTCGGCAAATGGCTGATGACTACGAAAGGCTTGTTTAAGGGAAGGACTGACTGTTTGATTTTTGATTACCTGAGGAAGCTTTTGTAAGGAAGAACAGATAGAAGACAGGGAAACTTCTTGAGAGGTTTTTTGGATAGCCGATTCTTTACCCTGTTCCTGTTTTTTGGCTTCTTGCATAGCTTCATAATCCAGGATAAGTTGATCTTCATGCTGCCTTCTTCTTAATGTTTCGCTATAAATTTTAGAGATAACCAAAGCAGTAAGAACACCGTCACCCATGGATTCACCTGGTAAAATAATATGTCCACTCTGTTCTCCACCGAGAAGGATTCCCTCCTCGCGCATTTTAGCGGAGACATTCTGATCACCAACATCTGTCATAACAAGTTCGATGCCGGTATCCTTAGACCAATTCAATAGACCCTTATTTGCCATGATGGTAATGGCAATTTTTGGCAGACCCAAGTAGCTAGCAATACAAGCAACCATGTCGTCACCATCAATAACGTTGCCATTTTTGTCAACCATTAAACAGCGATCACCATCACCATCGAAAGCGGCACCAAAGTCAAGCTGATGTGCTTTTACTAATTGAATTAGAGAATCAAGATGAGTGCTACCACAAGACTGGTTAATCGTCTCACCATAACTAGAATCGCTATGAATGACCTCCACTTGAGCGCCAAAATGTTCAAAGATTTCGCGAGCGGTAACACTAGTGGCACCATTGGCACAATCGAGACCAATTTTTAATTCTGAAAAATCGGGTTTTTCACGCTGCGCAAGAGTGGACGGACCAAAACTTGAAAGATACTCTTTGAGATGATCAAGATAAATATCTTTGGCTTGCTGATGAAGATCTTCAGCATACTCGACAGAACCGACATCGAAGCCGGTTTCATTTTCAAGAGCATTCTCGATAGCCTGAACGCCAGCTTGACTTAATTTAACACCATATGGATATTTTTTAATACAGGAGGAAAGATCTTTACCGCTTGTGGTTGTACCGGTACCTTTAAAACCGACGCCGCCCGGCATAACCGCCTCAAGACCGCCAATGGAATCACCTCGTTCAAAAATTTTAATACCATTATCGGAAGCAGGATTATGGGAGGCAGTGACATCAATAGCAAGATCGTAGCCCATTTGATAGAATGCATAATTAATAGCTGGAGTAGGAAGAACGCCGACATTGCCGTGGTCAATACCAACAGTTTCGAGGGCTTCTTCAAAATAACGGAGAATCCACTCCGTAGATTCCCTAGTGTCGCCACCAAGCAAAACCTTAACCGGGCGCTCCATACCGTCAGCAGTTTCACGGGCATTACCTAGATAGCGGACAATCCCTAAGGTGATAGCCTGGATAAAACCGGGAGTAAAGGCGTCTGCTTTCTGGCGAATACCGTCTGTACCGAAATATTTAATTTTACCCTTCATAATCTCCTTTCTATTGGTTTATCATAACACGATTTTAGTTAATGAGAGCTAACTCAACTTCGATGACCGAGACAATATCGAGAACGGTGCTACCTCGAGAAAGGTCCGAGATAGGAGCATTAAAACCTTGAAGGATTGGACCGGCAGCAGTGAAGTTACCAAATTGCTCCATGGCTTTGTAGAGAATATTGCCGGAATTAAGATCGGGCACGATGAGAACATTAGCAAAGCCAGCAACTTTTGAGTTTGGGGCTTTTTTGGTGCCAATACGAGGGTTAATGGCGGCATCAAGTTGTAATTCACCATCGATAAGAAGATTTGGCTGATCTGTTTTTACTTTTGCAAGTACTTCCTGCACGAGAGAAATTGTGTCATCTTTACCGCCGGAGCCAAGGGTAGAAAAACTAAGCATGGCGACGCGCGGAGTAAGAAAATCAACTAACACCGGATCAGTTGCATTTTTTTGAAGATGTGCGAAATATTTAGCAGCAGTATCGGCGGTTTGGAGAGTGATATCATAAAGTTGCTCAAAGTTTGGATGCTTGCAAGCGGCGGCGTCACCGAGGATAAACACAGACTGACCGATGGGACTGGCTTGATTTGGCTTAGTAAAGATAAAGCTAGCAGAAAAAGTGGGTTTTTCAAGATTGCGAGGATTTTTAACGCCAATAATATCACGGGCAGTGAGGATTACCTCTCTCGATGTATAATCGATACCAGCAATCATGGAGTCAGCAACCTGGTTTTTTACTGCAGCGGCGGCATGTTCCAAATTGTCTGCGCCAATAGCCTCAAACTCAGGATATTTCTGCTTGGCAATTTTTATAGCCTCTTGAATATAGGGATGATTAAATTCGGGAAAGACGATTCGCTTCATTTTTTACTCCTTTGCTAGATCTTAATCTATTTTAAGTAATTTATTCTCTTTTGAAAAGCGAGAATAATACATTCACATTATTTAACTTAATTAGAGAAAAATCTATTATACTAGAGATGTAATAATAAACTTAGTATTTTAAAGACATGGAACTCTCGAGAGAAGAATTTGCGGATATTTTAAAGTTTTATCGAATTGATGATAAATTAGAATTTATTGGATATCATGAAGTAGATCCAGACACTTTTTGGTATTTTTTCCATGATAAAAGGTCTGCAGCATATTACATATTAGAGGTTGCAGATTATATTACATGGGTTTGTGGACAAGAAGAAGTACCAGAAACCTTAGATTGTTACTACTATTCTGATTTTTCTTACTCATTCGAAGTAAAAAGATGGCTAACTAGCCATGATGGTCTTGATAAGACAAACGAGTCTGGTGACTTTGAAGGATATTTATACTGGGCGAATAATGGATACCGTTGCGTAATGGCGGAAATTGCCGAACCAATAGCAGGGGATATTATAAAAAAATTAAAAAAAGAGATTACGGAACACGACGAACTTGAGATTGCTTTGTTTAAAAGGAGATTTATTGGAGCTGAAAGGGTTTCGGCAATACCACGTCCACAGTCACAAAACCTCGAAGAATTAGATAAAAACATTTGTGAAATTATTCATAAGAATGCGATAGCAGATTCAAAAGACCTACTTAGTATTGAGATAGAGAACTTGACTGAGGAAAAACTAAAGATTTTTAATTCAAAGACCTTCAAGTATGCACGAGAGTGGCCAAAAGAAACTAAGGATATTGACAAGCGAAATATAAATGAACCAAGATTATTAGGCGAACTAAATAGACAGAGTTGGTTGGCTTTGTGTGAATTGAGGGATTTTCCGGAATACTTTGAAGAACGGAATCTATTATTTCCATTACTACGACGATATGTACGTTTATGTGGCGATCAATCCGAGCCAAAGTTTCTGCCAAGAAAGGTTGCTTCTGAAATATTAGAGAGATTTGACATAAAATCTGCTGGAGAGTTACGTTTTCATACGATGTTTAAAAGCGCAGCGGATTGTAAGGTTTATATTTTTATTGATGAGCTTGACACCGAGTACGCGTTAGTTTGTCGAGATAATAAAATTGGTAATTTGGATCAAGAACGATATATTTTATCGCAAGAATCTGGACTAGAAATAGAACAATTTTATAGCCTAAAAACAGATCCAGAGGAATCTTATTACAGCTGCAATGAGAATAGCTTGGGAGTTAATAGGAGTACTAACGAAACCGAAGAGCATATTTACTATTTTCTTGTAGGTCGGCTTCAGTTTTAAAGAAGATTAAGGCTGGTAGTAAGTAGATGTGTAGAGCATTGGGGAGGCCGGAAAAGAAATTAATAGTGATAGCAAAAGACAGCATAAGAATAAAGCCATAGAAGGAAATTGATTTTTTATTGTGTAATATATATAGCTTAATCAGCATGAACGCTGTCAAAATAAGCGCGGCAACACCATAAAGACCTTGCTCATAAAGGATGGCGAGATATTCATTTTGAATGATTTCTTTGGGACTACCAAGCTCAGGGAATTCTTGGTAAAGTTGCAATCCGGTAGCACCGAGGCCAACGCCAAAAAACATACGCCAGATTGAGGTTCGCCAAGAGGAGATTGCTAACTTATTAAGACTGAGACGAATTTGAGTTGATTCTTCAATATAACCAGTAAAGATTGGCTGATTACTGCTTTGGTCAGTCTCCTGGATGGTATTACTCTCATCTGGAGAGTGAAAAGAGCTGGCAAGATTAATCCGACCTAGTGATATTTGGCTGACAGAAGTACTAACCCCATCCATGAATGTTTGGTTAGTGGGGCCTAGCTCTGTCAGAACTCCTTGAGAGAATAAAACAAAGAGGAGTGGCAGAAGAACTACAGAAAGAAAAGTGAGTGACTGGCGGAAAAAAAGCTTGGCAGAATGGCTTTTTGACTTAGCGAGCTGGATAGTTTTATAGACAAATAGAACAAAAATACCTGCCCAAAAAGCAAAGATGGCACCACGAGACAGCGTGAGATAGAGTGTGGAAATAAGAAGAAAAGGAAGAAAGAGACGAAGAAAACGACCGAAGTTTGAAGCCTGATATGGACTGAGATTTAAGGGAAAATTCTGATGCTTTGGAATTTCGAGAAGATAGTAAAGACTCAGAAAAACCGGAGCAAGAAGAAGATTGGCCATAAATTGTGGCTCGATAGCAAAACCATTTGGATGAGGAAAACCAAAAACGTTTGAAACACAACCATTACAGAGCAGAGTAAGGTCACGGGGGGTACCGATAACATCAAGAATTGATTGAAGCCAACAAAATAACGAAACAAAAGCGGCGGCAATGAGAAGGTTCTTTTGCACACTTTTCCCTATTTCTTTTTTATATTGTGCAATATTTTCTATAAATGTCAATAGGGAAAGATGAATACACCAGATGATGCCTGCGGCAAGAATTGCACGTAAGAAGTTTGCAGAAAATAAACTAAGAACCGTGACAGAAAGTGGGTAGACAAAAGAAAGAAGGCGAAATAAACTACTGCGAAATTCTTTGGAACTAGGATGAGTATTTTTTTGTTGCTTTTTAAATAAATGTCTGGATTCTATAAGTATGATTAAAGATTTCTTGAGGAGGCGATAATTTTCAGGTAGAGAAAGAGTGGCAAAAAGTAGTAGCCATAGAAGCGGAAGAGAGAATTCGAAATTGGTAGTGCTGGTACTAAAGATAGGAATAACTGGATGATAAGAAAAAAATAAACAAAATGGCAGACAGAGAAACATAAGATGCTGGAGTTTAGAGAGGTGGTGGCTGTTTTTATGAACCGATTTTTTTGACATCAAGATAACCTTTCTTAATTGGAGTCTTGATTATTACATGTTTTTGTGACGACGAGGTTCTGCATGAGATATTCTTCGAGTTGTTCCTTAAAGTGTTGGTTTGAAAATTTTTCGGCAGTTTTGGAAATTTCTAGCGGTGAAAGAAGGGAAGAGTGCGATATCTGACTTTCTTGTGGAGCTTTATTTGAAGATAGCGTAATATCGGCAGATACTTGAGAAAGCTGGTTAAATTTTTTTATCGCAGAAACAAGGGAAATGATGGTTTGTGACTCAAAAAAGAGGCCATTTTTACCGTCTTCTATGTAGTCTTTGGCGCCACCTTTATTATAGGCGATAACTGGACAACCCGCAGCGAGAGCTTCGACAGGTGCAATACCAAAAGGTTCCTCGGATGGAAAAATGAAGGCCTTGGCGTTTTTGAGGTATTCTTTAAGTTCTGATTGTGGAAGAGTAGAATGAAGAGTAACCAGCTCGGGGTGAGCAATGCTTAATTGAAGCAGTCTTTGATGTTCAGGACCATCACCAATTAAAACTAGTGGCTGACCTGCATCAATACAGGCCTCAATTGCAAGATCGAGTCGCTTCCAGCCAACTTGACGTGAAAAATTAATAAAGTACTGATCATCGTTTGGGGAGTTTTCCACAAGTTCAATTTGATTTTTATTTAATTTTGTGGTGTGATAAATATTTTGTCCAATTTGACTTTTTGTAGTATTTATTGTGTCGTATGATTTTTGACTTGTTTGATTTTTTATATTTTTATGTTGTTCTTTTATTTGACAATTCCCTTGTCTGATGTCTTTATATTCCGCGACCTCTGAGAATTTCTCTGTATTGACCGGAGGAAAAATAATCTCTGCTTCCCTCTTATAGTATTTTTTGATTTCAGATTTAGCAAACTCAGAGATTGTGATATAAAAATCTGGCCTGGCAGCTGCTTCTAAATCTTTTCTTCTTAAGACCGGGAGGAGGAACTTAAAGATAGGTCTGACGAGAAAATTTAGCGGACCAAAACCGGGATCTTCTTGGTATTCTTTACTCTTTCCCCAGTAGTATTGAGTAGGAACGTGACAGTAACAAAAATGAGTGCCTGGACGAGTCTTAACAAACTTAGCATCACAACCGGATACGGAAATAACTAAATCATAATGCGAAAGATCGAGATTCTTAAAGTATGCTTGGCGCAAAGGGGCGATAAAACGTCTGGTGAAGGCTGGCAGAAAATTTAACCAGCCGGTTTTAACCTCGGCATCTTTAAACCAGTCAATTTTACGGGGACGATATTGAGAAGTATAGATGGGAGCCTGAGGAAATAAATGATGGATTTCACGAAGCACCTGTTCTGCACCACCAACAACAGTGAGCCAGTCACAGACGAGGGCGATTTTTAGATGACGGTCTTTGAGTAGATGAATGGAGCTATTATTGCTATGGTGGGATTCTTTTGGACTACAGTTAGAGGAGACTGACATTATTTGGCGCCCTTACGAATTAAAACTGCCTTGATGGTACGCAAAATAATCTGAAGATCAAAGAGAATGGACCAGTTCTGGATGTAATAGAGATCAAGAGCGCGACGTTCATCGAAGCTGATTGAACGTCGTCCGGAAACTTGTGCAAGGCCAGTGAGACCAGACTTAACAGTAAGGAGGAGTGAGCGATCGCCATAGTTTCTAAGTTCGCCGGGAACAAGTGCACGAGGGCCTACAAGAGAAATATCACCCTTTACCACGTTGATGAGTTGAGGCAATTCATCAAGTGAGGTGGCGCGAATAAATCTGCCAATTTTTGTGATACGAGGATCATGTTCAAGAAAATCACCATTATCACGATATTCTTTACTAAGCTTATTTGCGTCTTTAATCTTCCCTTCCTGTTCCATTTTTTGAAAAGCAGCCTCAGGACTCATACCGCAATATTCAATCTTCATACTGCGGAACTTATGAATTTTCACTTTTTGATTAAAGCGACTAAGTCGAATTTCAGAATAAATAGCGTGTGCTCTTGGAGTGGATATTTTAATAAGAAGCCAAATAATCAGCATAAACGGAGAGGCGAGGAGAAGCAAGATTAGTCCTAAGATAAGGTCCATGACGCGCTTAGCTACCTTAGCGCTACCGACTAGTGGCGTTACTTTAACCATAATAACGGGAGTACTACCGATAAGTTCTAATTCTCCCATAGAGGTTGAGAGAGTAGTTTCGGAAGGAGTGAAATAATAATGAAGATGATGATTAATTGACTGACGATAGACGTATTCGGTTTGTTTTTCATCGGTCTGAAAGATTACATCCGCTTCACACTCTTTAAGGGCTTCTTTTAATGAGGAATACTGAAGTTTTTTGCGATATTCTTTGGGAATAAATTGATTCCCTGCCACAACGCCGACTACACGATAGCCTTCTTCAGGAAAATCAAGCATTTGTGAAATTAGACGAGAGGTTGCCTTGGTGTTGCCGACAATAATGGCGCGAAGTGAGCCAATACGCTGCTGAAGAATAAGTCGACGAATGAGTTTAAGGAAGAAACGGACGATGGTGAGCGAAAAGAAACAGATAACCATAGCGTAAAAAGCAATAAGACGGACTGGAAAGAGGTCGCCTTCAAGAAAAAAGTCAAAGCTGATTAAAAACATAACACCAATAACAGAGGCGGCAAAGAGACGAGAAATTTCCTTCCAACGAGAGCGCCCTAGGAAGATTTTTTTGTTATAAAGTCCAAGAACTGCCAGGATAATCAACCAAACTGGCACCATAACAGCGACCGAAAAAGTAAATTTGAGCGGATCGGAGACGAAGTAATAGGGGCGACTATCAATCTTTGTACGAATGAGATAGGCAAATAAAAAGGAGGCAATGATCGCTAAAGAATCACCAAGCATGAGGCAGAAACGGAAAAAAACGACACTAGAATCTTTTTTCATTTACAGCTATTTTACTCTAGAAAGAGCAAAAGGTACAGGGTTTAAGACATAAGAAGAATATAAAAATTATTCAACGGTCACCGATTTAGCAAGATTGCGGGGTTGGTCGACGTTATTACCCTTAGCTACAGCCATATGATAGGCAAAGAGTTGATTTAGGAGATTAAAGAGAATAGGAGTGAGGATGGTGAAGTTTGTATCAATTTTAACGATAGATTCTACCGGAAGATCAAAATCAGTATCTGTAAAAACAATAACATGTCCACCACGAGCTAAGACTTCTTGAATACCAGAGAGCGATTTTTGGAAGAGGAAGCCGGACTGTAAAATTACAACCTCGAAGAAGCGGTCATCAATAAGAGCAATGGGGCCATGCTTGAGCTCACCAGTGGGATAAGCGTTTGCATCAATATAAGAAATTTCTTTTAGTTTTAAAGCTCCTTCAAGGGCGATGGGATAATTAACATCGCGACCAAGGTAAATGGCGTGTTGATAATCTTTGTATTGTTGCGCGAGATTAGATAAGCAAGAGTTAGCTGAATGAAGAATTCTAGCAATTTCATCAGGGAGCTGGGCAATTTCATCAATAATTGGCGCAAGGAGGCGTGAATTTACACCTTTTGCTTCAGCAATGGTTAGACCAAATATCAAAAGAGCGGTGACCTGCGAAGTGAAGGCCTTGGTGCTGGCGACAGAAATCTCAGGGCCGGCATGAACATAAGTACCACCGTCTACTTCGCGGGCGATAGTAGAACCAATAGCATTAACGATACCGATGGTTTTAATTCCCTGCCCCTTGATTTCACGAAGACAGGCTAGAGTATCGGCAGTTTCTCCAGACTGAGAAATGATGAGAGCAACTGAATGATCAGGGATATAGGCGTGACGATAGCGATATTCGGAAGCAATAACTGGCTCAATCGTAACATCGGGTAAAAACTGCTCGAGAAGATAAGCGGCAGTTTGAGCAGCATAATAGGCGGTGCCACAACCGACCATAATTAAATGATGGATGGATTTGAGCTCTTTAGGAGTAAGGCCGGGGCCACCAAGATGGACAAGATGATCTAGCTGATTGATGCGACCTCTTAAAGTTTCTTTAAGACTGGTTGGCTGTTCCATAATCTCTTTAAGTAGAAAATGATCATAGCCGCCTTTTTGGATAGCAGAAAGGTCGGTGAGAATTTCTTCAACTTGAGCGGAGACTGGCTGCAAATCGAGAGTCTTAACTTCGATATGATTTTTGGAAATTAGAGCAATCTCACCATCATTGAGGTAGATTGCCTTTTTCGTGTAACCAACGAGAGCGGAAGCATCAGAAGCAATAAGGGTTTCCTGATCACCAACACCAATAACAAGAGGAGAGCCAGAACGGGCTACTACAAGATGTTCTGGGTCGAGAACACTAAGAACAGCAATACCGAAAGTACCTTTAACTAGCTTGAGAGCTTGAGTAACTGCATCTTCGAGAAAGTATTTACCAGCCTGATAAAAACTGTCAATAAGGGCAGCCAAAACCTCTGTGTCAGTGTCTGATTGAAATTTATGAGAAGTAAGTTGCTTTTTGAGATCTTGATAATTCTCAATAATGCCATTATGAACAAGGAAAATTGAGCCAGCCTGATGAGGATGTGCATTATTTTCAGTTGGATTACCGTGCGTGGCCCAACGAGTATGACCAATGCCAAGATGATCTGAGGTACGATGATCTTTAATTTTTTCCTCAAGGTTTTTGATTTTACCAACAGCTCGAAGTAAAGTAGGCTGTTTCTCTTGATTTAAAGTAACAATGCCAGCCGAATCGTAGCCACGATATTCGAGGCGCTTAAGGCCTTGCAAAAGAAACTCCTGAGCATCTTTTTCACCGACATATCCAACAATTCCACACATAAGTAAACCTCCTTAATGAAGGTATTATAACACTATGAATTAGATTATAAAGAATCAATTTATTTTTTAAGGATAGAGGAGGCAAGGTCAAGGGCATTTTTAATAGCAACATCCATATCCCAATAACGATAGGCGCCGAGGCGGCCACCAAGAATGATATTTGGATAGCGCTCTTTTAGGAGGTCTAGATATTTTTGATAGAGAGCTTCAGACTCAGCATTATTAACTGGATAATAAGCTTCTTTACCGACTTTATAATCAGCTGGATATTCCCTGCAAAGATAAGATTTTTTGGAAGCTAGAACTTCAGGTTGATGAATTTGATAATACTTATAATCATGAGTTCTGGTATACGGTACATTTTTGTCAGCTTCATTAACCACGGCATACCTAAGTTCTTTTTCGGTCCACTCGGTTTCAAAGCGAAGACTACGATATGGTAAAATACCCAATTCGTAATTTAAAAGCTCATCAACGGGACCCGTATAGATCACTTTGATTCCCTCAATTTCCGATTCGACATCTTTAAAACTAGTGCCTAAGCGAACTTCAATATTTTCTGATTGGAGCATATTTTCAACGATTTTAGTATAACCAGCTTTTGGAATACCTTGATGTTTGGCAGAAGCAAAATATCGATTATCATGGTCAAAACGAACTGGGATGCGTTTTAAAATTTCGGCACTGAGATTTTTAGCATCAGTACCCCATTGTTTTTCGGTGTAATTCTTAATGAAGGCTTGATAAAGCTTTTCACCAATTAAAGTAATTCCCTTTTCTTCAAAATTCTTAGGCTCTTTAATTTGATATTTTTCAATATCTTTTTTAATCTCTTCAGCAATAAAAGACTTTGCTTCCTCGGCAGTAAAATTTTTATTATAGAGAAGATTAATGGTATCAAGATTAATTGGCATAGGATAGAGTTTACCTTCATGACGAGTCGGAACGGTGTGGACGTAATCGTTAAATTCGGTAAATTTAGTAATATAATCCCAAACTTCGTCACTTTCGGTATGAAAAATATGTGAACCGTACTGATGAATTTCGATTCCAGTTTCTTGATCCGTATAAGAATAGGCATTACCAGCAAGATGAGGGCGACGATCAATAATTAAAACTTTCTTGCCGGCAGCAGCGAGGCGCTCGGCAACAGTGGCACCAAAGAAGCCGGCACCGACAATAAGGTAATCGTAATTCATATTTTTCCTTTCTTTTCAAAATAGTTTGAGATATGCATCAGCGACGACTTCGGGATCACCTTCTTTAATAATTTTTCCTTGATCAATAAGGATGGCACGATCGCAAAACTGGCGAACATTTTCCATAGAATGGGTGACGAGAATAATAGTCTGATTTTTATCAAGGGAGGTAAAATATTGGTTACATTTCTCCTGAAAGGCAGCATCACCGACAGCAAGAATTTCATCCAGGATAAGGATGTCACCGCGAGCACGAATGGCAATGGAAAAAGCCAGACGAACCTGCATGCCAGAAGAATAATTTTTGAGTTTTTGATCCATGAAGGTGGCTAATTCGGCAAATTGGACAATATCATCAAACATTTGGTCCATTTCTTCATTGGAAAAACCAAGCATGGCGCCGTTCATATAAACATTTTCGCGACCAGTGAGTTCAGGATTAAAACCTACGCCAAGTTCAATAAAAGGAACCAGGGAGCCACCAACGGTGATTGAGCCAGAATCAGGGGTATAGATCTGGGCAAGAATTTTGAGTAGAGTAGACTTACCAGAACCATTACGACCAACAATACCAAGAAATTCTCCTTTTTTCACCGTAAAACTAATATCTTTGAGAACTTCTTGTTTAGTGTAACCTTTGATTCCTTTGAGACGATTAAAGATGACTTGCTTTAAGCCCCAGGAGCGCTCCGTGGGAAGCTTGAAGCTCTTCGAGAGGTGATCAACAACAATAATATCCTGTAATGCTTCAATTGACTTTTGAGACGAGGCTTTTTTAGAGTCTGAAGACTTTTTTGATTTCTTATGCTCTTTTTGATTCTGTTTAGACATTAGGCCTCCTCCGCAAAATATTTAGATCTCTTTCTAAAATAAATACCACCCAAAATAATAACGATAAGAACAAGACAGAGCGGAATAAGACAAAGAAAACGATTCTCAAGATAATTCCAGGTGGTGATAGTTTGATCAGTGATGAGGAAGTAACGTACGTCTTGTATGACCTGGGCGATTGGATTTAGGAGAAAAACCTTAGCGGCGAGCGGACTAGCGCTGGCGACCATAGTGATAGGATAGATGACTGGTACGGCATAAAAGAGAGCTTGCATAAAAACTTCCCAAATGGAGGAGATATCACGAAACTTGACATTGATGGCGCCAAGAAAGAAAGAAATGCCGAGAGAGAGAAGATAAAGCTCGAGAATAATAAATGGAACTAAGAGCCAACCAAGACTTGGAGTCACACCATTAATGAGAGCAAAAATAATGACGACGCCTAGATTGATCAGAAAATTAATCAAAGCGGTGACGGTGGCGGAAACAACAATGATCCATTTTGGAAAACTGATTTTACGTAGAAGATCACCACGAGCAACGATGGCTTGAATGCCTTGGTTAGTACATTCAGAGAAGAAACTCCAAAGAACAGTGCCGGCTAGGAGATAGACTGGGTAATGTGGGATGTCGCTGCCCATTTTAAGAATTTTTGCAAAGACCACATAAAGAATGGCAAATAGCATCATGGGGCGTAAAACTGCCCAAAGGTACCCAAGTAGAGATCCTTGATAGCGTAGCTTAAAATCAGTTTTGACGAGCTCTTTTAAGAGAATACGGTTTTTGCGACTACCAAGATTAGGGATTTTCATATCTTAAATTATACCATAGAGAAGTTGGACAAAAAATATTTTCATAATGGTACAATAGGCACATGAAGACTCCTCTAATCTCGATTATTATCCCGATCTATAATACGGGAGACAAGGCCGTGAAATTACTAAATTCACTAGTAAAAGATAGTTATGAGAACTTGGAGATTATCTGTGTGGATGACGGTTCAAAAGATGATAGCTTTTCCCTATTATCAGAATTTTGCCGTCAACAAAAACTGACAGATTCTAGAAAAAAAATTATTTTAATTCAACAAGAAAATGCTGGGCCAGCCGCCGCAAGAAATGCGGCACTAAAAAAGATGCATGGAGAGTTTGTAGCTTTTATTGATTCTGATGATACAGTATCCAGAAAATACTTAACTGAAATGAACCAACTTCTAGACAAGGATGGTGTAGCAGTGGCAACTGCGGGATTTCTTTACAAGAGAATTCATCAAAAAACTGAAAAAGAGATGTTCACAAACCAAATAGAAGAACGTAAATCGGACGAGGATTTCAAAACCTATATTTTGAGGAATTTAGCTTCGGATGGGCGATTATATGCTTCGGTTAATAAAATGTTTCGAACTGAAATTATTAAGAAGTATGATTTGAAGTTTCCGCTCGGTTGGGACTTTGCTGAGGACACAAATTTTGTCTTACAGTATCTTGAATGTGCCAGATGTGAAGGTTTTTTGGGACTGAAATTCTTAGCAAAACCATACTATATTTATCATTATGGAACTGAAACTAGTACAGTAGCGAGTTCTTCCCTACCATGGAAAAATTGGCAAAGAAGTTTTGATTATCTTAAAAGATGGGTGGGAGATAATCCGACTAAAGATCAAAAATATTGGTTATCACGAGTGATGATACGTTGGCGTATTTCACACGCCCTGGCGGTGGCAAGAAGCAATCAGAGATTGACTGAAAAATGGAAATATTTAAATCCACTAGTCCTGCCTTTTGCAAGTTTGGCAGCAAAAATTCGAAAATAAGTTTAACTTAAGCCATGAATTTAAAAATATCAAACCTCAAGTTCGATATTTTTATCCTTAATTAAAATTAATTTTGGTGGTTAAGGAAGTTAATCGTATCACGCATGGCGTCAGCGACGGTGAGTTCGGTCTGCCAGTCAAGTTCTCGTTTAGCTTTACTTGGATCAGCAAAGATTTCAGCAAGATCACCAGGGCGACGATCAGTAATGCGATATGAAAGCGGTTTACCACTGGCCTCTTCAAAGGCTTTGATAATTTCAAGAACAGAGGAGCCCTTTCCGGAGCCTAGATTATAGATCTTAGCACCTGGAGTATCTGTAGCTTTCAAAGCAGCGAGGTGTCCATTGGCAAGATCCACTACATGAATATAATCACGGATACAGGTACCGTCTGGGGTATCATAATCATCACCATAGACTTGCAGTTCTTTAATTTTGCCTTCAGCGACGCGCATGACGACTGGCATAAGATTATTAGGAATACCGTTTGGATCCTCACCGAGGAGACCAGAGACATGGGCGCCAACTGGGTTAAAATATCTTAGGATAACAACTGAAAGCTCAGGTCGAGCAATAGCTTCAGATTCAAGGATTTTCTCGATAACATGCTTGGTTTCACCATAAGGATTAGTGATACCAACACCAGTGGTCATTGATTCATCGAGTTTGCCGGAGTTAGTACTACCATAGACGGTGGCGGATGAGGAGAAGATAATTTTATTAACCTTAAATTCAGCCATGCACTTTAAAAGATTGAGCGTACCAGTAACGTTATTTTCGTAGTAACGAAGAGGCTGCTCAATGGATTCGGCAACGGCCTTAAGGCCAGCAAAATGAATAACGGCGTCAAATTGCGTGGCGGCAAAAAGTTCGTGCATTTTTGGATAGTCGAGCAGATCAATCTTTTGGAAGACTGGAGTTTGACCAGTAATTTGATTGATTTTATCGAGAACAGTAATCTTGCTATTAAAAAGATTATCGAGGATTTCGACTTGGTGTCCTTGATTTTGCAGTTCGACAACAGTGTGGGAGCCGATATAGCCGGTACCACCGGTGACGAGAATTTTCATGTTAACTCCTTTTTGGTGATTTTAAACTATATTATACCTGTTTTAGGGTAATTTTGCGAAACAGACGATAAAGAAAGCCCTTCGGAGTGGAGAGCAGGACGGAATAGAGACGAAGTTTTTTAGTCATATAGGGATTTTTTTGATTAACCATGAGGGCACGGAGCGCCTTTTCACGATATAGATTATAATACTTTCGGTCAATATGGTGAGTAATTGAGTTATCGATATAGGCAAAGTACGCTAAAATTAGTGCTACATTGCAGATAAGTTTGTATTCAGGAGTTGCGAGAAATATTTTTGCCTCTTTAGCCATTTGTTCTTTAGCCTGAAGGCGGATTATAGTTTTTTCAGCGGAAGTAAAGTTTTTAGTGATATAGGAATTTCTGCGTTGATAAAAATAGAGTTCTTCTTTCAAATATTGAATATTTTTTGCAACAGAAAATAATTTATAGGTCGTGAGATTATCTTCATGAATTTGACCAGCAGGATAGAGGATATGATGAGATGTAAATAAATTCTTACGATACATTTTGTTCCAAATTAGAATATCAAGATCTTGCTGTTTAATAAGAAAATCTTGGGTAGCTTGAAAACCGGAGGAGATTCTAGGGGATGGGATATGATGAAAACGATGAATCTGATAAACCTCTTGATAACCACAGACGGTGATATCAATTTCAGGATTCTGGAGGAGTGGAGTAATGAGTTTTTCGAGATATGTTTCAGCAATAATATCGTCACTGTCTACATAACAAATATATTGACCACGAGACATTTTAATTCCCTGATTACGCGCAACGGAGATACCAGAATTTTGCTGAGTATGAACTCTAATACGCGGATTAGAAGAATATTGTGAAATAATTTCTGCAGTATGATCAGTGGAACCGTCATTAACAAGGATGATTTCATAATCTGGAAAAGTTTGCAGAAGGACAGAATCGAGACAGGCGGCGAGATATTTTTCAACATTATAAGCTGGAACAATAACTGAAATTAATGGTTTTTTAGACATGTTTCTTCCCTTCTATTATTGGAATTAACTGTTCTTTAATAGTTTTTGAAAAATCAAAATCTCTAAGATACTTCTTTCTGGAGGCTCTGGCGAATTCTTGAACTAGAGCGGGATTCTCTAGAAGCTTATTCATTGCGCGGGCAAGGGCCTGCTGATCTTTGGCTGGCACAAGAAGTCCATTTAAAGAATCCTGGACGACTTCAGGATTGCCATCAATATTAGTTGTAATGATGGCCTTTTTTAGCATGGTAGCATCAATCAATGCGAGGCTCAGACCCTCAATATACGATGATAGGACGAAAATTTCTGCGGCCGCAACTTTAGCGAGGGGTTGGTCGGTAAAACCATGATAGATAATTTGTGAAGTTTGATGTTGCTTACAATAATCAGCAAGTGGTCCGGTACCATAAATATGCAGGGTGGCATCTTTATGCTTTGATGAGATTTCCTGAAAGGCGGCAATTAATTCCTTAATTCCCTTGTATTCTTCAAGGCGGCCTAGATAGATAAACGATTGTGGAGTTACTGATATTTTTTGATATTCATCAAAAGAATCGATGGCGCCATTCTTGATAGTGGTTAGATTTTGAAAAGGTGGTAACGAAGTCTTTTTGATGAGTTCTTCAAAAAATTGACGTTCATAATTTGAAATAAAAATAATGCGATCAACAAGGCGAGCAACTTTCAAAATTCTTTTACCAATAAAGTTCTTGTATTTCTTCTCAACGTTTTGAAGGACCCAACTACGAAAATCCATGTGATCGATCCAAAGAGTTTGGATATCTAATTTTTTAGCCGCAAGCGTGGCGGCAAGAAAATCATCGCGAGACTCAACGATTACAGTCTTGGGTTTTAGATTCTTAAATTGATGGAGATACCAAAAATAGAGGTAGAATTGCCAGAGAAAATAGAGCGGGAGTAGAAAGTTTTTTAGACCGCTCCAGTTTTGAAATTTAAGGAAGGGAGCCCGCTGACAAGAAATATTAGAACGCTTACTATTTTCAAGGAGTTTTTCTGAGGAACTAAAGATAATTGGGTGATAAGAATGAGCCGATAATAGACTAGAAAGGGTTAATTGATAGGTTTCGCCGCCTCCGTAAACTCGTGGGGAGGTATTGCGGATAATGACAATTTTTGCACTCGAAGATGACTTTTTGGCGTCTTTTCTCATGGGTTAATTATAACATTAGATACACTATGCTATAATACAAGCTAATATGAAGAGGTACGATTTAACGGTGGCAGTCACTGCGCACAACGAAGGGTTGGTGGCGCACAAAACGATGAGAAGTATTCTTGAGGCAACCAAGAAGCTCGAAGAAAAAAAGATTAGTTACGAAATCTTGATCCATATCGATAACGGTGACCAGATCACCAAAGATTATTTTAAACGATACGCAAAGATGCCAAATGTAGTAATTTATGAAAACAACTTTGGCGACCCTGGACCATCTCGTAATTTCCTAGCACAGAAAGCTAGTGGTGAATATTTAACTTTTCTCGATGGAGATGACTTAATATCAGACAACTGGCTATTCGTGGCTTATGGGGCACTAATTGGTGCAACTGAAGAAGTGATTGTACATCCTGAAGGAATTTTAACCTTCGGCACTGAGGTAAATAACGTTTTAACTATTCAGACGGAAACCTTGCCGCGCGAAAAAAACACAATTATACTACTAGGAGAAAACCGTTGGTGTGCAATCCTAATGACAAAAACCTCTACACTACTAAAATTCCCTTATCGACACCTAGTTGGAGGCTATTCTCACGAAGATTATGTATTTAATGTGGAAACAACAAATGCTGGAATTAAGCACATAATTGCAAAAGAAACGGTTCTTTTTTACCGTAGATCAAATAATTCAAGACTTTCCTCTAGTAATAATATGCATCAGATTATTCCATACGTGGACCTTTTTGATTTTGCGAAGGTACGCGAGTTTCGGGCAAATTCGCACGCTGACGTTCCAGTTGAAGTTTCTTTAAAGAGAAAAGGTTATAAATTATATAAGAAAATTCGAGACAATAATTTCTTAAATTATTTCATTACACCACCAGCAAAACTAACTTTAAAGGTTTTGAATAAATTTAATCAGAAAAATAAATTAGAAAAAATCCCGGAATTCGTAGTGAGAGAATGGGCAAAAATTAACCCTCTTGAGACTCAACTTTATCCATACCCATTTATTTTAAAGAGAACTCAAATTTATGACCCAAGTGACCTTTCAATAATTGGAGAAACTTATCTGAAGATTGCACAGTCGGTGACTCATGTACCTGATTATATTTTTATGGTACCTTGGGTGGTACGTGGTGGTGCGGACAAGGTGATGTTGAATATGATGAAGGCGATAGAGGAGATTCATCCGGGTTCTAAATTCACAGTCATTACTACTTTACCAAATAAAAATGTTTGGGCTAAAATGTTGCCAAAAAATACCGATTTGATTGAGTTTGGTAAACTGGCGGAAGGACTCCCACCTTATGAAAAAGATGAGCTGTTATCAAGAGTAATTACACAGCTTAAGTGTAAGAGACTACATATTATTAACTCAGAATATGCGTATGCATGGGCATATAAGCATCAAGAGTTAATCAAGAATCATTATGAATTAACCGTTTCAGTATTCGCATCTTGTTTTATACCAGAGAGTAATTTTACTTGCCGCTTCTCTTTTGATGATCCATTCATCTTTGATATTTATCCGGTAGTAAAGAAGATCTTTACAGATAATCAAACTTTTGTCGAAGAATCGGTTGAAAAAAATGCATTGGATGAAAAACTATTCAAGGTGCAGTATCAACCAATCATGGATAAAATAAAGCCAGTTCATCATGCTGAGGCTAATAAAAAAGTGAAGGTACTTTGGGCGAGTCGAGTAACAAGAGAAAAAATGCCAGATATGATCAAGTTGATCGCAAACAAGCTGGATTCAAAGGAATTTCAAATTGATGTATTTGGAGCATTTTCAGACGACGTGGATAAGAATTTCTTTGATGGCATACCAGTAATTAATTATTGCGGTGCGTTTGATGGCTTCTCAAACTTACCAACCGAAAATTATGATATTTTACTTTACACAAGTGTGGGTGATGGCGTGCCAAATATTCTACTTGAAGCGACTGCAGCGGGGTTACCAATTCTAGCAAGCAATGATGGTGGAGTACATGAATTCATCCAGGATGGAAAGACTGGTTCCCTAGTCAAAGAAATTAGAGATGTTGATGGTTACGTAAAGAGACTGAAAGATTTTAGAAAGAACCCGAAAAAATATGAAGAGTATGTGAAGGAGGCGCAGAAATTGCTTGAGGAGAGGCATAGCTGGAAAGCATTTATTAAGAAGATGAAGGAAGACTTCTAAAAAATAACGAGGTGGAGTAAGGGACAATAAGATGAAAGAGTTGAAGATGAAGATAAAAGATTTTCTAAAAAACCACGGCGACAAGATTAAAGAATTTCTAAAAATATTTACAATAGTCTTTGCCATAAATCTGTTCCTACTCTCTTTTGTGAACCTAATTACAAACGGAACAGAGACCGACGTGTTTTATGGTGGCGATACACCACGTGTACTACAAGATATGACCATGCAAGAAGGACTACATTATCGAACCTCAGTACACCCATTGTTTGTAATATTAACGCAACCTTTTATAAGATTACTCGGAAGATTTACTGGAATAATTGTAGCTGCAGTAATTTTTGAGGCAGCCATCGGAGCACTGAGCGCAACATTATTCTACCGTTTTATGCAAAAGCTTGGAATAAGTAAAAAAGCCAGTTTAACTGCAACAGTTATTTTGGTATTATCCTTTACGCAAGTAGCCTTTAATTCTATTTTCGAAACTTACGTATTCTCACAGTTTGGTTTAATGGTGATGTGGGTCATTGCGGCTGGGTTAATTGATAAAAAACTAGAATTAAAAGATTATGCGCTATTAGTGGTCGCGGGGATTTTTAGCTTAGCTTTTACTTTAACTAATATTGTACAGTTCTTAATTTTGCTTAGCATAATTATCTTTTTAAACAAAAACGTAAAGTGCAAATTTATTAAATTTAGCTCGATTCTCCTAGTCGTACTTTCGGTCACCGTGATGTTAGCTGATATTCAAAAATCTTTTTGGCCATCTGCAAATAATTTCTTCACTTCGAGTATTAATGGCTTTTTGCTGGATAAAAATTCTGAAGAATTTACATATATTGAAAGAACCTGGAGTATTAAACGTGTGATATTCCAAATGAACACCTCATTTGTATATCAATTTGGTCTACTGGGAGGTTTAACTCTAGAAAAAAATAATTTGATAAACGTGTTGGGACTAGTGGGCTTTGGACTTTTTAGTTTAATCAATTTATATTACTTCTTTGCTAAGCGAAAAATCTTTAAAGAAAAAATTTATTTCGCCTTACTTTTTGCCTATGGTTTTAATTTTGTATTACATATTTTCTATAATCCATACGAAAGCTTTTTGTATGTACTACATTACAATTTCTTAATTATTGCAATCTTATTTTATATCTTTACGCATTTGGATGAAAAAACGAAATTATTAAATTACGTGCGCGACTTCTTTGTAAAATACAAAATACAGACGATGTCTACCTATATATTTCTACAGATGATTGGCATTATAAAATATCTTCAAGAAGTTCACGCTAAATTTGGCTTCAAGGCAACAATGCCAAAATATATCCTAATATTAATTATATTAAGCTTAGTAATTTTTGCGGCAGTGGTAATTAGGAAGGGGAAACTAAAAGTAGTAGCCGGGGTGGTAATAGTTATAGTAAGCCTAGTCGGATGGGTTTCATTCTCTGGATACCTAAACAATCGTGAGATAAAAAATGTTGAAGCACTAGACAGAGCGGGGGTTGATTATAAGCCATTTTTGAGAAATGATTTTACAAAACAAATGACGAATGAGTTAGCCGAGTATCTATATGAACTTGATGTACCACTAAGAGCTCAGACATATTTTGTTCAAAAATATGAAATCAGCCACAAAAAGAATTCTGATTTCTTTAGTTTCGGCATGGGCGATCGCAAGAAGCTGATTTATAGAAAAGGTAAATTAATTGACTTACAGACTAAGCAAACAGTTCGAAGTTTTGACTTTACCCACGAGATGATTATTCCAAACATGTACACCGTGTTATTACTTGACCAGGCTGGTAAAATTACAAGAATTTATGAAGATGAAACCGGCGTACATATTGAAAAAGGACGTATGGCAAAAATTTGGGAGGACTGGAATAATTACAACCAATGGGAAGATGATAGACTTAACAAGCGTGAAACAAAACTTGTTGAAAATATTACAAATGAGACTATTTCTACTAGCAAACACAAGATTAATCTACCTAACTTTGAAGAATCTAAAATAGGTCGAATCCTAAAAGTTCTACATCAAGAAATTTTGGTAAATATTAACCAAGGAAAACCAAGAACAACATTAATGTCAAAAACAAATGAATCTGGATTATACCGGGAAGGTATGATGGCAGCTATGGTACTTGAAGAAACTAAGAATACTTGGCTGTTTGAAAACTGGGTGAAACAGATTGTTTCTATTTACGATTGCCGCAATAAACTAGAAAAAAATGAATCAAAATGCGTAGAGTCTGCAGATAATCCCGGACAGTTACTTTATCTACTTGGCGCGATTACTAATAATCGACAAGATTTGCTTGATAAAGCTCGTACTGAAGTAAAACAAAAAGCCGTTGATGGAGAATTTACTGGTAGGGTTGATGAGGAAGAAATGGGCTATTATCCGACCGCCCTATTGATCAACGGGGCGAGAAAAAATAAGATTGAGCTTGGGTATGATTTTAATTTGGGAAAGTCTGATAAATACCTGGGATTAACTTGGTGGTTAAATGATTATAAAGAAGCCAAACATGGCAATATTGTAGATCCAATGCATCCGGCAAAAGAATGGGCGAGCGTACATCAAGAACCTGGTCATTATGGTTTGACGACAATTTTGGATGAAGCATACCCATTAACTTTTGATGGTGAATTAACCGAAGCTGAGGCGGAAGAACAAAAACTGATCAATGAACACTATAGTCATGAGAAGGGGCCAAGACTATCTAGTATTTGGCATGCCTCTGAGATGTTTCTAATGTTGAATAATAGGGAGTAACAATGAAAACTGAGAATAACTGGCTGAACTTCTACAAGAAGGTTGATAAAACAATTTTATTACTCATTTATATCTTCTTAATGGTACCAATTTTGATGTGGCTATGGTTCTGGTTTAAAGTATATGTGGCAATTCCCTGTATGTTGGCGGCTATCTATGGATTAGTGATATTTTATAAAAGTATTCAGACTAGAACTTTAGAAGAATATAAAAAAATCTTTAATATTAAAGTAGTTACTTTAAGCTTAGTGGTGATTCTGGGATTAAATATTATTTCAGGAGCAGGCGGTTTAATGTTTCAGAACTGGGATTATAATAGTCGAAATGCTTTGCTTCATGACATGATCAATCATAAATGGCCGGTGAAGTATGATTTTGAAGCTGATTCTAAAGAAGCAGAATATATCGGGTCAGAGCGAGGACTGCTATCCTATTATTTGGCTTGGTTTTTACCGGCAGCAGCAGTGGGTAAAATTAGTAAGAGTTATACAGTGGCTTCACTCTTTTTATTCTTCTATTTATATTTTGGAGTAGTGGCGATTTGCTATCTGATTTTTCGGTTTTTTAAGAAAGCAAGTTTAAAAATTTTGTTAATCTTGATTGCGATAACAGGAGTTGATTTTCTAGCCTATTTCTTTGACCGATTATTAATTCGTGGAAGCTTTGAATTTCCTAACATGATCAATTACATTGATACACCATTACAGATGTTCTCCTTTCATGGTTTTTTCACGTATTGGTTTTGGGTCTTCCACCAAGCGATTCCAATTTGGATTGTCACTATGCTACTAATGAATAACAAAAATATAAGGCTTTTTGGATTATATTTATCACTTGCAGTAGCTTTTGCACCGCTACCCACGGTAGGTCTTTTATTAATAATGATACGTGAGCTAATAATTGATGCAAAAAAAGAGAGTTTTTCGGCGACTTTTAAGAAAGCTTGTTGTTTTGAGAATATTATTCCGGCACTAAGTGTTATACCAATTTTATTCCTATATAAACAAAACTCGAGTACTGTGGGGTTGACGTTTTCTAGGACATATATTGTTCCCCTCAGAGAATATCTACTATCTTATGTAGTTTATTTAGTGTTTGAAGTTTCGATTTTCTTGACAATCCTAACAAAGAAGAACAGAAGCACTGTGTTGTTTGCAATGATTCTATTAACGATTCTACCGCTCTTTTATCTTGGTGGAGGAGCAGATTTCGGCAATCGATCGACAATACCAATTATGATTCTATTATTTATTGAGACCGTAAATTTCTATCTAGACAAGACGGTAAAGAAATATCGATTATGGATTGTTAACTTAATGCTCCTATTGTCTCTCCCGACAAATCTGACAGAAATTAATCGTTCACTAGTATATACTTACAAACAAGCCTCGGTGTACCGTTTTGAGAGTGATGACTATGGTTCTCTGGCAAACTTCGAGCATAACGAATCAAAGGTTTTCATCAAGAATTTTATTACAAAATATGAGGTGGGACAGAATTTCTTTACAAGATTTATACTAAAATAAGAAGGGAGAGATTATGAAGAAATTTGAGAGACTATTTAAAATATTATACGGAACAGGATTGTTGTTAATTGGCTTTATTGTAGTTGATGTACTGGTTTCAGTAATTCTCTTCTGCTTTAAACTAAATATCTCGGTTATTAATTTTTGGTCCTCATTAATTATTACTTTAATTACCTTTACCTTGATCGGAGCAAAGAATAATAAGTCACAGATAAATAAGCTGCTAAGTATTGGTTTATTTATGGTAATGTTGTTTGGAGCGATTTTTGTGGCTAGTAAGATTTATGACTCTTCCTATGATGGAAATAGCTATCATAAGGGAGCGATTGGAATGATGGCGCATGGATGGAATCCAGTTTATCAGACAGCGGAAGATTATAGTGATAATATTTTTCATATTCGAGGAGCTAAGATTTTTACCTGGATAGACCATTATCAAAATCTAAGTTGGATTTTTGGAGCTACAGTTTACCGTGTATTTGGGAATATTGAGACAGCAAAGTCACTGAATTTCCTATTGATTGGTGGAGCATTATTTATACTGGTAAATTATTTTAAACGATTTAAATTTAAGAATTTACAAAGCATGATCTTAGCCTGTGTAACAGTATTTTCGCCAGTAGTGATTTCACAATTTTTCAGTTTCTACATCGACGGAAATCTAGCCATTACCTTCTATATTTATATTGCAACGATTAGCTTGATCACTTTTGAGCTAATAAAGAACAGACGAATTACGGCTGACCTATTATTCATCTTCTTCTTTAGTATTTGTATTTTAGCTAATCTGAAACTAACTGGTATCCTGCTGGTCGCAGTTGGTATTTTACCACTGGCAATCTATTTAACTATCCTTATGGTACAGAAAAAAATTAAGGCTGCCGACTATTATAAGTTGTTTGGAATGACAATATTTTCGATACTTTTCTCAATCTTGGTGATTGGAAGTACTAGCTATGTAAAAAATACACTTACGATGAAGAACCCCTTCTATCCACTACTTGGCGATAATCGCTCGGATATTATCACAACAATGCAACCTGCGGAATTAATGAATAAAAATCAGATTGAAAAACTATTGATTTCTGTGTTTTCAAGAAGTGACAATGTGCAGTTATATTCTTGGAAGGCACTTGAATATAAAATTCCACTAACCTGGAATAATGATGAGATTAATAGTCTCAATATTACGGATACAAGAATTGGCGGTTTTGGTATTTTTTACAGCTTCATCTTCATCTTAAGTATTGCAATAATTCTTGGATACCTAATTACTGCTTTTAAAGATAAGAAGGGGGCTGATGATAGAGCTATATATAAAATTATCACTAGTTGCGTTTTAATAAGTATTTTACTTTATTCAGTATTGCCTACGGAAAACTGGTGGGCGCGATATGCACCAAATATTTACTTAATAACCCCAATAGCCTTAGCAATTATTTTAGGACGGATGAATCAAAAATCAGAAGATCATCTTGCGAAGATATTGTCAGTAATTCTTGTAGTAACCATCTTCTTAAATCAATTACCATTTCTGTATTTTAAATCGATTACGCCAAAAAGTAACCGTGCTGTAAAGATGGAACTAGTGGAAGCGAGAGCTTATATCGAAAAGAATCCACAAAGTAAAGTAGTAATTAATAATCATTATATGGGCGTATTTTATAATCTTTTGGATCATAAGATTGTGAAGGCAGACGGAAGTAATTTTGAATTTCTAAAGCGAGAAATCGACGACGAAGCAAAAGAAAAACATCCACATGTTTTCTTCTGGGGAAGAGCTTTATATTAAATTAAAAGCCCATATGGGCTTTTAATTTTTTGAAGAGATAAATTTGAATATTAGTTTAAAGCCAAGGACTAAGCTGATCCTTCTTAACAAGAAATGATTCCTTAGCTAAGAGTTTTAGCGGAGTGTCACTTTGACTATCTGAGTAGAATTGATTAATGGAGGCGTCTTGGTACTGCTTTTTAAAGCGAAGAACTTTTTCTTCACCACGACAGTTTTCACCTGTAATCTTCCCTGTTTTAGGATTCATTTTAGTACCAATTAGAGAAATTTGAAGGCGATCTGTCATTTCTTTGAGAATGAACTCTGGTGAAGCTGAAATAATAAGATCGTCTGGCTGCTTCTGTTTTAGATACCATGGTTTAATTTTGGATTGATGATGATCCCAAAAATCACCTAAGTCTAAAGTACGGGTGGATCTAAGAAAAATAAAGAAGCGTTGTTTAAATTCTTTACGACTAATAATTTTAGCCTTAAAAAGGAAAGCTGAAAAGACTTGGTATGGAAGATAACCCAATAGGAGCGGCTCCTTTCGAACTTTATATTTCCAAAAATCTAAGGAAGCATCACCGTCATAGATGGTTTTATCAAAATCATAAACATTCATATTAGAGCCTAATAATGACCATTAAATAACTAACAAAGATAAGCCCCATAAGAGCGAGGTGCTTGTTTTTCATAATTACATCGGCTGGATCACCATATTTATCCTTTTCGGCAGTATAGATATAAGAAATCATTAGAATAATAAGAAGAGGGACACTAATGAGATAGAGATCACGATAGGAAGTATTGACATTAATACACCATTCGGTGTAGAAAACAATGATTAACATCAAGAACATATTCATGATGGACTTGAGATAATCAGCGTTATATTTTTTAAGAACAGCCCTGGTTTGACTGCCGGTTTTAGTAATTTCGTTATAGCGTTTAGAGATACCTAGATAGAATGCTCCGGATAAAACAACTAGATATAACAAGGCGGAGATAGCAATATTAGTGAGACTGCTGCCGAGAAAGAGGCGAATGAGAAAACCCGAAGCGAGAATAGAAATATCAATGATTGGAATATTCTTAAGACCAAGAGAATAAAACAAATTAAGGAAGAAATAAGTAACAATGAGCGCAATGGAAACCCAGGAGAAATGAAAAACCATTGAAATAGTGGTGGCTAGGATCAGGAGAACAGCTAGAGTAATCCAAGCTTCTTTCTTTGTAACAGAACCACTAGCTAGCGGACGATTTTTCTTGACTGGGTGCAGGCGATCTTTTTCGATATCTTTGTAGTCGTTAATAATATAGATTGAAGAAGCAACCAGACAAAAGACAAAGAAGCCGGCAATACAGCTACGGAAATCTTGAAAAGTAAGATTGCGGAGACCAAAAATCAATGGGAGAAAAATTAAGAGATTTTTGATTGAATGTTTTGGACGGAGAAGTTTGATGATGTTCTTAATCTTTTGCATGTAATTCCCTATTTATGACTAAAAATTTGATAAATATTTTCGGCAAGAATTTCTGAAATATCAATAAAGTCAACCCTAGTAAGTTCTGGCTTAACGGTGAGAGTGTTAGTCACAATAATTTTATCAATATCCTCTTTACTGAGATTTTCATAAGCATTGCCACTAAAAACTGGATGAGTGGCCATAACACTGACATGGTTTGCACCTTTTTCTTTAAGGGCAGCAGCAGCATGACAAATAGTACCAGCAGTATCGATCATGTCATCGATAATAATAATATTCTTATCTTTAGGGTCACCGATAATATTCATGACCTTACTTTTATTTTTAACGTAACGATTTTTATCAATAATAATTACATCATTACAGTGAACTAGATCGGCGATCTTGCGGGCACGCTTAACACCACCCGCATCCGGTGAAGCAATTGCAAAAGAATCTTTTTTATAATGCTTTTCAATATAGTCGGCAAAATTCTTTTCTAGGGTAATATTTTCGATGGTCATATCAAAGAAGCCTTGAGTCTGAGCGGAGTGAAGGTCGATTGTAATGACATGATTTACAGCGACGGAATGTAGGATATCGGCGATAACCTTGGAGCTAATAGGAGTATTAGGCTCAGCCATACGATCTTGACGAGCATAGCCAAAGTAAGGGATAACCAGATTAATACTCTTAGCAAAGCCACGCCTTGCGGCATCTGCTAGAAGTAAAACTGGAAAAAGATGTTGATCGATAGGGGGGTTGGTAGACTGGATAATAAAGACGTCTTTACCTCGAATATCGTCAAGAATTTGGACGTGAACTTCCCCGTCACTAAATGTATCCGAAGTGCGATTTGCTAGTTTAAGACCAAGGTTGTCAGCAATTTTTTGCGAGAGAATCTGATCGGTTCCGGATATTAAAATACAGTTTTTTAAACAAGATTTATCTACCTTCATCATGCTTTAATTATAGCACGATAGAGGAAGAAAAGAGGTTCTAGAAAAGTGTTTTCTCTAAACTCCAGATCTGAGCTTTATTGGTGTTGGACCATTTATCCCAGATTTGAATTTGAGTACCATAATAAGCAAGAGCACCATTAACATCGAGAGCTTTCTGTTCGTTGCAAGTAGTATGGAAGAAGAAGCCACCGTCTACTTGTTCGGCCTGCCAAATTTGTGAACAGTTGTTATTCCTTTCTGATAGAAGGAAAACTGGTTCATTGTTTGAGACATTATTGAGATTAAAACTGAGGAGCTTACCAGAAAGACTACTTTTAATTTGGTATTTATTATTACCTAAATGTTTGATATTCCAAATTTGAGCTTTATTCTCTTTAGACCATTGAGAATAGAGTTGGACTTTCGCAAAATCCGCGGGACTAGAGAAAGCGACATCGAGATAGAAGTTTGGGTTGAGGGAGGTTTTGATATAATAGTTGCCATCTTCAATGAGAGGTTTGACAGGGGTGGAGTTGACTGGTTCGAGATGCCAGTTTTCGGATTGAGCTGTTGGGTTAGTAGATGTATTAATTTCAACTGGAGTAGCATAAGTAACATGATGACCACGTACGGCTAGACTCCTGGCTTCATCGCAGGAAGAATAGAAAGTAAATTGATTATTAGTTTTAACTGCTTTCCAGCGATTGGAGCAGTCATCTAGGTTTTCGGTGGTGAGCTTTAATTGTGGTTTATTTAGAATATCGTCAAAACTATATGAAAGATTCTTGTTAGAAAGAACACTTTTGATAGTGTAAATATTATCACCAAGATGAGTAAACTGCCACTGTTGAGCCTGATTTTCCTTAGACCACTGGGAATACATCTGTACAAGTGCATTCTCATTTTTACTGGCATACTGGACATCGAGATAGAATTTTGAATCTAGACTTGTGGAGAGAAAGTATTTACCATCTTGAATAATTCCCTGTTGATTAGCCGTGGCATTTGGTCTTGCAATGGTCTTAAATTTAATAACTTGTTTTGAAATGGTAGGATCACCGAACCAACGAACAAAGAGCATGTAGAAGTTACGGTTACCATAAGCACCACAATATGAAGTACCTGGATAATTTTTAAGAGCTTCGGCATTTGGTTGGTATGGCGTGTAGCGATATAGGGCAGAAGTGGCAAGATTCTCGACATACACCTTGGAGCCGCCACAGGAGAAATTTGGATTGTAATAAATAAAGTTTTCGCCAACTGGGTAATTCGTATAACCACCATCTAGGACATCCCTAAAGAGTTTAGCAGCATTTCTGACTTGATTGCGGAAACCATAATATTTAGCATCACAGGCAGCAGTATCAGGACAGCCGAAGCCAGTTGCACTACGATACTGAATATGATTTGGCCAAGTATCACTAATAAGGCCTTGCTCTTTTTCAATCAAGACGAGGAGAACCTGTGGATTAATCTGAAAATCACGACTGGCTTGATAAATGACTCTGGCGGCAGTTTGTTTCTCGCCATTATATTCAAAAGTTTCTTCGGAAAGACAGACAAACTTACCGTTTTCAATATGGTATTGATAACCTGGATAGTTGGCGGCACGTTGAATATTGCGATCATTGCAAGAGTTTTTGGAGGTTAAAAATTCCTGAATCTGCTGCTCATTCATCGTTTCAGTATTTGACATGGTATAGTCAGAAATAATATTACCTGCACTAAATTTTGAAATATCATAGGCTTGTGACTCTTTGAAATTTTTAGCAAGAAGAAAACTGAGAGCAGAAATCATAAAGAAAACAAAAACAAGAGCTAAAATATTTCTTGAGGTTTTAGAGAATGAGAAACGGACAGAAGGTTCGCTCTGTTTTATTCTTCTTTCCTTAGTTTCCGGAATAATTCGTACAAGATTTCTCTTCATTAATTATTGATTCTTCCTTCAATTAAACCTGTTTTTTGATTTGCGTTAACTTCAATTTTAATATTAAGATCACCTGATGGAATACTTGAAAGTGGAATATCAAAACCTTCACAACTACCAGAGGAAGGGTTGGAGACAACACTGACAGTTTGAGAATATACAACATTATTACTTGAGGTAACGGTGAGTTTACAGGTACCAGGAAGTTTTAAGAACTGATTAATGTTGACACGAATGCGATATTTATCGCCTGATTTTTCGGAATAAGTAATGGTGCCAGTAAGTTTATCTAACTGATTAACATCCTGTCCTTCATATTGTTCTGGGGTTTTTGGAGTACGACCAGCCTCGGCATCTTCCTTTGTGCCATCCTCGGTATGAATTGGTTGGTTTTCAGTATTAGCAGAAGGTTGATCGGTTTTTTGGTGAACAATCTCCGTTGTTTCGGAATTTGAAGGGTTCTTACCTTTAGTGTCTATGATTTTAAAAATTTTCAAGACAATAATTGTAGCGATGATGGCAAGAATAAAAAAGAAGATAATAAAGATCGGGGCTTTATTTTTTTGTTGTTTTCTTGTTGCTCGTTTTGCCATATCAATATACCTTTTATGGTTATATTTTAGCATATTGAGAGTGTTTTTATAAGTGAAAAGAGGTTGACGATGCTTTAAATTTCTGCTCGATCTTATCAAAGACTACTTGATACAGTCGGTCGGCGGTGATTTTTTTAATAATTGAAACGATTAAACCCACAATAAAAACAAGGACAGTAAGAAAAATAATTAAAAAGACGAGACTCTTAGAAGCGCTAAACCCCTGAAACCAAGTAAAGAAACTAGCAAAGATAAGATAATTATAAGGTGAATCATGAAGCAGATAAATACCAAGAGTGTGCTCTGAAATTCTTTCCATAAAATCGATAATTTTAGTCTTCTTTGTAATGTTAGTTTTAACGAAAATCATAAATAAACTAAGACTCATGAGAAAAACTACGATGGAGTTTGGTGTCCACATATAAAACATCGGGGTTTTTGGCATGAATGGAGTAGAGAGGTATTTAAAAATAATGATAAAAACAATGGCAATAAGCACTGAAAAGATATTAAGCTTAATGAAGAACTCACGATCATTTTTAAGTAGATGATCGATATCTTGATATTTTGAAATATAAGCGCCAAGAAAATATAAGAAAATTAACCAAATAAAACGACTATAGATGTGCCCATTCTCAACATTACCAACAGCTAGACCACTGATAGTGGGGATAACTGAGAGGATAATGAGAGAAATTATTAGTAGCTTACGATGATCTTTTTGTTCAAGATTCTTAATTAGGAGATTAAGATAAGGAGAAAAAATTAAAATACAGATATAACATGTGATATACCAAAAGTATCCGAGACTGGTCGGAAAGAACGTACTAAGTGCGACGATATAACTACCCTTGACTACGACGCAGAGGATAATATTCAAGATAAAATAAAACCAAATATCATAAATTAGGCGGATGATCTTTGGGGTTTTGCTACTACTTTTATATAAAAAGAAACCAGTAATGAGCATAAAAAGATTAACACCAATCTCACCAAAATGTAGAAAGAAGGCAACAATTAACTTATTAAATCCACTGAGATTGTCAAAAAATAAGAGCTTTATAACAAACATGAAAAATAATAATCATTAAAATCGCAACGATACGTAGAAAATCAAGAGAATAATTCCTCTGCTTTTCTATTCTTTTAACCTCCATAATATTTTCATTATACCTGATATTTTTATTTTAGAGGTAGTTAAGAGAATTTTAACTAGAGCTTGAAGAGACCGTTGTGCTTTTTCTGATCATAAAGCTCAACAGGAATACCTTTAGCCTTAATCTTTTTCTCAACAAGCTCTTGGATTTCTTGGTCAGCTACATTGAGTTTATTTGAAAACTCTTCCCTATTTTGATTTAATTGTGATTTTTGAGCAGATAACTTTTTTGAGTCTTGAGAATTGATGGCAGTAATATTTTTTATACCATCTTGGTTAAAGCGCTGTTGATGTCTAGAATAAACTACTTCGGCTATTAATTGTCGACAGTGAGAGTTAAGTCCAAAATCACTGGCCCACTGATTAAGTTCGGTAAGGGCCTGGTTTGCATCATAGGTATAGTTGAAATATTCAATATAATTTCGATTATCTTTGGATTCGGTATAGAGACGATCAAGAAGTCTAGTGGGCAGACGTAAAAGATTTGACATTTCTGTAGTGATTTCACTGTTATGAGATTTTAAATAATCCTGCATAAGAAAAACTAAAGTATTGAGATAGTCAGTGACAAGTTTAGAGTTTTCAAATTTATAACCACCGGAAGTATTGGGAATAGCATAGAGATTAGCGACAGTAAAATAACGGTCAAGAAAACCAGATTGCTTTTGATTACGGTATGATTGCATACAAATGACACAACCTGGATCGACTAGGTTAATAGCGATATTTTGAGATGTGGGAATATTATGATTTTGATAAAAGTCGAGAAGTTGCTTTGATTGAGTCTGATATTTTGATTGATCTTCACTATTGTCGGTTAAATTAATTAGGGGGATACTGACAGAAATAAAATATTCTTTTTCTTGCCAAGTTTTTAAACGATCAGGAATGGCAGAAAAGATTTCACCCCATTCCGAAAAACTTCGACCAATTTTACCAACAAGATCAGTTGGCTCGGACTTATCAATACTACAAGACTCTGCCCCGAGACCACATTGACTAGGATGGGACACATTACAAGTACCAAAAACCCAGAGAGCAAGAAGTGACTTAATTGCAATAACAAAGGACCAAACGGTAATAAAAACAATTAAAACAGAGATAGCTTCGATTAGAAGACTGGCTGGTTTTAGGAGTTTTGGATTCTTTAAGACTACCCGCTTTAAAAGAGTATTCTTCACATCATCCTTAAAGTTAGTATCACATTTTTGCAATCTTACTTTTTTAAAAACACAGTGCCAGGCTTTCTTAAAGACTATCCAGTATTTTTGTCCTAGTTGCCGATTGAAGATACTTAGGAATCCCACAAAGACCGAGATGAGGCTTAAAATAATAAATGCAGCGATACAAACCATTAATTCCCTTTCAATTACCTTCCAATAAACATTAATTATAATACATGGGTTAGAACTTACTTAAAATTTTTATTAAACGATCGATCTCAGATTCGGTATTTTGATAACCTAGAGATATGCGTAAGAGAGGTGGGAGTTTTAATTTATGGTCAAGATAATAATGTACGCAGAAATAACCAGAACGAACCATAATTCCCTGATCACTTAAGGCTTCGGCAAGAAGATGACTATCTATATCATCTAAATAAAAAGTAAGGACGGTCGAGGGGTGTTGATTGAGACAATGAATTTTTGGATGGTCAGAGAGAAATTGATAGAGTTTTTCTGAACAAGAGGAGAGACGGTCTTTAGCGGAAGATTCAAGTTGCTCGAGCCAATCAAGAGCAGAATTCAGAGCAATAATCTCACCCCAAGCCTGTAACCCTGGCTCAAAAGCGGTATGAAATTTATCGGGATGCTCAAAAGAAGGAAGATAGGTGTTTTTATCAACATCATCAACCATACCACCACCCAAAAAAGTAGGCTTAATATAGGAAAGAAAATTCTTGCGAATAATCATAACGCCTAAGGAAGGCGCATATAATTTGTGCGCAGAAAAACAGATAGCGTCAGCTTCAGTTTGCTCAAGAATAACGGAATGGTGAGCCATAGCCTGAGCGGCATCAAGGATAATATAGCCTTGTTTTTGGTGGACATAATTAACTACCTCTTGAAGATTTTGCAGAAGGCGACCGTCGACGTTACTCATAACATTTACAACGACGAGTGAATTATCAGGGATTTCAGAAATTGGAAGACTACCATCTACCTCGCGCGATAAGACGAGTCGCTCAAGTTTAGTGTTTTGTGATAACTGGAGAGTAGAAAGAAAAACGGAATTATGCTCAATATCCGAGGTAACAATAGTTTTAATACCTGCACCCTTAGCGTCAAATTGAGAAAGAAGGAGGTTTAGACCATAAGTGGTATTAAGAGTAAAACTGACAAAGTAATCTTTTTTCTTGAGTTTTAGAAATCGTAAAAGATGATCTCTGGTTTCGGAGACTTTTTGATCAGTGATTTTTCCCCATTGATATTTTACGCGTTCACCACAAGAGTTATGTGTTTGATAATATTCAATCAAGCTGTTAATTACTGACTGCGGACGGAGAGACTGGCAGGCACTGTCTAAGTATATTTCTTTATTATTTAAATATTCAAATCCTTGAGTACGAAGTAAAGAAGTCTTCTGTATATTATTTGTCCCATTTGAAGTATTAGCTGATGTTTTTCTAAAATTAAATAACCCCATAGACCTCCTTTTTTACATTTTATCATAGTATAAGTTTTCCACATATTCACATTGTGTTTTTATCTAGTTTATTTTTTAATAACGTTTAACTGTTCGGTTTTAGTTATTCACATCGGAAAGATTTTATCCACAAGAATTTTAATCTACCGTACTAAATGTTCGGTTTTATGAAAAATAAGATTATCCTCGTGTTCGGTTTCTTTAAAAGCGATGGATTTTATTGTTCAGTTTTAAGATGTTATTTAGTAATGCTATAAAAAAGACTGTTTTATAAACAGTCTTTTTAAATTACTTAGCGTTTTTATGATTCGAGATCGAGGCCAAGAATTTGAGCAGCTTCTATTAAGACTTCACGGTCAGGATCAGAACAAAACTCAAGACGCTGCTTAAAAAGAGCCGTGGTTTCCGGAAATGATAGATCGACAATTTCAAGAGAGCGAGCGGATCCTGGGTTGCGCTTGAGGAAACCTAGTTGAACAAGATTATCGATATGTTCAGCAACAGAGGCAACAGAGCGAAGACCGAGTCCGGCAGCAATTTCTCGATAAGATGGTGAATAATCATGATTATTTTGATAATCCTGTAGGAAATCCATTAAACGCTTCTGCTTTTTAGTCAATTTCAGTGCCATATTTGTTATAATTATATAGTAGATGGAGATTTTGTGGTAAAAATGAGTAATTCATATATTGATGGTCTGGTTTCGCCTTTAAGAAACAAGAAATCGACTAAGCAGGTGCGCCCTAGAGCTGGACTTGAGGTTGGTGAGGCTCATACTACAAAACAACACTTAGAACAACAAAGATTAATACAGGCCGAAAAAATAAGAAAACAAAATATTCGAGCTCGTAATATATCAATGGCACAGAGTGACGACCCATTAGTTGTTCAGGCAGAGAGTCGACGAAAATTAGAGGACAATAAATCAAAGTACACAGCAGATTGGGATTTTACCGACGGCGAATTAAGAGAAGCTTCGGAAGATTTTGAGGATAATTCAAATGAAGGTTTTGTCGAATCTTCTGCAAGAATAGATACAAGCAATGGGCGTCGGAGATTAGGTGATTTTGAAAATATTAGAAAAAATAATTCACTCTCATCAAGTAGATCAATTGGTTTATTTAAGAAGAAAACTCCTAAAACATCAAAGAAAGATTATGATGAATTTCTTGAGAATTCAGTAACACTAGCGACTGATGAATTATTTGGAGAAAGACGCGAGGAGGATTCTTCAGAGTCGGAAAAAAGTAAACCAAAGAAAAAAGGTTTTTTCAGGCGTCATTTAAAATTAACTATAATCTTAGTAATCTTATTTGGTGGCGGAATTGCGGTATATTTTTACGGTGATCGTTTAGTTTCAAAATTAACTGGTGGAAAATCTGGTTTAGTAGACCTTGTAAAAACGGTAGTATCTGAGAAAGTTACCCCATTAAAAATGGATGCAAAAGGTCGTACTAATATCGCGATTTTTGGGACATCTGGATATGATATGGCAGGATCCGAAGGTCATGCGGTACATGATGGAGCTCAGCTAACAGATTCATTAATGATTATGTCTGTTGATCAAAATGCAAAAAATGCGGTAACGATGAGTCTGCCACGTGACTTAAAAGTGGGTAGAGAGGCTTGTTATACCGGTAAGATAAATGAAGTATTTGCATGTGCTAGTAATAATGGTAAAAATGAGGAAGCTGGGGCGACAGCGGTAATGAAAGAATTGTCGACGATTAGTGGAATGGAAATGCATTATTATGTACATGTAAACTGGGGTTCCTTAGTGCAGATCGTAAATGCTTTAGGCGGAATTACGGTAACAGTAGATGATGATATTAATGACTATTATTATACCGGGATTCGTATGAAGGCTGGGGTACCAACAGTATTGGACGGAGAGAAAGCATTAGGTTTGGCGAGGGCTAGACATGGCTCAGTGGGGGGTGATTTTACGAGAGGTGAAAACCAACAAAAAGTATTAATAGGAATTAAAAATAAAATTGCTGAAAAAGGTTTAGATATTCCGGCAATGATTAACTTAGTAAATGTACTAGGCGATAATTTAAGGACTAATGTGAATATTGATGAAATGAAGACTGCGGCAAAAGTATTTTCAAACTTTAATCCTGCCAATATCGCATCTGCACCATTGACCGGACTGAAGGATGGCGATCTAGTAAGAAATGCAAGCTTCCATGTTGGTGGATTAGATATTTCCTTCGTAATTCCAAGTGCGGGAGCTCAAAATTATACAAAGATTCAACAATACCTTGACTCAAAGATCGCAGACTACAGCGACTCTCCAGCAACATCAAGAATCTTAGTACTAAATGGAACAAACGAATCTGGAATTGCGGCTAATGAAAAACTAGAACTAGAAAAAGCTGGCTTTAGAGTAACTGGAACTGGTAATGCACCAACTGGAGAATATACAGAAAAAATTACAGTTTATAACCTTGGTAACAAGGAGCAGACTAAGCAGAAGCTCGAAACTTATTATGGAACCACGGTAAAGGCAGCCAATGAGTTACCTGCTGGAATTGATAAAACCAATTATGATTTCGTAGTAATCGTTGGAAAAGCTGATAAATAAAGCATAAAAAAATACCCGTTTAACGGGTATTTTTTTATTATGAGATTGACTTCTTCTCAATAATTAAGTGCCTCGCACGACCTTCACCTTCGGAATGGGTTGTTATATCCGAATAGTCCTCGGCTAACTTATGAACAATGCGACGATCCACGGCGTTAAGTTCTAAAGTCATTGATTCACCAGTTTCACGAACTTTCTGAATCCAACCTTCAGCTTTTTGTTCAATACGCTCAGCACGTTGACGTTTGTAATCAGCCACATCTACATTAACCCTAGTAACTTCTGAATTATGAGCAACAAGAGCCATAGAAACAACATGTTGAAGAGCGCGTAGGTTATCCGCATTCTTACCAATTAATAAAGAATTCAAACTAGTGCTTGGGACACTAAGTTGAATGACATCATCATCAATAGTAGACCATACGGCCACATTAATGCCGAAGAAGGATAAAAGATCTTCGAGATATTTTGTTGCAAAGCGAATCGATTCATCACGATTCATAAAAACTCCTATTCTCCTAACCGTTATCTGGTTGGTTGTCAGATTTTTCGTGTTTATTTTTTTGTGAGAATTCACGAGAAGAGTTTTTTGCATCTTTGGCCGAAATACGAGTAATCCTGGTACCAGTCTTCTTATTCTCAATAACTTCTGCTTCCTTAATTTCAGAGGTTTTCTTCTTTAATTCCCTAAGAATAGCACGATCAGTATTGTCGTCCATCTGATCATCAGCTTGGTTAAAGACAATCTTTTGCTGAATAATAGCAATAATATTTGAAAGAAGATAATACATAACGAGGGCACCCGGGAAATTGACTGTGATCATTACCATCATGAGTGGCATCATAAAATTCATTTGACTGGAAACCATATTATTCATATCGGCTTGATTCATATCTTTACCAGCCTTAGCATCTTCCACCATTTTCTTCCAAGTGTTTTTCTGACTCTTTTTTGGCATTTGCATCTTTGACATTAAATACTGCGTATATGCAGAACCAATGACAAAGAGAAGGACAATAACAGAACTAAAAGACTGTACGCCGGCACGAGTGGAGAGATCGAGCTGACCTAAGAGTTGAGGCTTAAAATCATAAGTATTCTTTTCTGTATTTTCAAGGTATGATTTTTGTAATTTAATAATCTCGTCAATACGAGTCATCTCGGCAACAACTGGATAAGCACGTTTTTCAACATTATCTTTGACGGTTGGAGTAACCATAATACGGATAGCAAAGAAGATAGCGAAGAAAATAGGTAACTGAATGAGAAGAGTCCAGATAGAAGTGAAGGGTTTAACATTATTACGTTTATAGAGATCCATCATCTGAAGAGATTCCAGTTGCTTATTACCATTACAGCGCTTGCGAATTTCCGTAAGCTCAGGCTGAATCTTACGCATTAACTTCATCTGAAGAAACTGTTTTTTAACAAGAGGCCAAGTAAGCAGTTTTACTAAGATAGTAAAAAAAATCATAGCTACACCAAAATCACCGATGTAGTTATAAATGACAAATAATATATTAATAATCGGATTTACAATTATAAAATCAATTAACTCAAACATTGGGTTAATTATAACATATTAGAGGTGAGATAATAAGAGCTTATTATGCAACACGAGCTTTACTCAATAATTCCCTAATTTGCATTCTGATTTTCTCAAAATCCATTTTCAAAAAATCTTTGGAATAGATTACAAAGATACAGTCTAATTTAATTGTAGGATCGAATTCTAGACGAATAGCCTCATAGAGACGACGACGAATACGATTACGGCCTACGGCAGTTTTTAAGACTTTTTTAGAAACTACAACAGCATAACGTTGTCTTTGTTTTTTATTGGGAGCAAAAACAAGGGAGAGTTTTGGAGTTCTAATAGTTTTTCCCTTTTGATAGGTATATTTAACACCACCACGGGAGTGAAAACGATATTTACTAGATAACATTTAGTTTATTTTATCACAATAGTTTCATTATAGACCGGGAGATGGTTCATCATGAGCTAGAAAATCAGAGGAACTATCCTCAATAATATGTTCATTTTCATCATCAATACTAGGCTTAGCAAAAGTGGCAGTGCGCAACGTACGATAAAGTGGACTTTTGGCAAAGACCTCCTTATTTTTACCTTTTGCAACAACCTTACCAGCATCCAATACTACAACCTTGTCGGCGATCTTCATAATTTCTGGTTTATGAGTAATAATAATTATAGTGTGATCCTCTTTGAGATCTTCTAAAATATTAATAATTTCTTTTGATGTTTCCGGATCAACATTACTAGTTACTTCATCAAATAATAAAATTTCGGCCTTACTAAGAAGTGCTCTTGCGATTGCTAGTTTTTGTAGTTCACCATCAGTAAAGAGTCCACGATCCTCTTTTAAGACGGTATTAAAACCGCGTGGGAGAGAAAGAATTTTTTCATAAATACCAGCACGTTTACAGGCGTTGATTTGTTGTTTTTGATTACGATCTACAACACTCAGGTTGTCGCGAATACTCATTTTAAAAATAAGAGGTTTTTGGAAAACACCAGAAACGTTGGTGGTATAGACTTTTTTAGTGTAATGATAGATTGATTCCCCATCAATAAAAATATTTCCAGCCTTAATGGAATAGAGACGATAAAGTAGATTAATAATAGTAGTTTTACCAGAGCCTGGACGACCAACTATGGCAGTAATTTCATTGGGTTTAGCTTCAAATGAAACATTTTTAAGGATTTCGCGACCACTAATACTGAAAGACACGTTTTCGAAAAGGACGTCACCATTAATATAATCATTATTTAGATCACCATAACTACCCTTGGTGTAACTGGTGTAATGAAAGATCGATTTAATGCGCTGAAGACGAATATCATAAGTAGTAAGATTTAATAATTCTTCGAGAGTTTTATTGGTGTTTAAGACAACCATTTCATAATAACTAATCAAGAGCACGAGCTTATCAATAGTAATTTGATTTTTAAAAACCAAAATAGCGAGCAAGACATAGAGAATAATTTTACCAACCTGGATAATCATTGGGATTTTACAATAACGAGCAGTTAAATATAGGTAACGTTTATCAAATTGTGCGTCAAAACTACTGCGATTTGAGGAAATTTTACGATTTAAGATGGGCATAAGATTCAGAGTCTTAATTTGCTTCAAATTATTAAGAATCTCATTTAGAACATCAAGAAGACGGTCTTTATATTTTCTGACACCATCAAAATGCTTGGCAACAAATTTAGAATTTTTTGACATAAGGAATATATAGAAAAGGTCAATTAAAAGAGCAACGACAGCAATAGGTACACTATAACTAGCAAAAATTAGAAAGATAATCAGAAGCTGAATGACGCCAGTAAGTGCGATGGCGGCGGAGTTAATAGTTTGAATAAGATACGAAATGTCTTCATTAAAAGTATCTGTAATGCGGCCACGGGAGATCTTTTCGGTAATTGAAATATTATTAATGACATGGTCAAAAAGTTTTTGCTGGACAGTATTGTAGTAATAATGAGAAAGAGTAATGTAAATATAATAGTTCCAAGCAAGAAGAGTATATTCAATAATATAAAAGAGAAGAAAGAGAATGACATAAAACCAAATAGCGTGGAAATTGGAGCCTTGAGTAATAACAGAGATGATACCAGCGGTAGCAATCGGCGGTAAGAGACTAACGAGGTTATAGAGCATGAAACTCAAGAAAAGCTCAAAAACTTCGAAACGTTTTTTGGGGGCAATCTCAAAAACAGATTGGATTGTTTCAAGAAAATGTTTCATATACTACTTATTATATAGCATAAACATTTTAGAGTGAATCAAAAAAAGATACCGCATTTGCGGTACCCTTTTAATAAGTTAAGCGAGCACGTCCTTTAATGCGACGGCGCTTTAAAACTTTTTGCCCATTTTTAGTAGCATTACGCTTCATGAAACCATGTTCCTGTTTGCGCTGACGCTTATGTGGCTGATATGTACGCTTTGGCATATTATTCCTTTTATTTCACATAGGATTATATTAATAATCCATGTATTTGTAAACTGTGTTTAATTATACCGTAGTTTTCCACATTTTTCAAGAAGTTTTCCACATTAGAGCCTCTATTAAATAGAAGATGTGGATAAATCCACCCCTGTGGGTTTTTTCTATATTAGATAATAAAAATTTAAAAAAATAAAACCTGTGGAAAAGTATAAATTTTGTTATAATAGAGGTAATAAAGGTTATACGGTAAAAAGCTGGAGGTAGTGGCTGTGTTTGATGTGTGGAATAATGTACTCGCAGAACTTGAACAGAAAATTTCTCAGGAAAATTATGCAACATTTTTTGCGCAGACCAATACTTCCCTCATCAGTACAGATGATGGGATGATCCAGATTGGAGTACCTAATGTTTTTATGCAGGCAAATATTCGTAAGAAATTTGACCAACAAATTAGAGACGCACTCTTATCTAATAAGATCTCTGTAAAAAATACAAACTATGTCATTGTAAATAATACAACGCGTGTAAAAAAACCACGTGAAGTAGCGCTAGAGGACTTACAAACACGAGTAAATACAGTTGAGAAGATTAAAATTCCGACAAATAATTTTAATCCGACACTTTTAACTGGATTAAATAATAAATTCACGATGGATAATTTCGTGGTCGGGACAAATAATGAGCTTGCAGTGGCGGTAGCAAAAAATATTATTGAAAATCCTGGCGATAAGTATAATCCTTTTTTCTTATATGGTGGGCCTGGTCTTGGAAAAACACATTTAGTGGAGGCTATTGGTAACGAACTTTTAAAACGTAACCCTAAATTAAAAATACTTTACACACCAATTAATCACTTCTATAGCGACTTTATTACCGCAGTACGAAAAGGCGATATGGAAAACTTTCATAAAAAATTCCAGAAGCTTGACGTTTTAATTATTGATGATTTTCAATTTATTGTAGGTAAAGAAAAAAGCCAGGAAGAATTCTTCAATATCTTTAATGATATGCATCAGGCGAATAAGCAGGTAATTATTACAAGCGATCGTCTACCAAGCCAAATTAAGACCGTTGATGAGCGCTTAGCATCAAGATTAACGATGACTGGTGCATTTGATTTACAATATCCAACTTTTGAGGATCGTTGCGCTATTTTACATGCAAAGGCGGAGTTTGATGGGGTGGATGTAGAAAATCAAGCAATTGAATATATTGCTAAAAATATTGAAACAAATATTCGAGATTTACAGAGTTTATACGGAAAGATCGTTGCGCTATCGGAACTTAAGGGAGTTTCTCCATTAACTATTATTCAAGACGGATTAGCGTCAGTTTCAACTAGTGGTGTAAGAAGTAGGAATCTAAATCCTAAATCAATAATCAGTAAGGTTTCGGATTACTACAATATTACGCCTGATGAATTATGTGGAAAGAGTCGTGTTTCTAATATTAAGACAGCAAGGCAGATTGCAATGTTTTTAATGTCAAAAGATTTACAAATGAGTACTCCGAAAATTGCTCTAGAAGTTGGTGTTAAGGATCACACAACAGTAATGCATGGAATTAAAAAAATTGAATCAGATATGAAGTTGAATTTTAGTCTAAGAGATGAAATAAGCGAAATTAGAGAGCAGTTAAGTGAGTAATTGTGGAAAAGATGTGGAAAGGTGGGCGGAAAACCTAGTGAAAAAGTAGAGGAAAACTATGTGGAAAGAAATTCAAAAATTAATTTTAATCAAAAAGATGTTGAAAAGTATGATTTATCCACTAAGTTTTACAAAGTTATCCCACAGGTTTTACACAAAAGAAAAAATTGTTTACCTCTGTAAAATAAAGTTATACACATTTTACACATAGCCTATTACTACTACAATTAATTATTTAATAAAGGAGAGATATGGAAATCATAGTAGAACAAGGAAAATTAGCGAAGGCTCTTGGCGTAGTGAGTCGAGTGGCAGCGGGGAGTAAGACAACTTTACCAATTCTGAACAATGTACTAATAAAAGCAAATAATAATAAGGTAATGTTGATTACTACCAACCTGGATATGGCAATTGTCTATTATTTGGGTGTAGCTGACTCCAAAGATGGTGAAATCACCGTACCAGCCAGGCTATTAGCTGATTTTGTTGGAAACTTACCAAAGGGTGAGGTAAAACTCTGTGGGGATGATTCAAAATTAACCGTATCATCTGGTAAATATAAATCAACATTTAATGGTGCGCCTGCGGAAGATTTTCCAGAACTCCCAGATATTAATGAATCTGAGGCGGTGATTTATCGAATGAGCGTAGAGGCATTTAAGACAGGTATTAATGAGGTAAAAATTGCAGCTTCATCGGATACCACAAGACCGGCTTTAACTGGCGTATATTTTAATACACACGAGGGTTCTTTATATATTGCTGCAACAGACGGTTATAGATTGGCTGAGAGATTGTTTATTGAAAAAGTAGAAAGTGACGTAAAGGCAATTGTTCCCTCTGGCTGTCTTGCGGATGTACTTGGAGCGATGTCCGATAATATGAATGAGATCGAGATTGTTTTTGATAATTCTCAAGTACGTTTCCGTTTGGGTGAGATTGAAATTACATCTAAATTAATTGATGGGTCATTCCCTGATTATCGCAGATTGATTCCAGAACAGGTTGGTTCAGATATTAAGATGAGTAAGGCTGAATTGCTTCGAATTGTAAAATTAGCGGCACTATTTTCTAGGGGTGTAGGTGGTTCGATTATTTGCGAGGCTAAAAGTGAGAATCAAACTTTTTCAGTTTCTTCAGTGGCAAATGAATTTGGTGAGAATGCTTCGGATATTGAGGCGGAAATTTTAGCTGATGGTAAGGTTATTTTGAATTCAAAGTATTTGATTGATGTAATTAATGTAATTGAAGAGGAGAATCTGACCTTTGGAATTTCTGGGAAATTAGCACCAGTGTTAATTAGGAATGAAAAATCAAATAATTATACCCACATTATTATGCCTTTAAAGAGTTAAGCTAATAAAACTGGAATCAATTGATGATTATTCAAAGTGTGCAGTTAGTGAATTTTCGAAGCCACGATGAATTTTTGTTGAATTGTAATAAGAAAACGAGTTTATTAATTGGTGAAAATGGATCTGGAAAGACATCGGTCTTAGAAGCAATTTATGAGGCTTTAAGAGGAAAATCTTTTAAAGCTAGTGATAATGAGATTTTAAGACGGGGGGCGGATTTTTACCGAGTGGAACTAAATTTTTGTGATGGTAAGAAAACAGTAGTGTTATTTGATGGGAAAAAGAAGCAATTCTTGGTAGAAGATAAAAAGGTGGCGAGATTGCCAAAACGAAATCGATATCCAGTGGTACTTTTTTTGCCAGATGATCTACATTTGGTAGCAACAAGTCCGACGAAAAGGAGGACTTACTTTGATAGGGTATTGGCAGAATTTGATGAATCTTACAATAGTTCCCTTTTGAAATATGATAAAAGCTTAAAACAAAGAAACGAATTACTGAAAAAATATGTAAAAGAGGGTGAATTTAGTAGAATTTCGAAAAGTGATTTCTTTTCTTGGAATATATTATTGGCTAAATATGGGTTAGAGATTCGAAATCGACGAAAGCAATATCTGGAAAAGTTAAATCATGTATATTCAGATGTTTATCATTCAATTGTGGATAATAATGATTCTGTGTATCTGAGATTAGAATTATTTGGTGGTGAGATTTCTGAGGCGGATTATTTCAACCGATTAGAGATGGAGCTGACAAGAGATCTTGCGCTGGGTTATACAGGTTTTGGAATTCATCGTGATGATTTTGTATTTTTATTTAATGAAAGAGAGGCGGACGGGACAGCGAGCCGAGGTGAGCTTCGTTCAATTATTTTGGCGATGAAATTTATTGAGGCAGATTTAATCTTTCAAGAAACCGGAAAGAGGCCAGTGGTATTACTTGATGATGTATTTTCTGAACTAGATAATATGAGACAGAAGAGTTTGGTGAAGAATTTTAAAGATAATCAAGTAATAATGACTTCGGTGGAGGAGGTTTAAGTTAAAGAGTTTATGGTATACTTGGGTTATGGAAGTACGGAGTAGTGTGAATAAAAAAATAGTGAGAATCTCAGCTATTTTAATTTTTTTAGTATTATTATTTATAATATTTAATCTTATAATTGATGGATTGAGAAATGCAAGAGTGAATATTTTAGTAGCACCGTATGGTGCTAAGGTAAAAATTGATGGCGTGGAAGTGGATGGTTCGACGCGATTTTATCCAAAACGTGATGTGGAGGTAGAAATTAGTAAGGACGGTTTTGCTTCAAAAAAGATGAAGGTGGATTTAGAGGCAAATAAAACTACCCTAATTCATACATATCTATTGGATGAGCAAAATAGTTTAAATAAATATCGTGAAAATATTCATGATTATGATGTTTTAAGATTGGTTGCGGATGAAACGGCGAAAGAATTTATCTATAAGACTGATAAGGCGAAATCAATTAATGAGATTTTACCAATTGAGTTGATCGTAGGTGCGGATCCAACTACTTTATATCAAATAAATGAGGATGAACTTGAGAAGAAATGTAAGACATTCTTATGCTTAAAAGTGGATGGAATTAATAATAATGATAGGATTAAAGCTTTACTTAATAAATATGGTTATAACTTCGAAGATTATAGCTATATCTAATTAATCATTATGATCATCGTGATCATCGTGTGTATGGTGATTATGTCCATCATCATCACAAAAGACTGGAGTCTGAAAAGTGAAGTCTTCTGGATTAAAGTTGGTTTCGAGTAGCCATTTATTAACACGATCTTTGGCTTGCTTAATAATGGCTTGATTACCACAAGATTCGACTGAAATTTGATATTGGTCATCTAAGGTTTTTTCAACAATGACCTGTTTTTCGTCTTGAAGATGAAAAACTTTTGGTAATAATTTGGCTAACTTTGAGGGGTGAGTGTAGATTGTTTGAAAGAGTGATTCATTAAAGGTGAAAACTTTATCCTTATTAGTGTAAAAATCTACAGATATTTGAGTGTCAGAGATTTCAGTTGTTGTGATATCAAAAACCTGACCAGTATCGGATGTGATTTTGAAACTATAGGTTTTTCCCTGCTCTTTAATACTGTCTTTGTTGTAGCTTACAGTTTTAATTTGTGGATAAGAAAAAGTGATGAACTGCTTAATAAGTGAAGCGGTTTTAGTAAATGTATTAATTGACATAGAAGTTTTGTCTTTAATATTATGGAGGCTGTAAATTTTAATATATTTATCCCATGCCGTATTTGCAGCTCCGGTGTATAAATTAATGTCTTCGCCAGAAATATTATTTTTTTGGAATTTATCTGAACTGCGGTTTTGGAAGTTAATATAAAGAAAAGCTATAAAAAGAAAGAAAATAATTACAGTTGCGGCGGCTAAAACTCGAGAAAGAACTTGGTTGTTTTTGATATTATCAAGACGTTGTTTTAATTGATTAAAAGAATTTGACATAACTACCTCTTTACTGCATTTAAATTATTTAAATTCAGGCCAGCTGAAACGAGAGTCTCAGGTTCAATAATAAGATTATTTGGATCTTTTCCAGCGCCAGAAGAGTTAAAGAGAAGCCATTTTCCATCATTGGTTTTACCACGGATGGCGATATAATGTCCCCCCGAAGAAAATGGAGCAGTACCCCTACCACTAATATGGAAGGTCCAACCTTCATCAAGATATTTATTAATCATTTCAATAGCTTGACTGGCGTTAGCTGGAGTAGGAAGCTTCTCATATTGTAAACCGTAGTGGTCTGCAAGAGCTTTAGTGACTTGATGACTACTGCCGACGCCTCTTACGTACATACCGGCGTCGCCCGCAACTTTAGAGGTTTCATTTGGAAGAACTTGTTGACCTAAGAGCATGGTGGCAAGAGAGGCGAAGGAAGTTGGACCACAACCAGAACTACAGATATTGCTGGAACCAAATGGTGATTGACCCCATTGTGGGTCACATTGAAGATAATTAGTCATACTAGAAGGATCAATAGATTGTCTACCACCACAATTGGAATTTGCTTGAGAAGATGAGGTGGATGAGGTACTTGATACTCCATCAATACGTTTTAATGCATTCTCAACAAAACGCCAAATATCATTTGTATCATTATGGTCATTAGGTAATGGGGCGTGCATATGAGCTAGAACGCCTTCATATTTTTTGAAGTCTGCAACACTTAAGCGTGGAGGTTCCCCCTTCCAACTAAGGGATGAGGTGAGCGGGATTTTAGTCTCAGAGCTTATAGCGACTAATAATTTTGCCAGATAGAGCCAATCGTCATCTTTGAATATACTGTTATTTAGTAAGTACCATGGATGATTAACCCATCGACTAGTGGAAAAACCAATGACTTCAATTTGTATACCTGCAGACGCATCATAGGATTTAATTGAGTCAGATGGTTTATTGATGGTGAAATGTTGATAAACTTTATGTTGCTTAAGGTCAACGGTAAAGTGAGGAGGATAGAAGTTATTACGGTCATAAAGAATGAGACCTTGACTGCCATTTTGATTGGTTCCCTCGGTATTGTGCAGAGTGATTTTATTTGGACCAATCTTTCCATTCATGGTCGTATCATATTCACCTCGAGGAGAGGAGCTAACTGTCGTGCCTTTTGATGCAGCAAAGGCGAAGGCATCTTCTTTGACATAACCATCAATGCCGCTAGTAATCCAACCATCTTTCCAAGTAGTATTGACAACAATCTTACCACTGCTAGAAGAAGTGGTGGATGATGTTGTGGATGATGGGGGCGTGGTGCCTGTGGAGGGGCTAGTTTCAGTTGTGGTCTTAGTGGCATTAGAAGGGTTTGCAAGTGAGTCGGTGGAGTTTTTGATAGGTGAACAGTCTACATTAAGAGAGTGTGGTGCAGCATTTAATTGCTTTTTGATGTCACCCTTAACTGGATATTTTCCTCCGATTTCAATATTTTCTTGCTTAGCGAGTTCAGCAGAAGTGGGCCAGCCAAGTTCTTTACCGATTTGATCTGCTCTTTGAACAACTCTATTAACTACTCCCCAATATGTGTCGTGATTAATACATCCATCACTAATTGGGCAGTAGCTTTTAATCATAGTCTTAAACCACATCTCTACACTGTAATTATTTTTATCTAAATATTTAAAAGCATTATCGTAATATCCATTTCTTAAATAATCAACCGCCCAAGCGGCGATCATATTACCTACATTACTATACATGGACCACTTACCACTGGAGGACTGATAATATTCTGGTAAGCTATATAGTGCTTTTGTACTATATTTTGTACCCATCCAGTTAAAATAGCCTTTTTCAGCAATATGGCCAGCCACAGAATTTTTATTGAGTCCGAAGTTTGACTCCATATTCATCTGACCAAATGGAACTTCCCATGGAATACCATATTCAATTTGAAGCTTCATGGCGATCTCACCATATTTACGGATAACCTCATCGCGACGTTCATTAATAGTTGTACTTGTGATGTCGCCACCACAGTTACCACTTATAACTCCTAGGCCACTAGAACAATTACTGCCGCCATTGGGATTATAAAAAACAATGTCGTTTTCCTGAAATTTTGGGGAAACTTTTACTTTAGCGTTTATTTTTAAATTATTAAAAAGTTGATCAGTGAGAGAGGTGGTAGTGGGAGTACTGAATTCATCTGATTGAGCAAAAGTGGGGTGACTCAGGTAAAAGACGGAGAAACATAAATTTAGAAGACAAAATATGACAAAAAATTGTCGAGAGATAAAGTTGACCTTTTTCATACCTCTATTTTAGCATAATAGGGATATATAAGAAGTGGTTTATATATGTAAAAGTTAACAACTAGAAAGATTAATATCGTAGTTGTCGGGATTGATTTGGTGATTTTTTAAATATTGATAGGCAGCTTCTTTAAGGCTTTGAATTTGTGATTCGGAGCAGGTTAATAGATTGATTTTGAGAAGAATTTTGGAAGTATTATCCTGTTTCTCGGAAATTATAGAGAAACCATCTTGGTAGCTGGAATATGGAGTAATTTTGAAGATTGGATCACTGTCTGTGTAATTTTTTCTATCTAGATCAGCTTGAGCATCGGCGATATGTTGGACACGAGAAGCGTCATCGGGGTGATTTTGATAGTAGTCGAGATTATCGGTTGTAGGATCGAGAGAGCGATAGAAATAGGTGGTTTGATTAGGCTTTAATTCTAAGGTGGTAGAAAAATTATTAAACCCTTGTTTTTTAATTGTGACATTGTAAGTGCCAGGTTTAAGTTTAATCTTACCATCTGGTTTGAGATTTTCTTGATTTAGAGTAACAGTGGCGGTGGCGGGGGCTAAATAATAATCGAGGGTGGCGGTTTTATCGTAATTGGTAATCCAAGTAATAAGGAAATAAATGAGGATAAAAAGTGAAACAAGTAAAAAGAAAATAATCATATTGAGAAGATGATTCCTTTTCTTGTTGGCGGTTTTAGTGAGATCAAAAATGAAGTTTTGTTTTTTTGCTTTTTTTGTGATTTTTTGATTAACGATTTTCATAGTATGAGATTTTAAATTTAAATATTTGTATTACCAATAAAACGATAGGCTTTAAAAGTGGAGGAATTGTCATAAAAAGGTAATAATTCTCCAGTGCGTGAGCCGTGTGAAGCGGAGGCGATTTTTCCTACTCCATTTTGTTCGACGTAGATTTCAATATGGCCAGAACTGAGGCGGATATCACCGGGCTTTAATGAACCTTGACGATTTTCCACTTCGATAAATTTTCCTGAATTACGGACGTAGGTTGAGGTGGCACCAGCATTACTAACTCCACAGCAGGCGAAGTTCTTATCAATGCCGGAAAAACGGAGGACGGCCGCAACAAAGGCGTCACAGCTAGCTCCCATCATTGACCAACGATCACCAAGACGATTGATTCCGGTTTGTATTAAGGCATTACGATAATTGTCGGTAGGGGTAACACCGTGACCGGTTGAAGGCCAAGCAAGATTTAGAGCGGTCTGATTAATACTAAGATTGCCACCACCCGAGCAACTACTAATACCACTAGAACCACCTAAGGTGGAGAAGATAAGGAAGGCGCCCGGAATAAGATTGGCAGTACTCGGTTTACCATGATCGGTTTTAATTTGAAGCCAATTAGTGTTTTTGCGAGAGTCGCGTTTGGCGTCTGCAAGATTCATAACATATGGTGAACCTTCGCCACGAGCAGCTTCCTGTTCATTGTAGCCCAGAGTACGAGCTTGAGCGATGTAAGCACGAGCGGTGCCATTGTAACGGAAAAGAAGAGTTTTGATGCCATCATCGGTTTTTAAATTAAGGCCAGCACCGTAGAGAGAGTGAAGCATTTGAGCGAGAATATCGGTTTGTCTTTGAAATTCAACATCAGAAACTTCGCCGAAGTTAGTAAAGGCCTTACTATTGGTGCCACCATTAGTGTAGGAATAGAGCTGATAAACTCCTTGTCCATTTGGGGGGTTGTAGTGCCTGAGGCTAGTTTCGCGATAATGAATAGTGGCGAGAAGTTGCCATGGAAAACCATAAGGGGCAGCGGCTTTTTCGTAAAATGGGCGATTGGCGGAAATTTTAGCTAAATCGGATTGACTAATAATTTCGTTGCCGTCATAAAGTTTGCTGAGGGTACCGGAAAGGTTTGAGGTGGCACAATTTGCGGCGTCTTTATCAAAATAATAAATGCCATTTATATCAAAAATATCCCAATCAGATTCTTTAAGGGCAAAGACCCTGGTTGGTTGTAGGGTTATAGTAACCGTGACGAGGAGAAGAATAATTTTTTTTAGTTTACTCACGCTAGTGTGCTCCGATTTCTTGTAATAGTTTTTAGGTCTGAATAGTAAATGTAACGAGTGGCTTTATCAAAAGCAATGGTGAAAAGAGTTTGAGGTTCGTGGATTTGTAGTTGGTCCTTCAAGGTGATTTTTTCTGATTTAGGAGGATGGTAGTTGGCTAAGTATGAGGCGTAATCAAGAAGAGCTAGAACGGTTTCAGCTTGATCTTTAGTGATGCCGGAGATGCGAGCGAGGATACCTGGGCGTGAAGTGTCGATAGGATTTTTAGCGTAATAAGCTTCTTTATAGGCTGTGATAGGATTTTGGTCGTTCCCCTCTTCATCAGTTACGCTAGTGCACTTAATTTGAGTACAGATACGATTATGTTCGATGTAATGCTGGAGGTATTTCATTTGCTCCCAGTAAGGATTAGTTTTACCCATTACACAGAAGGAACCAGTGGACCATCCTTCGGCTTCAGGTGTCATGTCGGTAACCGCATTAACTAATTCAACAGCATCGGAAATAATAGGAATATTATTGGCAAAACCAAGGCTGATATTAAAGGCGTTGGCGATATTGGAGTCGTAATGACCGAATGGTGAATCTCGTTCATCGCAGAACATAATTTTATGGGCAAGAAGAGAGTTTGGAATAACTTCATCAAAACCTTTTGCGTTTTTTCGAACATTTTGGTTGACTACTTTTTGATATTCAGGATCTGAAGAGCTGATTTTTTCAACACTAGTGTCGGTGGCGGTAATTTCAGCACCGTACATATCACAAGCAGCTCCAATATTTGAAAGACTTTCACAAGTGGATTCGTCGCTGAAGATTTTTTGGTAATTTATACCAGCAAGGTCAGCGTCGGTAACAAAATTTTCGGAACCATCAGCGGCGTAAACTCTGGCAGTTGTTTGACCGAGGAAGCTGCCAAAAGAATTTCGAGTAATACTAGTGAGGTGAGTGAGATTTGCAAAAAGATTTGAAGCGGTAGAAACACGACTGAAGCGACCAAGAATGGAGCCGAGGAAGGTATTTGGGCTACTAGTGTCAAAAGGACTGCGTTTTTCACGGTCTAGTTGTGCTTCCCTGGCGGCGGCAAGGACGGTTTCTTGATAATAACTAGTGGCGTATTCTTTAGAAGCAAGTGCTTGACCGGATGTGGAACGAGCTACCTTTTTATTGAGAAGTGCGGCGCCTTTGACATAGGCTTCGCCAGCAGGTTTGCCCGCGAGATTTTTAGCGGGATTTTCAAAGAGGGCTTTTTGAATGTATGGAAGTAGAACGGCAAGCATTCCGGCGATAGTGGTGGCAATAGCGACGTTAATGACAGTGGTTTTGACTAAAGTAATAGCGGTCTTAATTAATCCGCCACCAAAGGCGAGGGTGGCTAGGCTAATAACTGCACCGACTGCACGAATACCACCACAGGCTTTAGCGCGAGCAGCAGTGAGACCGAGAGCAACACCACTGGCGAGAAATACGGAGTCGACAGAATAGTTCTTGGTCATATTGAGGTCAACATTTTCTCCGGCAAGAATGTTATTAAAACCTTCGGCTTGGATTGGAGCACCAGTAACGGTTTTGGCCTGACCGGTATTAATATCTGTATATTCGGCGGTGGTAGAAGTGGTAAGGAAATTCATAAGTGGATTAATGGCGGCTTCATTGCCATAACCAGCTTTAGTTTTGCTGATATTTTCCTGATTGGAAATAAAATAGTGCATGGCTTGATAGATTTGGTTGGCAGCGACAGCAACGGAAATAAGGTTGGCAACTTTTAGGGCGCCACAAACTAAACCACCGGCTTCAGCAACACGGCCAGCGGTACTTAGAAGATAATTATTAGCTTTAACTTCAGGTGTATCGCCACTTACGTTACTGCTATCAATATCCTCACCGGAAGAATTTATTTCAGTGGTTTTATTACCATTTTTGTCAGTATGCTCAGTTTCAGTTGTGGTATTAACGCTTGTATTGGTTTTTTCACCAAAAACACCCTCTTCAGTGGTGTGATAATTTTTGGTATCAGTTTCATTATTGCCGGTGGAGCGATAAGCTGAATAAAGATTTCGAGTGATACCAATTTTGGCAAGATTCATAACAGCGGGTTTATCGAAGAAGTTTGAGGAACGGGCGCGCTTGGCTTTAGTGAAAGCTTCTTGGAAGGGGACGTTTTTAGTATAGAAGTTACGAAAATTTTCAGGGGTGATGGTGGCCCCATCATAAAGAAGATTATAACTATCGCCTTTATCGGCAACTTCAATGCCATTAGTTTTGAGGCGAGTTTCAAAATATTTTGGGAAGGTGCCCTGCTTTTTTGCGAGAAGTTCTTCGGTGATGCGGATAGTGTTTTCAGAGTATGAGCCAAACATAGTATCGGTGGCACGAGTGATTAGGGTTTCAATTTGGTGACCAAGGGTACTAACTGAGACAAAAAGAAAAATAATAACTGCGAGAAAAGAACCAACTGCAAGAATGAGTGGTGAGTATTTTTTGAGTTTTTTGGCGGTACGCAAGCGAGAACTGAGGGATTTCTTAGATGATTTTTTGATGGTCTGAGTGTGGCCAGTGTAAAAAGGTTTTTGTTCTAGGTCTTTTATATCGGTTTCAGAGTGATTTTGATTATAACTACTCTCAAGAGAGGATTCTTCAGATTGACGAAGAGAGTCTTTAGCTACTTGGGAGCGAAAAACTTCAGAGTCGGAATCAGGATTTGGCTGCAAAAAGCTAGGAGTAATAGAATCCTTACCATAATAGACCTTCGGCATATCTATATTATATAAGAAATTGGATTTTTTGGCGAACATTAGCACTATGAAATGGTGCCAGAAAAATCAGGAAAAGTTAGCGATTATAGCGGACTGGGTTGGTTGTGATAAGTCCTGTCTCGGTCTCAGAGGCAACGATTTGGATATGAACGTGGGATTGACCAGCAAAGAAGAGGCCTTGACCAACAGGGAGGCTGGAAAGAAGCTGACGTTCGGCAGAGGTTAGTTTGAAAACGTCTGATAGGACGTCAACAGCGGCGGAAGACTGTTTCAAGAGTAATTGCATAGAGGAGTTCATGACGATGGCGCGACCCATTTTACTGGACATAAAATCTTCAACATCCTGTGTAATAGTGGTAAGACCAAGATAATATTTACGGGCACGTTTTGCGAGGGAGAAGAGGAAGTTGGCAGAGTCGTCATATTTCATTAATTGCCAAGCCTCATCAACAATAAGGAGACGACGCTTTTGTTTGGCACGAACAATATTCCAGATGTGATTTAGGACAATATACATTGCGACTGGGCGAAGTTCATCTTCAAGATCACGAATATTAAAGACGACCATTTGATTATTGATGTCGATATTGGACTGCTGAGAGAAAATACCAGCGAAAGTACCGGTGGAGTATTTACGAAGACGTTGAGCAAGTTGCGGACCGGAACCACCCATATGAAGCAGAGTATCGTAAAGATTAACGATGGTAGGAGGGGTGGACTGGTGCGTGAGGGGGTCTGACGTAATGCCGGCACGAGCATAAGTATCGATGAGGGCTTGATCAAGGTCGGCTTCCTCGCTTGGAGTGAGAGCGGCAACAGTTTGACCACCAGGACCGGATTGTGTGCCACCAAGCATGAGACGGAAGAGACCATGTAGAGTCACAAGGTTGGCACGAAGAGCATCGGAAGCATCTTCGGAGTCAATCACTTTTGGAAGATCAAAAGGATTAATACGAACATCAGAGTTAAGTGAGAGGCGGACATAGGAACCGCCGACAGCATCACAGAGTTTTTGATATTCGTTTTCAGGGTCGATAATAACAATTTCACTGCCCATCATCATGGAGCGTACAGCTTCCAGCTTAACAGCAAAAGATTTACCAGCACCAGATTTAGCAAAAACAACAAGGTTGGCATTTTCAAGAGTGAAGCGGTCGAAAATAACAAGACCATTATTATGAAGGTTAACACCGTAGAGAATACCCTTTTCTTGGGTAAGATCGGCGGAAGTGAATGGGAAGGAAGTGGAGATGGCGCTAGTGTTCATATTGCGACGAATCATGAGTTGGTCGGTGGCCATTGGCATAGTAGAATTCATTCCCTGCTCCTGCTGAGAGGTGGCAACTTTGGAAAAGATCATGGAAGAGCCAAAATAGTTTTCGATTTTATGTTGAACAAAATTTAATTCATCAAGTGAGTCGGCCCAAAGAGTGACATAGAGTCCGAAGCGGAAGAACTTTTCACGACCAAGTTGAAGATCGTCACGAAGTTCTTCGGCGTCCTGGATGGCGTGTTCAGTTTCAGGATTACGAATGCGTCCTTTTTCGGCATTTAAGGATATATCAGCTTCGAGCTGGGTGACTTTTTTACGAAGGTTTTTCATGATGACGCCAGTATCAACTGGGTAGATGTAGATGGAAATATCAAGAACTTCATCCATGTTAATAAGAGGACTAAGCCAACCAGTACTAATGGTGCGAGGATAGCCATAAATATAAAGAGTGCGGCCGTACTTAGTGCCAAGACGGAAATGATCTGACTGGATTTCAATTGAAGAAGGCGAAATGAGGTCACGGAGAGTGGTGATTCCCTGCTCAAAAGCGCGCTGAATTTCAGCGTCTTCCATTGATTGAGCTTGGGCTGCGAGTTCAGCAGCAGTAGGTTTTCTTTTTGCCATATTATTTCCTTATTTTACTTACTTTGTGGGGTTGGTTCGCCTTTTTTAGTGTAGATGGTACCCATTTTATTAAAATCGATAAATGGTTCACGAACAGCGGTATCTGGATTATTGAAATTATAAAATAGTTCGGCAAGTTCTTTAGTGTTAAGACGAACAGAGTGAATGCCGATATTGAAAAGGCCACCGATGACGGCCTGGACGCGGTTATTAATTTCAGTGACAGCTTTATCGTAAGTGTTGCGGTCGATGCGAGTAATTTCTGTGTCGCGAGTACCAAATAACATACTGAAAATATTTTTACTTTGAGTACTGGCTTTTTCAAGATCGGCAGAAGAATAATATGGTACAACGACGAAGAAGGATTTGTCCATAATGTTGGCTTCTTGTGAAACTTGATCAATAAAGTTAATGTAGTCATCCATGAGAACGCCGAGGAGCATATTATCATTGTTGCGTCTAATATTAGCTAAGCGTTCTAGGTACGGAGCGATATCTATGCGTTGAGAGCGAACGAGGATTTGGATTGGGAATTCGAGTGAATTAAGAACACCTTTATAACCATACTCTACGCCATCACGTTCAGGTTCGGACATGAGGTCGTAGTTGATGGATTTACAAGCGATGACGGCACGAAAAGAACCATCTTTCATAATAATTAAGCCGTCACGAAGCTCAGAAATGAGAAGTGAGGATTGAGTAGATGAAGGATTGTCTTGATTGACAATCTGATTATTTTGTAATTCGGGGGCGATTGGAATTGCTTGATATGGGGCTTGGGGCTGAGAAGATGATTGGGGGGGTGATTGAAGTGGTTGAGGGGATTGAGGGGATTGAGGGGATTGAGGGGATGACATACCGGTCGACATAGATGGAGCTTGTGGAGTCTGAGTCGGAAGTGGTTGGGTTGAATTTTGTGGTTGTTGTGGGTTCATGATGGTCCTTATTTAAAATATAAAATTAATTCGAGGGGGGTGAAAAAATGCCAGTAAAGGTGCCGGAATTTGAGGATGTAGTTGGTGGGGTGCTGGTGAGACGATTGGCCTGTTTACTAATAGTATCGATGGTGAAATCTTGGTTGTTTGCAAGATTTTGAAAACCCTGATTAATCTGTGGATTAAGGTTCTGGTTAATGAAGCCATTAACATATTGTGGGGGTTCGGGGGCTGGTTGTGGGTATGGGGTATTAGGATAACTTGGAGGAAAATTTGTCGGGGCTGGTGGAAAGAAGGTCGGAGCTGGTGGAAAAGTTGGGGGTTGCTGGAAGGGATTATCTAGGGGGTAGGTTTGTGTAAATGTAGGTTGTGGGTATGGTTGGTTGAAGTTTTGAGGAATAGGTTGGGTATATGTGGCTGGAGGTACTTGTGTGTAGTTTATTGGATTTGGCTGTGGGTATGGCTGCGTATAGCTTACTGACGTTGCAGGATAGGTAATTCCCTGCTCGAGGTTTTGAATTGCAGCCTGGAAAGGATTTGTCTGGTTAGTCTGTGGGGGTGATGGTGGTAGTAATTGATCAGCATTCGATATAGCGGCCTTCATATTGGAGACAATATTTGCATGACGATTTTCTTGTTCTCTGGCAATCATTTGATTGATTGTTTGATTACTATTTTGATCTAGAATATCTGGTACGTCATTGGTTTCGGCAATAAAATCTTCATTGAAATTACTATTATTACGAATAGAATAACCTTCAGAGTCGACAAGATTGGAGAGGAAGGAGAGGCGAGTTGTAGCCTCTTCTTCGGTAATATTACGAGCACGTGGTTTTTCAACGATTTTAGGCGCAGTAATTTTGATGGTAGATTCTCTTTGGCCAGGAGTCCAAAGGCGTTTATTGGATTTTAGGTAGAAGCTGGCGATAGAGGCGAGATAGACTTCCATTGGCTGGTCTTTTTTAAGAGGTAGAGCAAGAATGAGAAAGAAACCAACGATCGGGACTGGAATGATGGCAAGTAGTGGAAAGATTTGGAAAAGACCAAAAATGATAGCAATGCCTGCTGCGGAGATGAGAAGATAGATAAACTGTCGAAAAGTAAAAGGGCCAAGGAGTTTATCTTCCGCCTCAACGTCTTGAGGGACCTTGTATGTTGCCATATAGAACTATTTTAACATAAACAGGGTGGATATTTGGGGATTTTAATGAGAATAAAGCAGAAATAATGTTTCTGTGTTACTTTGTTTTTATTTTTATTCAGGGTTATCGTCTGATTATTTTTTATTTTTGTCTTTAACCTTCTGCTGAGCTTCTTGACGAATTTCAATTCTGTTAACTTCTTGTTCTTTTCGTTCTTTCATAACAGCATCCTTAATGATATCTTTGAGGTCACCCTTCATGTTATCAAAGAGGCTGGTATTTGGATTAGCAAAGGTCTCGATGATCTTATTTTTACCGGTAAGGAAGGTATTAACAATATCCTGTTTAGCCTCTTCTTGAGCCTTTTGAAGAGCTTCTTGTTTTTTAGTTTTCTTTTCGTCTTCGCTAAGACCATTAAGTTCATTTGGATCTAATTTATAATGAGAGGCTGTAAGTTGAGTTAAAATGCCGTTTAAAACGTCGGTTTTCATATCGGAGGCGTTTTTTGTCGTGAGGCTAGATAGATAATTTTTAATTTCAGAAATAGCGGTTTGACTCTTTTTCTCATAGTCTTGGTCATTAGCGATTTCGTTAGCAATTGATTCGATATTATCTACATCTTTATGGCCGCCAGTGAGTTGTTTTTTGTTTAGACCAGTAAGAAAACTAGTAAGGTTGACAATTTGCTCACTACCAGAAGCAAAGGATGGAAAAGCAGAAATAAGGGCGGGACGTATAGCATTAAAGACTTGTTTGCGTACTTCACCTTCAGAATTATCATATTGATTAATCATTAGGTCTAGAACATTGGTTGCGGTACGATCGATTTTAGCAAACGATGTACCTTCGAGACTGGTGGCAAGATTAATTTTTGTAGTGTAATTATCTTCCCCTTCGACTTTACCGGTAACATATTGTTTAACGTCTACTTCAGCAGTCTTACGCTCACCATTAGTGTATCTCCAGGTTTCCATGTTGATAAACTTACCAAAACGACCAAGTGATGGAGCGGCGTCCTTCATGCCCATAAGGTTGAGAGCAAGAACATTGGTTGCATCGTCACCAAGCTTGAAGCTGCCTTTATCCATGTAATCAATTAGACTCTCGGCGATCTTGTCATAATCGCCACGACGGGAAAGTACGTTATTACCCGCAATAATACCATCGATATTATTATGTTCAAACATACGTCGATATAATTTACTTGCATCAAGTGTAACCATCTTGTCCATATAGGTTGTGAGACGGTTAACGTTATTACGGCGCTCAGCTTCATAGGCATCAACTGCATCGGCTGCAACCATATGCAATGCGATAAAACGGCTGTCGGCTTTTTCCTGAGAAAGATTACCATCGTTGATGTACCAAGCATCAGTACCAGCACCAGCGGAGACATATTTTTCAAATTCTTTGGCATCTAATGGAACATCATTACTATCCATTCTGGCTGCATTACGGACCGTATCCGCATAGAATTTATTAGCGTTATAATCATTACGTTTCTTTGAAGATTCAGCAGTTTTTAGATTAAGGAAATTTTCAGTCTGATTTTTAGCTAGTTGTTCAAGGAAAGGATTCTTACCTTTATTATATGCTTCAAGATAATCTGACATATTGCCAAGAGCGTCTTCGGTCTTGATATGTTGGGCATCGGCGGCAAGTTTAGCGACGCGATTTTGGTAGGTGTATTCCATAATTTTATTTTTTGGATCTACGAAGTCAGTTGTACGTTCTAGGTCACCTTCTTTACCATAAACACGTTTATCGTAAACAGCACGACCATCTTTATCACGATATAGGATACGAGCACCACGACGTTGAGCTTCAAGATCTTCATCACGATAGCGCCTTAGGGTGTCATCACGGGTTTTAAGTTCATCTTCGTGACGATGTTGCATAAGAGCAGAGTTAGCAGCCATTGCTCCACCCCAGTACCATGGGAGAAGATTCATTACACGTTTGCGTTTCATGGCATTTTCAATGGCTTTCTGGCGATTTAGTGCTTGCATTGGAGCAATGGATTTTGCGACACCAACAGAGGCTTTATTACCAAGGCCATTGAGCTTGCTGCTAATTCCTCCAAGAGCAGTACCGGAGAGTTGCATAAGATTGGCGGCAAGAAAGAGTGGAAGAACTTGAATAGCAACACCAATAATAATACCGAATGGAGTGGTGGCAGAGGTAATGAAGATCATACTGGCGAGTTTAGTGACACCAAAGAGCATACTGAACATCGGATAGAAGAAGAGCATTTGGGCAAAATAATTTTTCCATTTTTGGAAGTGTTTTTCGGTATTAGGAAGAATGTAGAGGACGAAGGCGACTGGAGAAATTGCAACAAGAAAAACAACTAGGGCTTGACGAAGACCTAGGACAAGGAGACCGATGACGACTGAGATAATGCCACCGACAATAACAGGGATAATGGCGAGGAGAAGGCCGAGAGGACCACCTGGAAAAGCGAGCAGAATGGTTGTGCCGATACCACCAGCAGCGATGGTAGTGAAGAGGGCGTAAAAACCAGTATTTTTTGAGGGATCAATCGTACCAGTAGAGATAGCATTGTCAGCGATGCCAGCCAGAAGATCCTTTAGACTATTACCGATGATATTACTAATATCAACAGCGATAGCACAGAAGAGGAAGCTGAAATTAACAATAATAGCGGTGATAATGAGGCGTGGAAGAGATTTTTTGATGCCGTAATTATTAATACCTAGACCCGTGATTTGTGAATAGATGATAACTAAGAGAAAAATGATGAAACAAATGTTAGCGAGATTGCGCATGTAGGCCCAGACTTGATAGACTGGGGAGTTGCGACCCATTTCGAGGGGCTTAACGCTGAGAAGATTTTCAATAATACCATAAAGAGCATCGATACCTTTGGCGAGAAGGCCAGTGGTTGGACAAATAATCCAGCCGACGGCACCAATTTGGGAGGTACAGGTGACAGGTTCTTGATTTTCGGTAGAAGTGGCATCTGTGTTAGTAGAGCCGTCGGTAGTATTTGTGGTGCCAGGGTTTGTGGTATTCGGAGTAGGGTTGGCGGCGTTAGGATCGGTGGTATTAGTTCCCTGATTACCAGAGGCATTATCAGGAGTGGTTTGATCCGGATTTGTGGATGGGTTAGCATTTGAAGGAATAGGATCAGCGAAGACAGGATGTGAAGTTGAAATAACAGAAAAAAAGCTTGCAAAAAGCAAGCTCAAAACGAGTAATAGGCTAGCGAATTTTGTATGGACCTTCTTCATATAAAGTAAAACTTTAATCTACTAGCATATTATACCACACATAAGCACAATAGTCAATAGTGGAAAATAGATAGTTAAAACAATTATATATTTATAGGCAGAACAAGGCAATAATGTTATAATTAAGGTATGAAAAGGCATATCCAAGGTTTAGCAATGCTAGTTGCGGCATTTTTTTCAATATTTAGTTTAACGTTTTTGTGGTCTGAGGTGACAAGTGTACCGGTTGAAGCAGCGGTGATTGAGGAAAGTGTGGACTCAAGTTGTGCTAATTCGGTGCTGGGGCTTAGGCCATGGTATCGTGGAATTGTGACGAGGAATAGCTCGGGCTCTTGTACGATTGGTAAGATTGCACTTGATGATAATGGTAATACGAAACTTGCAGGATTTGTTTGGGTAATAATTTTAAACCTAATGTATGATGCCTCCCTAGTTTCAAGTTTTGTAGCTACAGGATTTATTATTTGGGGTGGCTATAAATATATTACATCTGAAGGTGATCCATCAAAGGTTATGTCTGGTAAAAAGATTATTACAGCAGCAGTGATTGGTCTGGTTCTGACAATTTCAGCTTCGGTGATTTCTGATACCTTAGTGAATGTAATTAGTGGAGTGGCAAAATAATGAATCTCGGTAACTTCTTAAGTGGTCTTATTAAAAAAACAGGCGTGATTTTTGCAGATGATTTTGATATTAAAAAAGTGGATTCGTTGAATAATGCTTTAAATAATATTCCGAATCGTGGTAATGCAGATAGTTATGATGTTATGGTGATCTTCAACTGGATTTATTCGATGGCTGCGATTGTGGCGGTGGGTTATATTGTCTACGGGGCAATCTTATTCGGAATTTCTGAAGGCGATCCAAGTAGAGTGAAAAAAGCTAAAGATGCGGTAACTTACGCAATTATTGGTTTAGTGATTGTAGGGTTGGCATGGGCGATTACGTCATTTGTAACTAAATCGATAAGCTAGGAGATGAATATGAGAATTGGACAGAAAATTTTATTAGGGCTTGTGGGGATACTAAGTTTGAGTCTATTTAGTATGATAAGCTTTCCTCAGTATAGTTATGCTGAAGGGGTAAAAAATAAGGTTTGTGAAGAACTAGAAGGTGCTAAAGATGTTGATGAGTCGGTTTTGCAGGCTGCTGGCTGTTCGGGGCCGACCGGAAAACATAAGAATATATCCGAACTTGTAAACACAATTATAAATGTTGCGATGTCGCTTGCTGGAATTGTCTGTGTGGGGGCATTGGTTTTAGCTGGACAGAGATATATTGCGGCAGGTGGTGATGCGGCTAAGATTGCGAGCGCAAAACGAACCATAGTTTATGCCATCGTGTCTCTTGTAATTTCTTTCTTGGCTTTTGCAATTGTGAAGTTTGTGGTTACTTCACTAAAAATCTAAGTACATTTAGGGATTTATTGGGGTGGAAGGGGGTTAGTCCTCTTGCTTCTAGGATCGCTTATGATATAATAAAAAAAAGTAATATTAAAGGAAGAAATATGAAAATTACTAACAAAGTCAAAACATTAGCCGCTGGTGGTCTTGGCGTAGTAGCAATGGGTCTTCAAGCTGCTCCTACTTTTGCTGCTGGTAAAGTTCGTTGTCCAGATGGTACTGAGACTACAGATCTTACAAAATGTGGTGCTATTAAAAATAATCTCAACTCAAATGATTTAATGGGTACTCTTAACACTATTATTAACGTTATAATTGGTATTATTGGCTTTGTAGCCGTAATGGTGATTATCCTTGGTGGTGTACAATACACAACTTCAGCTGGTGACTCTGGTAAGGTTAAGAAAGCTAAAGACACAATTATGTACGGTATTATTGGTCTTGTTGTTGCTTTGATGGCTTACTCAATCGTCAACTTTATTCTATCAAACGTATTTAAGTAAAAAGAACTTTAACAAAATATTATTTTTTGAGAAAGTAATTTATCATGATGAATAATTTAAAAAAAGGCTTTGCTCTTGTTGTACTTACTTTAACTATAGTGTTTGGCTTTGTTGGTAATGTAAATGCAGTGAGTTGTCCTACCGGTTCTTTACGTGAAGGTAAGGACGTTACGTCGATTTCTGAATGCAATATTCCGGAGGAACATGCCGGTTCCAATAATTTAATGGGAACAATTAATACTATTGTAAACGTGGTACTTGGGGTTTTGGGGCTTCTTGCGGTAATAGTAATTATTTATGGTGGTTTTATGTTTACGACTGCCACTGGTGATGCATCGAAGGTGAAGAAAGCAAAAGATACGATTATGTATGGTGTGATAGGTTTAGTAATTGCCCTACTAGCATACTCTATTGTGAACTTTGTTGTTAGTAGCATCTTTAAATCATAAAAATAATAAAAAAATGGGCTTTCGGGTCTATTTTTTTATTATCTAAGGGAAGTGATTTTTTGATTATTAATTTTTGTCTTTTGATCTGGGATATTTAAAAATGGTTATGATTGTAATTCCCCATGAACTGGCGTATAACTAGGTTAGTTTGAAATAGAGAAAGTGGAGGAAATACTAGGCATAAAAAAGTACTGCCGAAGCAGTACTTTAATCAATGGTTCCGAGATTATTGAATGGTAATCTTGGTTGGGGTTTCGGTTTTTTCCTTTTCAAAGGAGATGGTAAGGACGCCGTCTTTTAATTCGGCCTTAACGCTTCCCTCATCTTCGCGGACGGAAACTGGGAGTGCGATTGTGCGAGAAAACTCGCCCCAGTAACATTCTTGAATATGCCAACGAGTGGTTTGCTCGTCTTCGCCGCCACTAAGGATTCCTGAAATGGTTAAGATGTTGTCTGAAATGGTCACATCGAGGTCATTTTTGGAAATGCCTGCAGTGCGAGCTTTAACAACTAATTTATCAGCAGTTTCATATACGTCAACTGCTAATTGACCTGGAAAATCTTCCGGTTCGTCCCACGCCTCTGGATCTTCTTCTGATGGAAAATTATTAGAAGGTTGAACAGGACTTTGTTCAACTTCTTCTTGGCTATCATTATCCAGAAATGCAGCCGCGAGTTCGTCTTCCATAAGCATGTCGTCGTCATTTGTACGAGCCATTGCTAAGTATTCCTCCACATTAACTATTGTTATGGTTAATTATAGGAGTGGTTATGTTAAAAAGCAAGAGAAAAGTATGTTTTGATGTAAAAAGCACAATATTTAATATAATGTTGGAGTTGATTTCACCAAACAGGTGTGAGAGATGTGGGGCTCCTGGGGTAGTGTTTTGTGATTGTTGTAAAAAATATCTAGTGAGTAGTAATCCGGGGTATGTGGTGAGTGAGGCTTTTGGATTCATGGAAGTTATTGTTGGTGGTGTAAAGAAGGGAGTCCTTTCTGATCTATTAAAAAAGTATAAATATGGATGTAATAGGAGTTTAGCTGATGTTCTAGCCACAACAGTGGATGAGAGGCTGAGGAATGTCGTGAATAGCGAGAAAGAGGGTGGTAGTAGGGCAGTAATAGTTCCCTTACCAACGATTGGTCGGCACATTCGAGCACGGGGATTTGATCATATAAAAGTTCTTGTCAATAAATTTTCTGACATTGCTCCAGTGGAAAATTTAATTATAAGACAGAGAGATTCCGTACAGGTCGGTAAGGGGGCGGAAGAAAGGTTGAGGCAGGCTGAGATTGCGTATACGCTGAGAGAGGGGGCGCAATGTGATCCTGAGGTGAAGTATATTCTATTCGATGATGTATGGACAACGGGCGGAAGTATGAAGGCGGCAGGTGAAGTGCTGAGAAGGGCTGGGGCGAGGAAGCTTTGTGCGGTTATTTTAATGAGTAATGACTATATTGAGGCAACAGAAAACCTGCCGCTTGGGCAGGTTTAGTGAATTTTTATGAACTAGTTAGTGAGTAGTGCTGACACCGATGACGGAATTGAGGACGAAGTTAACGATGGCGAAGGCGAGAAGAGAGATGATGAGACCAATAATTGCGTAGAGAACAGTATTTTTAGCGTCAGTAACCTTTTTGCTATCACCACCAGAAAGGATGTAGCGTAGACCACCATAGACTAACATAATAACAGAGATAAGACCAACGATAAGAAGAATAGTGTTAGTGATACGACTAAAGACACCGTTATCACCGATTAGTTCGGTTGGCATTCCTTCAGCACGAGCTGCGTCTGCGCCTTCCTGGATAGAAATAGCAGAGGCAAGAGCACGACTGGTTGAGAGGCAGATAAGTGCGCCAAGACCGGTTAGGGTTTGAGTTAAGGTTTTCGTAATTCTTTTCATAAAAATTTATCGAATCTCACAATTACTTAAATGATGCGCTTATTTTACCATATATGTTTAAAAAAAGCAATTTTCTGTAAATGATGACTACTACTTTGGTATAAAAAAGACCTCAGATGAGGCAATTTTATGGCGGAGAGTGGGAGATTCGAACTCCCGCTGCAGGTCTCCCCACACTAGCGATTTAGCAAACCGCCCCCTTCAGCCACTTGGGTAACTCTCCTTCCCTTCTATCTTAGCACATTTCAAAGAATTAGAGAACGAATTTAAAGAAATATTGCGTTGTGATATAATTTAAAAAAGCTAATGAATATTGAGGTGATATGGGAAAAAATACTGAGGTGATTCAATGGGAGGCGGAGGAGTATGTCTCTCACGATAAAAATATGGGTTGGTATCTAGGACTAGTAATTATTGGCGTGATTTTATCCCTGATTTCAATTCGGTTCGAGTGGTGGACTTTTACGGCTTTAATTGTTGTATCGGTGATTGCTCTAATCCTCTATTCGGTACGACCACCAAGAAAGATACAGTATGTGTTATCTGAGAAGGGGTTGACGGAAGGCGAGAAAATGTATGCCTTTGAAGATTACAAGGCTTTTGGAGTACTGCAGGATGATGTGCATTTTGCGATTATCTTGATGCCAAAAAAGCGCTTTGCGCCGGCAGTAACTGTATACTTCCCTGAGACCAAGGGTGAAGAGATTGTTAATGTGTTTGGCCACAGATTACCGATGGAAGAAGTTAAGCTGGATATGATTGATAAGATTGTAAAAAAATTACGATTTTAAGAAACGGACTTTAACTTTAAAATAAGTCAGAATGCTGGCTTATTTTTTTGTGATATTGGGTTAGAAAATTGAAAAAACATAACAGTTATGGTAAACTGGAAAAAATATAGAATAAAAGAAGGTGGGTAAATGGATCAAAATGATGGCGCACCAATGATGGGCGTAACGAACGCAACAGATTCAAACGCAGATTTTAACATTAATATTCAGGATCAGTTGGGAGTGCCACCAGCACCACCAATTCCAGACTTTTTGTCAAATGATCCGATTGATGCGGGCAATACTTCAAGTGTGATGGCTGATTTAACAAATGTGGGGCCAACACCAATTACAGGCGAGCCTGCGGCAAAACCTGAACCGGTAGTTCCTGCAGTGGAGCCAGTAGTGGAAACCCCTGTTGCAACGCCAGAAGTGGCCACAACGCCAAATGCAGAGGTGAGCATGCCGGCTGCAAATACGGAGGTAGCTGAAGATCAATTTGAAAATGTGAAAAAACAAATGTTGCAAGATCTATACCCATTAATGGATAAAATTAAGATGCAGCCGGAGCAAAAATTTAAAGTCTATAAGCAGATGATCGAAACAACTGGTTCGAAAGAAATGATTACTTCTGCTTATGAGGCAGTCAAAGAGATCGGAAGCGAAGAAGCACGTGCAGAAGCATTGCTCTTCCTTGTCGAAAAAGCAGATAGCTAAAATTCAAAATAATCGCCTACGGGCGATTATTTTTTTGAGAAAAAATTAGATAAAAATTAGAGAAGGCATTGCCTTCTCTAATTTGATGAAATAATTTGATAGGAATTTTAGCGTATTTTGTCCGCATTTGATGGGCTTTAATACATTCCGCCCATACTGGCAGCGCTAGCATTCTGATCTTCCTTCTCTGGGATCTCAACAATGAGGGCACCCATGGTAATCGCAGTAGCAGCAATACTGATGGCGTTTTGAACGGCTTCGCGGGTGACACGAGCAGGGTCGATGACGCCAGCTTTCTTGAGATCCTGAAGGCCTTTTTCAGGTTCCATGACGTTAATTCCCTGGCCTGGTTTGGCGTTTTCAACAGCAGCAAGAAGAGCCTGCGCATTGAGTCCGGCATTTTCTAAAATGTGAAGAAGAGGAGTTTTGAGAGCATTCTTAACAATTTTGGCACCGACATCTTTTTCTTCAAGTTGATCAGCGAGATTGACTAAGGTGACACCACCACCGGTAACGATTCCTTCTTCAAGTGCTGCCTTGGTAGCGGCAACAGCATCATCGACGCGATATTTCTTTTCATCAATTTCGGTTTCAGTTGCGCCACCAACCTTGATAACGGCTACCTTACCTGAGAGAGCTGCGGCACGCTTTTCATATTGTTCGCGATCGTAATCAGAGGTGGCAAGGTTGGCTTGAGATTTAATGAGTTCAATGCGGTCAGAAACGGCAGATTGTTTGCCTGCTCCGCTGATAATTGTTGAGCTGTCTTTAGTGGCAATGATTTTCTTGGCTGAACCTAGAGCAGAGATTTCTGCGTCTTCAAGCTTCATGCCCTTATCTTCAGAAATGACAATGGCACCAGTGAGAACGGCAATATCTTCAAGAATTTCTTTACGACGGTCACCGAAAGCAGGAGCTTTAAGAACAAGTGAATTGAAAACGCCTTTTAGTTTATTGAGGACTAGAAGTGAGAGGGCTTCACCACTGACTTCCTCGGCGATAATCACGAGATCTTTGTGACCAGATTGTGCTACTTTTTCTAGGACTGGAAGAATTTCGCTGCTAGTGGAAATTTTCTTGTCAGTGAGAAGAATGAGGGGTTTATCAAAAATAGCCTCTTGGCGGTTGACATCGGTGACGAAGAATGGTGAGCTGTAGCCCTTATCATAGCTGAATCCCTCAACAATTTCCTGCTCCATCTCTAGGCCTTGGCCAGCTTCAACGGTTACAATGCCGTCTTTACCAATCTTACTAATAACGTCCGCGATCAATTTACCGATTTCAGGATCACCGGCAGAGATTGTAGCAACCTCGGCAACTTTTTTGTCATCGCCCGCAATTTTTTCGGCAGTCTGGTTGATTTTCTGAACGATATCGTGACCGGCTTGTTCGATACCTTTACGAAGTTCCATTGGATTGACGCCGGCGGCAATAAGTTTGTTGGCTTCGTTTAAGATATTGTAGGTGAGGACTGTAACTGTGGTGGTACCATCACCAGCGACTTTGTTAAGTTTTTGAGCGGCTGATTTGATAAGCTTGGCGCCAATTTGTTCGCCAAGGTTGGCTTCGGTACTGCCTAAATCAACAGCTTCCGCAACAGTGACACCGTCGTGGGTGATAGTAGGATTGCCATAAGATTTTTCAATGACTACGTTTTGTCCTTTTGGGCCAAAGGTAACTTTTACTGCGTCGTAAAGTTGCTTAGCACCACTTAAAACTTTGTCACGAGCCTCCCCAGCATAAAAAATTTTCTTTGCCATAATTTCCTTTCGAGTTGAATTTTAATATTGAGACAATAGAGCTAATAGATTAGTTGATAGTTGCAAGAATATCTTCTTCTTTGACAATTAGATACTCTTGATTGTCAATTTTTATATCAGTAGTGGTATATTCTTTGAAGATAATTTTGTCGCCTACCTTGATGTTTTTAACATCTGGGCCGATAGATTCGACGATTGCATAACTAGGCTTTTCTTTTGCATCACCTGGCATAAAAAAACCTGAGGCGGTTTTTTCTGCGGGAGTCTCTTTTTTTGCAACGACACGATCTTGTAGTGGTTTTAGGATCATTTTTCCTCCTTATCTTTAAACGATTTTCGTTGTTCTGTAATCTATTGTATAGGAAAAATTGGCACTGTCAAGTGGAGAGTGCCAATTTTGAGATTTTGTAGGAATAAAAAAAGAATAATGAAAATGAACAGGGGTAGTTATGATATAATGAGAAAAACGTGAGGTAGAAAATGAGTGTGAAAACTGTATTAATGGACAGAATACCAAATTATAACAATTTGGTAATTCCATACCATAAATTAAAAGCGATGATGATGGCGCATAAGTATAAATTTCCGGGAAAGAGGATGCGCGTGATTGGGGTGACAGGAACAAACGGAAAAACTTCAACCTGTTTTATGATATGGAAAATGCTAAATACGGCTGGCCATAAGACTGGTCTAATGACGACGGTGGCTTGGGGGGTGGATAAGCTGGAAGAACAGATCGAACACATGACCACTGTTGATACTGAGACTTTGAACTATCGAATGCAAAAAATTGCGGAGAGTGGAGCAGAGTTTTTAGTACTTGAGATCACTTCACACGCTTTGGCGCAGAATCGCATATTTGGGGTGCCGATAGAGATTGCTGTAATGACTAATGTGACGCACGAACATCTTGATTATCATAAGACATTTGAAAATTACAGAGACGCGAAGAGAAAATTATTTAAAATGGCAAAGTATGGGGTGATTAATGAAGATGACAAAAGCTGGTCTTACTTTGCAAATGATGTTGATGATTATATCACATATGGTATAAATGGTGGAATTTTAAGGGCTGAAAAAGTAGAACTTAGTGCGGAAGGCGTGAATTATGAAGTAGGGGGGGCGAATGAGAAAATAAAGATTCGAACACATATTCCTGGAACGTTTACTGTGTATAATTCCCTGGCTGCAGTGGCGGTGGGACTGAAACTGGGGTTAACTAGGAAACAGATTGAAGATGGTATTGCTGCACTTGCTAGCGTGGAGGGTCGTATGAATCGCGTGAATGAAGGGCAGGATTTTGAAGTGATTGTTGATTATGCGCATACGCCAGATGCATTTCTTAAGGTTTTTGAATCGGTGGTGCCTGGGAAAAAGAAGCGAATCATTTCTCTATTTGGTGGAGCTGGTCGTCGCGATGAGACTACACGGGCAGAGAGAGGCGAAATCGGGGCGGAAAACTCTGATATTGTAATTATCACCGAGGATGACTCTAGAGACGAAGATAGAATGGCAATTGCGGAAGAGTTTGCTCGTGGAGCTGAGAAGGCTGGCAAGGTACGTGAAAAAGACCTATTTATAATTTTAGACCGTGAAGAAGCAATTAAGAAAGCTGTTAGTTTAGCAAGAAAAGACGATATCGTATTGGTGCTTGGAAAGGGACATGAAAAAACGATTTTAAGAGCTGAAGGGGCGGTGCCTTTCGAGGATTTAAAAGTGGTTCGAAAGGTTTTAAAGAAACTAACTAAGAAATAAAGAACTAAAAAAATACAACCGTAGGGTTGTATTTTTTATTGATAATGCAACGTTAAAATTTTATGCGTAATTAAAGTAGGAAGACTTATCCAGCGATGTGATCAGGGTCGAAGTCGCTGATGCCGTTAATGATTTGATCTTCTGAAATATGCATAAGATGAGCAATAGTGGCAGCAGCTGCCATGTAGGAAATGTTTGGTTCTCCAGTAAGAAAACTGGCGACGCTAAAATGATGACCTTCAATGTTTAAAGTCGCTTCGCTTCCCTTACGGTAAAGGGTGCGACGTTCAATTTTGGTGTCACTGTAATGGTCTGAGCCATAAGTGGCAGTACCTTGCTTACCTTTGAATTTTGAGAATTCAAGGAAGTTGCTGTCATCGCGATTGAGTACAACATATTCAGGATTAAGGCTGAAGAGGGTGTTCTCTGCGGCAGCGTATTCTTCAGGAGTAAGATCGGAGAGTTTGGACGGAACATAATCAGTGAGGGCGGCTAGATAGACTGGGAGCTGATAGAAAACATCTTTTTTGAGAGAATGAGCAGGGGTGGTGATGATGCAATAATCGGCCCCAGCTTTCCAGGCGTCGCTAAAGAATTTATAAAGAGTACCAACTTTGATTTCGTCTTCGGAGGCAAGAATGGCTACTTTTTCATTAGCTTCTTTGAGGATGTGGTAAACATAATGAGCAACAACACTTTTACCGGTTGTGCCGGTGATGCAGATGATGCGCATATCTTTTAAGATGTTGCCGTAGTAGGTTTTGAGGAGACGTACTTTAATGCGACCTGCACGGCTGCCGGTGAGTTTTGAGGTTGTTGGTTTTTGGTCGAGGTTGTTGTCCATTATATATACCGTTTTTAGTTATTAAATAGGTTATTGAGTGCTTCAAAAGGAAGATCACCGCCACCAAGACTTTGTTTGAGGAAGGAAGTGAAGAGAATGATAGCTAGAGCATAGATGGTGATGGTAACGATGGTATTTGCAAAGATACGCTGATCGTTTTGATAACCAATATCTTGATTAAAGCCTTCATAGACTAAGATTGAGGAGTAGGCGAAACCAGCAAACATAATAATGAAGCCGAGGTTGAGTGAAACAATAGTGCCGATGGGCATAAGAATGAAAGTGGTAAGGATGGCGGGGATGCTGGAAACGGCGGCGATAGTTAGAAGTCGGAAATAGTTACTTTTCTTTTTGAAAATAAGAGAAATAATGTAATAAATAGCTGTAATAGCGAGAACTGGAATGAGATAGGCGATGATTTGGGAGAAAATAGTTTGGAACCAATCAAATTTATCGAGTTTTTTCCAATTCCAGGAAGCAGCTACTTCTTTGCCGAAGAAAGATTTGTGGGCTGGGGTGTAGACTTTGGCAATAATAGTATTGACGACGGAAAGAATAGTGAAGAGGCTGGTAGTGATGAGAGGAAGCTGCCAAGCTTTCTTGAAATCTGAAAAACCGGATAGCTTTTCTTTAAAAGTGGAGGTTGGCTTTGTAAGAGCGGAGATAACAAAATTGACAAGATGATTTTTGGAGACCTCTTGTAGTTTTTGTTTTAGGGCATCAGTGTTAGACTTGGTTGTGGTTTGTGGGGCTGAGGATTGAGGAGTAGACTTCGAAGGATTTGTTTCGGCAGTACCAACTGGATTTAAATGGTTGGCTACGTTATTTGTGTTATTTTTTTCCATAAAACTCCTTTTTATTAAATAAATTATAACACACCTCTATGATTTTTAATTAAATATGCTATAATATAGATGTCACGGCAACGTGATGCTCATTTAATTTCTAGGTGGGTATCATCTGAGTCCTTGGATTTAGATGATATCCACATCTGCACCCGTAGCTCAGCTGGATAGAGCGTTTGCTTGCGGAGCAAAAGGTCGTAGGTTCGAATCCTGTCGGGTGTACCATAATGAAATTATTTGAAAAAAAGACTCTTCCTTATCGGAGGAGTCTTTTTTGTACTGCGGTTTTATACCGTGGTTTTGACTAATATTTTGATTACGTAAGAAAGTGTTTAATAGTGGTGGTAGGTGATTCTATGTGGTAGAATTGAAAGTGGAAGCGTGGCCGAGTGGTTGAAGGCGCACGACTCGAAATCGTGTGGGCAGCAATGTCTCGGAGGTTCGAATCCTCTCGCTTCCGCCATTTTTAAATTTATAATAGCCCGTGAGGGTTATTTTTTTGACTTATTATTCACTGCCCTTGCCAGTGAAGACTGCGGCAAATGTTTTTAAAAGAATTTTAATATCGCCAGCAATACTCCAATGATCGATATAAAAACAATCAAGTCGAACAATCTCTTCGAAGTCAGTGATTTCGCTGCGCCCTGAGACCTGCCAGAGACCAGTGATGCCTGGCTTAATACTGATGCGGCGTTTATGGTGGGCAGAATATTGATGATATTCGTCAACAGTCGGAGGGCGAGTACCAATGAGTGACATACTACCTTCTAGGACATTGAAAAATTGTGGAAGTTCATCGATACTTGTTTTTCGGAGAATTTTACCAATCTTAGTGATCCTGGGATCATTTTTCATTTTAAACATAAAACCCTGCATTTCATTTTGATCTTTCAAAGTTTGAAGTTTAGCTTCGGCATCTTGGTACATGGAGCGGAATTTATAGATATAGAAGTATTTACCATTACGACCAACACGTTTTTGTTTAAAGATGATGGGTCCGGGGTCTTCAAGAAAGATGAGAGGAGCGACGATGAGGCCAAAAATGATGCAGATGAAGCAGCCAACAAGGGCGCCAGCAATATCCATGAGACGTTTCAATAGTAGTTCCCCATCAGTGAAGAGGCGTGGAGAAAGTCGGATGACGTTGGTGGTACCAAAATCTTCAAGTTTGGTTTCAAGGGTTTCGATGGCGAAGCTATCGATGGTGATAAGTGAATCAATGCCCATTTCGCTAAAGGCTTCGATGAGATGCTCGATTTTTTTGCGAGCAATGTGATTGACGCTAAAAATAACAAGATCAACTTGATGTCGTTTAGCATATTCCAGGGTGGAAAGTGAGAGTTCTTTGAGTTTTATAGAACCTAAAGCGGAGTTTTTATTGGAGAGGTCTGAGGACTTTGACGATTGTGTATTTATACTAGAGTCAATCGTTTTAACCTTATAGAAACGGCCAGATTGCTGACCGGAGAGTGAGGTTACGCCTATAATCTCGCAATCTTCGGAATTAAGTTTCTGGATGTCGTAGACTGCTTTTTCGAGCGAGGTACTATCGGTGATAATGATAGTCTTTTTTGTGTGGTGTTCCAAGTATTGTCGTTTAATGAGGTGGATTAAGAAGAGACAAGAAAAAGAAATAGAGAAATTAATTGAGAAGAAAGTACCAAAGAAGAGTCGAGGAATACTGTCACTGATGTGGGTGGTATAGACTATGGTGGAGAAAATAATGGCCATGAAGATATTGGTGAGGAAGGCGGCTTTAAAATGTCTTAAGATGCCGCGTCTCGCGGTGATGGGGTTATAGCGGTAGAAAGTGAAAACGATCAGAAAAGAGAGGAGGAGATAGAGGAAGACGGTGGAGTCTTTAAGGTGACGGAAAGCGAGGTCAGAGGGGTCCCAGCCAAAACGTGAGAGATAGGCAATCAAAAAAGAAATGATGATAGAAAAAAGATTTGAAAAGAATAACCCAACACGATGATTTGACATATCGTGATTATTATAGCATAAAATGTGTTTGATTTAAAGAGAAGTAGGAGGTAATTCTCTGTTATAATAAGAGAAAGATGTAACTAAAGTTATATATTTAAATAAAGGGAGTTTATGGGGAGTATTTTTTCGAAGATTATTGCGGGCGAAATTCCGTGCTATAAAATTTATGAAGATGAAAAAACGTTGGCCTTTTTGGATATTCATCCGGAGACGCCGGGACATACTTTGGTGGTTCCAAAGGTCGAGGTGGATAAGCTGTATGACCTTCAAATGGATGACTATTTGGCGGTGATGAAAACTGTAAAAAAATTGGCGAGTCGGATGGAGAGAGTCTTAGGGAGACGAACGCTGATAAAGGTGATTGGTACTGATGTTCCCCATGCGCACGTACACCTTGTGTCGCTTGACCCAGATTATCAATATGGACAGGTGACAGAGATGACAGAGGAGGAGATGAAAGAAATGCAAAAGAAATTAACGGAAGGAGCGGACTAATGAAATTTTCACCATCATATAATCCGGCAGATTTTGAAACGGATATTTATGCAGGTTGGGAGGCAGCCTCTAAGTTTTTGCCAGCCAAGGAGGATAGAAGTGGAAGAAGTGGACGTGAGTCTAAAAGATATTCAATTGTAATGCCACCTCCTAACGCGAATGGAAATTTACACATTGGCCACGGCTTAACGGTGGCAACAGAGGATGCTTTAACTAGGTATTATCGATTAAGGGGTTGTCGCACTTGGTATGTACCTGGGGCGGACCATGCAGGATTTGAAACTTGGGTGGTTTATGAGCGTGAATTGGAAAAACAAGGCAAGACTCGCTTTATGTATTCTCGAGATGAACTATATGCGCGTGTTTGGGATTTTGTGCAGGAGAAACGTGGAGCAATGGAGCTTCAACTACGGGCCTTGGGTGCTTCCTGTTCTTGGAAGGATCTAACTTTTACATTAGATGAAAATGTGGTGCGACAAACTTATCGAACATTTGAAAGAATGTGGCAGGACGGATTGATTTACAGAGGTGAGAAACTAGTTAATTATTGTACGAAACATCAGACGGCTTTTGCTGATATTGAGGTTGAATATAAGGATGAGGAAGGTAAGTTGTACGAAATTAAATACCCTATCGCTGATGGTGATGGATTTGTTGTGGTTTCTACAACACGACCTGAGACTTTGTTTGGAGATGTGGCCGTGGCAGTTAATCCGGCAGATGAACGGTATGCTGGAATTTTGGGGCAGTTCGTTTCTCTACCACTGACGAAGCGAGAGATTCCGGTAATTGCGGATAAGCATGCTGATATGGACTATGGAACCGGAGCTGTAAAAATTACGCCAGCACATGATGTGAATGATTTTGAAGTCGGAGAGAGGCATAAACTACCAAGGATTTCGGTGATTGGTGCGGATGGAAGGATGTTGCCAATTTGTGGTCCTTCCTATGAAGGCTTGACTGTGGTTGAGTGTCGTAAAAAAGTTTTAAAGGATCTTTCTGCTGCAGGACTCTTGATTTCAGAAAAGAAGATTCAGCATTCGGTGGCGCATTGTTATAAATGTGGAACTGTGATTGAGCCAATGCTGAAGGAACAGTGGTTTGTGGATACTTCAAAACTAGCCAAGATGGCTATCGAACATTTAAATAATAATGAAATTAAGTTTTATCCAGAGAATAAGTTAAAAGTTTTGATCAATTATCTTGAAGGTTTGAAGGACTGGAATATTTCAAGGCAAATTCCTTGGGGTATTGCAATCCCAATGTTTAGAAAGGTTGACGAAAACGACGAGGGGCCGGAATGGCGATTTGATGTGCGCACGCATTTGTCGGAGATTGAAATTGGCGGCGTGAAATATCAGCGTGATGAGGACACCTTTGATACGTGGTTCTCTTCTTCACATTGGCCAATAGTCTGTACGAATTGGGAAGAAGGCGTGGGGAGCGAGTTTTATCCACTTAATACAATGGAGACGGGTGCGGACATTTTGTTCGCATGGGTGGCTCGAATGATTATGGTGGGAATTTATGTGACTGGCGAGGTACCATTTAAGGAAGTATATCTACACGGTTTAGTGCTTGATGCACATGGAAAAAAGATGTCAAAGTCAAAGGGTAATGTAATCAATCCAATGGAAATGATTATGCAGTATGGTTCCGATGCCTTTCGACTAGGTATTTTACGTGGACGTTCCGCAGGATTGAATCAGGCATTTTCGGAGAATTCTGTAATTTCGGGGCGTAACCTGTGTAATAAATTGTGGAACATTTCTCGTTTTGTACAAGGGATAGTGGATGCAGAAGAAGAGACGAAGGGCTATTCAGAAACTGATCTCTCGGTGGTACTGGGGACTGATACCGAGTCAGCGGTGCATCAAACCGGGAGCGATTCAATTAATCCAGAAGTCTATCAATATACGACAAACAATATGGGGGAGGACTGGATTTGTCGCGAGATTAACAGGACTAGAGGCATACTTGAACAGTGTATGGTGGGGTATCGCTTCTCAGAGGCTGTGGAGGCAATTTATGAGCTGATTTGGGATAAATATGCGGATTGGTTCCTTGAGAGTCAGAAAATTTACAAAAACATTTCCCTGCTTAAGGTAAGTCTTGAGTCTATTTTGACGATGTTGCATCCGTTTGCCCCATTTGTAACAGAGGCGATTTGGCAGAATTTATCTTGGACGGATGGGATGATTATCGATGCGATGTGGCCATCAGTGATGGGTTATGATGAGATATCAGCAGGAAATTTTGAGAGATTAATAGAGGTGATCTCTGAAATTCGTGGTACCGAGACAGCGCTGGCTAAATTCAATAAGGGCAAGAAGTTTGGTTTGTTGGTTGGAGATGATATTCTAGTAAACGATAATCTATTGCTTGTTAAGTTCCTATCTCGCGTGCCATCAATTGCTTTAACTAATGGTTCCCCACGTGGGTTGAGACTCTCGACAGTGAATCATGAACTCTATCTTGATGTACCAGAAAAGATAGTGGTAGATTTTAAAGATGAGCTTGAAGCTAAGATACTCGCTATTGGTCGAGAATTAGACGGACTTAATGCTAGGATGATGAACCCTAGATACGTTGAAAAAGCTCCTGCACAATTAGTTCGGGAGACTAGAAATAGCATTGAAGAGAAAGAAGAACAGATTGAGAGATTAAAACAACAACTTTCTGTTATCTAGCCTTAGGGGGGTTCAAAAAATAGGCGATTAGCCTATTTTTTATGTTTAATTCCCTGTTATTTCTTGTTTTATTCTCTGTTACTTTTTTATTTTAGATAGATTGGTGACGTGATGTCTCCTAAGCACAAATTAAAAAAAATGTATGTTGTGGAGGATTTGTGTCGTTAAAAAAGGAGAGTAAACACTTCTTAATTATTATTGGTAAATAATTGTGAAATTTGTGAAATTGGCCATAAAAAAGATCTGCTTCCCTGTTAAGCACGTGAAAATACTTGTGTTAATCATGAAAAATAAAAAAATTATGCTTGACATGGTCAAGTTTTTATTTCATAAAAGTACTATATTTTGATATGACCAATTACTTATTTTTTAGATTATTACAAAAAACTAAAGTTTGAGTAATTGTTATGTTTATAATACTGCTTGTGGGTTGCTAAGTCAATAGGGTGTTAATAACTGGAGTAGGGAATGATGATGATTGGGGAATTATCTCACTTTGTGGAAATATTAAGTTTTGGTTGATGAAAGGATTTTATTCAGATGAGGGAAGGAAGGGCTCATATTGGGAAGACGTGATGCGGTGCGGGGAATTATCCTAGCAAGAAATAAGAGATTCATGTCGTTATGATTGATGCAAAGTAGGGAATTAGCCCAGAGGGGAGATGGAAGTATGCCTGCGAAGTGTCGATTAATATGATAGAATTTAGGTGTGGCTTATATTAGAAGATTTAAGACTGCTTCAGGCGCAACGGGGGTACAAGTTTGCTATAAAGAACATAGTAAGGTGGTGAAAACCATCCATGTTGGTTCGGCGAATTCAGCTGAAGGACTTGAGAAGCTTCTGGTGAAGGCCCAAAAATTAATTGACAAGGAAAAGAGATCACTTTTTGATTTGAGTAATTTCTGACCTTTTATTTTTTATGGGTGAAGTATTTGACCTTTGTTTTTGATTGGATTTTATTTTGATTTTAGTATATTTTAAATTTTTATACTTTTATGGTTTTTGCTTTATATTTTGCTGAGGTTTGTTCTTGGTTAGAAAATTTTTTGGTAAAAAATATAGACGCTTCGCGTCTATATAATTAATCTTTCGATTTGAGGATTTTGCGTTTTAGGCGATTGGCTTTTCGGAGAAGAGAATAGAGCTTATATTTTGTGGGATTTAAAATGTAGTCATAGGTGCCGGCGTAAGTTTTTTGGTAGCCCCCAAAAGATTTTTTGAACTCTGTAAAACCATACCAGGGATGGGAATGGTCGGCGTTTTCAGGGGCGATACCCCAGAAATCTAGCGTATGAAACCCTGATCCTTTGGCAGTAAAGATGGCGTGAGAAAGAAGTGCGACGGTTGCGGGCAGATGTTTGAAATCTTGGTTTGCAGCAGATTGCATGTAAAATCTTGTGCCATGATAGTCGAAAAACAGGGAAGCAGCAATTATTTCACCGTCTTTTGGCATTGGCTTGGAGTTTTTTGCGGTGTTCGATGTGCTTTCAACAAATGCATTTTTTGCATTAGTTGCAAGAGATTTACTTTTTGATTGTTTTAGTTCTGGGGTTTTTGATTCTGGATTTTGATGGTATCGCACTAGATAGAGGGAAGCGAATGGCTGGCTGAGCTCGGATTTAAGATAATGCTCAGAAAAGCTGGCGATGTGTCGTTCTTTGGCTAGCTTATGTTGGAGTTCTGCTAAATATTTGATGTCTTCAGGATTACGGGTTATCTCAACTGTTAAACCTTTTTTCTGATAAGTATTGTGGCGAGTTCTAGTACCTTGAGAGAAATTTTTGAGAATTTCTGAAGTGGGTTTCGTGAGATCAAGACACCAAGTTTCAGCTGGGTTGAGATCTTTTGTTTTTTTGAGATGTTTTTGATCAAGTTTAAAATATTGTGCGACATTAAATAATTTCTGTTTTTGTGATAAAACGTCCATATTTTTTAGGTTTGAATTTTTGATACTCTTTGTAAAGTTTTGGGGTTCGATACGTATAAAAATCGCATGTTCTTTTTTTGCAAGTGTTTTAATTTGCTTAATGCAAGTTTTTATATCGGTTGATGTGACGGAATTATCTAAGTATGGACCATATGGAAGATAGAGATAAGGGCCGAGAGGTGTGGTTTTTTTGATTGCTAAAAAATGATATTTTGAGGCTTCCTCAAAAAAAGTAATTTCACCGAGATCGTTTTGTAGTTTTTGCCAATCCTCAGATTGTAATAGTGGGGATTGGTCTTCTTGATTTATCATTAGAATAATTATAGCACTAAAGGGGGAGGGAAGCACTGAGGAATTTCAGGGCCTCGAGGTATCGAGTGTTAATAAAACTTCCTTTATAAGTGAGAAAATTCTTTTCTTTTAATTCAAAGAAGCGTGTTTGGAACTTTTTGATAGCATCGCTTATGGGGAGCCAAACAAGCTCATAGTCTTCTTCAAGCTCATCTTGCATATAATGAGTATGCGTTTTTTCGAGTGGGGTGGCTAGGAAAAAATATGTATTAGTGACTCGATTGTGACGTTCTTCGAAAATTTTACCAAGTGGTTTAGGGTTTTTGATGGTGTAACCGGTTTCTTCTAGGATTTCACGATTTAGAGCTTCAAGAAGAGATTCGCCAGGTTCAATGCCGCCGCCGGGGATTGCGAAGTAGTCTCTGGCTCTTGAATATAATAAACAAATTTCGTCGTTTGAGTTTTGAATAATACAACGAGCGGAATCACGCCGGATAGGTTTTTCTTCGGTTGGTTGGCTGAATTCGCTGGGAAGAAAGTTGACTGTAGTTTGATCTTCGAACTGTGACTTAAAGTATGTATTATTGATTATAAAAAAGGTTGTTCAAATTTTTTAATCTCTGAGTCTGGGTAGTCTTGCGTAAAAATTTGTTTGCATATACATATTGTATAGTATTTATTATGTAAAATAAATTATTTGTATAATAAATTTTGATAAAGAATAAGGTTATTTAATTTCAGATCGAGGCATGATATTTAATGTGTAGGGGTCACTTGGAGTGATATTCGAGAGGATTTCATAGTAGGCAGCGGAGGCAACCATGGCGCCATTGTCGCCAGAAAAACGTGGCTCAGGGAAGAAGAGATTAATTTTGTTATGCAGTTTTGAATTTTGTTGTTCAATAAAAATTTGAAGATCGTGGCGGAGGCGCTGGTTGGCGGAGACGCCGCCAGCAATAATTAGACTCTGAATTCCTGGATTTTGCTTAAGGGCTAATTTAATTTTTTCGATTAAAATATCGACGGCGGTTTGTTCGAAGGAAGCCGCAAAATCAGCGCGTTGTTGATCGGTAAGAAGTGCAGCTAGTTTTGAGGAAGGGAAAGAAATCGGTTTTCCGGTTGCTTTTTGAACCTCACGAAGGACAGCCGTTTTGAGCCCAGAAAATGAAAAATCGAGGGTACCTGGCATAGGATGGGGAAACGAATAAGCATTAGAGTTACCAGTTATAGCAGCTTTGGCGATAGATGGCCCACCTGGATAGGGGAGACCTAGAATTTTGGCAATCTTATCAAAACATTCGCCGACTGCATCGTCGCGTGTGGTGCCAATTATTTCAAAATTTTGGTGAGCGGACATCTTAACTATTTGAGTATGACCACCAGAGATGATTAGTGCTATTAGAGGGAAAGCTGGAAGAAAAGAGGATTGTAACCAGTTGGCGTAGATGTGAGACTTAAGATGATGAACCGCATAGAGAGGTTTATGATTGAGAATCGCAAAGGTGCGGGCGGTAAGGGTGCCGACAAGTAAGGAGCCTAGCAGTCCTGGAGTATGAGTGACAGCGATGGCGTCAATTTTAGACCAATCATCATGACCAGAATCGGTTACTAGGCCTGCTCTTTGAAAGGCTTGATGGACGGCAGGAAGGATTGCTTCGAGATGGGAGCGAGCGGCGATTTCAGGAATAACACCACCATAAGCGGCAAAAATATCAATTTGTGAGACAACAACATTACTAAGAATGGTCTGACCATTTTCGACGATGGCAACAGCAGTTTCATCACATGATGATTCGATTCCCAAAATTCTCATAGAATGATTATAGTATGAGTTTGAAATTTTGTTAACTGCTGGAGGATAATAGGTTAGCTTGAGAATTTAAGCGAGTCAATGGGTTTTTGCCTTGAGGCTTTGATGGCAGGGAAGAGTCCGAAGAGGATACCGGTGACAAAGGCAAAGTAGAATGCGACGAGGCAAATTTCGAGGTTAATAAATGGCTTGAATGGGGTGAAGGTGGAACAGAAGATCGCTACGAGATAACCGAGGAGGAAACCACCAATACAGCCAAGAAAAACGAGGATAATACTTTCAAAAAGGAACTGCATAAAGATATGGGTGTTGGTCGCGCCGATGGCTTTTCGAATACCAATTTCGTGGGTGCGTTCAGTAACGGAAACCAGCATGAGATTCATGACACTGATGCCACCAATGAAGAGGGAGATTGCAGCAATACTGCCGAGCATAATAGAGATCATAGAGAAGAAGTTACTGGCTGGGTGGGAAATGTGCGTGCCATAGTTAACAGTGAAGTTGCTGGCGGAACCTTTGAGGTTAGTAAGAGTTTTAGTGATCTGCTCAGCGGTGGATTCGGTTTTTTGATTATCTTTTACAGTGATATCGATTTGCTGAATTTGGGGATTGAGGTTTTTAATTTGTTCAATATCGATGATAACAGATTGGTCAAAATCTACACCATTGAAGTTGATAGGGTTCTCGGTCTTTTGGAGGGTGCCAATAATAATAAATTTGTGACCGGAGAAAGAGAAGGTTTTACCGATAGGTTCGCTGGAGCCAAAGAGTTGAAGAGCAAGGGAATGGCCAATGACTGCAGACTTTAGGTTATTATCTTGAATAAAGTTTCCAGATTTGATTTCCAGGTTTAGGATGTCTTTGAGATCTGAGTTGCTAGCCAAGATAGTGGCGGAATCGACAGTCTGATCACCAATGGCTGTTTCATGAAGGACTGCGATGGGAGCGATTTTTTTAATATTATCGCTAGTTTCTTTAATTTTAACTAAGTCCTCCATCGTGAGATTTGAATTATTAAAATGATTGGAATTTGTTAGTTCATCAATGATATTTGCGAGGTCTTTTTTGTTGTTTGTAGGTCGGACAAGAATTAATTCTTGATTTAAACTCTTTACCTCGGAAGAAATAAGTTGTGAAATACTGCCTGCTAGGCTCAAAATTAGGATAATACTACCAATACCAACAGATATGCCGAGACAAGTAAAAAAACTACGAAATTTATGCTTTTTGAGCGAGTTTTTGGCAATCTCAAAATTCGTACGAAGAAGTAATGACATTATTTTCGGCGTCCTTTCGCTTGTTTTTTATTGGTTTTTGCGGCTTTAGCTTTATTTTTAGACTTCTTGGAAGGTTTTTCTGGTTCCTCTATAGATGTAGTTTTCTTTATAATGCGGACTGAACTGTCGCTTGACGAAGACGAGACGACAGGAAAATTAGGTTTTTTGGGTGTTGGTTCTATTTGAGTGTTTAATGGTCGTGAGGCTTCGGAATCGGTGGTAGAGATTTCAGAGGTTGTTGGATATTTATAGGAAAGGTTAGGAGATCTTTGCTCGATTTTATCACTAGGTACTGTTGGTGTCCTTATTAAAGACGGTTCAGGAGGAACGATTGGTAATCGATTGAATTCTTGAGTGGGTGATTGATGAGCTTCGGGATTCTTGGAGCCGACTTGCTGAATAGGTCGAATTTTGACGGTTTGGGCATCGGTGGTTTCTTCTGTCAGAGGGAGATCGTCAATGGTTACTTTGATGGATTCTGATGACTTCTTAAAAAAATTAACTTTAATACGTTCAGGAAGATCTTCGTCTGCAACGGTTTTAACATCGGTGGCAATACGACCATCAAGCATGTGAATGACGCGAGTAGCGTAGGAAGTAAGATTAGGGTTGTGGGTGACCATAATAATCGTGTTGCCTTTGGAATGAATACGGCGAAGCTCTTCCATAACAAGATGAGCATTATGACTATCAAGATTGCCGGTAGGTTCATCGGCAAGAATAATTTCAGGAGCTGAAACAAGGGCGCGAGCAATGGCGACACGTTGTTTTTGTCCGCCAGAAAGTTGATAAGGGTAATAATATTCGCGCTTTTGCATATTTAGATAGGAGAGCATTTCGGAGGATTTAATGAGACGTTTTGTTTTGGGTACGCCAGCGTAGACAAGGGGAAGGGAAACATTTTCAAGAATGGTCATTTTAGGGATGAGGTTGAAGTCTTGGAAAATAAAACCAATTTTCTTTGCACGGATATGTGCCTGACGTGATTTAGAAAAAACAGTGGTACGTTCAGAATCAAGATAATAACTTCCAGAAGTAGGGAAATCTAGCAAGCCAATGATGTTCAACAGGGTGGTTTTACCACAGCCAGAGGGGCCCATGATCATAATAAATTCGCCTGGTTTGACTTCAAGGTTAAAATCATTAAGCGCGAATGACTCTGCTTCACCGTATCCGAAGCTACGAGCGATGTTTTTTAATTCAATTAAAAGTGAATTATCTTTTCTAATATTACCCTTGTGACTCATTGGTTTAATTATAGCATGCAAGAGAAAAACTAGTGGTTTATGTGGTAAAATTATTAAAGAAAAAGTGGAGGAAAGGTCGATGGCAAAAAGAAAAACTAAGCATTCGAAAAAGACGGTTAGGAAACAGGCGGGGAAGAAGATTGTAGTGTCGGAAAAAGGATTGACGGAAGAGATTTTAGTCCGTAAGAAAACCGAGACCCCAAACGAAACACCGACCGAAACACCGATCGAGGTGACAGCCAAGGAGGCGCCATCTAAGAAGCTAGCCGAGACGACAACTGAGATGCCAAACGAGGTACTAAAAGAGACATCAAACGAGGTATCAACTAAGTTGCTAACCGAGGCGCCAGCTTCAGACGCTAAAGGTCTTGTAACTCAGCAAGAGAAGGTTAAGGAACAGCGTAAAAAAAATGATGCGACTTTGAAACTTGAAAAAGAATTGGTGAAGGATCGCAGAAAATTAAAGCGAAAGAGTAAGAAAGAAAAGACGCATATTCCTTTGTGGACGAAAATTGTTATCGTGGCCCTAAGTTCGATTATTGTACTGATGATTGGTGTTGCTATTTTTGGGTACATGCTGTTATCACATACTGCAAATGTATTTAAAGGTAATCCGATGGATATATTAATCGGGACGGAGCTTGCGAAAGATGAAAATAATTTAACAAATGTCTTGATTTTTGGAACGAGTGAAGATGCGGATGGGCACGGTGGTGGATTGTTAACGGATTCGATTTTGGTTGCATCGGTTGATCAGGAAAAGAAAACTTCGAAAATTTTTAGTATACCGAGGGATCTTTGGGTGAATTATACAGTGCCTGGTGGGGAGACAATGAACTGTGTGGTCGGTACACAGGGGAAAATTAATGCAACCTATATGTGTGCGCTTGATCAATATAAAAATAACAAAGACCAGGCTTCGAGGTATTTTGCAAAGAAGATTTCAGAAATCACGGGGCTTAATTTGCAATATTATGTCTCACTTGATTGGAGTGCACTGAGAACACTGGTGGATGAGTTAGGAGGGATTGATGTAGACGTATATGCAGATGATGAGGCAGGTATACATGATTCTTGTCAGCATCTTGATCTTCCTAGGGGAATGAACTATGGACTGAATGGAAGCATGGCTTTAAAGCTTGCCAGGGCAAGGAACGCAGGTTGTGATGGGGGCGGTGATTTTGGACTGTCGCGCAGTAACTTTGATCGTGAGATTAATCAACAAAGAATTTTTAATGCAATTAAAAATAAGGCCTTTTCTCTAGGAGTTCTGGCAAAGCCAACAAAAGTAATCCGATTAATTGATTCACTTGGCAATAATGTGAAAACGAATATTACGATGGCGGAGGTGAGAACTTTGATCGAGATTGCGACGAATCTAAATGGGGAAGTGGAGTCAATCCCGACGGTTGAACAGTTTGGGGTTGGACGAATTGGAATACAGAGTGTTGTACTGCCAAATGGAGCTTCGACATATAGCGAAAGCTCAATGTTTAGCTATGGTGATTTTCAAAGGTATTTGAGAAAGAAATTAATTAATACTGAATAAAAAAGTTATACGAGTGATGTAAGAGATAATATCGCGAGAGGATGAGGAGATGTAGTTCCATGCGAATCTTGGGCTCGAATCCTCCTTCCTTCTTCGAGGAAATAAAAAATACCCTATCGGGTCATTTTTACTTCCTGGCGGAAGCGAGAGGATTCGAACCTCCGATACATTGCTGTATACACGCGTTCCAGGCGTGCTCCTTCAACCACTCGGACACGCTTCCGTCTAGATAGATTATAACAGATATTACTCAAAGTAGTTTATTTTTACTGGAAATTGGGCTTACTTCAAACTGGAGTTTTTTATGAAGTTTTGATATTTTGTTAGAGTTTTTAACAATTGGTTTGGCGTTGTTTTTTGGAAATTAAATAATTGAGAACAATAAAGAGTAGTGAGAAGAAGAGTAACATTAGAAAATTTGGTAAGACTGCTGAAATTGAGTCAAGATTTAGATTTTTTACTGATTCAATTTTTGAATTAGCATTAATATACCAATACGAAGGAAGAACGTGGGCAATATTTAAAACCAGGGGTGGGAGGAATGATGCAGAAATGAAGGCACCAGAGAGGAAGGCCGAACCGAGTGAAATTAGATTAACAATACCTGAGACTGCATCTCTTGAAATTACGATGGTGGAGATGAGTTCGGCTAGTGTGAGACAGCAAATGGCGAAGAGAAGAGTGTTTGACAAGTATAAAACGAGGAGAGGGGTGAAAATAATGCTGCCGAGAACAAAGTAACTAATAGATGAGATGAAAATAAAGAAGAGAAAAGAAAAGATTGAATTAGCAAAGAGTAGATATAGATTATATTTTTTTAGATGAAGACTTGAAACTAAAGTGCGTTTTTTGATCTCAGTTTTATTGAAAGTAGCGTTAATAAGACAGGTGATATAGAGAATAATTGCCATGATTGTGTAGCTGGCGGCGTTAAAATAACCAGAAATTTTTCTTAAATTGGTTACATTATTAGTTGTTAGATGAACTTCTGGTGAAATGGCTAGTTTTTGATTAATAGAATTAATTAGGGAATTAATTTGCTGATGACTAGGATTTTGAGTATGCAAGAGATTGATTTCTGATTTTTGAAGTTCAAAATAGCGTGAAATAAGATTTTTAGCTAATTCGGCTGAATAGTTTCCCGAGGTACGGTAATCGAGAGTGATTTTTTGACCAGAAAGAATCTGTGTTTCGAGATTTTCAGGCAGAAAAACAACAAGGCTAGTTCTTTGATAGAAAAGCGCATCAGTGATTTGTGATTCATCGAGTTTAACTAACTCTGCTGTTTGACTTAGATAATTAAGAAAATTATTGGTAAGCGGTTGATGTGTGGTTTTGTCTACGATGGTGATTTCTGGTTTTTCATCAGTGAATGTTGTTTGATTAGAATTTGATCTTAAATTGAGGATTGAGATAGAGGTGAGTATGACTACATAGAGAGCGACAATCCACCAGTATCTTTTCATAATTCGCCAAAAAGTTTTGAAAATAATCATAGAACTCCTTTATAGCTGTGCATATTTTTGTTTCCTGATGACAATAACGGAAATAATAAGACAGAAAGCTGAAAAAAGGATGAGACTGATAATATTGAAGTTATAGCGGTTGAGATTATCATAAATTTGTAATGAATAAAGACCGTCTACAATCATATTGGCTGGATTTAAATGATTGATGAGGGGAAAATTGGTATCAACAAGATATTTAATCGATGGTCCCATCATGCCAGACAGGAAACAGCAGAAAAGTTGGAAAAAGGTAGTAAGATTAATTTTGATTTCATAACTAGTTTTAATGAGAGAGCCAATGAGAAGACCAAAAGAGATTCCTGCGATAGAACCAAGAATTGAGATGGAGATAATTTCGGGAAGATTTTGTCCATAGTCAACTTTGAGAATGAAGATATTAAAACTAAAAATTAAACAAAGGAGAATGAGGTGCGTAATAAATGCACTGAGCATACTGCTGAGAACCAAGGTACGTTTCTTGGCTGGGGAAACTGAAATGCGCTTGCCGTGTTCACTCATATTGGCGAGGATGGAGCTGATGAGAAAGATGGAGAAATAAGCACTGGAGAAACAGGACATGGCGATAAGAGTAAAGTATTCGATGATTGTATAATCTAGCTTTTTTGAAGATACAGAGTTGAAAAAAAAGGTATTTTGATTTAGCTCTTTGATTTTAGAATCGATACTTTGGTCAATTTGTTGGATAATTTGTGACTCGATTTGTTTAAAATCTACTTTATTTGGATTTTTAATGCTTTGCTTTATTTGTTGTGTAATTTGTGGTCGAATCTCAGAGAGGAGATTATTGTAGAGAGTGCGTTTATCGAGAAGCTCTTCAATGACCTTTTTGAGAATCGTTTCTCTAATACCGGTTGATTTAAATTTAAGAATTGGTTGTAGATTTTTGATCTCTATAGTACCGATGACTTGTTTATTCTCCAAAAGATCGTCGGCTTCTTTTACTGTATTGACATATGAGATTTGTAGAAGTTTTTGTGGATTTGTAGTATCTTTCTCGGTATCAATAGTGCTACTATCGAGGTTGATTTTTTCTAGTTTTGAGATTACATGCGAAAAATATTGATCTTTTTGATATTCATCATTTTTAATAACAGCAACATTTAGTGTGGAGAAAGTTTCAGTGTTATAGACATTGGAAAAAGTTAGTCGGAAAAAAATACTCATAGCGATAATGAAAATAAAATTCCAGAAGAGAAGAGGTTTGTTATGTGTAAGAATTTTAAAATTATATTTTAAATTATGAAGAAACATTTTAATCATCTCGTAGATCTTTACCGGTTAATTCTAGAAAAACGTCATTGAGAGTTGGGCCTGTCGCAATCTTGGTCTGATTTTTGGCCAATTTTTTTAATTCATCGACAGTGCCTTTTGCGATGATTTTACCATTATCAAGAATAATGATGCGATCACAGAGTTCTTCGACTTCTTCCATGTAATGAGTAGTATAGATAACGGTGGCACCTTGATCACGGAGTTTTTTGATGTCATTTAAAATATTATTGCGACTCTGAGGATCGACGGCGACGGTCGGCTCATCAAGAAAAATTAATTCAGGTTTATGAGCGATGCCACAGGCGATATTAAGGCGACGAAGTAAGCCGCCAGAGAGTTGTTTTGGACGATATTTTTGAAATTTTTCAAGACTAACTAATTTGAGTGCGTCGGCAATATATTGTTTACGTGTGTTTTTATCTGAAATATATAGACCACAAAAATAATCAATATTTTCATAGACGGTGAGTTCATTAAAAACGGCAACTTCCTGAAAGATAACACCGATTTTTTGCTTAATATCATAGGCACTGGGGCGCATGGTTTCGCCGAAGATTTTGATTTGACCTGAATCAAATTGAAGAAGGGAAAGAATACAATTAATAGTGGTGGTTTTACCGGATCCGTTGGGGCCGAGAAGACCTAGGATTTCACCTTTTTTGACGTCGAAACTGAGAACATTAACAGCATAATTATTTTTATATTTTTTAACAAGATTTTGAACTGAAACCACGGTATCCATGCCTCTATTTTAGCAGAAAATTTGAAATTGGATTTTAGAAAAATATTTTATCCAACAATATGAATACTAGAATATAACCTGTTTATATCTTTGAGAGATATTTTTTTCCAATATTGATCCGTGACAATGAAGCCACTTGAAGTAAGTAGTTCTTCGTTTGTAAGAAGCTGTGATTTAAGCTGGATTTTTGATAAGAGTTTTTCTGAAAACTTTAATTGTTTGATTTTTGATAACTGGTTATTTAAATAGTTTGTTAGGGTTTTTATATCAATTTGAGATTGATTGGAAGTGCGAAGTTGTAATTTGAGACCGATATATGTTGGGTCGCATTGATAATCTGACCATTGTTCGTGATAAACATAGCTTGTAAAATTTGGCATCGTGTAAATATAAGATTCTAAGATATTGGAAAGAGCATTTAAGACTATCGAGGCCAATGGTTTTAAAAAGTTATCTGTTAGGTTAATTTCTAAAATAATGTCTAAATCTATAAAATTATGGTTAATTTTATTGGATAATGAAAAATATGGAGTTTTAAGAATGCATGATGCTGGGCTGATTGGGGCTGTAATAAAATGTTGCAAAGAGGGTTGTTGATGTAGATTAATGAGTTCTTGAGTGGTTCTTTCTATATCATAAGAGGGGTTGCGCTTTTTGTCGTAACTGGTTCGTAGGATGGCTCGAAGAACGTCTGATTGTTTGATTGAAAAATTCTTTATGATTTCTGAAAAATTTAAATTCAACGACGAGGAAAAAATGATGATACCATCGTAGTTGTCTGCATTATATTCTCCATCAAGATAGTTTAATAGATTATTGTTTTGCAAAAAAATGTAAAAATATTCACTTATAAGATGTAAGTATAAATTTCCTAAAAGTCGATTGTTAGCTTGTTTGATTAAAGTATTCATATTTAATAGAGACCCGCAATTATGTGAGCCAAATTGGTTAACAATTTCCATAATTACTTTCTAACGAATCTTACAGAAATAAGAAATAGATCTGCATGATTTCTTATATGTTATACTAATGTTTTTGTCAATATTCTTATGTCGGCTGGTTCGCTTAAACAATTCAGGAATGGATCAAGAAAAATTAGGGCATAAAGAATTTAACATTGTGGACAAGGATAGGAATATGGATTAACAGAATATATCTAAAGAAGATATTTAGGAGTATGATAGAAACATGATAGAATATGATCCAGAACGAAAAACAGTCTTTGGTCCGTGTGATCTAAAGCTAGATGGTAAGCCACGTGGGTGTCTTTTGATTTTTGATGATGAGATTTGGGAAGATTACGTCCTGCCAAATAAGAATTTCGAGACTTTTCCAGTCACGAATGCTTTTGGCAGAACTTTTGATACTTATCGTTATATAAAAACAGACGGAGAAAAAGTCTTATTAGTCTACCCCACAACAGGTTCAGCCGGTAGTGTTTGTGATATGGAATTACTAATTGCTAGCGGTATTGAAAAATTTGTTGCTTTTGGTACTTGTGGACGGCTAGATAAAAATATTGCTAAAAATACAATCATCTTACCAACTGCTGCTTATCGTGAAGAGGGCACAAGTTATCATTATTTACCAGATTCTAATAAGATTGATGTAGATGAATCAGTTCTGAAGATAACAAAAACACTTTTCGATGAGGAAGGTTTTACTACTTTAGAAGGTAAAATTTGGACAACCGATGCTGTTTATCGTGAAACTTTTGGTAAGGTTAAATTAATGAAAGAACGTGGTTGTGTTGGCGTTGATATGGAGTTGTCTGCATTGCTTGCTCTTGCTCAGTACCGAGATGTTAAGTTTATTGAATTTTTAATTGGTGAAGATACGGTAGATGGTGAGACGAAAAAACCACTCGAACGCAATAATGAAAAAATCTTTAGCGCGGCTATTGAATTATTAAAAAGAATTTAAGAAAAGGAAAACAATGTATTTGTGCTAATATTCTAAACACCTACTAGATGTTTCTACAGAAAGATACCATAGATATCATATATAGTATTGCATTTTTGTTAATATTCACGTTAAGGTTTGAGGTCTCAACGGTTGGGTTTTATTTAAATACGGTATAATTATTCTAATGAATAAGGTGAATATATTACTTACCGAAGCTAACTCATCAGTCAGCAGAAACAGGAAGAGCGAAAGAAAAGAGATAGACGTCTTTATGAAAAAGGAGCAGTCTTTGAAAGTATCTTTACCGAAAGCAAGGATTTTACCAAAGATGAATTCTATCAGCTAATCACATTCCCAAAAATCAAAGAAGAAGTCAATCAAAAAATCCTAAAAATCATAGAGAAGCGAGAACAAAGCGAAAATCGAAATACAGGAACACAAGAGGAAGAAATGGAAACAGAGGAATAATCCCTTGTTAACAAGGGCGCACTTATACACCCTAAAGGGTGTGTGCGTTCTCCGAAGGCTCTTAGCAGAGGACATATCAGCTAACGCTGATACAGGGGAGCTACACTCCCCTACGGAAATAAATTTCCTACCCCTTGTGTACTTCCCAAAAGAAATCGGATAAAAAGCAATCCGATTTTTTTAGGAAGTCTTTATCATCGCCACCATATCCATATCAGAAAAGAGAGGAGGTTTTTTCTTATGGCGATATATCATCTCAGTATAAAGATTATCTCAAGAGGAAAAAATAAAAGTGCAGTAGCAGCTTCCGCTTATCGTAGTGGCGAAAAAATAAAAAACGAATATGACGGCATAGTCCACGACTTTACAAGAAAAGGAGGAATAGCCCATACAGAAATCCTATTGCCACAAAATGCACCACAGGCATTTTTAGACAGGGGAACATTATGGAATAGCGTAGAGAAAATAGAAAAGAGTAAAAACTCACAGCTTGCAAGAGAAATCGAAATTGCTTTACCTAAAGAACTAAATCGAGAAAAACAGATTGAACTTGTTAGGGAGTATGTAAAAGATAATTTTGTAAATGTTGGTATGTGTGCCGACATTGCCTTACACGATAAAAATGATGGAAACCCACACGCACATATCCTACTAACAATGCGACCGTTAAATGAAGATACAACATGGGGAGCAAAATCAAAAAAGGAATATATCCTTGATGAAAACGGAGAAAAAGTAAAACTTAAAAACGGCAATTACAAAACAAGAAAGATAAATACAACGGACTGGAACGAGCAAGAAAAGGCTGAGCAGTGGAGAAAAGCATGGGCAGGTATTACAAACAAATATCTTGAAGGAAACAGCATACAGGAAAAAGTAGACCATCGTTCCTATCAAAGACAGGGCATAGAGCAAATACCGACAATTCATTTAGGAGCATCAGCAACTCAAATGGAGAAGAAAGGTATTGTTACAGACAGAGGAAATATCAATCGGGAAATCAAATATCAGAACAAAATATTAAGAGAAATCTCAAGAAGAATAAAAGCCTTATTAAATTGGATAAGGGGAATTGGAAAAGAAGAAAAAGCAGAAACGGAAAACATAAAATCTACCCTCCCACCAAAAGAAAACCTATTATCTGTTTTTGAAAACCTTATCCGTAACAATGCAGATAACTATAATGCAGACTTAGAAAAATATATTGAGAGTTATCAGCTACTTAAAGAGAAAAACATCACTTCGTTATCGGAGTTAAAAGGAAATATACTTGCTTTAAGAGATAAGAACTACAAGACTACAAGAGTCTTAAAAGATGTTGAAAAGAAAGTGGATGATAACACCAAACTTATCGAACAAGCAGAGAAGTATTTGAAGCATAAAGACATCTACAAAGCCTATACAAAATTGAAGAAAAGCAAACAGGAATATTTTTACAACGAACATGTCGCAGAGCTTATTTTGTTTGAGAGTGCTAAGAAATATTTGAAAGAGCATTTAGGAGAAAACAAGACCTTAGCCATCAGTAAATGGAAATCAGAACTTATCACTTTGAAGAAAGAGAAAAAGAGCCTATACAATCAAATATTAGAAATACGAGAAGAAGTTGAACAAGCTGAAAAAGTTAAGACTTGTATTGAACAGTTACAGGAACATTCAAAGCAACTAACACAGGTAAAATGGAACGAGTTAGACCTATAAAATCAAGCGAAAAAATGGTATAATATTAAACAAGTGTTTGATTTTGGAGGTGCTTAAATTCATGGATGAAAGAGAGAAAATCATTCGTTTATGGTTTGATATGTGGCTTACACAACAAGA
>ERZ773070.6-NODE-6-length-193243-cov-5.640625_pt1 | contig 193243 bp, 157 predicted proteins | sample MGYA00580618_ERZ773070 | MGnify/ENA primary metagenome ERZ773070 (study PRJEB29015, sample SAMEA2738023) | human oral metagenome | biome: human oral; feature: human-associated habitat; material: dental | place: China | collected 2019 ...
TTGGCTTCAGCCGCCACGATCTGTCGCACTTGCCGGCAGGCGTCTACATAGCACGCCTCGAAGCATCGACGCGTCGTGCGACGGTGAAAGCCATAACGATGAAATAGATCGGTATGCGATGAGTGAAAAATAAAAATATTAATCTTTTTTCATAGGGGTAATCCGCCATGCCACAAAGCATGGCGGATTATTTTTTCTTTGTCTGTGGGCTGCAAATATGGTTCGGGGTAGTAGTTTCTTTGCACATTAAGTGTCGAAGTCAATATTTTTATGTAAGTTTGCAGAGTTTTTGGTACCGTGGCAGAAACAAATTCGTATTTTTAATAAACAATAAATAAAACCGTATATAAATGAAAGGTATAATACTTGCGGGAGGTAGTGCCACAAGGCTATTCCCACTATCTAAGGCTATTTCGAAACAGATAATGCCCGTCTACGACAAACCGATGATTTACTATCCTTTATCGACACTTATGCTTGCCGGTATACGCGAGGTATTAGTCATATCGACTCCCAGAGACCTGCCGATGTTTCGTGAGTTGCTTGGCAGCGGAGAGTCGTTGGGTATGAGGTTCGAGTATAAAGTACAAGAGGTACCAAACGGACTGGCACAGGCATTCGTGCTTGGAGCCGACTTTTTGGGATGCGAAGGCGGTTGCCTTATACTTGGCGATAATCTATTTTACGGACAAAACTTCTCTGCTATGCTCCGACGTGCTTCGGATATAGAGCGAGGTGCTTGCATCTTCGGCTATTTCGTAAGAGACCCAAGAGCATACGGAGTAGTAGAGTTCGACAGCGATGGTAAGGTTATAAGCCTCGAAGAGAAGCCGTCGGAGCCGAAGAGCAACTTTGCAGTGCCCGGACTCTATTTTTACGACAATACCGTGGTAGAAAAGGCAAAATCACTCAAACCTTCGGCTCGCGGTGAGTACGAGATAACCGACCTCAACAAAATATACCTCGCAGAAGGTACTCTGAAAGTAGAGACTTTCGGACGAGGCTTCACTTGGCTCGATACGGGCAATTGCAATAGCTTGCTCGATGCCTCTAACTTCGTATCTACCATACAAAACCGTCAAGGCTTCTATATCTCGTGTATCGAAGAGATCGCTTGGCGAAACGGCTGGATATCGGACTCTCAGCTTTACGACTTGGGTAAAAACCTCGATAAAACCGAATACGGACAGTACATAATGAGCCTCAAAAAATAATCGACCGACTCTATGCAGATAATAGATACTCCAATTGCCGACCTCAAGATAATAAGCCCCGATGTATTTGCCGACAAGCGAGGTTTTTTCACCGAGCTATACAACGAGGAGCGTTACCATAGCTTCGGCATAAAGAATAAATTCGTACAAGACAATCTCTCGAAATCGTGCTACGGAGTAGTGCGTGGGCTACATTTCCAGAAAGGCTCATCGGCTCAGGCTAAGCTCGTGCAGGTAATAATGGGCAAGGTTTGGGACGTCGCCGTCGATCTACGCCCCGGTTCATCTACCTACGGGCAGTGGTACGGCGTGGAGCTCTCGGGCGACAACCACTTACAGTATCTCATACCTCGCGGATTTGCTCACGGATTTTCGGTGCTAAGCGACACAGCCATATTTAGTTACAAGTGCGACAACCTGTACGACAAACAGTCCGAAGGCGGTATCGTTTTCGACGACCCTACTTTGGCTATCGATTGGAAGATACCGAAAGACAAGATGATAGTATCGCCCAAAGATATGGAACTCAAGCCGTTTAGTATGTTGGAAATATGATACGACGCAGACTTGCTTCTACGAGTTTACTTTTAGTTATATCGATTGTTGCATATCTGATATCGATTTCGTGTGCCAATAGAGGCAGCGGACCTCAGGGCGGACCAAAAGACATTACACCGCCTCGTCCGCAGAGGAGTATCCCCGACGCCAACTCATTGAATTATAAGAAAAATAGGATAGATATAATATTCGACGAAATAGTACAGGTACAGAATACTTTCGATAATATAATAATCTCTCCTCCTCAAAAACAAGCTCCTACGGTAAAAGCCATAGGTAAGAAGATTTCGGTGGAGCTCCAAGACACGCTTAAAGACGAGACCACCTATACCATCTTTTTCGGAGATGCCATAGTCGACAACAACGAGCATAACGTCTTGTCGGGGTATTCGTTCTCGTTCGCTACGGGCGAGTCTATCGATACGTTGAAGATGTCGGGTACACTCATCGACGCCGCAACGTTGAATCCTATTGTAGGTGTCATGGTGGGCATACACAGCGACTTATCCGACTCGGCATTTATCTCTAAACCGTTCGATAGAATCACTAAGACCGACAAAAACGGCAATTTTTCGATAACAAACATAAGGAGCGGTAAATATAGAATATATGCTCTCGACGATGTCGGCAATAACTATCGTTTCGATATGCCCGACGAGAAGATAGCCTTTTTGGACTCTATTTTCGAGCCTTCGGCATCGACAAACGTCGTAGCAGATACCATTTATCGCGACTCTGTGGTAAGACTATCGACGGGCAAAGCCGATACTTTGAGGCTCGTAGACACTGTGATACGTAAGTTTGACGTACGGTATTCGCCCGATTCTATCGTGCTTAGAGCCTTTGTAGAAGATTATTACAATCAGTATGTGGTAAAAAGCCTATGTCCCGATGTACGACATTTTACCATATATTTCAACGCTCCCAATAAGGAGTTGCCTCGAACGGAAGGTATCAATTTCGATATGGGCAAAGGTGTAGTCGTAGAGCCCAATAGCCGAGGCGATACTATCGACTATTGGCTCAAAGACACTGCTCTTTGGGCTATCGATACTCTGAAGTTGAGGCTTACGTATATGAAAATGGATTCTACTCACAACCTTGTAGAACAGACCGATACCATATCGCTTAGGTCGCAAAAACGGCGAGCAAAATCCGACAAAAATCGGAATCAAGAGTTTTTGACCCTTATATCGAATGCAAAGGGTAGTATCAACTATTTCGATACCATAGAGATAAGTATACCTACGCCTGCCGAGATGGATATGGTAAAAAAAATATCGCTCCAAAGGCGAGTCGATACTATATGGCAGCCTCAGAAATCGACTATAACGGCAATCGATTCGGTGGGCAGAAGATATAGAGTGGCAGCTACTTTGCAGCCGTCGCAGACCTATCGTCTGGTAGTAGATTCAGCCTATTTCAGAGATATATACGGCAATGTAAACAAAAACACTACTTTCGACTTTACCGTAAAAAGCAAAGACGTATATGCCTCGCTGACACTCGAAATGGGAGTGTTCACAGGCAAGGAGATAATAGAGCTTATCGACAAAAACGAGAGGGTAATACGCAGAGCCATAGCCGATAAGCAGAAGGTACGGTTCGACAATCTCGATGCAGGTACATACTATGCACGTCTATTTGTCGACCTCAATGGCAATGGTAAGTACGACGTCGGTAATTTCGCCGAAAAGCGTCAGGCTGAGCCAGTATATTATTATAGTAAGTCGTTCGAACTAAGGCAGATGTGGGACAACGAAGAATATTGGAATTATCGCGAATTGCCTATTCTGAGGCAGAAACCGCAAGAGATAAAAAAGGTAATAGAACGCAAGAAATAAAAAAAGAGTAGTATTCGTCTTTTCGAACTATATATTTCTCATAATAAAAACAATAGAGATATGAATATACAACAACTTGAATATCTGATAGCAATCGATGAGTATCGTCACTTTGCCAAGGCAGCCGACTATTGCGAGGTTACGCAGCCTACACTCAGCACGATGATACAACGCCTCGAAGATGAGCTAAATGTGAAAATCTTCAATCGGTCGAAACACCCAATAGAACCGACCGATATAGGGCGGCAGATAATAGAACAGGCGCGTGTATCGTTGAAGCAATTTGAGCAGATAAAAAAGATAGTACGCCAAGAACATACCACTCTGTCGGGGCGCTACAACCTGAGTGTAATACCAACTATAGCAGCATATTTGGTGCCGCAGATGTTGGCAAAGCGTTATCATAACTATCCCGATTTGGAGTTGATAATCAAAGAGAATACTACTTCGAATATTATCGAATTGCTGCTTAATGAGCGTATCGACGGAGCGATTCTTGCCGGACCTATCGAACACGAAGACCTGATATCGTTTCCAATATATTACGAGAAATTTTATGCTTACGTATCGCCGCTCGATCCTCTGTATGGAGATAAAGAGGTAGATATTAATAAGGTAGATCCCGATAAACTTTGGCTACTCGAAAATGTACACTGTCTTCGCGGGCAGATAGAACGCTTGTGTAAGATACGCAATAGTCGTCAACACTCTACTATCAAATTCGAATCGGGTAGTATCGATACCCTTCTGCACGTGGTAGATATGAACCCCGGACTGACTATAATACCCGAAATGCACGCTATGGGGCTGTCCGAAGAAAAGCAAGATTCTTTGCGACCATTCAAAAATCTCAATGCTGTAAGAGAAGTTTCGCTTATGGTCAACAGACACAATGCCAAGACCGCAATACAAGATTGTATTATCGATATTGTGAAGCAGTCGGTACCTAAGTCGATGCAAAATCCGGCTCTAAAAAAATACGTTGTCGATTTGTAGCAGAGCAGGGAAAGCGATAATGTATTAAGTAATAGTCTGTTACTTTTTGTAGCAGATATTGTCGATAAGCCTTACGTTTCCGCAAAAGACAGTAATACAGCCTACTACGTAGTCGCATTCGTCCCATTTACCGATGCTTTTCAGCGTATGTCCGTCGACGATATCGAAATACTCTACTTTCAGTTCGGGTTTCTGTTCGATAGCTGCAATAGCACACTGTTTTAGCTCTTCTACCTCAGTCTGTGGTACGAACTGTCGGCTTTCGTTGAGTACGGCATAGATGTGCGATGCAACTTGTTTTTCATTGTCATTCAGCAGCGAATTGCGGCTACTCAGAGCTAACCCCGAGTCTTCTCTTACTATGGGGCATGGTACAATTTCTATCGGTAGATTGTATCTTTTTGTCATCAAGCGGATTATGGCGAGTTGTTGGAAGTCTTTCTCACCGAAATAGGCTCTATCGGGATGCACCAAATCGAATAGTTTGCTTACAATCTGTACTACACCGTTGAAGTGTCCAGGGCGAAACTTGCCTTCCATAACTTTATCGAGTCCTTCGAAATCGAATTCAAATCGACTATCTGTCTCGCTTTTGGAGTATATATCGTCTGCCTCAGGAGCGAAGACTATATCGCAGCCGATGGTCTGGAGTAGCTCCAAGTCTTTGTCGACCGTTCGAGGGTATGAAGCGAGGTCGTTCGGGTTGTTGAACTGTGTGGGATTGACGAAGATAGATACTACCGTGATGCCGTTGTTTGATATAGAGTTTTTTACAAGCGACAGATGTCCCTTGTGCAGAGCCCCCATAGTGGGTACTAAACCGATTGATTTCCCATCATTCTTAAACTGCTCGATAATGGCTTGTAGATCAGAAGTTTTGTTGATTACTTTCATTTGATTATATCCTATAAAAAATGACGGGCAAAGTTACTCTTTTTTTTCCTGTTTATATGCCAATTTATCGTATATCGGTGGCTATTATTTATATATAGTATGATGTTTCTATGTATATTACAAATATTATGATTTAATACGTAAATAAATTGTATTTTTGCAGATTATAAAAAAAACAGTATCACCAATGAACAACGGCAATATAAAGAGACGAAGTCAGTTGAGACGTATCAATCGTAAAATACGTATACACAAAGAAGGACGTGCAATACTTATATCTATGTTTGTATTGCTTGTGGCTATCAATCTGTTGTTCCATTTCAAAACAACTATTGGAATATATCTGATAATCAATCTGATAGTCTCGGTGGTTATGTTTGGTTTCTTTCTCTATTTTTTCCGCAATCCGGAGCGTATAGCCGATATAAACGACGATTCACTCGTGATAGCTCCTGCCGACGGGCGTATCGTGGCTATCGAAGATGTAGAGGTTTACGAATATTTCGAGGGTAAGAAGATGAAGCAAGTCTCTATCTTTATGTCGCCATTCAATGTGCATGCCAACTGGTATCCTATCAACGGGACAGTACTCTATGCCCGCCACCATTCGGGCAGACACAAGGCAGCTTATTTGCCCAAGTCGAGCCACGAAAACGAACGTTCGTCGGTAGTGATAGAGTCGAGTAGCGGGCAGAAAATCCTGCTCAGGCAGGTAGCAGGAGCCTTAGCCCGACGAATAGTTACCTATGCCGCTCCGACGCATAAGTCGCAGATAAACTATCATATAGGGTTTATAAAATTCGGTTCGCGAGTAGACTTGTTTTTGCCTGTCGACTCCAAGATATTTGTAACGCTTGCAGAGCGTACCAAGGGCAACGAGACGATAATAGCTCGTCTTCCCGACTGAAACAGACAAAACAACATGCTATGAAAAACTATAACATTATATTATTTGCCATTATATTACTGTCGGTTTCGTGCTCAAGGGGCAAAGAAGAACTGACGCAAGGTCTTAAGTATCCGTACGATATGTGCCAATACGATGGCGGCATACTTATATCGAACTTAGGCGGCGACTCTCTCGATTATCGGAGCAGTGCCCCGACAGGATTCGTATCGTACTATCGCAAGGGTAAAACAAAGATAATCATCCCTTCGAATAGCGGACTCTATGCACCGAAAGGGATAGACGTAAGCGGACATTTCCTTTTTGTAGCCGATGTAAACAGAGTATCGGTATTCGACATCAACGACTGCAAAAAGATAGACGAGATACTGTTCCCGCAAGGCGATGCCTTTGTAAACGATGTGTTGGTAGCAGGTAGTACGCTATTTGTCTCTGTTACAAACTACAACAAGATATATTTGCTCAATATATCTGACCCGTTGCATATCGACCACGGCTCGCTACTCGAGTATATCGATATACCTTATCCGTCTACTATGAAGATGATGGGCGAATATCTGTTTGTAGCCTCCAACTCATTCGACGGCACTGAGTACGACGACAAAATCATTCATATCATCGACGACCTTAGTAACCCATCGATTCGCCCGATAATACACGAAATGGGCGATTATCAGGGCTTGGAATTTTCGCCTAATAAGACTCGTCTCATATTTTGCAACCACGATATTAAAGGATATATCGGCAATATTATATTCGAAAACAATGAGTACGGATACGACCAAATAACGGATGCTCCGGGGGCACTTCTCAATTCTCTGTTGTTATTCGACAATAAGCTGTATATAAGCGACTTGGCTAATAGTGAGATATATGTTAGAGATATTATAGAATTCGATAATTTTTTACCTATCATCAAAGGCAAATAAAAGTAGGTATAAGTCTTATATTCTTGATTTTATAAACGAAATAAAAAGTGGAAGCAATATGTTTGTCAAAGTCAATTCGGCGGCAGTGCAAGGCGTAGATGCCACACCTATTTCGGTAGAGTCGAATACTACGGGAGGAGCTAAGTATATGCTTGTGGGGCTGCCCGACAATGCGGTGAAAGAGAGCCTCGAACGTTTCTTTTCGGCTGTAAAACACAATGGTATAAACGTTCCCCGACGGGCATGTATCATCAATCTTGCACCTGCCGATATACGCAAAGAGGGTTCGGCTTACGACTTGCCGATAGCCGTAGGCATATTGGCTGCCAACGAGATAATAGATGCCACGGATATAGATAAGTTCGTCATAATGGGTGAGTTGTCGCTCGACGGTTCGCTCAAACCTATCAAAGGAGCACTGCCAATAGCAGTAATGGCTCGCGATATGGGTTACAAAGGATTCATCTTGCCTCGCGACAATGTGTTTGAAGCCGCCGTAGTAAACAAACTCGAAGTATATGGGGTAGATAATCTGAAAGATGTGGTAGATTTTTTCAACCACGATAAGATACTCGAAAAGACCGATATAGATACCAGAGCGGTATTTGCTTCGAATATCAATAAGTTTGACCTCGACTTTGCCGATGTAAAAGGACAAGAAAACGTAAAACGTGCTTTGGAGGTGGCTGCTGCCGGCGGACACAATATAATAATGGTAGGAGCTCCAGGAGCAGGTAAATCGATGATGGCTAAACGGTTACCGACGATACTGCCACCGCTTACTCTCGGGGAGTCGCTGGAAACCACCAAAATACACTCGGTTGCAGGCAAGATGCAGGGGGCGTGTACTCTGCTGTCGCAACGCCCTTTTCGCAGTCCTCATCATACCATATCCGACGTGGCTCTTGTGGGGGGCGGTACATTTCCGCAGCCCGGGGAGATATCGTTGGCACACAATGGAGTGCTTTTTCTCGACGAATTACCCGAATTTAAACGTACCGTACTCGAAGTGATGAGGCAACCTCTCGAAGACCGAAAAATATCTATTTCGCGAGCTCGATTTGCTATCGAATATCCTGCTAGTTTCATGCTTGTAGCAGCGATGAATCCCTGTCCATGTGGGTATTACAACCATCCCGACAAGCAATGTGTCTGTTCGCCATCGATGGTACACCGCTATCTGAGCCGCATATCGGGACCTCTGCTCGACCGCATCGATATACATATCGAGATAGTGCCGGTGCCGTTCGAGAAACTTGCCGAACTGAAGACTGCCGAAAGTAGCGAAGCGATACGCCAACGAGTGATAAGGGCTCGAAACATACAGCAAATACGTTTCAAAGATATCCCCGGCATACACTGCAATGCTCAAATGTCGTCGAAGATGTTGCAGCAATATGCCGTACTCGACCAAGAGGGGCAAAACCTTCTAAAACAGGCTATGCAGCGAATGAATCTATCGGCAAGAGCCTACGACCGAATATTGAAAGTATCGCGTACGATAGCAGATATAGACGGAAGCCCCAATATAGAGATACCACACATAGCCGAGGCTATCAACTATCGCAATCTCGACCGCGAAGGGTGGGCAGGCTAAACAAATCAGTAAAAAACGAAACAAGATAATGAAACGAGAAAAGAAAAACGTCGGCTTACTCGATAAGACGATATATCTGTTCAAACGTGTTACTCACTTTCTTACACACGATATATGGGAGATAGGCGATAGAAATCTGTCGTCGACTAAGATATTTGTTTTCAATCTGTTGAAGAAAATAATATTATCTGCCAAAGGCTTCACTAAAAGCGAATTGATGGCTAAATCGGCATCTTTGTCGTTTCGTACGGTATTGGCTATTGTGCCTGTATTGGCTCTGCTTATTGCCGTAGGGCGAGGTTTTGGCATATCGGAGAAGGTAAAAGAGTTTATCGCTGAGGCTCTTAGCGGACAGAGCGAGATAATACCATATATAACAGGCTTCATAGACAATTATTTAGAGCAGATGTCGGGTGGGGTAGTGATAGGTATAGGTGTCGTATTCCTGCTCTGGACGGTGATAAGTACGTTTCAAGAGATAGAGGCTAATTTCAACAAAATATGGAATGTAGAGAAATCACGTTCGTTTTTTCATCAGTTTACAACGTATATAGCTCTCATAGTGCTTGTCCCGGTGCTGATAAGCCTTGCAAGCGGTTTTTCGATATATATCAATAGCCGTATGAATTCCGTATTGGGATATTGGTATTCGCCTATGAATAAGTTTCTTGCACAGTTGCTACCATTCTTTTTTTACTGGGTGCTTTTCTCGTTGCTCTATTTCGTGGTTCCCAATACAAAAGTGAAGATTACTCACGCTCTATTTGCAGGTATCATTTGCGGTACGATATTCCAACTTTTTCAGTATCTGTATATTACTGGGCAGATTAATCTGTCGCGTTACAATACCGTTTATGGTGCTTTTGCAGCTATACCGTTGCTGTTTTTTTGGCTGCAAATATCGTGGTTGATAGTATTGTATGGAGCAGAATTATCGTTTGTAAGCCAAAACCTTAAAGATAAATACTACGAATACGACCGAGATAAGACGTCGCGTCGATTTATGGACTTTGTGCTTGTGCTTATTACAAAAATAATCGTAAAGCGTTTCGAAGACGGGCTGCCTCCTATCGACGCTCAGTATCTTGCACGTAAAAGCAATCTGCCGATACGTATGGTAAACGACGCTCTGAAGACGCTGACAAATATCAATATCGTTGTAGAGATTATCGACGACAAAAACAATCGTACCTATATGCCTGCAATCGATATTAATAAAATTTCGGTAGCGATGGTAATAGACCGAATAGAATCGGCCGGTAAAGAGAACTTCGGTATACGACGCGATAGCCAATACGCCGATATATGGCGGCAGATAAGGGATATAAAAGATAAGACTATTGCCGAAAACAGCCAATTGCTAATCAAAGATATATAGACATTTACTAATATTATCGATACAATGAAAAATCTGGTAGTACTTACAGGAGCGGGTATCAGTGCCGAAAGCGGTATATCTACCTTCCGCGATAGCGGCGGACTTTGGGAGCAATATCGTATCGAAGATGTGGCTACGCCCGAAGGTTGGATGAGAGACCCGAAGCTCGTTACCGACTTTTACAATCAACGACGCAAACAGTTGCTCGAAGTAGAGCCAAACTATGGGCATATCGCTCTGGTCGAACTCGAAAAATATTTCAACGTATACGTTGTAACTCAGAATGTCGACAATCTGCACGAACGTGCCGGCTCTAAAAACATAGTCCACCTGCACGGCGAACTCACAAAGGTGCGTTCTGAGCGGTTCGACCACCTCATATACGAACTCACGCCCGATAGATACGAGGTGAAAATCGGTGATAAGTGCGAGAAAGGTTTCCAGTTGCGTCCGCATATAGTCTGGTTTGGCGAGGCTGTGCCTATGCTCGAAGAAGCAGTACGTCTGGCTCAGAAAGCCGATATATTCGTCGTTGTAGGTACATCGCTCAATGTCTATCCGGCTGCCTCGCTCGTACATTATGTGCAGCCGGAAGTACCTGTTTACGTAGTAGACCCCAATAGTGTGGCTATCAACGACTCACGTTGGCACTATATTCGGCTCGGAGCATCGGAGGGAATGAAAGAATTTATAAAGCAGATACAGCCTTATATCTGAGATATACTGTTGAACCTTAGTGCGTTCAGTATATGTTTTCGAGTACGGAGGCTAATAATATTGCCGACGATACGAGTTGTCGCTCACAGATATCGATATAATCGTATATGTATCGGTAGCCGTTTCCCGTCGCCTCTGCCGAGTCGTATATCTTCGATACTACGGAGTATGTATTCCAAGCAGTCTGCAACAGAAGCTCTTTCGAGTATTTTTTTGCTGTTGGTTTGTGTATCTTTGTAAGGTGCGTAGCGTACTCGGTATAGCTTAGTTGTTGGCGTTCTATTAGTTTCGAGTCCCATAAGGTATGCAGGTTGGTGTTTTGCCCGAACCATCGTATTTTTATGGAGTTTCCTCCTTTGTCGTAGCTGTGCCCTAAGTGTAGAGGCTGACACATATCGCCTACTAAATGTATGAGTAACTTAAGGTTCTCGTTGTCGTTTGGGTTTTGTCGGAGCTTGCCGATGAGCCATATTATACGGTATACACACTCGCCGTTGTCGGTCGATAGTATCTGTTTGTCAAACTCTTGTCGGCTCAGACCGTCGTCGAGATTGACGTAGTGCCAAGTGTTGTATCTGTCGTAAGCGTTATCCGATTTTACGAAGTCTGCCCAATTTGCCACCATAGCCACGCTATAATCGTTCAAGACAGCTTCTACTTTTTCTTTTGTTTTAGGCGACAGCATGTTACTTGCCATCTCGCCGATGATTCGATGTCCGTATTGCCCCCAAGCATGTAGTTCTGATGGCGATAGGTATATTAGTAATATTGCTATATTTAATGCGAAATACTTTTTCATTCTTTGGTGTTGCTTTAATTGATTGGTAAAATAGACACTTTATTCGAAAATATTCATATCTTCTTTATATACAGGGCTCTGTATCGATAAGAATTTGAGCACACTATGGAACACATAGTTCTGACACAGATTGTCGATGTTTTTTACCTGAGTATTACTATCAGATACCCAGACGATAAAAGGTATCTCGTACTGCTCTTTGGGAGCGAACTTCATTGGTACGCCGTGCATATATAGGTTTTTCTCGCCGAGCGACTCTCCGTGGTCAGAGACGAATATCATTGTACTCTTGTAGTCGGTGAGGCTCTTTAAGTCGTCGATGATTTTATGTAGAATATAGTCGGTGTATACTATCGTGTTGTCGTAGGCGTTCATAAGCTCTTCCGCCGAACATTTACCGAGCTCTACACTATTGCAGACGGGCGAGAATGTCTCGAACTGTGGCGGATATTTTTTGCTGTAGCTCGGCCCGTGGCTTGTACTTGTGTGTAATATTATCAATATCTTATTGTTATCGCTTTGACGGATAGTCTCTTTCAGTCCACATGTCAGTATCTCGTCGTAGTCGCCTATATTGCAAGTGTCGTACTGGTGCAGATAGTCGTAGTTCTGATATTTTTCTATATGTATGGGAGGTTCGCCCCAGTTTGTAGTACGCCAAACGACATCTACTCCATTGCGGTACAGATAGTTGGGGAGTATCTCGTAGAGTTTGTTGGTGTTTTCGTGTTCGAGTATGCACTTTATGCCTGCTCGAGTGTATGTTGCACACGAATTGGCTTTGAATGCGCGTATATTTTCGGTCTTCGAAAGCAGAGGGTTTGTGTTTTTGTCGTATCCGTATAGCGAAAAGTTCTGTCTACGAGCCGATTCGCCGATTACAAGCACTACTATTGCTTTTTCGTTGTTTTTTATTGTGGCGTCGGGTAGCGGTATTTCTTTGCGGTTGTTGCGGTATTTGTGGATATAGTGTATGGGTATATTCACCGAATACGACCAAGGCATAGTAAGCCCGCCGAGCTGAGTAGAGTATTTGTCGATCCATAGCCAACTGCTCGAGTTGGTGAAAATCATTATTATGATGAAAACAAAAGCGATAACGGCATTTATGACAAATACCTTCAGACGCTCCTTCTTTATCTTTACGAAATATATACATACGCTCGGTAATATGCCAAGTAGCAGTATGTACACAAACAGCGTAGGCGATAAGAAACTTGTTGCTTCTTTGAAATTGGTATTCAATACATTGCCTATCATACTTTCGTCTAATATAATATTGTACTTATTTACGAAGTACAATGCTACAGCGTTGAGTATGAAGAATATGATTAATACCACCTTGCCTGCTATACGCGATAAATAGGTTATGATATAGAATACGAAGGCGTTGGCAATGAGCATTGTAACCGAAAGTCCGATGATTATCTCCATACCGCTCTTAGCTTGACTATCGACGTGGTCTAATACGAAGCCGAAGAAAGGTATATGAAACAATACGATAGTAAGCAGACTCGCGACGCCTACAAACAATACAAGAGGTATCTCTTTATTTACTTTTTCCAATATATTCTTTAGTAATTGCATAAATAGAAATTATTATACTTATAAGCGATATGTAAAAGATTATTAGTTCGTCGTGTATGATTTTCATTATTACAGCTATAGCCGTGCCTACGAGTAGCAGTATCAGTATCGGTCGGTACTTTATTTTGCCTATCCAGCCAAATACAGCCGGAAAACGCCTATCGAACAGTATTCCCAATATTCCCGAGATGTAACCGATTATGGCTCCGACGATTATATCGAGAGGGTAGTGTGCTCCTACTCCTATGCGGCTCAGTACGATGAGCGTTCCCACAGATAGCAGCAGCAATCCCCATAATACTCTTTTAGAGCGGCTTTGAGGTAAGAAGGCAAATAGTAATACGGTAAGCACGGTGAATACCGTAATCGAGTGCCCCGACGGACAACTTGCATAGCCCCATATAGGTTCGCCTATTATGTTGAAACTATCGCTGCCGAAGTATTGTGCCGGACGAGGTACACTGAATATCATCTTCGATATCTTCGACAGTATCCCCGATGCTATGGAGCCTGCCACAAGAGCGCTCCACATATTAGGGGCATAACGTATGAATATCGCTATGAGCGACATGATTATCATACTGTTGCCGAGCTGTGTGATATTGTACTGCAACGACGGATATTGCGATAATACACTATTGATAGAGATAAAGACACCTCTTTGCAGTTCGGCATAGCCTTCGGCAGACAGTGCCCCGTTTAATAGCAAAAAAGCCACCACCGCAGCGATAGCTATTATCGGTAGTATAAGCAGGTTGGGTCTTAATCTTGCGTAGTTGTTGCAGACGGTAGTATTTATATTTACAGTATTTGTATCGAGCATATTATTGCTTTTGCGGTATATAATTATATTGCTCTATAGACTATATTTGTGCGCAAAGTTAAAAGTTTTTCTTCGTTTTTTGTAAAAAACATTCTTTTGTCGTCTGATATTTTTTTGATACCTTTGGGAAAAATTTCACAGGTTATTGCTATGAGTTACTTAAAATTCGACCGTACGGTGCTGATGAATCTCGAAAAGTCGCTATCGAAAGAGTTTCTGCGGACAAACAGGAACGGTTCGTATATGAGTTCGTCGGTAGTAGACTGCAATACTCGCAAGTATCACGGTTATTTGGTGACTCCCGTGCCTGAGGTAGACGGTTACAACCACGTATTGTTGTCGTCGCTCGACGAGACTGTCGTTCAGTACGGTGCGGAGTTCAATCTGGGTATACACAAGTACGGACCCGACTGTTTCGCACCGGGCGGACACAAGTATATCAGAGAATTTCACGTAGATACGGTACCCACGACGATATATCGCGTCGGCGGCGTGATACTGAAAAAAGAGCGACTGCTGGTGGAAGACGAAGACAGAGTACTGATACGTTATACGCTGCTGGAGGCTCACTCGCATACGACATTACGCCTGAAACCGCTTTTGGCGTTCCGAGGCATACACTTCCTTACCTTCGAAAACAATCGTATCCGCAAAGACTTCTCCAACGTAGAGAACGGAGTAGCGTTCTGTCTGTACGACAAATATCCGCAGCTTGCTATGCAGACGAGTAAAAAGAGCAAATTCGTATACCTGCCCGCTTGGAACAAAGGAGTGGAATACCCCAAAGAGCAGGAACGCGGTTTATACTACAAAGAGGATTTGTTCGCTCCCGGATACTTCGAGCTGACGATGCAGAGCGGCGAGTCGGTAGTGTTCGCGGCAGGCACAAAAGACATTAACCCCCGAACGATAAAAAGCCTCTTCAACCGTGAGCTGAAACAGACCAAGCCGAACGACTCTTTCGAGAACTGCCTCGTAAACGCAGCCGAACAGTTTTTTGTCGAAAAGAACGGCGACCTCTATATTGTTGCCGGTTACCCGTGGTTTACCTTCAGGGTGCGCGACGCACTGCTGTCGTTGCCCGGAGCGACCCTCAGCGTCGGCAATATCGACGGGTTCGAGCGTATGTTTGCCACGATGACCAAAATGGCAGCAGACTACATAAGCGGCCACGACTATTCGACCGACTACATAGAGACGTACGTCCCCGACTGTCCACTGTGGTTTATGTGGAATATTCAGCAATATGCCATATATACCTCCGTAGAGCAGGCTGCGGCAAAGTATGGCAGGCTTATGCTGGAAGTAATAGATTTCATCGAAAAGCAAAAACACCCAAACCTCTTCGTTCACGACAACGGTCTGCTCTATACCGGCGGTACTACGGTAGCTGCCACTTGGATGAACGCTACCGAAAATCGACAGCCTATAACGCCCCGAACGGGCTATATCGTAGAGTTCAATGCTCTTTGGTACAATGCACTATGTTTCGGAGCAAAAATAGCATCGGCTATGGGCGACAACAGCGTTGCCGACAGGCTTGCGTATCGTGCATCGCATACGGGCAGTGCCTTTGTGGACAACTTCTGGAACGGCACATATCTGTACGACTATATCGACGGCGCTTACCGCGATGTGGAGGTACGTCCGAATATGATTTTTGCCGTGTCGTTGCCCTATTCGCCCCTCGATGCGAAACAACAGAAATCGGTACTCGACATCATCACACGCGAGTTGCTGACGGTAAAAGGGCTTCGTTCGCTAAGCCCCAAGAGCGGTATGTATCGCCCTAACTACGTCGGCGGAATGTACGAACGCAACCACAACTACCACAACGGACCGGTATGGCCATTTCTGTCGGGGGCGTACGCCGACGCATATATGAAGGTATATAAAAACAGTGCCGCACAATTTCTTCGTCGCTTCTTTGCAGGCTACGAGAACGAACTGACCGAGCTGACCGTCGGCACACTGTCGGAGCTCTACGACGGCAACCCGCCGTTCAAAGGACACGGCGGAATGAGCTACGCTCCGACCGTTGCAGAGATACTGCGTATAGTACGGATTATAAATAACGAAAACAACGACACACAACAACGATGAAAGCACTGATGTTTGGTTGGGAGTTTCCGCCCCATATACTCGGAGGACTCGGCACGGCAAGCTACGGGCTTACCAAAGGTATGGCTGCACAGAAAGATATGCAGATAACGTTCGTTATCCCCAAGCCTCACGGCGACGAAGACACGAGTTTTCTCCGCATAATAGGAGCCAATTCGGTGCCGATAGTGTGGCGTGATATTTCGTACGAATACGCTATGGAACGCACGAGCAACGCCGACGAATATTTCCGCTTCCGCAGCGGCATACGATACGACTTTACACGTATCGGGGTAAACGACATCGGTTGCGTGGAGTTTTCGGGCATCTACCCGCCGAATTTGTTCGAGGAGATATACAACTACAAGGCGGTGGCGAGTGTTTTGGCTCATTCGTTGGAGTTCGACATAATACATTCACACGACTGGCTGACCTATCCTGCGGGTATTTTTGCCAAAAACATATCGGGCAGACCGCTTGTAATACACGTCCACGCCACAGACTACGACCGCAGCCGCGGGCGGGTAAACCCCGAAGTATACCGTGTCGAGAAACAGGGTATGGACTCGGCAGACCATATCATCACCGTCAGCAACCTCACCCGAAAGACCGTCATAGAGAAGTACAACATATCGCCCGATAAGGTTACGACGGTACACAACGCCGTTATGCCGCTGGCGTGTGCAGACAAACTCCACAAGAACCCCCGCAAGGACAAGATAGTAACATTTCTGGGCAGGATAACGATGCAAAAGGGACCCGAGTATTTCGTAGAGGTGGCTTCCACCGTATTGCAGAAGACCAAAGGCGTACGGTTCGTTATGGCGGGGTCGGGCGATAAGATGGACGAAATGATAAGGCTCGCAGCTCACAAGGGGATAGCCGACAGATTCCATTTCACGGGCTTCCTCAAAGGAGACGCCGTATACGATATGCTTGCCCAAAGCGACGTCTATATGATGCCCTCGGTAAGCGAGCCGTTCGGCATATCGCCGCTGGAGGCGATGCAGTGCGGTACGCCGACTATCATAAGCAAACAGAGCGGTTGTGCCGAGATACTGCACCACGCCATCAAGACCGACTATTGGGACATACAGACGATGGCAGACTACATACACGCCATAGTGAAATACCCTGCTATGTACGAGGCGTTGCACCGCAACGGGCTTAAAGAGGTCGACACTATCCGCTGGGAGTATGCGGGGCAGAAGGTCAGAGCCATCTACGACCGACTGCTTGGAGACTGATTCATTGACGGTCGGAATAGTTCGTTTAGAATCATCAGCCGACACGGTTAGTTTTTTCACTTTTGTTCGGTAGTAAATATTTAGAAACAAGCGTTTTGTGAAGATTTGATTTTATACGATGTTAATTAACATCAAAACAGCCGTCTTTTAGAAGAATTGTGTTGGCTATTCTATTTTAAAATATTACTTTTGTGCGTTATTTTTAATGAGTGGTTTATAAATGGATAAAAAGACAATTGTAACCGGTGTTATCGGTGCAGATGTGCACGCCGTAGGTAATAAGATACTGACCTATGCATTGGAGCAAGCCGGTTTTAATGTAGTTAATTTGGGCGTTATGGTTGCTCAAGAAGAGTATATCGAGGCAGCCATAGAGACAAAGGCAGATGCCATCTTGGTATCTTCGCTCTACGGACACGGTGAGATAGACTGTAACGGGCTTCGCGAGAAATGCAACGAGGCAGGTCTCAAAGATATTCCTCTGCTTGCAGGCGGCAACTTGGTTGTGGGCAAACAAAACTTCGAAGATGTAGAAAAACGTTTTACCGCAATGGGTTTCACGAAGGTTTACCCTCCGGGTACATCGATAGATACGACTATTTCCGACCTTTACAAAATTTTAGGGGTTAAGTAGCTATGAGATATCTTACTGCGGATTTCGGCAGTACATATACCAAGCTTACCGCTATCGAAACGGATACCGCTTCGGTAGTGGGTACTTCTACGGCTTTTACTACCATAGAGACCGACGTCATGGACGGTTTTCGTTCGGCGTTGTCTGCTCTGACCGATAAGATAGGGGCGTTCGACTACGACAGGCTTCTGTGTTGTAGCAGTGCCGCAGGTGGTCTCAAGATGGTGGCTCTCGGCTTGGTGCCCGAGCTTACAGCCAAAGCGGCACGTATGGCGGCATCGAGTGCAGGAGCTAAGGTGGTGAAAACCTATTCGTTCGAGATATCAAAGGCAGAGCAAGACGAGATATATCGTATCAATCCCGACCTCGTGTTGCTGTGCGGCGGCACCGATGGCGGCAACAAAGAGGTAATCATCGCCAACGCCCGACGTTTGTGCAGTATCGATAGAAACTTCTCTATCATAGCCGCAGGCAACAAAAGTGCTGCCGACGAGTTGGAGACGATATTTGCTGCGTCGAATAAAAATTGGGTCATTACCGATAACGTGATGCCCGAGTTTAACAAGATAAACATCGCTCCCGCCAAAGAGCGTATAAAAGAGCTTTTCATCAGCCGCATAATCGAGGCAAAAGGGCTCTCTGCCATTCAGCAAATGAGCGGCTACCAGATAATACCCACGCCGCTGGCTGTTCTCAACGGTTGCGAGCTGCTGAGCAAGGGCACCAAGCACGAAGCGGGCATTGGCGACCTACTTGCCGTAGACCTCGGCGGAGCTACTACCGATGTATACTCGATGTCTGCCGGACGTCCGACCATAGACAACGTAATGCTCAAAGGGCTTCCCGAGCCTTACAGCAAACGTACCGTCGAGGGCGACCTCGGTATGCGTTATAGCTTGCCTTCGCTCGCCGACGAGATAGACTTGGAGTCGCTTGCCGACGCGATAGACGTGCCTATTACCGACGTACATCGATGGATAAAGACCTGCTCCGATACCCCCGACACTATTGCTTCGGCAGGCAGTAGCGACCAGCGAATAGAAGAGTCGTTGGCTCATAACGCCATAAAGATAGCCGTAGAGCGACACTGCGGCATATATCAATCTGCCTACACGCCGTGCGGAATGATATTTACTCTCAACGGGAAAGACTTATCGGCAGTGCCTTATGTGGTCGGTATAGGCGGAGCCATCATCAACAGTGCCTCGCCGTCGTATATCTTGCAAGGGGCTGTCGGTGATAAGACCGACGATGCATTATCGACCAAACCGAGACAACCCCGATATATGCTCGATAAAAAGTACATTTTTGCCTCGATGGGTTTGCTTAGTGCTATCGAACCCGATATGGCTTTGAGGATAATGAAAAAAGAAATTGCTGAAATTAAATAAATATACAAACAAAATATACAATGGATATTAGAAATAAAAAATTATCGAACGACGATTTTTTTGCACAACGCAACGAAGTACTGTCGCAATGGAAAACAGGCAGCGAAGTTAATTTCGAAGAAGCGGTAGAGTATCAAAAGTCTATTGCTCCCGAGAAGAGATTCGGCAACGAACTGGCAAAAGCCGTAGAAAATAGATGTACCCTGATACAGCCTCGTGCAGGAGTGGCTCTGCACAACGAGCATATAGAGCTATTGCAATACCTCGAAGAAGAGGGCGAGGCAGACCTTCTGCCTACGACGGTCGATAGCTATACCCGTCTCAATCGTTACCACGAGGCAGAGACAGGTATCGAGAAGAGCCGCGAGACTCACCGCTCTATGTTGAATGGGTTTCCTATCGTAAATTATGGTGTAAACATTTGCCGTATAGTAACATCTGCTCTCAAAAAACCTGTACAGGTGCGTCACGGTACTCCCGATGCTCGTCTGCTCACCGAGATATCGATAGCAGGTGGCTTCACTTCGTACGAAGGCGGGGGTATTTCGTACAACGTGCCGTATTCGAAAAACCACTCGATAGAGAAAACCATTGCATATTGGCAATACACAGACCGTCTGGTGGGGCTGTACGAAGAGGCAGGCGTATCTATCAACCGCGAGCCGTTCGGTCCGCTTACGGGTACGCTTATTCCGGCTTGTATATCAAACTCCGTTGCCGTTATCGAGGCTCTGCTTGCCGCCGAACAGGGGGTAAAAGACATCACCGTCGGTTACGGGCAGTGCGGTAATCTTATTCAGGACATAGCAGCCCTGCGGTCGTTGATTGTTGTTACCAGAGAATATTTAGACAAATTCGGATACAAAGATGTTCGTATCACGACGGTCTTCCACCAATGGATGGGCGGTTTCCCGCAGGACGAAGCCAAAGCCTTCGGCGTTATATCGTGGGGAGCGGCAGCTGCTGCATTGGCAAAAGCTACCAAGGTGATAGTAAAAACACCGCACGAGGCGATGGGCGTACCTACAAAAGAGGCAAACGCTGCCGGATTGCGTGCCACCAAGCAGGTGATTTCTATGCTCAAAGACCAAGATTTCAGAGAGATACCGGCAGTCGTTACGGAGAGCGAAGTAATCGAGAAAGAGATGAAATGTATCTTGGGTAAGGTCGAGGAGCTTGGTAAGGGCGATTTCGCTTTGGGTACCGTCGCTGCCTTCGAAGCAGGCGTCATCGATATACCTTTTGCTCCGAGCAAATTCAATGCGGGTAAAGTGATGCCCGCCCGCGACAATCAGGGTGCCGTACGGTTGCTCGATATAGGTAATCTGCCTTTTACTCAGGATATTATCGATTTTCATAGAAATAAACTCGAAGAGAGAGCACGCTACGAAAACCGACCTGTAAGCTTCCAGATGGTAATAGACGACGTGTATGCTATCGGTCAGGGACATCTGGTAGGACGTCCTGCGGCAGGCAATTGATTTGTATATGTAGAAAGAAAGTAAATAAATTATTCATTATAAAAATCATATTAGTATGAAAATCAAAAAAGTAATATGTGCCAAAGGAAAGACTGGTTTTTTCTTTGACGACCAAAAAGCTATCAAATCGGGAGCTAAAAACGATGGTGCTTTCTACGAAGGTAAACCTGTTACTGAGGGTTTCACAGCAGTCAGACAGGCAGGTGAAGCCATTTCGGTAATATTCGTATTGGAAAACGGCGCTTATGCTTACGGCGATTGTGCTGCCGTGCAGTATTCGGGTGCAGGTGGACGCGACCCTCTGTTTTTGGCAGAGAGTTTTATTCCTGTCATCGAAAAAGAGATTGCTCCGCTCTACGAGGGCAAAGAGATTACTACATTCCGCCAAATGGCAGATATAGTGGATAAGAGAGTAAGCCCTTCGACAGGCAAAATATATCATACCGCTATTCGCTACGGTGTTACTCAGGCTTGCCTCGATGCTGTGGCAAAGAGCAAAAACAAGTTGATGGCACAAGTCATTGCCGAAGAGTACGGTACGGAGATTTCGTCGAAGATAATACCTATCTTTTCGCAGTCGGGCGACGACCGTTACCTGAATGCCGACAAGATGATAATGAAAGGTGCCGACGTGTTGCCACACGCTCTGTTTAACCACGTAGAGACAAAAGTCGGTTTCAAAGGCGAAAAGATAAAAGATTACGTCGAATGGCTACGATGCCGTATCATAAAGCTCAAACCGTTCGAACAGTATCACCCGACCATTCATATCGATGTTTACGGTACGCTCGGTATCGTTTTCGACAACAAGGCTGAGGCTATTGCCGACTACATAGGAGAATTGGCAGAGATAGCCAAACCTTTCAAACTGCGTGTCGAAGGTCCTGTCGATATGGGCGAAAAGCAGGCTCAAATCGAGACTCTTGCCGAAATACGTTCTATTATGGACAAAAAAGGCATCGACGCAGAAATAGTTGCAGACGAATGGTGTAATACTCTGGAAGATATCGTAGACTTCTCGGCACGCAAGGCGGGTCATATGGCTCAGATAAAAACTCCCGACCTCGGCGGTATCAACAATTCCATCGAAGCCGTTTTGTATTGCAAACAGCACGGTATGGGAGCATACCTCGGTGGCACCTGCAACGAAACGAACCGTTCGGCCGAAATATGTGCTCATATAGCTATGGCTACTTCGCCCGTTCAATATCTGGCAAAACCCGGTATGGGCGTAGACGAAGGTTATATGATTGTATACAACGAAATGAGCAGAATACTTGCTCTAAAAAATATTTTATAACACATTAAAAAAGATATAAGAGATGATGGAAGAAATGAGAATACTTTCCACCACGGCGATACTCGGGTATGGTTTCCCGATGGAATCGTTCGAAGAGGGAATGAAGCGTAAGCCTCACGTGATAGCTGTCGATGCCGGTTCGACCGACCCGGGTCCGTATTATTTGGGAGCAGGCATTTCTTTTACAGACCGCAATTCGGTAAAAAGAGACCTCGAGATAATGATACCTGCCGGACTTGAAGCCAAGGTACCCGTAGTGGTGGGCACGGCAGGAGGCAGCGGAGCGCGTCCGCACGTAGAGTTTGTGCTCGATATCGTGCGTGAAATAGCTCGCGAAAAAGGTCTGTCGTTCAAAATGGCAGTCATACAGTCTGAGTTCGAAAAAGATTTTATAAAAGAGAATGTGCGTCGGGGTAATGTTTCGCCGTTGCACCCTGCTCCGGAGATAACCGAGGCAGACGTCGACGAATCTGTCCATATCGTAGCACAGATGGGCGAAGAACCTTTCATTGAGGCTCTTACTCAGGGAGCAGACGTAGTAATCGCAGGACGTTCGTACGACCCGGCGGTGTTTTCGTCGCTGGCTATCAAAGAGGGCTTCGACAAAGGTCTTGCCATTCATTTGGGTAAAATACTCGAATGTGCCGCCATTGCAGCAGTGCCCGGTAGCGGCAGCGACTGTATGTTCGGTTATTTGCGTAAAGACAGCTTCGTATTGGAGCCGCTCTCGCCGCTCAGAAAATGTACTACTCTGTCGGTAGCCGCACATACGTTGTACGAGAAGACAAACCCGTACGTTCTCCCCGGACCGGGCGGAGCTATCAATCTGCACGAGTCTAAATTCGAACAGATTAGCGATAATATGGTTCGTGTATCGGGTAGTAAATTTGTGCCCACCGAAGATTATTTCGTAAAACTCGAAGGCGTCCGAAAAGTCGGATACCGCACCATATCTTGTGCCGGAGTCAAAGACCCCGTGATGATTTCGAAGATAGACGATGTTACACGTAGCGTACGCGAACGAGTGGTGAACAACTTCGAGACTTACGGTATCAGAGACTTTTTCCTCGACTTCAAGATATACGGCAAAAACGGTGTTATGGCTATGTTCGACGGACTTGAAGAGTCGCACTCCGACGAGCTGCTGATAATCATCGAAGCCGTGGCAGCCACTCAGGAGCAGGCTAATACCATCTGTGGTTTTGCCCGCAGCACGATGCTGCATTTCGGCTACGAAGGACGTATCTCTACGGCGGGTAATCTGGCGTTCCCGTTCTCGCCGTCGGACTGCAAGATGGGCGAAGTCTACGAGTTCAATATCTACCATCTGATGAAGGTAGACGACCCGAAGGCGTTGTTCCCAATCACTTATGAAGTATTCAATAAAGGTCAAAAACAATAAAGGAGGAATTTAGCAATGAAATACAAATTGATAGATGTAGCATCGGTCATAAGGAGCAAAAACTCCGGACCTTATGAATTGACTTTCGACGTGATTTTCAAAGACTTCGATATGTACAATAAGGTGAAAGCAGCCAAAGCTATCGACGAAAAGGCGTTTTGTCGGTTGTACAATATTCCCGAATCGGATATTATCAAACTCGTCTACTTCGACCCTGCCAAGGCGGTCAAGGTAACGATTGTACGTCCAATACCTTCGGGTGCATTGGGCGAGACCGACGTCTATGGGGCACAACAGCACGCCCCGTTGATGAAATACGAGTTTGAGCTGTAATCGAATAAAACAAAAAAGGCTGTCTTACGCGAAAAGGCAGCTTTTTTGCTTTTGAGTTTATTGTGTTTTTGTATTGAACCTTAAAATAAAAGAATAATATGCGAACAGTAGAAGCCGAAAAAATAACATCGCTCGTAGAAAAGCTCTGTATAGAAGCTTGTTGCGTGATAACGGACGATATTTACAGTTGTTTCAAAAACTGTATCAAGACAGAAAAGTCGGCACTTGGCAGAGAGATACTTGGCACTTTGGTAGAAAACGCAGATATTGCTCGTAACGAGCAAAGCCCGATTTGCCAAGATACGGGTATGACCGTCGTATTCGTTACTATGGGGCAAGAGGTACATATCGAAGGAGGCTTCATCGAAGATGCCATCAACGAGGGAGTACGTAGAGGTTATACCAAAGGATATCTGCGTAAGTCGGTAGTCCGCGACCCGATAGACAGAGTAAATACACAGGATAATACACCGGCTGTCGTACATTACGAGATAGTGCCCGGCAGCGAGTTTCATATAACGGTAGCACCCAAGGGATTCGGCAGCGAAAACAAAAGCGGGCTGAAAATGCTTACTCCAAGCCAAGGCATCGAAGGCATCAAGAAGTTCGTCATAGATACCGTATCGCAGGCAGGTCCTAACCCCTGTCCGCCGATAATAGTTGGCATTGGTATCGGAGGTACTATGGAAAGAGCTGCATATATGAGCAAAAAGGCTCTGCTGCGACCTGTCGGTACAGAAAACGCTGACGAAACACTCAGAGGTCTCGAGAGCGAGTTGCTGACAGCCATCAACAACCTCGGCATAGGTCCTGCGGGTTTTGGCGGCACCACTACCGCTCTGAGCGTAAACATAATAACAGGAGCCACACACATAGCAGGTTTGCCTGTGGCTGTCAATATCGGCTGCCACGCTACACGCCACGCCGAGGGAAGTCTGTGAATATCTTTATTTTATATATTCAAAAAAATAACGAACAAAAAATGTCTGAAAGAAGAGTCTTAAAAGCACCGTTCACCGACGATGTCGTACGCTCGCTCAAAGCAGGCGATATGGTATATATCTCGGGAACAATATACACAGCACGCGATGCCGCTCATAAACGCCTCGTAGAGATGTTGGCAGATGGGCAACCTATGCCGTTCGATTTCGACGGACAGGCGGTGTATTACGCCGGTCCCTGCCCTGCCAAACCGGGCAAGCCCATCGGGTCGGTAGGACCCACCACAGGCGGACGTATGGACGCATATTCGCCGACATTGATAGCCGAAGGACTTAAAGTGATGATAGGCAAGGGGTCGCGAAGCAAAGAGGTAGTCGATGCACTGAAACAATATACGGGCGTATATTTCGCGGCTATCGGCGGAGCGGCAGCACTGATGGCAAAATGTGTAAAAAGTGCGGAAGTCATAGCCTTCGACGACTTAGGTACAGAGGCTATTCGCCGACTCGAAGTCGAAGAGTTGCCCGTGATAGTAGTACTTGACTGCCAAGGCAATAACGCCTACGAAAGGGGACGCCGTGAGTTTCAATCGTAAATTACTAATTATCTTTAGTCGTGTAATTGTTTAAACATAAAAGGTATAACTGATAAAATAATAGGGACGCCCGTGTGTGTCCCTATTTTATTTATGCCCAGCACCACCACATCTGCCATCTAATGCCAAAATGTCATATTGCCGATGTGGTACGATATTTGATAAAAATAGAACGTGAAATTTTTATTTAGTAATTAACGTAAACAACAAATAGACATATTATGGGAAAAATAATCGGAATCGACTTAGGAACAACCAACTCGTGCGTAGCTGTTTTGGAAGGCAACGAACCTGTGGTAATAGCCAACTCGGAAGGCAAACGCACCACTCCCTCGGTAGTGGCTTTCCTCAAAGACGGCGAACGTAAGGTGGGCGACCCCGCCAAACGTCAGGCAGTAACGAACGCACACAACACGGTTTACTCCATCAAACGTTTTATGGGCGAAACCTACGACCAGGTACAGAAAGAGATAAGCCGCGTACCATACAAAGTGGTAAAGGGCGACAACAACACACCTCGCGTAGATATCGACGGCAAACTGTACACTCCGCAGGAGATATCGGCAATGGTGCTGCAAAAGATGAAAAAGACCGCCGAAGATTACCTCGGTACAACGGTATCGGAAGCCGTCATCACTGTGCCGGCATACTTCTCCGACGCTCAGCGTCAGGCTACCAAAGAGGCGGGCGAGATAGCGGGACTCAAGGTACAGCGTATCGTCAACGAGCCTACGGCAGCAGCTCTGGCGTACGGTCTCGACAAGGCTACTAAGAAAGATATGAAAATAGCCGTATTCGACCTCGGCGGCGGTACATTCGATATATCGATACTCGAGCTGGGCGACGGCGTTTTCGAAGTGAAATCGACCAACGGCGATACACACCTCGGTGGCGACGACTTCGACCACGAGATAATAAACTGGCTCGTCGACGACTTCAAAGCCGAACAAGGCACAGACCTCAGCAAAGACCCTATCGCTATGCAACGTCTGAAAGAGGCTGCCGAAAAAGCAAAGATAGAACTCTCCTCTTCGTCTTCCACAGAGATAAATCTGCCGTACATCACCTCGGTAGACAACGTGCCCAAGCACTTGGTAAAGACACTGACACGTGCCAAATTCGAACAACTGTGCGAAAAACTCATTCAGGCAACGATACCTCCGTGCGAAAACGCACTGAAAGCCGCAGGAATGAGCAAATCGGACATCGACGAGGTGATACTCGTAGGCGGCTCGACACGTATACCTGCCATACAGGAGGTGGTTGAGAAATTCTTCGGCAAAGCTCCGTCAAAAGGCGTCAACCCCGACGAAGTAGTAGCCATAGGTGCTGCCATACAGGGAGCTATCCTGACGGGTGAAGTGAAAGACGTGCTTCTGCTCGACGTTACCCCGCTTTCGCTCGGTATCGAGACAATGGGCGGCGTAATGACAAAGCTTATCGACGCCAACACCACCATACCGACCAAGAAATCGGAAGTATTCTCCACCGCTGCCGACAACCAACCGAGCGTACAGATAAACGTGCTGCAAGGCGAACGTCCGATGGCATCGCAGAATAAACAGATAGGTATGTTTAACCTCGACGGAATACCGCCCGCACCGCGTGGAGTGCCGCAGATAGAGGTTACATTCGACATCGACGCCAACGGTATCCTCAACGTTACCGCCAAAGACAAGGCAACGGGCAAAGAACAGAAGATACGTATCGAGGCATCGAGCGGACTGAGCGAAGCCGAAATAAAACGTATGAAAGACGAAGCCGCCGCCAACGCCGAAGCGGACAAGAAAGAACGCGAAAAGATAGACAAACTCAACCAGGCCGACTCTATCATATTCCAGACCGAAAAGCAACTCAAAGAGTTTGGCGACAAGCTACCCGCCGACAAAAAGGCTCCTATAGAAGAGGCTCTCGAAAAGCTCCGTACGGCTCACAAGAACCAAGACATAGCAGCTATCGATACGGCTATCGGCGAACTGAACACCGTCTTCCACGCCGCAAGCCAAGAGATGTACAACGCACAGAATGCGAATGCACAGTCGGGCGGAGGCGACGGACAACCCACCGACGGAGGCTCGTCGCAAAGCCAAAACAACACAGGCAACCAAGACGGCAACGTAACCGACGTAGACTTCGAGGAAGTGAAGTGATAGTAAAATTAATAGTACAAAAGATGCAGTAGATTAATCGTTTGCTGCATCTTTTATTAACCTAAGACTAATACGAAAAGAAAAAAGAATATACTACATGCTAATGAACAAAGCCGCAACAAGCGTATGTCCTTTTTAAAAGCAACAATCAAGAAGTGATATTCAGAGGTATAACGCAGTTGTATTGTTGTTGAATAAATTGAATAATAATAATTGTAAGTATAAATTTATGTCGTTATGTATCACAAGATTTTTATTTCACATAGTAGTGTACAGAAACCATATGTAGAAGAATTAGTCAAACTGATAGGGACTAATTATTTAGTTGTTGATAAATATACTTTTGAAAGTGGGAAAAAACTCTGGGAAGAAATTCGCACTTCGATTAATGAGTGTAATCATTTTGTATATCTGATTTCAAAGGAAGCTTTAGCATCGAATTGGGTTAAGCAAGAAATTTCCTACGTTAGAGAAAGAATAGACGATGATGCCATAAACTTCTATCCTGTAATCATTGATGAAACTATAGATATAGACCATCCTAATATCTCAAAATGGATAAAGAAAGAATATCTGATCAATAAATATATTAATCCACATATTCTGTCCATTTTATTGAAAAGAAATATATTACGCAGTATTTGGAAAGAATTCCCCTCATTACAGGAACAAAGCCATTTATTCATTGGCAGGGATGAGGAAATGCAAGAATTATCAAAATTATATTTTGAGAATAGTGGCTACAGCAAAAATACTATAATAGTTTCAGGGTTGAATAGTATAGGACGCAAGCGGTTACTACGTGAATTTGTTTCTAAGCGTGTTGTTGTTAAAGGAGATAGTACAGATCTTATAGATATAAGGCTAACAGATACTGATAGTATTTCTGAGTTCGCAATACAACTTAATGATATCTTAGGACAATTTAGTTATGATTCTCTGTTGTTAAATATTAATGACAAGGAAAACTCGCTGACTACGACTATTTCTTTATTGAATCAACTACATGAGGTAAAAGAGAATATTATCATCAATGATGATAATTGTATTGTGAAAAGTAATGGACGGCTTACTGAATGGTTCGTTGATTTAGTAAAGGATAGTAGGCTTTGTAATCATTTGCATTGTAGTATTGCCTCTCGATATACTCCACGCCCTGATTTAAGCCAAATTTTCCCTCATATTATAACACTACAAATACATCCTCTTACAAATAATAATATGGAATTGCTCTTCAATGCATACTCAAAATTAAGAGAACTGTCAATACCCAATGTTGACATGAGGTTCTTTATAGACAAATTATCAGGCTATCCTGGACAAGTATTATCAATTATTAATTCTATAAAGCAGAGTAATATAGCTATCGCCAAGAAGGATATTAACAAATTAATTTGTCAGTTTGATCACAACTATGAAAGTGTCTTATCTGAAATTAAAGATGATTCCCGAGCATTTCAGATTTTAATCCTATTATCGAATTTCGAATTTATTAGTTACGATTATTTATGTAGGATTTGTGGAGAAGATATTGCTGATGTGTTAGAACGATTCCATTACCTATCATTGACCGAGTCGTTTGGATTGGGGAAACAATATATTTGTTTAAATTCAGCAATCACAGATTACATTAGACGTGTTAAGTTTAAATTATCCTCTGAATATTCGAAAAAGATAAAGGAAATTACAAGGCAAATTATTATAGATACAGACGATAATATTACTGATATATCTTACCGTTTATATGCAGCTAAAAGTATATTGAAAGAAGGAATTAAAGGAGGAAAAATAGATGAACGGTACCTTTTGCCATCTTTTATCTTAAAAGTCATCACGGAAGAATATTATGAAGGCAATAATGACAATGTAATATATCTTGCAGACCGTATAAAGAAAGGATACCATAAAAAATCATATGAGGAAATTATTAGAAGTATAAACTATTGGTTATGTTGTGCATTATGCCGCAATAAAGATGTTCGCTTCTTTAATGAAATAGAATATTTCAAAAAATCTCCGTATTCTTACTACTTTTTACAAGGTTTTTATTACAGACATATAAAGCAATATGAAAAGGCAAAAGAGTTATATGCAGAGGCTCTTAAAAATGTAAAACAATACGACGATGATAACTACTCCTCAAAGGCTGAACATGAAATGGTTATGGTTTGTATGTTTCTTGGTAGATATGATGAAGCTTTAGATTTAGCTAGACATAGTTATGAGAGAACCCCATCAAACACCTATCATATTGAATCTTATTTCCGTTGTCTTGTAAGAACAGCACATCCAGACAAAGAAACTCTTAATCAACTAATGGAGGATATGCACAATTCTTTTGATATACACAAAGACACAATTTTCAATACGATGAAGGCTGAATACACGTATTATGTGGACAAAAATTTTCATGGGGCAATTGAACTATTAAAGGATGCCATTCGCCTCGGCAAGGATAGCTACCGTAATTATCCAGTGAAATCTTTAAAGGAAATTTGTAAAAAGCAGGATGCAATTAGCATCTCAGACTCTATTATTAAAGAATATGGGATTTTAACTGAAGATTCTATATCGTAGTAAAAAATGATAACATCCAAGATATTTTCTAATCAATACTCCTTTACTTCGAAATATCAATCGATATTTCTCTCCTCCAACGCTGAGACTGCCTCTACTTTACATCTGTTTTGCCAAAACATCGTCTGCGTAAGTGCCGCGAAGGAACTCCGAACAGACTACGGCGGTGGCTACCGCCACGTTGAGCGACTCAGACGAATGGCTCTCGGGCGAGAAGTTCGGTATCGATAGCCGAGTATCGATGTATGGCGTCAGGCGTTCGGAGATACCTTTGCCCTCGTTGCCCATTACTATCAGTCCGCTTGGGGTGAGTGTGCGTCGGTAGATGTTGTTGCCTTCGAGGAATGTGCCGTAGACGTGGGTATCGAAGAGCTTCATACGTCCCACGAAGTCGGGCAGGTCGGTGTATGCCACATCGACGTTTGCCATAGCGCCCATAGTGGCTTGTACGCTTTTGGGGTTGTAGATATCGGCAGTATCTGGCGAACAGACTATCTGCCGTATGCCAAACCAGTCGGCAATACGCACGATAGTACCGAGATTGCCCGTGTCTTGTATGCCGTCGAGTACGATGGTTAGTCCTTTGGTAGGTGGCATATTGTTGATATCGGGGCGAGTCGGTTTCTCGAATACGGCGAGTAGTCGGTGTGGTGTGCTTAGCGACGAAATCTGTCGGAGCAGGTCGGCGTCGTCGACGTATAGATATTCGTGTGCATCGATACCCAGAGTTTTTATTTCTGCCTCTTCGCCCACGAGATACCGACACCTAAAGGCAGGGCAGAGGTCTTCGATGATTTTACGCCCCTCGGCTACGAAGAGTTGATGGCGGTCGCGATATTTCTTGTATTTAAGAGAAGAAATGAGTTTTATCTGTTGTCGTGTCAACATTTTATTGGTGTTTTATTTTACTATAATCTTGCCGCTATCGACTCGTCTGCGGTTGTCGTACATTACTACTATATAGATTCCTCGAGCTTCGGGAGCATCTATCTCGGTGGAGCCTTCGGCTATTTTGTGTGTCGATACTATGGTGCCTGCTACGGTCTGTATTTCGAGCGTAAGGCTTCGTGTCGATACCACGGCGAAGCGTTGTCGGCTGCCGACGACAGTGGGGTACTGTGTTATATCGTTGTGATATTGCGGAATAATGGAGCAGGTCTTGATACGTACGCCGTTGTCGGAGCGAGTGAGTTCGGCTCGATATCGCTGCCCGAAGTCGAGCTGCCCATGGCGTATGTATATGAACGAACGTTTTTCGCCCTCGATGACGATATCGTTTTTGTACCAAGTATAGTCTGTAAATCGGTATCCGCCGTTGTATCTCTCGTTGAGTACGGCAATGACGTCGTTCCACATCTGTGTCAATATACGAGCCGAATACAAGACGGGAAGCACGAGGTCGTAATGTAATGTTTTGCAGGTGGCTGCGGTGTCGTATAGCTCTATGTGGCATTGGTAATAATCGGGCTCTATCGGGTCGGGTATGTCGACCTCTATATCGCTTGCACTGCCGAGCCGCCCGCTGCCGTCGGCGAAGCCTTGCCGTAGCGCTTTGCCGTCGAACGCGATTTTGTAGTGTGTAGGTAGCTTGGCGTTGCTTTTTGTTTTTGTGAATCTGATGGAAAAATGTCGGTCGTCGGCACATATCTCATCGGGGAGTATCGGAGGCGAAGCATCGATATTTGGTATGATATTGAGCTTGAGGTCGATACTGGCGCAGCGATGTTTTACCCGATATACTCCACTCGTAGCATCTGTACCGAATACGGTGTCGTAGACGGCAATAGGCAGACGGTCGGCACAGATAGTAATACTATCGGCAAACGACGACGGCAATACCGTAAGGTCGAGCTCCACGATACTGTCGCAGCCGTTGCGGGCAACGAGCGTATCGCGGTATATCCCCGATGTATAGAGGCTATCGCTGCCGAAGACGTACTTCTCGCACGCATACGAAGTGTCTTTGTAACTGTACGAAATATTGGGATGTTCGGTAAGAATAAGCGTTATAATCGAGTCGCAACCGTTTGGCACTATCACCGTGTGTTCGTAGGTACCGGCTGTATTCAAAGGGGTGCCGTAGAAGAGATAATGATGCCCTGTGCAGAAAAAAGTGCTGACGGTATCGCGAATTTCGGGCAGGGCTCTGAACGGTTCGCCGTATCGGTCGAGGGTGGTCTGCTGTTGGAGAAATGCGTTGAATGGCTGAATGTCGTCGGCAGTACCGAGCACTCTGTCGTTGCCGGCAAAGAAAGTAGCGGGGTTGAACTGTCGTCGGGGAATACTCAGGTTTTCGTTGACATTGACGGCGTTGTAGGCATATTGGTTCCACACACGTCGTGCGGGAGCCCACGCTGCTCCGTCGGACTTGTAGATTCTCAGGAATCCCTCGCGGCGTTCGATGTAATTGTTGTTGTTGCCTCCTACTGCTATTATCTCTGCCTGATAGTCGTTGTCGACATCTGCTACCAATGGATATTCGAAGCCTGTGCCGGCATAAGCAGGGAATACGCTTCGGTCGTCGAAGTCGGCGGTGTGTGGGTTGGCGTTCATTATACGGAGGTTCTCTTCGTCGCGGTATACGAGCTCCATGATACCGTCTTGGTTGAAGTCGAAGAGAGTGATACCTGTCCCGCCCGATGGGTCGACCACTTGCGTGGTATATACTATGTCGAGCATATTAGTCGCTCGGTTCAGTCTGTATGCGGTAATCTTGTCGTACGTTACTTGCACTATCTCTACATCGGGGTTCGAATCGATATTTCCCACCAAAGGCACCGAGACGAACGGATAGTTTTGAGGCTGTACCCAAGGGATTCCTCCGTGTGCTATGAGCGACTGAGTGCGGGGATTCCATACGATTATCTGCAACCGAGAGCCGTTTATGTCGGATGTTACGACGTCAAGTTGCCCGTCTTGGTCGATGTCGGCTACTATTGTTTTACCGTCTCGTAACCACAATGTACTGGGTAATGTGTATGTAAATGCGGCAGCTACCGTTACGGAGTTTAGCGAACTATTCGTGCGTGAATGGATATTTACATTGTAGACATTGAGTCCGGCACATAGCTCGAGTCTGTCGTCGCCGAGTACGTTTGCGGCAATGGTAAGCTGTTGTGTTACTGAGGTGAATTGTGGAAAGTTGTTGTAGGTCGAGCTGCCTGTACAGTGTCCGCCTGGTATTTCGCAGAGGAATACGCCTGTGGCGGCATCGAATATACGGCTACCGCAGTAGATTTCGGGGTGTCCGTCGCAGTTGAAATCGGCAATGTTTAGCGAGGTAGCGTAGATATGCTCTTCGTAGTTGTTGTTGTAATTTGGATAGGCGGTAGTTGTCGATATCCATACGGGTGTCGATGAGGCGCTTGCAGCGTCGTAGGCGTATATGTGTCCGTCGTTGAGTCCTACCATATAGATGAGGTATCGGTCTACGGAGTTGACTTCGACTTTAGCCAGAGCCAGCGACGAGACGTTGATATTCCGCCCCCTGACAGTATTGATGAATACGGGGTTGTTGCGGTCGTTTCCTCTGAAGACTGCTATGCGGTCGAAGAGGTAATAATTTTCGTTGCCTACGGAGCTATGTACCGATGTTACGGCGAAAATCTCGGCTCGTCGGTCGCCGTCGACATCTCCTACTACGGGCGTTACGTAATTGTTTACTCTTACCGTGCTTCTCCACGCTTCTGTCATATCGAAGTGCGAGGGTTGCGGTGCTCCCACACAGTCGGCTATGGTATCTACATTGTCGGGTAGCTGAGCCGAGACGGCTATCGATACCGCAGCCAGACACGCCACTAAAGTAAGACGATGGTATAACACTTTCATAGCACACTATTTTTTAAAGAACTACAAAGTTATGGGATTTTGATTAATTTTGCAAGTGATTTTTAGCTCGTATAAATGACTATTTTCATCGTAATCGTATCATCGCTTTTGCTCTCGGCTTTCTTTGCAGGCATGGAGATAGCTTTCAATTCGTCGAATAGACTTAAAGCAAAGATAGACAGTACAGACCGATCGGTATCGGGAGCCATACTGTCGGTATTCTACAAAAACTCGGGGCAGTTTATCTCTACTATGCTTGTGGGTTGCAATATCGTCTTGGTGGTCTATTCGATAGCCACGGCACGTTTCTTGGAACCCTATATAGTCCGATACATTACCGACAATACGTTGCTCATAAGTCTCATTCAGACCGTTGCGGCTACTTTGGTAGTGATTTTCATCGGTGAGTTTATGCCCAAGACTATTTTTAGGTACAATTCCAATTTCTGGCTCAGGTTTTTCTCGCCTCTCACATTTATATTCTATATAGTGCTATACCCCGTCTCGAAGCTCTCTGTGTGGCTATCGGCGGGCATACTGCATCTCTTTGGTGCCGATATAGAAATCAAAGACCACGCCGATGCTTTCGACAGAGTCGACCTCAATTTCTTGCTCGAGACAGTCATCGGGGAGTCGTCGGCTCAGAGTCTTGATAACGAGATAAAAATATTCAAAAATGCTCTCGATTTTTCTTCGATAAAACTGCGTGAGTGTATCGTGCCACGCAACGAAATAGTAGCCCTCGATATCGACAACGCCTCGCTCGACGACCTGCGTAAGACATTCGTCGAATCGGGCTTTTCGAAGATACCGATATACAAAGAAAATATCGATAATATCATAGGTTACATACACTCGTCGGACCTATTCGAGCAGGCTGCCGACTGGCGTACGCTGCTCCGCAAAATACCTGTCGTGCCGGAGACTATGCCCGCCAATCGCCTGATGCACTCGCTGCTGAAAGAGAAAAAGAGTATTGCCGTGGTCATCGACGAATTTGGCGGTACGGCAGGTATCGTTACGCTCGAGGATATCATCGAGGAGATATTCGGCGAGATAGAAGACGAGCACGACACCAACGAATACGTTATAAAGAAAGTGGCAGAAGGCGAGTATCTCCTCTCGGGACGCCTCGAGATAGACACTATCAATCATCGTCTTGGACTGTCGCTTCCCGAATCCGACGACTATGTTACGCTTGCGGGATTCCTCTTGCAACACTATCAGAAGATACCGAAACTCAACGAGTCGATACGTATCGAGAAGTGGACATTCAAAGTATTGCAAGCCACCAAGAACCGTATAGAGCTTGTAAAACTCACTACCGACTGATATCCCCTTACGGAAAAACGCTGCCGCGTGGAGTAGGGGAGGCATTTATATCGAGTAAAAAAGGATAAGATATTGTCGGGTCTTATTTTTTTTATATCTTTGCAGACTTTTATACAAAAACGAAAATCGTAAATAAATAAATTAGAGGTAATGGCAACATTAGGAAGAATCAGAAACCACGGCGTGCTCTTGCTTATAGTCATCGGCGTAGCACTGCTTATCTTTATTGTAACAGACTTTGTAAACAATGGTTCTACTTTTTTCAGAGAGCAGAGAGCCAATGTAGGTAGTATCGACGGCGAAAAGGTAAAATACAACGACTTTTTTGCTCTTATAAACCAAGCACAAGACTTCGTGAAAGTCGAACAAAATCGTGAACTCGACGACAATGTATTCGAAAGCATACGGCAAGACGTATGGAATCAGCTTGTAATGCAGACCATCGTAGAGAAAGACGCACGGAAAATAGGTATGATAGTATCGAAGCAAGAGCTCAGCGACCTCATAATCGGTGCCAATCCAAGCCCATATATCAGTTCTCGTCCTATGTTTCAGAATCCCGAGACGGGAATGTTTGACCACACGATGGTAGCAAGGCTGATACAGGAGCTCGACAACGTATCTAAGTCCGACGGACAAAATATCGATATGGAACAAGTAAACCGCCTCAGAAACTACTGGAAATATCTCGAAACAAATATAAAATCGGCTACTCTTATCGACAAATATAACACGTTGCTGTCCAAGGCACTCGTAGTGAATTCGAAAGAGGCTCAGTTTGCATACAACAACTCGAAAACATCGGTCGATGTGGTATATGCTATGAAGCCCTATTTCACTATTGCCGACAGCACTATCAATATCGACGACAAAGACATCAAAGCTCTCTACGACAAACGCCGCGAGCAGTTCGTACACGAGCCCTCTGCCGATATTAGCGTAGTGGTATTCCCCATATCGCCATCGGCAGAAGATATCGAAGCGGTAAAAAAACAGATAGATGCTGCCAAAGCAGGTTTCATTGCCGTATCGGACAGTACTATTGTCGATAGCGTCAACTACAACTCCGACGTACCCTATGTCGACGTATTCCTATCTGCACAGGATGTCGATGCCGACCTCAAAGAGTTTGCCTTTGCCTCGTCGAAAAACGAAGTCTACGGACCTATATTTATCGGCAATACGTTCAAGATGGCAAAAATAGTCGATACCAAGATGGCTTCCGACTCCGTGAAACTTAGCCTTATAGCGTTACAAGAAGCTACTCCTGAGGCAACAAAACGCAAAGCCGACTCGATAATGAACCTCGCCAAGACAGTGCCTTTCGCACAGCTTGCCGCACAAAATTCGCTCGATAAGGCTTCGGGACGTCGCGGAGGCGATATAGGCTGGGTACGCGAGCCTATGATATCGCAAGAGATAGCAAAGAAAGCTTTCGTAAGCCCCGTAGGCGAACCGTTTATGATATCGAACAACAACGTAACCTCCATTTTCGTTGTAACCGAACGCACAAGCCCCGTAAAGAAGGTGAAACTCGCTGTCGTACAGAGGCAGGTAGTACCGAGCAATGGAACTCAGTCGAAGATATTCCAAGACGCAAAGACCTTTGCCGGATCGATAAGCAATAGCAGCACATTCCGCAAGGTTGCCGACGAAAAGAGATACCAAGTAGTACCCGCCACAGGATTAGACCGCAACGCTCCTCGCGTACTTGGTATAGCCGATTCGAGAGCGGTGATTCGCTGGGCTTTCGAGAACAAAAAAGATGCTACCTCCGATGTTTTCGAATGCAACGACAACCTGATAGTAGCCGTAGTAGACAATATCAATACCGACAAATATCGTACTCTCGACGAGGTGAAGCCTCAGCTCTTGGCAGAGTTGCGTCGCGACAAGAAGTTCGATATGCTCAAAGGTCAGCTCGAGGGTAAGACTATTGCCCAGCTACAAGCCGATGGTATGAGCGTAGATAGTATCAAGGGCCTCAACTTTGCCTCACGCTCGGCAGGTTCGCTCGGATACGAACCCGCAATGATAGCAAACGCTCCTTTTGCCGAAGTGGGCAAGACATCTGCCCCGAAAAAGGGCAATATGGGAGCTTTCGTTTTCGAGGTAATATCGAAGACAGAAAATAGCACACCGTTCGACCCAAACCAAACGAAGATGATGCTATACAGACAAAACGGTAATGTATTCTATTACGCTATGGAGGCTCTAAAAAAGAGATACAAAGTAAAAGATCAGAGGTACAACTTCTTTTAAAACCTAAAAACATAGTAAGGGAGATACTTCACCGCGATGGTCGGAGTATCTCTTTTTTTATCATTGCTCTCCGATAGACGTTCGGATAGCGATATTTTTATTTGTGCAATATTACTTTAGGAAATAGTAATGCCCGAAAAAAAATGTTTTTTGTAAGTAGTTGATAAATAGGAGTTAGTGAAGCCGTAAATTTTCTCACGGTTCCCCGTAAATTTCTTCACGGGAAGAAATAAATTTTCTCCCTGAAAGAAATAAATTTTCTCACGGGAAGAAATTTTGCTCCTCACGGGAAGAAATTTTGATGCTCCCTGAAAGAAATTTTGCTGCCGACCGAAGCCCCAAAAAATACTGACGCCACCGCCAAAATTTCTTGACGTCGTGAAATTTCACTCTCGAGGTCGAGAGTAGAAACGCAAAAAATCATTGCCGTCCGATAGACGTTCGTTCTCAAGCGAAAGAGACTCTCTTTCGTTCGGAGTGCGATAGAAAAAATCATTACTTTGGACTGCTCCGTACCAATCTTCGGATTGCTTCCGAGCAATTTTCAAATTGTTCCTTAGCTTTTTATCGAAAACTCCTTAGCAGCGTCTTGCCGCCCATCCTCACTTTTGGGTGGGATACTACCTTTTTTAAAAACCTAATTTTACCCCCCCAACATCCAATAAAAAAAGGTCGTCTCTCCCAAGTGGTGAGGCGACCCTTTCGTTAGTTATAGATATATAGCTTCGCTCTAAGAGCTACTATCTCTTCTTTATTACCAAACGTTCTACTATGGTAGCATTATCGGATACGATACGTACTGCATAGGTGCCTTCGGCAAGCGGAGATACATCTATGGTGATACTATTGCTACCTTGAGCTATGAGGTAATGTCCTACCTTTCGTCCCATCATATCGACGATGGTTACTTCCGCTTCGGACGATAAGCCTTCGACGGCGAGTGTAACCACATTATCTGCAGGGTTCGGGTAGATGTTTACTCCATAGTCTGCTGCGTCTAAGTCTGACGTAGCCTTGAGCGTACGGAACTTCAACGTTTCGCCTTTGGTCATCGGATACGAGTTTGTTACGGCATAAGCGTAGAACTCGTACTCGGTGTCTTGTGCGAGATTGTTGATGTTGGCATTTTTCGTATTAGTCCATACTACTTCGCCTACTCTCTTGTATTCCCAGCCTTCTTCGACGATAGGCTCGCTACCTGCCGTTACCAACTTACGCAACGACGCTCCATACATACCGATAGCCGTAGCAGCAAGTGTCTTCACTGTCGGTGGGGTATGCGACGTAGTAGTGAATGTCAGCGTCTGACCTTGATAGCCTTCTTGATTCTTGAGAGCTGTCTTGGCGAAAGCAAAGAACTCATATTGCGTATTATGTTCGAGCGAAGTGAGGTTGCCGTTCATAGATACGATCCAGTTGGGTTCTCCTACCTTACGCCACTTCCATCCTTGCTCTGTTACGGGTTCCGACGGATCTGAGGTTACGCTCTTGTTCATAGTAGCCGAGTTCTGAGAAATATTGGTAGCAGCCAACGTATTTACAGTAGGATGTACGGGCGGAATACCTGTGGTGGTAAACTCTACCGTATCTCCGTAGAAAGTAACGTTGTTTTCCAATGTCGCGTAAGCGATGTACTTGTAGACGGTACCGCGTATGAGACCGCTCACAACGAATGCATCGTCGTCAGACTCTACCGGAGTCCAAATAGCACCCTGACCGGCAGGCTTGTAGTAGAAGCCTTCTTTGCTGATAACGATATCGCCCGGGGTTACGTCTTTATTCAACGTAGCCGTGTTGTTGCCGATATTGCTTGCAGGTAAAGTATTCACCGTAGGCGGCACTATCACACGTTCGAATACACGGATATTGTCGATATGCAGGTCGTTGTCGCCGTTCTGGTCTACAGTCGACTCGCCGTAGAATGCTATCCTTACCGTACTATCTGCATACATCGATAGGTCTATCGATACCTTTTCGCCTGCCATGCGGATATTGTTGAATACATAGTTACCCGGATCTGTATTGCTATTGTTCCAGATAGTGGCATTCGACTTGAGCCAAGTATTGCCGCCGTCGGTAGATACGATTACCATAAACTGGTCGTCGGCTCTTGTACCTGTGGCAGTATCCGAACTATTGTAGCCGGTTAGCGACAAATCGAACTGCAGCATACTATTTTCATTCAACTTTATAAGCGGACTTACAGCCCAATGCTTACGACTCGTACCGTATATATTTAGCTTTATATGTGCGGTATCGAGGCTGTATTTTTCTTCGATTTCCCAACCGTATGCGACTGCCTTCGGTTTTTGTCCGCTGAATGCGGCGGATGCCAATCCGTAGTATCTGCTCCAGCAGCTGTTTACGAATGACATATTTTTGAAGTCTTCGGTATACGGTAAGGTATATACATCGCACAGAGTAGTGAACCTGTATGTACGAGTCCATTTACTTGTATCGGGTGTGCATATCGAGCGTAGCCTTACTTCGTATGTCGTCTGCGGCGTCAGTCGTTGCAGAATACACATAGAGGTCTGTGTTACTATTACCGACTTCCATTCGGTAGAGTCGATGTCTCTGTATTGTACTTCCCAAGTATTTTCGTAATGTCCGGGTATCCAACTTACATCTGCTACCGTAGGAGTATACTCGTTGAGAGTTACCCTGATATCATTGTAGTTTGGCTTCTTACACATCGGTATCGGATGTATGTCGAGGTTGTCGATGCCATACATCGCGGTATCGTTGGTAGGACTATTTACTACCTGACGGAACGCTATATAGTGCTTACCTTCGGCAAGAGCAGTGTCCATAGATACCCTTGTGTACTGCAGATATTTGTCGGGTAATACTATAAGCGATGTGAGGTTATGTATGGGAACGAATGTATTGGCATTGTTCGGGTCAGACATTACACCTACTTCGAGTTGTCCCGAGCAGTTGGTCGATTCTCTGAGCAGGTCGAACTCGAGTTCTAAGGTCTTCACATTTTCTCTATACTCTTGCAGAGCAAGAATCTGTGTACTTCTTCCGCTGAAGAGAATTACTCCGTCTTTCGATGCATCTGTGTAGTTACCTACAAGTGGGAATGTGAGTCCTTTGTATGTGAATGGTGTAGTCTTTGTCCAGCAAGCGGGGATACTACCGATAGCATCGTCGAAGTTATAAAATACGCCGTTGCCTATCGCTTTATCGCCACATATAGTATGCAACGAACCGAGTAAGAATCCTGTATGTCCGCTACCACCGGAGCATATACCTCGTATTCGTATCTTGTATTCGGTATACGATTCGAGGTGGTTTAGGCTGTAGGTAGTGTCGTTGACGGTATCGCGTACCCAAGTGTTGTCGTCGAGTTTCTTGTACTCTACTATCCACGATGTCTCGGTACTTCCCTTGCTCCATCTTATCTGAGCCGAGTCTCTGGTAACGGTATCTACTACCAACCGCGACGGACTCTTGCATTCGTATCCTCCTACATAGATATTATCTACTGCCATGGTAGGACTGCCTGCTATGACTCCATCGTTGAACCACATAAATACGAGTTTACGCCTTGTACCTGCATACGACGATGGCAGAGTGTCGGAGAATGTAGTCCACTCGGTCTTACCGTTGAACTTATCGCCGAGTTGGAGAGCTACTACGCTATCTTTTATCCAACGCTTTTCGGAGTTTTTCCAAGTAGTGGGCAGAGTCAGCGTATCGGGAACCACATATACTCTCATAAAGTCGTACGAGCTTTCGCCTTTGCCTACCCAGTCGAAATGTATTTCGAATTTTGGGCTACTGTCGAAGTCGATAGTGATATAAGAGAGCGTATTCGATTCTCCTGTTCCGTATTCGGCAGAGACTCCGTCTTTTGAGATATACATCGAATTACCTCCATTGCCGATACCCGAGCCCAGACACCACTTGTTTTTACGTACTTTCTTGCCTGGGAATACAAACAATTCCGTCAAGTCTACGTTAGTGAAGTCTTGGTAATAAGGAGTGGATACGACAGAGGGTTTGGTCATGAACTCAAACGGTCGCCACCACGTCCAGTACGATTTGTCCGTAGCGCTGCATACGGAGCGTACGTATACGTAATAGTTCTTATTTGCCATAAGACCGGTAGCGTTGTACGACGAGTCGGTTACGGTTGCAGCCTGAGTGTAGTTTTTCAGCTGAGTTGCCGTAAGCGGGTCGGGCGATACTATTACCTCCCACGACGTTCCCGAGCCTTTCGGCTTCCACGATATGGTAGCACTGTTGCTAGTGATATTGTTTGCAGAAATACTCTTTGCCTCTGTCGGGCGGCACGTAGGTACCGTACCGAAGGTAAGCGTATAGTCTTCTACCGCACCTTTGCTACCCGAGAAGCAAGGATCAGGAGTATCGGGTGTTGATACTATTCTCATCCGATAGTTGCCTGCACGTACATACGAAGGTACTAAGAACGAAGCCAAAAGCGTCTCGGTCTTATTGCTACCTGTCGTACCATTGTAGACGAACTCATTCGTACCTTCGAAGTCGTAGTCTTGGTTCCAGTCGACGTATACACGCGTATTGTAAGATTTTTCGGTAGCGAGCGTAATCGATACGTAAGCCGAATCGCCCGCAACGATATCGCCGCTCAGAGCCGTGTAGTCACCATAGTTGCCAGCTTCGGCAGCGGTGGTATTATCTACGATATTGTACATACCATAGGTAACATTGACAATACCTTTTCCGTCGACTTTATTAGGCGATGCTGTGCAATATTTGGTAGTGAAAAATGTTACTGCCCATGCACTTGTATCGTTTGTGCAGCTTGTTGTCCTTACCCAGACGGTATAGTCTTGGTTTGGCTCGATATTCTTTATCACTATATTGTCGCTAACGATAGCGGTCGGAGTTATCGAGTCGGGTGGAGTAGTCGATAGAGGTACGTTCTTTGCCAATACATACTGCCACGACGTAGCCGAAGGTCTGTGCTCGAATGTTACTCTTACCGAGTCTTTTGCTACGTTAGCCATAAGCGAAGTAGGAGCCATACAAGAGTCGGCAGGTTCCAATACGACGTTGTCGACCCAATATGCTTTCGAAGTACTCTGCGTTACAGCACCAACGGCTCCGTATCTGAATGCGATGTAGCGTTTCTTGCTGCTATCGGCTACGGTATCGAAGTATGCTACCTTGGGAAGCATCTTCTTGTACACATTGTCGTTGAACGAAGCTACAGGCACGAACGTACTTCCGTCGGTGGGTTTCGTCATATAGCCTACCTGGAATATACCGCAGTCTTTCGACTCTTTATTGAGGTCGAACCGCAGTTGTAACCGATTCAGAGCCGTATCTATTTTGCTTAGTATCAGGTATTGAGGATGTGTTCCATAAAACTTCATAGCCTTAGACGTTACTCCGTCGGCAGCCGAGGCAGTTACTACTTTTGGATATGTAGTGTAAGCTGATGATTTCTTAGACCAACAATCTGGTATGGAGTCTTTGGCTACCGCCTCGAAGTCTTCGTTTACGGCGTGGACGTCCTCGCAGCGAGTAGTGAATGCTATCGAGGTGAACGACCAGTCGCTGTATGTACCCGCACCGCACTGGGTACGAGCCCAGAGTCTATACCTCGTATGAGGCGTAAGACCACCGAGTTTTATGGTATCGCCCGTAGCTATCGATGTCAGATTCGACGGGTCGGTCTCGTTGATATCGCCGTATGCGTATTCGTAGCCGGTAGCAGCCGCACGCAGTTTGTAGGTGATTACCACCGAGTCGGTCGATATCGAATCTATCTTGAACTGCGACGGAGGCATACACGTAGGTGCTGCCGATACCTCTACCGAGTCTAACCAATAATAATAATTAGACCAGCTTGTACCTTGGAATTTGAATGCTATATAGCGGTTTGTACCGTTGTCGTCGACATCGGTAAAGTATACCTTCTTTCTAAGCCACTTCTTGTAGGAATTAGAGTTATCGTCGTTGAACGAAGCTACCTCAACGAATGTATTTTTGTCGGTCGGATCGGTCATATAGCCTACTCTGAAAATACCTGACGACGAGCTATATCTATTCAACGAGAAGTTTAGTTCGCGTGTATTGAGCGGTACGCTAAATCGAGGAGATATCAAATACACAGGGGATGTTCCTGTAAACTGTATAGATTTCGAATTTCTATTAGAGGATGGATATGCACTTGCGTCTACTACCTTCAGATAGTAATCGCTTGTAGCTATTCCCGACCAACATTCGTGAATACTACCTACCGGTACTTTGTCGAAGTCTTCGCTAAGAGTAGAGTCTTCTGCGACACATTCGGTATTGAATATAAGCGGGGTAGACCACTCGCTATCGGTACCTGCACCGCAGGAGCTTTGCATCCAAATCTTATATGCGGTGTACGGTGTAAGCCCCGAGAGTTTTATGGTATCGCTCGTAACGGTATGTGCGGTCAGTGTCGACGGGTCGTCCGAGGAAGTCTCTTCTGCATATACATATCGAGTGGCTGTAGTTCCAATAGGTTTTTTGTATACTATTACAGCCGAGTCGGAGCTTGCAAAGGTATTTACAAGGTCGTATGGCGGTATGCACGCAGGAGCAGTATCTAATTTTACGGAGTCTAACCAGTAGTACGACGAGGTACTGAACTCTTCGTTGCCTACACGTCCGTATCTGAATGCGATATATCGGTTGTTGCCGTTGTCTACCACCTGTTTGAAGAATACGCTCTTTTTGAGCATCGTCTTGAGAGCAAACTTACTCTTGTCTGAGAACGAAGTCACAGGCACGAACGTCGTACTATCCGTGGGGTCGGTCATATAACCCACTTGGAATGTTCCCGATTTTATACCTTCTTTGTACAACGAGAAGTCGAGCCTCAATGTGTTGAGAGCTACATCTATACGTGGCGATATCAGTAACTGAGGATACGACGAACCGAATTTAATCGTCTTATTATTACCTCCGTGACCGATATTTTCGTTTACTACATAAGGATATCCCGATGTGCCTTTAATGATTTTCGACCAGCAATCGGGTAGAGCCGACGTAGGTATCGAGTCGAAGTTTTCGTCTATTGAGGTTACGGATTCGCATATTGTTGTAAATATAATTGGGTCAGCCCAATCGCTTACGCTACCGGCTCCGCAGTCGCTTCTGAGCCAGAGTTTGTATGTTTTGTTGCTGCCGAGCCCCGAAAGTTTTATGGTGTCGCCCGTATTCTGTATCGGTGTCAGTGTCGATGGGTCTGTAATCGTGTCGTATTCGATGAAGACATACTGAGCCGAAAGTGCTGCCACAGGTCGTTTGTAACCTATTACTGCCGAGTCTTTGGAGACGAAAGTATTTTCTATATTATACGGAGGCTGACAAGTAGGAGCAGTTTGTACCGATACAGAGTCTAACCAATAATACCAACTGGTAGAGAATTTTTCATTGTCAACACGTCCGTATCTGAATGCTATATACCGATTGGTACCGTTGTCGACTACACTGCTAAAGAATACGCGTTTGCGCAGCATCTTTTTATAAAACCTTTTTCCCTTATCGTTGAATGAAGCTACAGGCACGAAAGTATTACTATCCGTTGGGTCGGTCATATAGCCCACCTGGAATGTTCCCGACGATTCACCTTCTCTCATAAGAGAGAAATCGAGCTGCAAAGTATTTAGAGCTACTGAGAAGCGGGGTGTTACGAGATACTGATGGAATGAGCCCTCGAACTTTATAGCTCTTGAGAAAATCGGCTCATATAATCCTTTTCCTACAACTCCAGGACGGTTATTCTCTGTAGATATTCTGCTCCAACAATTAGGAATTTTATCTTTATCAACAGTTTCGAAGTCTTCATCTAATGTATTGATATAGGCACAGGGAGTCTTAAATGTTATTGGTTCTGTAGACCAATCGCTGTATACACCTCCGCTGCAGCCGATACGTATCCAGAGCTTATACATTGTCTCGGGCGATAGGTTACCGAGAGCTATCTGTCCGCCGGTAGCTACGGTAGGGGTCAGAGTTGCAGGGTCGTTTATCGAATCGACTCCGTATACATACTCTACCGAGGTATATCCTGCCGGTAGTTTGTATTTGATTATAGCCGAGTCGGGAGCGACTTTTACCAACTTGAGAGTATCGTTTTCGAGCCTGCAAGAAGAAGCAACCTTCACTGAAACAGAGTCTATCCAATACCATGAAGAGGTAGAGAAACTTTCTGTCCCCACACGTCCGTATCTAAACGTTATATAGCGGTTATTACCGTTGTCTACTACGTTGTTGAAATATATACGTTTGTGTTTCTTCTTGTAATATGTATTGTCGTCGAACGAAGTAACGGCTACAAATGTATTGCTATCGTTGGGGTCGGTCATATAGCCTACTTGGAAAGTACCAGAACTTTTCCCTGCTCTCGACAGTAAGAAATCGAGCTGTAGAGTATTAAGCGGTACTCCTACCGGCTGCATTATAAGATACTGATGAAAACTTCCACCGAATAGTACTACCTTGCCGTTGAATCCATGTCCCGGAGAGTTTACGACCGAAGGGTATGTTTTGTCGGTAGTGATTTTACTCCAGCAATGAGGTATTCCTTTTACAGCTAACGAGTCGAATTTTTCCAAGATATTTATAGGTCCTGCCAAGGGCAGACAACGTGTATCGAAAGTCGCTACTCCCGACCATTCGCTATATTCGCCCAGAAGGCAGTCCGATTTTACGCGGACATAATACTTGGTATCGGGTGTAAGCCCCGATAGGCTTAGCGAAGGTGTACCCGTTACTATTTGCTGAGTTGCTCCTGCGAATGTAGACTGTGTGGAATATTCCACTACCCACGACGAGGCATATCCCTCTTCCGACCAAGATACATCTGCTCCGGTTGTGGTTGTGTTCTTTACCGAGATATTGTTTGGTGCTGCACAACTGCCAATTGGAGAAATTATTGGTCCGTGTATATCATCGAGTTGTAGGTTAAGACCATTTGCGTCCACTACTTGGAAAGCTACGAATATGCTACTACCCGCATAAGGAGATAGGTCGATAGAATATTGTTTCCAAGAGGTAGTTAACTTAGTGCTCTCCGTATTTAGAGTTTTTACCGGGGGGCCGAAACTGCTTGTATCTCTCGAATATGTCGATATTCTTATATATAACCTTGTATTACTGTAATAGGAAGGTGTTTTTACCTTGAAGGTCAAGCTATCGCCTGCCTTAGGTACCATACTCGGCGTTATAAGCCAGTTATGATGTCCTCCGTATGCATAATTTACTATTGCACAAGCAGTGCCTATAGGGCTACTATCGGTAGACCTTTTCCACTCTTTTTCCCCCGATATGTGCAGAGCCGTCCATCCTGCGGGCGGGAACATAGTATCTTCGAACCCTTCCGATAGGAGTGCCGGAGTACCTGTTCTAAACATGATTTTTAGGTTGTCCAAGAAAATACGAGTCTCGTTGCCCGTAGCAGACACGGTAGTGATACTTACTGCACTATGTGTAGCTTCTGCCTGGAACTGGACGTTGTACGTATTCATGTCGTTAGCCACGATAGGCCATACATGAGCGGTAGCAGGTATGTTGACGGTTACGGTCTGAGAGCCGTATCCGACCACTACCTGAGCAGGTGAAGGTGTCGCGGCTATCCAAGCGGCAGCCTTGAACGATACCTTTACATAACCGGCTCCACTCGTAACCACAGGCTGTGTAGTGAAGCCTCCGACGTTACCCACGTCGCCAAGACGGATAGCTCCGCCGGCTTGGTATGCTCCCGTAAGAGAGGCTATACCTTGCAAGGCTCCTGCAGACACAGGCGTAGGACTTCCGGTATCGGAGTTCATATCGCCTTGGCTCAGAGCTGCGAAGTCTTGTGTGTAAGGTAACGTTACATTTTGTGCTTGCAGCGAAAACACTGTACAGAGCACAAGAAATAGTAAAATAGTAAACCTTTTCATACTATAAAATTTAGTTAGTAAAAAATTATATAATTAGATTGTTTAGGAATCGTCTGTCTATACTATTTTTTCGGATGGCAAATATGTGGTTTTTTTTTCGGTTTTCCAAAAAAAATCATCTAAATCTTGTTTTTTAACTTTTTTTTATTTTTGTGTTGGAAAAACAGTTTTAGCTTTTATATCGCATATATATATGATAATCATTTGTTTGATTATGTGTTTATCAAATATGACCGATACTGTCTATTTTACTCTTTTATTAAGATATTGCTTCGATTGACGGTAACAACAAAAAAGTAGAGACTATTGCAGTCTCTACCGATATTGAAGTAACAGAAAAGTTAAAACTATTGAGCTATGTTACAAAGATACTATTAGCGAAAGGCTCAGCCAGTGCTCCGAGTTCAATATTCGATTGTGACTTGGAGTCGATAGCAGCGGCGAGGCTATACGAGGAGTACCGAGGTATTTTATATCGTCGGGGCGTTGCCCGCTACGCCAATGGTGCTTGAACGATAGCCCGATAGTACGCACGAATCTCTCGAGGCGAAAAGAGCAGTAAAGCTCGTCGTAGAGCGATATAGAGCGGTCGGCATAGTAGGCATATTGAAGGAAAGTCTCTTGGTAGTCTAACCTAAAATCTTCGCCGAAACGTATATTGTAACGATAGTTTATAGGCATCTTGTCGACCAGCCTACACGACGCTCGCCATTCGAACCTCTCGCCCTCACCTCGCAGACCTACGCCGACCGACGGCAATACGGTCAATACAGCCCAGTCTTCGGGAGGAGTATCGTAGGTCTCTGTCTTATAATCGTATCCGATACCGAGCAGAGCCTCTACCGATAGTTTGTCGCCGATGATGGCATAGCTCAATTTACCTTGCAGCATACTTGCGGATATTATCTCCGAATAGCGTTTGCGTACGTCTATCAGACGGAAGTCGTATATCGAAGGGTATCGTTCGTCGGGGCGATAGATCTCATATATGTTCTCTCTGCCGAAGCGGATACGATTCTCTGTCTGTATACCGTATATAAGTGATAACCTGCTGTTTGGTCTGCTATTTATCCATACTTCTCCGTCTGCGTGGTGAGTGTCTGACCCGAAAAGCCGTTTGGCACTCGACTCTTCGGAGGTCATCGACAAGAATGAATATTTTATATCGGCTATTATACCTGACTTATAGTCGTTGCCGTATAGATTGCTGTATGTGATTTGTATCTGCAACCCGTTGATATAATACATCCTACGTATTCCGAATGCAACGGGGCTCGCCTGCAGGTCGTAATACCCCAAGCCGTATGTTACGAAAAAGCGGTCTTGTTGGTTCGGGCGCCAGTTAAATAGCGATAGATGTTGTTGATTGCGAAGGTACGATATGCGTACGGCTATGTTGCGTACCGTATCTATTTTCAGAGCCACCGAGGCATCTACGTTGAGCCACGTCGTGGTGTTGGCACACCTTGGGTCGGTCTGCCGTGAGGCTACCTCGCCCCTGATAGCTCCTCCTACGCCGTAGTATAGCGAGGGCGATAGCCGCGAAGAATAACCTCCCGATACGTAGTAGTTTTCGTATTCGTAATCGCCTCCCGTAGAGTCGGCTATGAGGTATGGTGTATATAGGTCGGAGTGGCGTATGGCGTTCCAAGCGTATCCGCCGTGTTTGCCTTTGGAAAACGACATACTACCGTAGATAGTACCGCTGCCGGCTGTACCGTATACGGCATCGGCATTTACTTCGGTGTCTCTGAACGAATTGCCATAGCGAGGTACGTAGTCGCCTTCGATATTGCCGTCGGAATGCCTTATCCTTATGTGGGTAGTGCGGTAGAGGCTGTCGGAGAGCGTACTATCGAGCTGTATCCTCTTTGGACGGTGTATGAATACGCCCGACAGATTCTCTAAATCATACATTGCCGGCTGTAGTTGTATGATATTGGCTATATTTGCCTCTATATCGAACTGAAACCGCTCCGCTTCAGAGTCGGCGGGTGAGAGTGTCAGTATCGTGCTCTGGGCTGTGTGGTCGGTCTGTGCCGACGATATGTTGTAATTTGCCGATACCGATATTATACAGATTAATAATATTATATATCTATGTGTCATCTGTTTTTGTGTGTTTTTATTATAGATTTACAGTCAGTTCGGCTCCGAAAAATGGAATTGCCCATTCTCGTTCGGTAGTCTTATCGGCAGCCTTGTAGTATGGGTTTATATCTATCAGATTGTTTATAAAAAACGATAGTTTTACATTCTTTCCAAACTCTTTGCTTGCCTTCAAATTCATAAATATAGATACGGGTTTCGTCGTAGTACGGTAATATAGCTCCGACCTCTCGCGTCGTAGATAGCGCAGTATGCCGTCTGTACTGGCGAGTGCCGCCTTGTCTACTTCGTGTATATTGCCGTCGAGGTCTATATATTTCGAAGGTAATACGTCTTCTTCGTTACCGTTACGTACTGTCGAAAACCATACTACTTGCACGAAGTTGGTGAATATGATTCCAAATTTTTTGATGTGTGTATTTACCCATATATTGGTATTGAACCGACTGCGATAGATGTGTGTATCACCGTCGTATATGCCGACATACGGATATTTCTGACCGAGCTCTTTTACATCGGGGCGATACATTGTAGGTATACCTTGTGTGTATACGGTGAGATAGTATGCTCCGTTTAGCTCCACGTTTGTACTGATAGCCTTTATCATAGGAGTCTTTATGCGGTACTCCAGACCGCGCTTGATGGTTTTCTCGCTATTGTGTACGGTAGGAAATATCGAAAAGTCGCGGTAATACTCTTCGTTGTAGTCGTCTTTGGTGGGGCGACCCGATACGGTATGTTTCAAATCGATGTAACGCAAGAATCCGACAGGGTAGTATTCCGAGAAATAGCTGAAACCTCCTTTCGATTCTTCCGAGAAGCCCGATATCGATGCCTCGAACCCATTGGATACAAAATCCCAGCCAATCTCTATTTTTCTATTCTTATTCTCTGTGAGCGAAGTGTTTATGGGATTGTGGATATATGTATTCACTATCAGATGATCTCTGTCGGGTTGCTGGTAATATGCGTTTAATACTACAAAATCGCGATACAGCTTATCGGGATACAACATATCGAGAGTAGGTAGCTTATTTTCTTCGCCATATCCTATGCGAAACGTGTTTGATACAGGTATACCTCCTTCGGTGTGGCTTTTGATGGTGAAACCTGCTTGCAGGCGAGGCTCTATCAGTAATTTGTGGCTCAGTACATAATCGCTCGGAAGGTTGAACATGTGTGTGGCTCTCACTCCCAAGCGAATATCGGCTTTCACCTTACGCGATATCTCGAGCGTGGCTTTATCTTCGAGGTAAACAGCTCCGTTAACGATTGCAGGTATCGTATAATTGGGGCGAGGACGTATGAAAGTATTATTACCCGGATACGGAGGACGTTTAGGGTCTACGATAGCTCCCGTGCCGATATTTTTATTCGACTTTATCTCCGCTCCGTATATTATATGATGGTTTAGTTTTTTGCCGGTATAGAAGATCGAATTTAAGTTCATTCGTGCGAAAAAATATAGTGGGATATTCTCTATCTTATAGTCCGAATAGTACTTTACGGGTAGGAATATTCCTTCGTGTTCGCCCGGTTCGGTGCTTATTGGCATACTCATCGGTCCCATCGAACTTAGTACCATTTTGTGACGGTCTAATACGTCTCTTGTAATATCTGCCGAGCCGGTAAGCTCTATACTGCTTATCAGAGGCATATTAAGCCGCCATTTGCCAGTAGCCGATAGCATTGTACGAAAATAGTTCGATATATAATATTCGTCGTTTTCTTCAACAAGTTCATCGGACCTTACGCTGTTTATCGACGACGTACCGCTCCATTTTATCGATATATCGAGAGGTTTGTCGTCGAAGGTAAGTATCTGGTTGGTATAGTTTGCCTGCATGGTTGCACGTACGAAACTCTCTAGTCGCTCTCTGACGTCGGGAGTAGACGATAGCCCGTCGATACCGATATGCAACGAACCTGCCTTGTCCGATAGCTTGAAGCCTTTGCCCACGTATATGAGTTTGTTTAGCGGGTCTGCCTTAGCCCTTATCCTCCACGGCGTAACCCCTTTTCGCGAATTGATATGTATCGCTCCGCTACTCAGATTGCCGTCTTGGGCAGAAGATATTCCACGTATTATCTCGATACTTTCGATATGGTCGGTAGAGATGTTTCGCATATCGATACCCGCATTGATAGCACCTCTTCGGTATACGGTGCGGTCTACGTTGTCGTCGCCCGAGACGCCGTACAGCTGCGACCTCGTAGCATCGTTTGTGATAGGTATGCCGTCGGCTATCAAGCCCATACCGAGCGATGTGTTTTTGTCGGAGCCGACCTGACGCGACGTTGTGAGGTTGAACTGATGCATCGAATTGCCTCCTATTACATTACCGGGCAATAGCAGGAATACATCGGCTATCGATACGGGTTGGATGTATTCGAGAGCGGTCTGTCCTATTATGGCATTACTGCCCTTCGATGGATTGAAAGTAGCCATCACCTCTACCCCCGACAGCGTATAGCTCTGCTCTTGCAGCCAAAATACTACCGAAGTGTCGCTGTCGAGTACTATGTCTACCGTCGTCGGTATGTAGTTGAGACACGATATTTCTATCTTGTAACGTCCCGGTTTTATATGCGGTAGTCGGAAGTATCCGCCGGCATTGCAGGCGATACCTTGCGAAAGTTCGTCTATCATAAGGGCTGCAAAACCTATGCCTTTGCCCGTTTTTTTGTTTTTCACCTGCCCCTCGAATACGATAGTTTTGTTAGGTCGGCTCTGCTGTGAAAATATATCTGCCGATAGTAATATCATCGGTATCGATACTATTAATATCTGCCTTAGTATCAAACGCATTATTGTAGTAGTTTTTTTGCTTATTTATTTTTTCGATAGAATAATTTCTTGTATTACGTATTCGCTCCGTATTAGCTTCGTATTCGCTCAATCTATAAAAAATAAAAATCGGATACATCAAATCGCACTTTCGTATCTATTCGGTATATCCGATTTTACTCTATTTTCGGTATTGGAGACAAATTAATATACTTTCAAATTATATCTATTCCAATATATTAATATATTTTCTATCTGTTGTCGAACGGTAGCTTTATGTTTCCGCATTTCGACAAATGATTTTTCTAACGCCCCGAAAAGTTGTTTTTACCGCTACCAATCCACAGTTCGTTGCATTCGGCTTCGGTATAAACTTTGTCTGTCGGTTTGGATGCCTGCATATAAGAACCTGCTGCCGACTGCGATTTCTTTTTGGGGAAAGACTGTTGTCCCTTAGTGCGTACACAGTCTACGGTAGAGTTGTTTGTGTCTTGTAACTTTTTGCCCGATAGCTCTTTTCTGGTTATTACCTCTTGGCGATGGCAGCCTGTTACTTTGCTCATACCTTTATCTACTGAGGGAGGAAGTGCTTTTGTCTTTACCATACCTTCCATACCTGTTTCTATTCCGTCCATTATCAGAGCAGTAGGTACTTTATATGTAAATCGAGTCTGCCCCTTGTTGTCTTTAAACTCGAATCTGTTTTCGGCTAAGAAAGTCTTCCAGTCTTTGTCGGGGCGGAATAAGAAATGCGATTGGAAGCCACGCGGGTGCATATTGAATATTCCGTAGTATGTGAATATTATCTTCAAATTGGGCACATCGGGGTTGTCTATGTCTGTTCCGAAATCGGAAGGCATATCGGGCTCATAAATTTCGAAGTCGGCTCCCGAGAGGTCTACGGCATTTTCGTAGTTTTTGCTGTGGTCGATAGCGGTGCGAGCTATTACTATCTGTCCTCCTGGTTGTACGGGATATTGTGTACCGTCGCCGGGGATAGCATAAAATTGCTGAGCTACGACATAGTCGGGTAGTTCTTTGGTAAATACGTCTTCTCCGATTGGTGTGCTGTGCATCGACGAGCTGAAAGTGATACCGTCGGCATATACTACGTTGTCGGTATTGTTGTAAAGTATTATATATTGGTCGGGATGCATCATTTGTCCGCTATTGGTTTCACCGTTGAAAAACAACTGTTTGAATATGAGCCCGCCTTGTTGTGTCATGGTATTGGTTAGCGTTATTTCGAGCGTCTCTTTCTGAGTTATGGAGCGATTTTCTACGACTCCATAGTACGAGGCACCGCCTACTTTACCACTGATACTTATGGTGTACGAAGCTTTGTCGAGCATCACTTCATACTTCCCTTCGGAGTTTAGTTTGTATTCGGTAGTCTTCTCTGTACGAAGGTCTTGTATGCTTACCGTGAAGTCCGAATAGTCGTTTATGGCAACTTCCGATTTAGCTACAATAGTCACTGCTACCGAATTATTTTTTTTACACGCAGCAAAAGTAAATAATAAGCCCGCTACAAGGGCACATACGAGTATTTTTCTTTTAGAATACATATTACGATTAAATTTTAATGTTTATAACTCATTGATAAATTTCGCAAAAATACATCGTATTTGTTTTTACGGCAATACTATCTTTCTATGATTTTTGTACTAAAAATATAAAAGTATGGTATCGAATTATGGTGTCGGTGTTTAGGATTCAATGAGTATGGTTTATTGGTTGTAATTAAATGGTTTGAAGTTTTTTTTGAGAATAACGATATTATATTGTTGTTGTCGACTTTTTGAATAGAATATATTACCTTTGTACCGAAATATTAATGTTATAATTTTACAGATATAATAGTAAGTAAATCAGAGATCGAGATGAGAAAAACCAAATATGCTTTTATCTTATCGGCAGTAATGGTCATAGTATCGTGTTGCCGCAATTCAGGTGGTGATAATCAACAAAATACAAATAATAAAGAGAAAAAAATGCAGACAATACATCTTACTAAAAGTGAATTTCTCGCTAAGGTAGCCGACTATGAGACCTCACCTAACGAATGGAAATATCTTGGCGACCGACCGGCCGTAATAGACTTCTATGCCTCTTGGTGCGGACCTTGCAAGATGATAGCTCCCATACTCGAGGAGTTAGCCGCCGAATATGGCGACAGTATATATGTATATAAGATCAATACCGAAGAAGAGCAAGAGCTTGCCGCTGCTTTCGGTATACAGTCGATACCTACCTTGCTATTTGTGCCTATGGAGGGTGCTCCTCAGATGGCTCAAGGGGCGATGCCAAAAAACGCTTTGAAAGAGGCTATCGATAAAGTGTTGTTGAATAAATGATTGACAGTAATTTAGAGTAGATTGTAGGTTTGTCCTAAGTTTTTTGCGTATGTAGGAAATTTTTACTAATTTCGCCACGCAAATTTTTATAGGTTAATAAGACAGATGAACAAGGCTGTAATTGTCGGAGCTACTTCGGGTATCGGTTCTGAGGTGGCAAAGTTACTTTTAGACGATGGTTGGACTATCGGTATCGCCGGACGCAGAGAAGACAGGCTCGAGGAGTTGCGAAGATTAGCTCCCGATAGAGTATTTGTACAGACTATCGATATTTGCCGTGACGATGCTCCCGACCGCCTACAACAGCTCATATCCGCTATGGGCGGGATAGACCTCTATTTTCACGCTTCGGGTGTAGGCAAACAGAATCCCAATTTAGATATCGAAATAGAGCTTGATACATTGTATACCAATGGTTTGGGGTTTGTCAGGATGATAGATATGGCATACAAATATTTCGAGCAAAATAACGATAGAGGTGGGCATATTGCTATTATTAGTTCTATAGCAGGTACCAAAGGTATAGGTGTAGCTCCTTCATATTCAGCTACTAAGCGTATGCAAAGTATATATTTGGAGTCGCTTGCGCAGTTGGCTCATATCAAACACTTGAATATCAAATTTACGGATATACTTCCTGGGTTTGTAGATACAGACCTGCTCAACGACCAGAAGCACTATCCTATGCTAATGAAGCCACAAAACGTAGCCCGACATATCGTGCGAGCTATAAAGAAAAAAAAGCGTACCGCCATAATCGACTGGAGATATCGGTTGGTTGTAGCCGTGTGGCGTATCTTCCCGCTGTGCTGGTGGGAGCGGCTGAATATTAGGAATTAAGTTATACTGTAAGATAGAAGAGCGACAATTGTTGCTGAAAAATGCCAAATTATTTTTTGTCGGATAAGAAAAAAGTATTAATTTTGCGACGTCATAATTTTAGTGTGTTACATATATAAAGATACAGAAGAAACTATAATATATAAAGTCTAAATTAAATGATTATAATTCCGGTTAAAGAAGGCGATAATATCGAAAGAGCCTTGAAAAGATTCAAACGTAAATACGAAAAGACAGGAGTAGTCAGAGAGTTGCGTCGCCGTCAGGCTTTCGATAAGCCATCGGTCGTAAAGCGTGAAGCAAAAATGCACGCTATATACGTTCAGCAGCTGCGGGCTAAGGAAGAATAAGAGAGCAATCTTACAAATATGCTAGAGGAGTATTTGAAATATCTACTGTATGAGAAAAACTATTCGGCTCATACAGTTTCTTCGTATGCTAACGATATAGGGCAGTTTATAGAATATTATACTCAGCTCAACAATAGCAACGATATCGAAAATGCCGAACGTGAAGATATTCGGTCGTGGGTGGCAAGCCTGTTCGAACGTCAACTATCGGCACGTACCGTATGTCGTAAACTATCTTCGGTAAAGATGTTTTACAAATATCTCCTGAAAAAAAATATTGTCGATGCAAATCCTGTTACAGTCATCAATCCTATGCTTATAAAGAGTTTACCTGTGTTTTTCTCTGAAGATGATATAGATAAACTACAGACCTCCAAAGTAATGGACGACCGAGATTTCGAAGAACAGCGAGATGCTCTGATAATAGAAATACTTTACCAGACAGGTATGCGTAGAAGAGAGCTTATAGATATGAAAGACAAAGATATAGACTTCGACCGCAAGACTATAAAAATATTCGGAAAAAGGCAAAAAGAGCGTATCGTACCTTTCGGCGAAGAGCTTGAGAATCAGATAAAACAATATATAGAATGTAGAAACAGAGAGGTAGGTAATAGTAGTGGATATCTGTTTGTTATAAAACGTAATGGTAAACAGCTATATGATAAAGCTTTATACGATATCGTGAAAAAACAGTTAAGTCTGATTACTACCAACGAAAAACATTCGCCCCATACTCTTAGACACACATTTGCTACTACGTTACTAAATAACGGAGCCGAACTCAATACCGTAAAAGAGCTTTTGGGACACTCCTCGCTTGCTGCTACTCAGGTATATACTCATATCTCTTTCAAAGAACTCCAAAAACAGTACAACGAAGCTCATCCCAGAGCAAAACAGTAATTTGTCTATATACGCCAGATAATCAACTTATTATATATTATACCTGCCTATAATATGGGACTTACTATCGAGAGGCACGTCTGTCTTACTTTCAGCGACCAGCGAGAAATAGTCAATGAATACAGACGGCTTGGGGTAGACTACCCGAAGTTTTTCAAGATGGATTCACTCTCGAAAATGGCTTTCATAGCCTCCGAAATACTTCTGAATGGATACGGCGAACGTTTCGTCTCGCGTGACGATGTAGCTGTTGTGTTTTTCAACTCTTCGTCGTCTCTTGCGGTAGATATTGATTATCAGAAAACTATACAGTCAAATGACGATTACTATCCATCTCCGTCATTATTTGTATATACTTTGCCCAATATTTGTGCGGGTGAGGTTGCTATTCGTAATAAGTTCTGTGGAGAGACGTCGTTTTTTGTTGTTGAAGAGCTCGATATCAAATACATATATCGTATAATAAAAAATATTTTCGGCAGTAGTAATATAAAATTTGCTTTAGTAGGCTGGGTCGAAAATTATAGTCGTACATTTGAGGTGAACATGTCGATTATATCGCAGAAACAATAAAAGCAACCTATAATCAATGAAATATATCGCAAAGACATTTCAGTCACTTGAAGACGTATTGTACGAAGAGGTCAAAAGACTTGGAGCCGACAACGTAAGGAAAGAGCATAGAGCCGTATCGTTCGAGGGTGATTTAGCCCTTATGTATCGTGCCAATCTGTGGCTTAGGACTGCTTCACGAGTGCTGAAAATCATTCGAACTTTCGAGGCTACCGATGCCGATACCATATACAGAGAGGTGAAAAAAATAAATTGGGATACATATATGACTGTAGACCAGACGCTTTTAGTGAAGTCTGTGGTAACGTCCGACAATTTCAAAAACTCTCTATTCGTATCGTATCGCACCAAAGATGCTATTGTCGACTTTTTCAACGAAAAGTATGGCAAACGACCTTCGGTACGCCTCACCAATCCCGATATATCGGTACATATCCACATATCCGACAATGTTTGTACTATCGCTCTCGATTCGTCGGGAGAGAGTCTGCACAAGAGAGGTTATCGAGTGGCACAGACCAAAGCGCCTATGAACGAAGCATTAGCAGCCGGTATGCTGCTGCTTGCCGGATGGGATGGCATAAGCAATTTCGTCGATTTTATGTGTGGGTCGGGCACGTTGCTTATCGAGGCTGCTCTTATTGCCCTTAACATACCGCCGGGGATATATCACAAACATTTTGCTTTTGAAAACTGGATGGACTTCGACCCCGACCTGTTCGAAGAGATATCAAACAACGATAGTCTCGACCGCAGTTTCGATTATAAAATATATGGTTCAGACCTCTCACCGAGGGCAATAGAGATAGCACAGAAAAATGTGAAGTCGGCCGGATTGAGTAAATATATAGAGCTGAAAGTAGGTAACTTCGTCGATTTCGAACCTCCTAAAGATAAATATATTATCGTATCGGACCCTCCTTATGGCGAGCGACTTTTAGAAAACAATATCGTTAAGTTATACAACAACATAGGCACCCTACTCAAACATCGCTGTCAGGGTACGACTGCTTGGATAATATCTTCCAACAAAACTCTTATGAAAGCCATAGGGCTCAAGCCTTCGGCTAAAATAAACCTTCTGAATGGTAGTCTGCCGTGTGAGTTCTGTCGGTACGATATGTTTTCCGGTAAACGTAACGATTTTTTAGCTTCAAAATCAGCTAAAAAGACTAATTCAAAGCAATAAATACATTTTTTATGTAGAATATTTTGCAACATATCTGTTTTTTATCGTCATCTACATGTAAGATATTTATAAAAAACGGATTATGCAAAAGTTTACTATTACATTTGTTGTCTGCCTTATCTTATTGATTAATAATGTAATGGCACAGAGCGAAGATACTATATTAGGACGCCTGAAAATAGGTGTCGAACTTGGCTCGCATTATATGAATACAAATAGTGAGACTCCGCCACAGGTGCGTCAGTCTAATTGGTATCCCGATAGGTACGAATATTATAGGCAGAGATATTACTACAGCGATATCATAAGTGTAACTTACGTGAGCCTAAAGCCTGAGTTTCAGTTTAGTGAGCGTTTTAGTATAGCCTCAGGACTTCGCTTGTCTTTCTATAAGGATGCACTCAACGCCAATTACGACTATTTTCTGTGGCAAATAAAGGGCGACATCAACAATACGAATTATATTAAAATAGAGAATATCGAGCAGAGAGTCTATAAACTCGGTATTCCGCTTGAATTTCGCCTATATCCCAGACGCAGAGACCATTTTGTGAGGCAGTATTTTCTTGTGGGAGCCTTGTTCGATTTTGCTACATTCACCAATACAAAAATTTCCACATTTAATGAGTTCTCAGACAGGTATAAAGATGATGTAAATGAGACTATTCCTCGCCCAAATAATTTTTCGAGCTACTATTATGCCGGTATTGGTCTGAAAATAGGCAAAGCAGGCTATCCGTCGGCTAATTTCGAGGTACTTTTTCCGATGATTTCTTTTGGAGAATATATGATATCGTCTTTTTCGAAATCGTCGGGTACGGGAGTAATCGGTATAGCTACTTCGCTTAAAATACCGATAGCTTTATAAATGATATAGCGATATTTATCAATAGATTATTGACATAAACAAATTAATAATATTATGAAATTCAGAAGTTTGATGTATGCTTTGGGCTTGGCGATTATATTTGGCGGATGTACTAAAATAGTCGATCCTACCGACGATTTTATATTCATAAGAGACCCTTATGAGCCTGGTCTACCGTCGTATACAGAGTCGGGCTATAATACTTTCGGTGCTATGTACGAGAAAAACTATTTCGTAGTAAATAAAAACATAGTACCCATGAAGATAATATATAAGAATGGAAATATAGAGTTGACACTCAGTGGTATAAAGGGTTCTGGCAATATAGACGCTTTTAGTTCTTATGCGGATTCTACTCGTCTGATGTCGATGGTTTTCGTATTTCCTTACGAAGAGTGTAAGTCGTATAAAACTCTGTTGAAACTACATAATACACAGATAGATATGAAAGCAACAGGTTGCCAGATAAAACTATATGAAGCAAATAATGCGGAGAAAATACTCGACTTACAGCATGGAAATCTATTTATAAAACGAGCACAAAGTCTTAATGTCGATGGGCAGCGTCTGGCGGTGATACTATCGGGTACTTTCGATTGTAAGTTCAAAAATGGCGAAAGATATGAAGTAATCAAAAACGGTCGTTTCGACTTATCGATAAACGATGGTCAGTTTACTTTTGTTGCTCCGTAATGATTTGATTTGCACGATATAGAACTTTTCAGTCCTAATTTATATGTGTAGTTATGGCAAGATATTATTAATTTTGCCATAATTTTTTATAGATATATCTTGAATAAGCCATTAATAACAAATATATTACGGTATTCTATCGTAATAGTCTGTCTCCTTTTTCTGATATATAGACTATTTGTTGCAGATAGTTTTGATATAGAAGGAGTTATAGCTGTATTCGATACAATGCCAAGTAATCGTTATTGGTTGGCTGTATTGGCTATCGTTTTATTGCCAATCAGTATATTTGTTGAGAGTCTCAAATGGAGGTCGGCCATACAATATATACATAAGATATCCGTATTAGAATCAGTTGTTTCTGTATTATGGGGGTATACAGGAGCATTTATTACCCCAAATTCGCTTGGCGAATTTCCTACTCGGGCATTATATTTGCCGTATGGCAGTCGTACGGAAGCTGTTACTATGGGCTTTTTAGGTAGTCTGATACAGACTATCGTTGTTACTGTCTGTGGATTAGTGGGATTAGGTTTTTGGATAGGCGATATAGATATGGGACTTCCTCATAAAATACAGATAATCCTATATTTATCTATTGTTGTGATATTGCTGATAGGGGTTTTAGTACTGCTGAAAGTAAAGGTATTTTCTAAGTTTATACATTTAATACATTGGAATATAGCTCAAAAAATATCGTCCGTATTGATGTTGACAACAAGGAAGCAGATTATACGGCTTTTTTTATTATCGCTGCTTAAGTACTTTATATTCAGTTGTCAATTCTTTTTGATATTGATATTGTGTGGAGTAGAGATACCTATCGGTAGAGCTTTTATAGACATGTCGGTGTTTTATCTTTTGTTTACATATATGCCGATTATGAATTTTCTCGATGTTGCAGTGAGGAGTTCGATAGCTATAATTGTATTTGGTAAATATACAGAAAGTTCACTGAGTATAGTATTGGCAAGCAGTGTAATATGGATATTGAATTTTTGCTTGCCGTCTTTTGTGGGGTTGTGTCTTGGCATAAAAAATAGACGATAGATGGAAAAGGTAGGGTTAAGTAATCTTAAAAAGCGAATTTGTGTTTTGCTGTGAGAAAAAAAGATATTAAATTAGCACTTAGATTAAAAATAATAGTCATAATAATATTGTAATATGAGTAAAGTAATAAGTTTCAATGAATTGCGTAGGCTGAAAGATAGTCTGCCAAACGGAGCGATGCAGGAGATCGCCGATAAACTTTCACTTGATGTAGAAACAGTTCGTAATTATTTCGGCGGACAGAACTTTAAAGACGGAGGTGCCATAGGCGTTCATCTGGAAGCCGGTCCCGATGGCGGATTGGTAACATTGGACGATACGACGATATTCGATATTGCTGTGGAGATGTTGAACCAGAAATAATTATGGAACCCTCTTATAAGTTGCGGTTGCATACCTTGTAGCCGCAACTTTTTTAAAAACCTATATATCAATATTGTAGTATACAATAAAATTTAATGGATGGAACAAGACAAAGAATTGATTCAAGTATACGTAAAAAGTATTTATACTTCGCAAAACAACAACAATTACCGTGTCATAGAGCTTGGCGAAACTAACGGTAACCGTGTGATGAAGGTCGTTTTGGGTATGTTCGAAGCCGATTTTATAGCGGCGGCTCTCAACAACAAAATATTTAAACGTCCTATGCCGTACAGTGTTATGAACGACATTTTCAAGTTGTACAAGATAGACCTACGCGAGATAATAATATTCGGAGCCAAAGAGCACGTTATTTTCTCAAAAATAGTACTGATACAAGACGGCAACAAACAAGAGATAACTACCCGTATATCAGATGCCTTGGCTCTTGCCATAGAGACAGGGGCACCTATATATGTAGAGAAATATATAGTCGAACAATTTTTCCAAAATCTGGTCGCTAATCCCAATGAGCTTTTAGTAAATAAGATACCTACGCAAGATATGTCGCTTGCAGAACTCAACGAAGAGTTGCGTATAGCCGTAGAAGACGAGGCTTACGAAGAGGCGGCAAAGATACGCGACGAGATAAACCGACGCCGAGAAGCAGGAGAAACAGACAAGACTACAGATACGATGGATGATTGTCCATTTTGATATTATTTATCTCAATAATACACTGAATATGAAGATAAGGCTTATCGTTATGAACTTCCTGCAATATGCGGTCTGGGGAGCATACCTCACCTCTATGGGGGCATATTTGGGCGGGTTCGAGGCTATGCGTAGCAGTATAGGTACGTTCTACGCAATGCAGGGGCTGGTGTCGCTATTTATGCCTGCTCTTATGGGTATAGTCGCCGATCGCTGGATAGAGGCACAGAAACTGCTCGGTATATGCCACGGACTGGCAGCAGCTTTTATGTTTGCCGCAGGATTATACTGCTTGCATAGTGGGGTAGAGGTGGCTTTTGCTCCGCTGTTTACGCTATATACTCTTAGTGTGGCTTTCTATATGCCCACCATTGCTCTGTCAAACTCGGTAGCATATACCTCGCTAGGCAAAGTGAATCTGGATACGGTCAAACACTTCCCACCGATACGTATATTCGGCACAATAGGTTTTATCTGCTCTATGTTGTTTGTCAACTTTGCAAAGACAGACGGTGAGGCGTTCCAAAACACTCCAATACAGTTTGTGGTATCGGCAATTTTGGGTATCGTTTTAGCCGTGTATGCCTTTACATTGCCGCGATGTGAGACAGATAAGAGCGAAGTCCGCAAATCGCTTGCAGAAGCTTTGGGGCTGAATGCCTTTGTACTGTTCAGACATAAGAAGATGGCTATATTCTTCATCTTCTCTATGTTGCTGGGAGCTTTGCTGCAGATAACCAACGGCTATGCCAACGATTTTATACGCAGCTTCGGCAGCATACCCGAGTTTAAAGATACGTTCGGAGCCAACAATGCCAATGCACTCATCTCGTTGTCGCAGATGAGCGAAACGTTTTGTATCTTGCTCATTCCGTTTTTCCTCCGCCGATTTGGTATAAAAAAGGTGATGCTGATGTCGATGTTCGCTTGGGTATTTCGGTTCGGGCTCTTCGGGGTGGGCAACCCCGGCAGCGGAGCATGGGCTTTTGTGATGTCGATGATAGTTTATGGCATAGCGTTCGACTTCTTCAATATATCGGGTTCGCTCTTCGTGGAGCGAGAGACCGACAAGTCGATTCGTTCGAGTTCACAAGGACTGTTTATGATGATGACCAACGGACTGGGGGCAACTATCGGTATGTTTGCTGCTCAAGCTATTGTAAATCACTTTGTTTATTCGCAGACAGATGCTTTGGCAAAAGTAGCGGGTTGGCAAACGTCGTGGTTCGTCTTCGCGGGGTTCGCTCTGGTAGTGGCGTTCGCTTTTGCCTTGATATTTAAATATAAACACGAACCTAACGATATAAAACATTGATTTTTTAATAATTAAACGTAAAAACACAACACAATAATCGATGTCTGATGACAATAATCAAGGGAAAATACTTCGTACCGAGTGTTTGTTTAAAACCTATGGCAAACGCACGGTAGTAAACGACGTTTCTATCGAGGTACGTCAGGGCGAGATAGTGGGGTTGCTCGGTCCCAACGGAGCGGGTAAGACTACAACGTTCTATATGACAACGGGGCTCGTTACGCCAAATTCGGGCAAGATATTCCTCAACGACTTGGATATAACCGATTATCCGGTGTATCGTCGTGCTCAATCGGGAATAGGTTATCTTGCACAAGAGCCGTCGGTATTTCGCAAACTTTCGGTAGAAGACAATATAAGAGGCGTGTTGGAGATGACCAAATTCTCGAGGCAGAAGCAGCGAGATAAGCTCGAAAGCCTCATTACAGAGTTTCACTTGGAGCACGTTCGCAAAAACATAGGCGACCGCTTGTCGGGTGGCGAACGCCGACGTACCGAGATTGCTCGTTGTCTGGCTATTGAGCCCGACTTCATTATGCTCGACGAACCCTTTGCCGGTGTAGACCCGATAGCCGTTCAGGACATTCAGGATATTGTGTGGAGTCTGAAAGACAAGAATATAGGTATCCTCATTACAGACCACAATGTAGATGAGACGCTTGCTATTACCGACAGGGCTTATCTGCTTTTCGAAGGTAAGATACTATTCCAGGGTACACCGCAGCAACTGGCAGATAACGAGACCGTCCGCAACAACTATCTCGGACGCGACTTCGAGCTGAAAAAGAAAACCCGTATTTGAGTACCTACTTCTTTGATTGGTAGAATAAAAATAGAGGGTTTAGAAATAAACCCTCTATTTTTATGTTTAAACGATTACTCTTTTCGATTTTTATGTTGTTCAATTGTGTTCGAAAAGTACGTCGTCTTGCAATACCGATGTACCTACGGGAGCTACCACTTTGGTGATAGTACCCGAACATTCGGCAGTGATGTTGTTTTCCATCTTCATACTTTCCATTACCATCAGCACGTCGCCTTCTTTGAAGGCCGTTCCCGGCTCTACCAATACTTTGAGCACGCTGCCCGGCAGTGGCGCCTTGATAGTCTTGGAGCCTTTGCCTGCTGCCTCGGCAGGAGCTGCCGTAGGAGTTGCTGCAGGTTTGGTGGCAGGGGTAGTGGCGGCGGCAGGTGTCGGTGTAGCAGTCGGTTTTGCTGCCGGACGTACCACAGGAGCCGATATTTGCCCGTCTCCTTCGATATTTACCTGATAGAGATTGCCGTTTACATCTACTTCTGCTATGCTGCCGTCGATAGATTTTATTTCGACTTCGTATTTACTTCCGTTGATATCAAATTTGAATTGTGTCATTTTTATAGGTTTATTTTGTTTATTACTTGATAAATTTTATCACTCCAAGGAGAGTTGTAACGCTTGATTGTAAGCACATTGCTTTCGTTGTCGTGGATAGAGTCGCTGAAATAGAGGCTCAGAGCCATTGCTATTGCTACCACTTCATTAGGCATATTATTACTCATATTCTTTTCCTTTTTTTATTTGGTTTTTGGAATGATGAATTATAAAGGTATGTTATCGTGCTTTTTCAACGGATTGGTAACCTTCTTGTTCTGCAACGATTGGAATGCACGAATAATACGGAAACGAGTATTGCGTGGCTCGATAACGTCGTCGATATAACCGCGTGAAGCAGCCTGATACGGATTAGCAAATTTTTCTTTGTATTCCGACTCTTTGTCGAAGATATATTTAGCTTTTTCGTCTGCATCTTCGATAGCGGCTATATTCTTGCCTTCGAGCACTTCCACGGCACCGCTTGCTCCCATAACGGCTATTTCGGCGTTAGGCCAAGCGTAGTTGATGTCGCCTCTGAGTTGTTTACAGCTCATCACGATGTGTGCTCCGCCGTACGACTTGCGTATGGTAACGGTAACCTTTGGTACGGTGGCTTCGCCGTAAGCAAACATAAGTTTTGCTCCGTGAACGATGATACCGCTGTACTCTTGTCCCGTGCCGGGTAAGAAGCCGGGTACGTCTACCAAAGTGAGAATAGGAATATTGAATGCATCGCAGAAACGAACAAAGCGTGCAGCCTTGCGTGAGCTGTCGCAGTCGAGTACACCTGCAAGGAATTTTGGCTGGTTGGCTATGATACCTGTCGAAACGCCGTTGAAGCGGGCGAAACAGCAGATGATATTTTGTGCGTAAAGCGGCTGAACTTCCAGAAACTCACCGTTGTCGACGATAGAACGGATAATATCCTTCATATCGTAAGGCTTGTTCGGATTGTCGGGTACTATTTCGTTGAGTACGTCGTCTGCACGGTTGATGGGGTCGTTGCAGGTTACGGTAGGCACCGACTCCATATTATTCTGTGGAATATAAGATATTAGCTGACGTGTGAGCTGCAGACACTCTTCTTCGGAAGCCGATTTGAAGTGAGCCACACCCGATTTGCGTGAGTGCATACCGGCACCGCCCAAAGCCTCTGTGGTAACGTCTTCGCCAGTAACCGATTTCACTACTTTCGGTCCGGTGATAAACATATACGAGTTTTGTTCGGTCATCATAATAAAGTCAGTCAGAGCAGGCGAATATACGGCTCCACCGGCACAAGGTCCGAATATAAGTGAAATCTGAGGTACTACACCCGAGGCAAGAATATTGCGTTCGAATATTTCTGCGTAGCCTGCCAGAGCGTTAGAACCCTCTTGGATACGTGCTCCACCCGAGTCGTTGATGCCGATGATGGGGCAACCTATCTTCATTGCATAGTCCATCACTTTGCATATTTTTTCGGACATTGTCTCCGACAGCGAACCACCGATAACGGTAAAGTCTTGTGCAAAAACACATACCATACGTCCTTCGATGGTACCGAAGCCTACTGCAACGCCGTCACCGAGGTATACCTCTTTTTCCATACCGAAGTTTACACAGCGGTGGGTCTTGAACATATCCATCTCTTCGAACGACCCCGGGTCGAGTAGCATTTCTATACGCTCGCGAGCAGTATATTTACCTTTTGCGTGTTGAGAGTCGATTCTCTTTTGTCCGCCGCCGAGGCGGGCTTTGGCACGCATATCAACAAGTTTTTTAATCTTTTTTTGATTTTCGAATGTCATCATAACAATCTGTATTTTTTTGTCAATTATTTTTTTCTATTTATTTCTTTGGTACTTCGCAGAGTTCGGTAAGAACGCCGTGTGTCGACTTAGGATGTAAAAAGCCGATATTGAGTCCTTCGGCTCCACGTCTGGGAGCTTTGTCGATGAGTTGAATACCCATTGCCGAAGCGTCGTCGAGAGCTTGCTGAACGCTATCGACACAGAAAGCAACGTGATGAACGCCTCCGTGAGGATTCTTCTCCAGATATTTTGCTATCGGCGAATCTTCGGAGGTCGGCTCCAAGAGCTCGATTTTAGTATCGCCTACTTTGAAAAATGCCGTTTTCACCTTTTGGTCTGCCACCTCTTCGATAGAGTAACATTTCTGACCCAAAAGTTTTTCGTAATAAGGAATGGTCTCGTCAAGGCTTTTGACCGCAATTCCGATGTGTTCAATGTGTGAAGGTTTCATATATATAATTGAATTTATAGTTAAATATCTAATTGATACCCTATTAATACTATCGGGTTAACGTCTGCAAAGTTACAAAAATCTTTTGAGAATAGTGGTCTATTGAGACGAAAAAAACCTAAGGTTCGATATCGTTTATCTTATTTAGTATGTACAGAACTGTATCGATGCTATTGACGGGTTCGACAGATACGAACCGTTTGCCGCCCGTCTCTCCTATACGGCAATTGCGTGGGAAGCGACCGATATAGCCGATAATCTTACCGAATGTGTCTGATTTGTAGTATTCGGAGTCGGGGCGAGATACGAGGTATAGTGTCATTTTGCCGCGACGTACTATGAGGCGTTCGATACCGAGCTCGATAGCGAGCCAGCGTACAGGCAATACCTTCATAAGTTCTTCGGCTTCTTGCGGTATGGCGCCGAATCGGTCGATAAGACGTGCTTTGAATGCGTCCAATGCCGTCAGCTCCGTAATCGAATCGAGTTCACGGTATAGCGATATTCGCTCCGACGTACTCGAGATATAGCTATTTGGAAACATCAGTTCGAAGTCGCTCTCGAAGGTACAATCGTCGACGAAACGTGCTTTTTGTAGTTGTTGTCGTTCGTCGACTATATCGGCAAATTCGTCGCGGTGAAGCTCTTGCACAGCCTCGGCAAGAATCTTTTGGTATGTCTCGTAGCCGAGTTCGGCGATAAATCCGCTCTGTTCGGCGCCGAGCATATTGCCGGCTCCTCGTATGTCGAGGTCTTGCATAGCGATATTGAACCCGCTTCCCAAGTCTGAGAATGTAGATATCGCTTGTAAGCGACGGCGTGCGTCTTCGGATATATCTTTGAAAGTGGGCGTTATCAGGTAGCAATACGCTTTCCTGTTGCTGCGTCCCACTCGTCCGCGTAGCTGGTGGAGGTCGCTGAGTCCGAAGTGATTGGCGTTATTTACAAATATGGTATTAACATTTGGCATATCGATACCGCTCTCGATGACGGTCGTTGCCAGAAGTATGTCGTATTGGTAGTCGATGAAGTCTATTACGGTCTCTTCCAACTGAGCCGATGGCATTTGCCCGTGTGCTACGGCTATTCGTGCTTCGGGGACTATCTTTTTCAGTTTTTTCTCGAGCAGATAGATGTTTTGTATCTTGTCGTTGACGAAAAATATCTGCCCGTTTCGTTGCATCTCGAATCGTATTGCCTCGCCGATAGTCTCTTCGTCGAATTCGATAAGTTCGGTAACGACGGGATATCTATTGGGCGGAGGAGTGTTTATTATCGATAGGTCGCGAGCCCCCATTAGAGAAAACTGAAGCGTACGCGGTATAGGCGTCGCCGTCAGGGTGAGAGTATCGACATTGGCTTTGAATTCTTTGAGACGCTCCTTGATAGCTACGCCAAACTTCTGCTCTTCGTCGATGACGAGCAATCCCAAATCTTTGAAAACGACCTCTCGGTTTGCTATTTTGTGAGTGCCGATTACGATATCTATCTTTCCCTCTTTGATGTCGGATATTATCTCTTTGGTTTGCTTGGCGGTTTTGGCACGGCTCAGGTACTCGATTCTTACGGGATAATTTTTTAATCTTTCGGAAAAAGTCTTATAATGTTGGAAAGCGAGTATCGTCGTAGGTACGAGCACTGCTACTTGCTTGCCGTCTGCTACGGCTTTGAAAGCGGCTCGTATAGCTACTTCGGTTTTGCCGAAACCGACGTCGCCGCAGACGAGTCTGTCCATCGGTTTATGACTCTGCATATCGTTTTTTATATCTGCCGTAGCACGCGACTGATCGGGAGTATCTTCGTAAGTAAACGACGCTTCGAGTTCGGTCTGCATATAGCTATCGGGCGAGAAGCAGAACCCTTTCTGTTCGAGACGTTTTGCGTATAGTCTTATCAGGTCGCGGGCTATATCTTTTACCTTGGTTTTTGTACGTTCTTTTAGGCGTTCCCACGCTCCTGTGCCGAGCTTCGACAGCGTGGGGTCGATACCCTCTTTACCCCGATATTTCGATATCTTATGAAGCGACGATATGTTTACAAATATGATATCGCCTCCTTTGTATATGAGCTTGATTACCTCTTGGGGTTTGCCGTTGATATTGGTCGTCAGCAGACCGGCGAATTGTCCTACGCCGTGGTCGTGGTGGACTACAAAGTCGCCCGGCTTGAGGCTGTTGAGTTCTTTTATGAGCATTGCTGCCTTGCCGCGACGAGCAGTATCGGACTTAAGCGAGAACCGATGAAAGCGGTCGAATATCTGGTGGTCGGTGAAGAAACATACCTTAAGGTCGTTGTCTACAAAACCCTCGTGCAGTGTTTTATCTACAGCCTCGAACGAAATATTGTCGCCTCGGTCGTCGAAAATAGAGGTGATGCGGTCTATCTGCTTCTTGCTGTCGGAGGCTATGTATATGCGGTAGCCGTCGGCGAGGTATTGCTTTATATTTTTCGATATAAGGTCGAAATTCTTATTAAAATTTGGTTGTAGTGTGGTAGCAAAGACTAACGTATCGGCTTTGTAGAAGTTTCTGAGTACTTCGACCGTAAAAAATGCCTCGAGCTGCTGCCGGAAACCGTCGCCATCTATTAACGACGAGTACAAATCGCTTGTCTGCCGCTGCTCATTAGCTTTTACCAGAGCCTGCGAGTATATCTGGTCTATCCGTTTTATGCAATAATCGATATCGTTTGCTACTATGAGCGTATCGGGGGCGACGAATTCCAATAGCGATACCTTGCCCTGCTCTTCGCTGTCGGTAGCTGCCACGACGGTGAGTCGGTCTACGTCTTCGATCGATAGTTGCCGCTCGATATCGAACGTTCGTATCGATTCGACGTTGTCGCCGAAGAAGTCGATACGATAGGGCAATTCGTTGGAATACGAAAATACATCTACGATACTGCCTCGCTGCGAGTATTGCCCTACCTCGTAGACGAAATCGACCTCTTCGAAACCTGAGTTGCGGAGGTCGTCGAGTAGGGTACTCATAGCATATTCTTGCCCTTTGGTGAGGGTGATTCGTGCCGAGGCGAAGCGGTCGGCTGCTACTACTTTCTCGCTTATAGCATCGGGGTAAGATACTATTATGCATGGTTTCCCGTCGGAAATCTTGTTGAGGCTATCGGTACGGAGTATGCCGTTTTCGGCTATGGTGGTACCGCTTTTGTGGATATGCTTGTATAGAGCCGGGAAAAACGCCACTCGGTCGCTACCGATGAGCTGCGTAAGGTCGAAGTATAGGTAGCCGGCTTTGTCGGCATCGTCGGCTATTACAAGTATGTTGTTACAGCATTTTTCGTCGAAAAGAGTAGCCGTAGCCAACGAAACGGCTGAGGCGTTAAGTCCGTCGAGAGCGATATGTCGCCTGCGACCTCCCTCTGTCACGCGTTGGCATAGTTCTTGCAGCGTGGGGTTCGAACGAAATATTTTACCGAAGTCTTTGATTGTCGTCACCCTCTACTCTCCCGATATTTTTTTGAAATACAAAGCCAGATTGTCTATTGGCGACTGCACTATTTGCCCGAGCCTGATACCAAATTCGGCTGCCGCTACCTCGAGGACGCCCGCAAAGTGATATGCTACCGAGCCGCAAAACGATGTTTCGTACTCGTCCCATCTGTCGAAGCAGGCTATATTACGCTCGAAAAACTCTGTAAATGAGTCGAAAACGAGGTTGTAAGCATAACTTTCTGCGATATTTTCGCTGAGGAACGGGGCGAAACTTGCCAAGAATCTATTAGGTAATGGCTTACGGTAGACTCTCTCGATTAGTTCGGAAGAGGTCAGGGTGGGGTATCGCTCGAAGAATTTCTCTTTTAGGTGCTGCGGTAGTCTGTTTTTGAAGCAGTCGCCCAGCAATTTACGTCCGAGTACGGCGCCGCTTCCTTCGTCGCCCAAGATATAACCGAGCGGGTCGATGCTACGTACTATTTCCTTGCCGTCGTATAGGCAAGCTACCGACCCTGTGCCGAGGATACAGGCTATCCCGCGGTTGTTGCCAAACAACGCTATGGCAGCTCCTTTGAGGTCGTTCGTTACTTCGATGGTTGCCTGCGGGAAGCGGTGGCGCAGGATATCGGCTATTATTGTCGTTTTGTCGTCGCGGCAGCCCGCACCGAAGAAGTGTATTTCAGTTATCTTGTGTTGCGGTATGCGGTCGATGAGTTGGCTATCGACGATACTTTCGATAGTGTGTCTATCGCAATGAAAAGGGTTTATGCCGTCGGTCGATATCCTTATATCGTTTTCGTTGTCTATCGACGCCCAATGGCATTTGGTCGAACCGCTGTCGGCTATAAGAATCATGTTTTCGATGACTATTGGTTGTTAATCGGCTGCAAAGGTAATATTTTTCGCCCGAAACGCCTTTCTATATACAATAATATATATATGCTCAAAAAACGATAGGACGTTTTGGTGAAAACGATAGGACATTTTAGTGAAAACGATAGGACGTTTTTTATAGACTTATTATTGGTTTTGTAAAAGACTGTATATTATGATTTTATGGAACAATGTTTTCTTTCGAAAAAACATATAGGATATTTTTTTTGAAAATATAGAATTTATTTTGTGATTAAAAGAGAAAAAGATATTTTTGCAATCGAGTTAGGTAAATAAATCCTTGATATAATACCGATTTTAATTATTAAAAAATGATATTTGTATGAAAACGAAGTTTTTAGTGTTATTTGTGTTGGCAGCAATTATTTCCATCAATTGCTCTTGCGAGTATACGGGAACGCTTTTAGGAGATACCATATTGTTAGAGGTTTATAATACAAAGGGACAGAGTCTGCTCGATAGTACTTATGCAGGTGCTCTTATCGAAGATAGTATCAAGGTATATCGGCTTCTAAATAGTGGCGATACTATTTTGTCGGAGAAAGCCCAAGATAGACTTACTCCTTGCACATCTCCCCAAAGAGGTTTTTCTTTCGGGCGTCCGAATATAATCTATTTTCATTGTTCCGAAGCTATGACCTCTCACGAAGAATTGGATATTTTTACGGCTTCTCGTATCACATCGTATGTATATTGGGGAGCGGGCGATATGGATACGATAGTTGCTAACGTCTATCACAAAGGCGGGATACACGTATTAGATGAGGTGTATTTTAATGGAAAACTCGTAGTAGAGGGTTATAAAAAAAGAAAACATACACAGCCGAGATTTAGAATCATCAAGGACAGATAGGTATAAGAGTTTAATAAATCGACGTCGCCTGAGAACTTCGCGAGAAGTCTTTCGGGCGATATTTCTTTTGTCGGCATTTTGCTTTTACTTGTATTTCCGCCAAAATGTAGTAATTTTGTCGACACAAACCTATTGACCATTAGCCCCAAGATGTATAAAAAGATATTTTTACTAATCTTTGTCGTAGTGTCGCTTGTAGCCTTTTCGTGCCGCAAACGACATGTCAGAGACTTCAGCCCCAAAGCCAATTTCGACGCATTGTGGCAGATACTCGACTGTAAGTACTGTTTCTTCGAAGAAAAAGGCATCGACTGGGACGGTGTCCGTAGGGTCTACGAGGCTAAATTGCCCGAAATCCGTTCGCAAGTGGCTATGTTCGACCTTTTTGCCAAGATGCTCGACACTCTCCAAGACGGGCACGTCAATCTATATTCGCCTTTCGATGTGTCGCGTAGTAAGGGCTGGTTCGAGTCTTATCCCTCCAATTTCGACGAAAAGCTCATATTTTCCGACCGCTATCTGGGGCAAAAATATAGGGTTGGAGGTGGCTTCCAATACGCTCCGATAGCCGATGGTAAGGTGGGTTATATACGTTATTCGAGTTTTTCGTCGGCAGTATCGTTCACTTCGCTGCAGTATATCGGCGAAATGTTCAAGACTTGTAGAGGAATTATTATCGACATTCGCGACAATGGCGGTGGCTCTCTCGGCTATAGCGAAGATTTTGCCTCTGTTTTTATGCGAGAAAAGACCCTCACAGGCTATATCCGCCACAAGACGGGGCAGGGACATAGCGATTTTTCGGAACTCTCCGAAGTATATACTCCTAAAAACTCTCGCCTCGATTGGAGCGACCGTCGTGTGGTCGTCATTACCAATCGCCGTTGTTACAGCGCTACCAACGACTTCGTCTGTCGTGTCAAAAACGCACCTAATGTTACCGTTATCGGTGGTATTACCGGTGGCGGAGGCGGTATCCCCACATCAAACGAGCTACCCAACGGGTGGATGGTTCGTTTCTCGTCGGTACAGATTCTCGATGTCGACCGCCGACAGATAGAGTTCGGTATCGCCCCCGACGTGGAAGTAACGATGAATGCTATAGATGTGGCAAATGGCTTCGATACGCTCATAGAACAAGCCATAGCGTTTATATTAAAATGATGATACACGATGAAACAGATAAGACCTTTGCTCATTGCCTTTATGCTTATTTTCGTATCGGGTGTATATGCCCAGAATAGTATTGCAGACTCTGTGCGTAGTATCTTGCGGCAATTTCAGCGTGAGTATAGTTCGACTCTCTCTTGTCGGCTGATATCGGTAGAGGTAGATACTCGTCGTCGTCAGGTAAATATATCTCTATCCGATCAAGCTACTGCCATACCGTTCCACGAGACGGATATCGATTTTCTACGTGCGAAAATAAGGCGTCTCTTACCGCCTAAGCAGCAGCATTACAATATAAATATATATGCGGGTGGCGATAATATCGAAAAGCTAGTGCCCAATATCTATCGAAAACATATCGATAAAGACAAGACTCGCTATGCTAAAGATATCGGAAAGAGCGGTCGCTATCTCGTGCGAAACCTAAGCAAACATACCACCGATATCGATGGCGGACTCGTCGGCAGTAATATCGCTCTGTGGCACTCGCACGGCTGGTACTACGAGCAACGCCTCGACCGCTGGGAGTGGCAGCGTGCTCGGATACTGACTACCGTCGAAGACAAATTCACTGCTCAGATAGTGATAAACTACCTTCTTCCTATGCTCGAAAATGCGGGAGCTTATGTCTTCGTTCCTCGCGAACGCGATATTCAGACAGATATGGTCATCTGCGACAACGACCCGAGTTGGCATACTTCTCAGCAAGGCTCTATATACAGACTCTCGGGCAAGCGGTCGAATATACAGAAACGGGCAGTAGTGGGCTTCGCCGATAGTAAGGAGTTCTATGTCGATAGAGACAACCCCTTCGTTATGGGTACTGCCGTTATAATGAAAAGCACTCGCAAAGCCGAGTCGTGGGTGGAGTACATCCCTAAGCTTTCTGCTTGCGGTTGGTATTCGGTATCGGTGTGTTATCCGCATATAGATGATGCCGTACACGACGCTCACTATACCGTGTATCACTCCGGTGGGCACAGCTCTTTTGTCGTCGACCAGAGTATTGCATACGGTACTTGGGTGTATCTGGGTACATTCTACTTCGACCCCGACGACAACGAAGCTAACCGCAAGGTAGTACTATCTAACGAGAGCAAGAAAGGGGGCGGCTTCGTGGCAGCAGATGCCGTAAAGTTTGGAGGCGGTATGGGCAATATCGCTCGGCGTCCGGCTACGCAAAGCACGATAGACTCTATCGAAGACCCTACGGTAAGAGCCAGAGCCAAGCTGCTATCGCCTTTCGCAAAGGAGAGTTTCGTTACCGGCCGAAGAGCACGATTCTGGGAGGGGGCTCGCTACTACTTGCAGTGGGCGGGGATGCCTTTCAATGTCTACTCGCATACCTACGGAATGAACGACTATATCGACGATTATGCGGCCAGAGGGAAGTGGGTAAACTATCTCAACTACGCTTCCGACAACGCACCCGACTCGGTGGGACTTGCCGTGCCGATAGACCTATCGTTGGCGTTGCATTCGGATGCGGGGATAGATACGGCGACGACTGTGGGCTCGCTTGCGATAATAACGACGTCGAACAACGGGAGTGCGACCTTCCCCAACGGACAGAGCAGATACGCCTCGATGGATATGGCTAATATTATTCTTTCGGAGATAAAGAGAGACATAAGAGCTACATCAGATAGAGAATGGGCGATAAGGGGGATAAAGAGTGCAAACTATGCAGAGAGCCGTATGCCAAGTGTACCCTCGATGATACTCGAAAGTATGAGCCATCAGAATTTCAACGATATGAAGCGAGGTCTCGACCCGAAGTTCCAATTTGTCTTTGCGCGAGCGGTATATAAAGGGATATTAAAGTTTTTAGCCAATCAGCGACATACACATTACACAGTACAGCCGCTACCCATACGGAAGTTTTCGGCAGTACTCAATGGCAATACTGCACATCTGCAATGGTCGGCTACACACGACACTACGGAGTCTACGGCTAAACCAAGCGGATATATGGTATACACTCGTAAAAATGCAGTAGGCGAGGGCTACAAGGGATACGACAACGGCGTATGGGTAAGAGGCACTCACATAAATCTACCTATAGAAGACGATACTATTTATAGCTATAAGGTAACGGCAGTAAACGACGGCGGCGAGAGTTTTCCCAGCGAGGAGCTGAGTGTATGCAGGCGTTCGGGGGCACAAGGAGAGGTGCTTGTGGTAAATGGTTTCACGAAGGTGGCAGCTGCCGACTACGTCGACGAAGGTAGCTCGAAAGGATTTGTAGACGACAAATGCGGGGCGATACCTTACCGTGTCGATTATTCATATACCGGACAGCAATATATATACGATACCTCGAAGAAGTGGACCGACGACGACTCTCCGGGATACGGCGCTTCGTACGGTACATACGAACAGCTGGCTGTGGCAGGTAACACATTCGACTATCCATATACACACGGGTCTGCCATAAGCGAAGCGGGGTATTCGTTTTCTTCGTCGTCGGTGGAGGCAGTAGAAGATGGCAGTGTGTCGCTTGGAAACTTCTCGGCTATAGACTTGATACTTGGCAAGCAACTACGACGCACCGATAGTTTTACCGACAAAGAGGAGTTTCATACAATAGGCAAATCGTTGCAAGGCAGACTGAGCCAATATTTATCCGAAGGCAAAGGACTCTTTGTAAGCGGAGCATACGTGGCAAAAGACCTCTACGGGAAGGGCGACGGAGCAGACTCTGCGTTTGCTGCCGACCGACTGAAGATACTTTGGCGGACAGACCGAGCAGCTCGCTGCTGCAATACTACGGGTGTGTATTCGCCTGTGCTCGATATGGAGGGCTTAGAGTGCGACAACATATCGGACAAGATAAATGCCACTCGGTACGCTCTACAAAGCGTAGACGCTCTGGAGCCTCGCGCAGAGAATTGTTATACTGTGATGCGATATAATGAAAATTCGATGAGCGCTGCCGTAGCTTACAAAGGAGAGTATAGAGCCGTAGTAGCAGGATTCCCATTCGAGACTATCGCAAAGCGAGACGAACGGACGCAATTGATGCGTCGCATACTAACGTTTCTACATAGCAAGTAGAAATATTTTCACCACACACGATACCGAATATATAAACCAACTTACAATACAATGAACCCGACAGAATATTTTTCATTACAAGACTATTCTACACATTCGCTACGCCAAGTGGCAGAGAGGGCACAAGCCGAGTGGCTTCTCATACAGATTGCGGCAGGCGACATAGAGCTATTGCCATACGGCACAGAGCGATTCGTAGATGTAGGGCGCTCTACGGGAGCTGCTCTGATATATTCCGATTATTATATCGTCGATGGCGAGGTCGATACTCAGATATGTAATATCGACTATCAGCGGGGTGCTCTCAGAGACGACTTCGACTTCGGTGCTTTGGTGATGCTTAAGACCGATATTTTCAAAAGCATCGTCGCCCGAGCCGCCGACGACTACGCTTTCGCCGGCTGGTACGACCTGCGTCTTCGTATCTCCGAAGAGGCAGAGATATTTCACATACCAGAGCCTCTGTATAGGGTGAAGCAGACCTCGAGCGACGACGCCCACAACCGCCACTTCGCATATATCGATAAGAAAAACGTCGATATACAGCTCGATATGGAGAGGGCTTGCACGGCTCATCTGGAGCGTATCGGGGGGCTGCTTACGACTGCTCCAAAGAAGGTCGATATCGACGAAGGCGATTTCGCTGTCGAAGCGTCGGTTGTAATCCCCGTCCGCAACCGCGAGAATACTATCGCCGACGCCGTACGTTCTGCCCTGAGCCAAGTTGCCGACTTCGAGTACAACGTCGTCGTCGTCGACAACCACTCCACAGACCGCACGGGGCAGATAGTGGAAGAGCTCGCCAAGGCAAACGCCAAAGTAATCCGTATCACTCCCGAGAGCCGACATCTGGGTATCGGCGGGTGTTGGCAATTCGCCGTCGACGACACACGTTGCGGGAGGTTTGCCGTACAACTCGATAGCGACGATGTATATCAATCGCCGCATACGCTACAAACCATCGTCGATGAGTTTCGTCGACGGAGGTGTGCTATGGTAATAGGGGCGTATACGATTACCGACTTCGAGATGAATCCTATTGCCCCATTCCTCGTGGATCATCGCGAATGGACAGAGAAAAACGGACGAAACAATGCTCTACGTATCAACGGACTCGGGGCACCTCGCGCCTTCTATACGCCTATCGTACGGCAGATAAAGTTTCCTAACGTAAGCTATGGCGAAGACTACGCCATGGGGCTGCGTATATGCAGAGAGTGGGAGATAGGTAGGATATACTCTTCGCTATATCTCTGCCGCCGATGGGGTGGCAACTCTGACTCAGGTATAAGCCGCGACACTCAGAACCGATATAACTTCTACAAAGACAAACTCCGCACGATAGAACTCATTAGTCGGATCAACAAAAAATAATATCGCTCTATGGCAAAGTTATATTTAGTGCCTACCCCCATAGGTAACCTCGAAGATATTACACTTCGAGCTCTCGGTGTGCTACGTAGCGTCGACTATATTTTAGCCGAAGATACACGCAATACATCCGTATTGCTTCATCATTTCGATATAAAAACTCGATGTGTGGCTCACCATCAGTTCAACGAACATCGCACCGTAGAGCGTATAGCCGAAGATATCGGTGCGGGACGCGACGTAGCCCTCGTTACGGATGCCGGCACGCCTGCCATATCTGACCCGGGCTTTTTGCTTGTACGCGAGTGTGTCCGTCGGGGTGTAGAGGTGGAGTGTCTGCCCGGACCGACGGCTTTCGTACCTGCCCTTGTGGAATCGGCACTTCCCTGCGAGCGATTCTGTTTCGAAGGATTCCTTCCGCATCGTAAAGGGCGGCAGCAGCGACTCGACGCACTGAAAGACGAACATCGCACTATCGTATTGTATGAGTCGCCATACCGTATATCGAAGACACTATCGCAGCTTGCCGAGTCGCTCGGAGCAGAACGAAGAGCAGCCGTCTGCCGTGAGATATCGAAAAAATTCTCAGAGACGCGACGCGGCACTCTTGCCGAGCTGATAGAGTATTTCTCCTCCTGTACGCCGAAGGGAGAGTTCGTCGTAGTAGTCGAAGGGATGCCGCAGTAAGCAATATTGATATCGATACCTCCGATATGGTCGAAGATTTCATAAAAGAGAAGATTACCGAGAGCCTGCCCTTCGTGCCAAACGGCGAGCAGAAGGAGTGTATCGGGCTTCTCGCACGTTTCTATACCGACCGCCACGCAGCTCCCTGTTTCCTACTGAAAGGATATGCCGGCACAGGTAAGACATCTATCGTAAGTGCTATGGTAAAGGCTATGAGCGACCTTCGACTCGATACCGTCTTGCTCGCTCCAACCGGAAGAGCCGCCAAGGTACTCTCGAGCTACGCCTCACACGAGGCAAGCTCCATACACAAGAAGATATACCGCCAGAAGTCTGCTTCGGACTACAAGTTTGTACTCGATTTCAACAAACACCGCGATACTCTCTTCATCGTCGACGAGGCTTCGATGATAGGAAACACCTCGGGCGATGCCAATATCTTCGGGTCGGGGCGTCTGCTCGACGACCTCATCGAGTATATTTACAGCGGTATCAATTGCCGAATGATACTACTCGGCGATACTGCTCAGCTACTTCCTGTGGGGCAGAGTTTCTCGCCTGCACTCGATCGACGCTACCTCGAAAGTATGTCGCTACACGTTACCGAATATACGCTACACGACGTTGTACGCCAAGCCGCCGATAGCGGAATATTATCCAACGCCACTCATATCCGCCGCATCATCGATATGCCAAAGTATAGCCATCCGCAGCTTTCGGTCGACTTCGACGATGTCGATACCGTAGCCGCCTCCGATGTAGTCGAAGCCGTGGAGCATTCGTACGACGTGGCCGGTATCGAAAATACTATCGTCATCACTCGTTCCAATAAGCGAGCCAATCAGTTCAACGACGCTATACGAAGCCGTATCCTCCAACGCGAAGAGCGTATCGCCAGAGGCGATCTGGTGATGGTGATAAAAAACAATTACTTCTGGGCAGAGCGTTACAGCGGTATCGACTTCATCGCCAACGGCGATATTGCCGAGATAGTACGTATCAGGCGTTACAGAGAGATGTACGGTTTTAGGTTCGTAGAGGTAGCAATGCGTCTTGTAGACTACGACCAAGAGATAGACTGCCTCGTACTCGTCGATAGCCTCGACGCTCCTACTCCGAGCGACAACGATGCTATCGGTCGCAAGCTATTCGAAGAGGTAGAGAAGGATTATAGCCATATCGGCAATAAGCGAACTCGCTATATCGAGATGCGACGCAACGAGTACCTCAATGCCATACAGATAAAGTTTGCTTACGCTATCACCTGCCATAAATCGCAGGGCGGGCAGTGGCGTCATGTATACGTCGATACTGGTTATCTTACCGAGCCGATGCTTAGCAAAGAGTTCCTGCAATGGCTCTATACGGCTACTACACGTTGTCGCGAACGGTTGTTTCTTGTCGATTTCAGTCGGCGATTTATCGCTGGCGGTAAGTAATACAGACAGTAAAGGCATCGAATGCAAAAACAGATGGTGTGTCAGAAAAAAGGACATACTCTCTAAGAGTTTTTTCATTATTTAAGGTATATCGCTTAGAGACTGTAAGTTTTCCGTTTTTTACCTTTCATAACTCAAAAAAAGTAAAAGGGGAATTGGAGGATATACTGCGTCATCAATAGCAATAGCCTTGTTATTCCTTTGCTAACAAGCCTTATGCATATCTTTTTTATAGTTATTGCCTGTAATAAAAGGAATAATCGACATATTATCAATAATTATATATTTCGATACATTTAAGAGTTATAATAGGCTTGTCAATTACGGATATAAACACACATTTACTCAAAAATTATATTTAATTTTTGAGTAAATTTCTTATGTTTAGTATCTTTTTAACTAATAAATACACCAATAGTGGTATAAAATTATTACCTTTGCATTGCATTATAATAAATAAGAAAGCAAACGAAGGCTGTATAATGGAATTTTTAGTAATTGCAGAATTACTCGTGGTTTTGGTTATGATTTTTATAGGCGCACGAGTGGGAGGAATCGGATTAGGTATTTATGGCATGATTGGCGTGTTTGTCCTTGTCTTTGGTTTCGGACTTGAGCCGGGCTCAGCACCAATCGACGTTATGATGATTATTGTTGCCGTAATCACGGCTGCCGCTGCTTTGCAGGCATCCGGCGGTTTGGAGTACTTGGTAGGCGTAGCTGCCAAATTCTTGAGGAAGCACCCCGAACAGATTACTTACTTCGGTCCGCTGACTTGCTGGCTATTCTGTCTCGTTGCAGGAACGGCTCACACGTCTTATTCGTTGCTGCCTATTATTTCAGAAATAGCACAAGCCAACAAGATACGCCCCGAACGTCCGATGAGCCTGAGCGTCATTGCTGCCTCGCTGGGAATAACGGGAAGCCCTGTCAGTGCAGCTACCGCAGCATTGATTAGTCAGGATATTCTCGGTGCAAAATGCATCGAATTGGGCACTATTCTGATAGTTTGTATTCCCGCATCGCTCGTTGCTATCTTGGTAGCAGCCTTTATTCAGAACCGCGTGGGCAAAGAATTGGAGGACGACCCTGAATACAAACGCAGAGTGGCAGAGGGTATTATCAACCCCGAAGAAGACAAACACAACCTTGAAATAGCAGAAGAACAACCCAATCCACGTGCGAAATACTCTGTTTGGGCATTCTTTGCCGGTGTTATCTTGGTGGTTGTTTTCGGTTTCTTCCCCCAATTGCGTCCCGAAGGCGTTACTATGAGCCAGGCAATCGAAATGATAATGATGTCAATAGCTGCGCTCATTCTCTTTGTAGGTAAGGCAAAGGCAAGCGAAGCAGTGAACGGAAACATATTTAAAGCGGGTATGAATGCCGTTGTAGCCATCTTCGGTATTGCGTGGATGGGCAGCACTTTCTATACAGGCAACCAAGAATACTTGAACAATGCACTATCGGGTATGGTTTCCGGTGCACCTTTCTTGTTTGCAGTGGCGTTGTTTATTATGAGCATTATGCTCTTCTCGCAAGCAGCAACCGTAACAACACTCTATCCTGTGGGCGTAGCCTTGGGCATCAATCCTATGTTCTTGGTGGCGATGTTCCCCGCTTGTAACGGCTATTTCTTCTTGCCAAACTACCCGACAGAGGTGGCAGCAATCGACTTCGACCGCACGGGAACGACGCACGTGGGCAAGTATGTGATAAATCACAGCTTCCAATTGCCGGGATTTATTACAACCGTCGTTTCTATTGGTGTGGCAGCACTCATCGTACAATTTCTTTGAAGAATAACGAAAGTAAAAAAATAATTAAATATTAATAACTTATAAAAATTCAATTTGTTATGAGAAGATTTAAGATTTCAATTTTGATGACATTGATATTGTTGGTGTCTACAGAGGTATTAGCACAGAAACCTAAGATTCGTATTTTGGCAACAGGTGGCACAATTGCAGGTGTTTCTGCATCCGCTACAAGTTCTGCGTATGGTGCAGGTCAAGTTGGTATTCAGACTTTGATTGACGCCGTACCTCAGATAAAGGACGTTGCAAACGTTTCGGGCGAACAGATTGTAAACATTGGTAGCCAAGATATGAACGATGCGGTGTGGTTGAAGTTGGCAAAACGCATCAATCAGCTGTTGAACGAAGAGGGCTACGATGGTGTATTGGTTACTCATGGTACCGACACAATGGAAGAAACAGCTTACTTCCTTTCGTTGACCGTTCACTCTGACAAGCCTGTTGTATTGGTAGGCTCTATGCGTCCATCTACCGCTATCAGTGCAGATGGTCCCGCCAACCTCTACAATGGTATCTGCGCCGTAGCCGACCCGTCTTCAAAAGGACAAGGTGTAATGGTTTGTATGAACAACGAACTGTTTGAAGCCAAATCGGTTGTGAAGACCCATACCACAGACTGCGCAACTTTCAAAGGCGGTATTTACGGCGAAATGGGTTATGTCTACAATGGCAAGCCTGTTTATTTGCACAAGCCAATGGCAAAGCAAGGTCTTCAATCAGAGTTCGATGTAAAGAACTTGACCGCACTTCCAAAGGTGGGTATCGTTTATGGTTATGCCAACTGCTCTCCACTTCCAATGCAAGCATTCGTAAATGCCAAGTACGATGGTATCGTTTTGGCAGGTGTGGGCGACGGCAACTTCTATAAAGATGTGTTCGATGTAGCTGTGAAAGCTGTCGGCAGTGGTATCAACGTAGTACGTGCAAGCCGTGTTCCTTTTGGTCCTACCAACCTTAACGGCGAGGTAGACGATGCTAAATATCACTTCATTGCATCTTTGAACCTTAATCCACAAAAGGCTCGCGTGCTTCTGATGCTTGCTTTGACAAAGACGAAGGATTGGCAGAAAATTCAGCAATACTTCGCTGAATACTAATGACTGTGTATGAAATCGTAAAGGGGCGACTTTTGTCTCTCGCTCCTTTACGATATAAATATTGAAAAAAATTTTTTTACCTATAAAATAACTATAATTATGAGAAAGACTATTCTTTTAGGCGCATTGTTGGCTATTGCAACAAGCGGTATGGCACAAGATAATCATAGCTATGGTGCCGGAGACGACGATTTCAAGTCGCTTTATGAAGAGATTACGAAGTTGAAGAAACATAACGATATGTTCAACGTCTATTTTAACTACGCTGCTTCGGGTCAGATTTCACAAGATGCAAACAAAGATTGGGGCACAAGGTTTGCCAATAAACAGTTGCGTATCGAAATTAAAGGTAACCTTACCAACAATATTTACTATCGTCTACGCCACCGTTTGAACAAGGCAAACGGAGCACAGAACGAAGACAACTTCGCTAAAGCAACCGACATTATGATGGTTGGATACAAGTTCAACGACAAACTGAAGATTGAAGCAGGTAAGATGTGCCAGATTTGGGGCGGTTTCGAGTTCGACGAAAACCCAATGTATATCTACCAATACTCTGATATGGTAGATAATATGGACAACTTTATGGCAGGTGTAGTGTTCAGCTGCAAGCCGATACCTACACAAGAACTTGCCTTTGAAGTTAGTAATGCCAATAATAACAAATTCTCAACGGAGTATGGAAGCAATCCCGTATCGTTGGAGACGGACGGGCCCCGTCAATTGGAGGCTTCAAAAAATCCGCTAACCTATATTGCAAACTGGAATGGTAGCTTCTTTGACAATAAGTTGCTCACACGCTGGTCGTGGGGAATACAGACTCAGGCTCAGCACAAGTACTCTCGTATGTTGGTTTTAGGTCAGCAGTTGAACCTGCCGAATATACAATTATACTTCGATTATATGGGTGCATTAGACGGTTTAGACCGTTTGAAGATTGCATCGAGCGAAGCTACGGCAGTGCCCGCACACCCGGGAGAGTCTTATTTCAGCGATGTCCTCTACAACTCATTCATAACAAAGATGAACTGGCAGTTTGCTCCTCAGTGGAACTTAATGCTGAAAGGTATGTACGAAACAGCAAGTGTAACAAAGATAGAGCAGATGAAGGACTATCGCAAGAGCTACGCCTATATGGGCAGCATCGAGTACTATCCTGCGAAAAGTCAGGATTTTCGTATCTTCTTGGCATATATTGGTCGCAAATACGACTACAGCGAAGCTTCCGGCTTGAAAGGGTACAATACAAATCGCATTGAGGTTGGTTTTATGTACAGAATTAAGGCTTACTAAATCTCGAAATAAAAACTTCTGATAAATGTGAGCTATTCGAAAAAGAACCGATAAAAGCTAAACAGACAATAATACCAGCTACCTCAAACAAAAAAGCGTAACCGTTTTTATACGAAACAGCTACGCTTTTTTCTATTGCCGATGGGTTGTTACTGTGCATTCGGGGCTTTCAGCCATATGGCTACTAATAGATGTATTGAGTTGAGTGTAGCGAGAGAAGCGTTCATTAACGTTACTATGCCTGTTATCTATTGAAATTTCTTACCTGTCAAGTTTTATTTTTCTCTTAGAACCCTACGGAAAACAGGGTCAAAATTGTATAGGAACTCTTTGGTATATATACGTATTATTGGCGAAGAGTCATTTTTTGAGGCATTTAAATCATACTCTACCATCTGCTCCGCAGTTATTTCTACAGGTATCTCTACATTGTCGTGGTAATAGTCGTATGGGGTTTGCTCTCTGCCGTTTACCTCTATAAGGCACTCAAGAGAAAAGGAAAAACGAGAATAAGGCAAAGTAATAACTCTTGGAGCAACGCCAAATCCAAGCAATTTACCTGTGGTTTGCCCTACACTGACTATTTTATCGCTTAGATATGCAGCATTCGACAGCGAGCCGGCTGATGAAAAAATCATTCTGTTTTGAAGGACATATATATTGCCGTCGTATCCAATAGAGTTTTTGTGAGGAGCAATCGGATTACCCCAATCGACTAGGATAAATTTTTTATTGCCAAGCAGAGGTAATCTTGTCGGCTTACTAAATAGAGAATCCCATTTTGCATCCGAAATTTTTTCGCTCTTTTGCATAATACTACGTGCCTCTTTGGAGTATTTTAACGCCATACGTGAATTTATAAATATAGTGTCTTTGGTTATTGCACCTAAGATATCCATCCATACATTGTCGGCTCCCCCAGGATTGTTTCTAATATCTATCACAACTTTACTTATCGGTCTATCAGTGCCTTTGGCTATTATGGAGTCAACGTATGAATAACGCTCTGCAAGCATTTGAGGTAGCCGTATGTAGAGTATATTTGTATCATCAAAGTATTCGACACATCCATCTTCTTCTGAGGCAAAAAAGAACATATGCCCCCCATGAAAACTTAATCCGATTTGTCCTTTTGTAGGATAAACAATAGAGTCTATACGATTTTTATCGGAGTATTTTATATTAACAAAATCACATTTATCTACAAATAGCGACCTTATCATGGTAAAACTGCGGTTTAAACGAGTATCCCAATTCATACCCAGCCCAACGTTTATTATGTTGTTATCAACCCAATAGTCTACACTTTTCCCGTTTACAGATATTATTTCTGCCCCCAGAGGCAAAGAGTCGGTTTTATTGTTTTGGATTACATTGTACTGACAAATATTATAATACTTACCCCCATTGTAATATAACCGCAGATTTACTCTTCTTTTGTTTTTATAAAACCTTGATTCTGCATACTCTAATATCTCATTGACATTAGCAGCTAAAGTACTGTCTTTTAATACTCTTACTAACCTATCTCCATCTATGGGAGTGCAGTGCATATCGTTTATTAGGTGTATTGCTCGTAGCAATAGATGTATATAGGATGTGTCGTTTGTAATAGTGTCTATCTCTTTTCTAAGAGTCTTGATATTTTTCATAATATCTACACCTGTAACATTTTGCCGTGCCTCAAGCTGTGGGTTTACCTTCGATATAATGTTGCAGAAGTAGTCAAAATCTTTGTAACGTTCTTTTTTTGTCAATGATCTGTTTTGTGCCAATATAGTAGAACTTAATGACACAACAATAGCAAATACAAACGCTTTTTTTAGTCTATTCATTTTTTTGAAAACGATTAAAATTAATGATTCAGGATAACTATTTAGAGAATGTTTCCGCATATTCGTGAGCAAAGTTATGTATATTTTTTTGATTTCTGCAATTGTGCCTGTACATATTTTCAAGATAATTCTTCTATAGCAGCTACCACAAACAAAAAAGCGTAACCGTTTTTATACGAAACAGCTACGCTTTTTTCTATTGCCGATGGGTTGTTACTGTGCATTCGGGGCTTTCAGCCATTTGTCGAGCCATTTGAAGAATGTGCGTTGCCACAGTATGCCGTTCTGCGGTTTGAGTACCCAATGGTTTTCGTCGGGGAATATGAGCAGTTCGGCGGGTACTCCGCGTAGTTTGGCGGCATTGAAGGCAGCCATACCCTGCGAGGCAAGTATGCGGTAATCTTTTTCGCCGTGAATTACAAGTATCGGCGTATCCCATTTGTCTACGAACTTATGTGGCGAGTTTTGGTAGCTTCGTTGGGCTATGGCGTTGTTTTTTTCCCAATAAGCACCTCCGAGATCCCAGTTTACGAACCACATCTCTTCGGTTTCGAGGTATTGTTGTTCGAAGTTGAACATACCGTCGTGAGCTATGAATGCCTTGAATCTTTTCTGATGATGACCTGCAAGCCAATATACCGAGAATCCGCCGTACGATGCTCCCACACAGCCCAGACGGTCTTTGTCGACATAGCTCTCTTTGCATACGTCGTCGATAGCCGACAGGTAGTCTTTCATATTCTGTCCGCCGTAGTCGCCGCTTATCTGTTCGAGCCACTTCTGCCCGAAGCCATAGAGTCCGCGACGGTTGGGAGCAACCACGATATACCCATTGGCTGCCATTATCTGGAAGTTCCAACGATAGCTCCAAAACTGACTTACGGGCGACTGCGGTCCGCCTTGGCAGTAGAGCAGAGTGGGATATTTCTTCGTCGGGTCGAAGTCGGGCGGATATATCACCCAAGCCAGCATATCCTGTTTGTCGGTGGTCTTTATCCAACGTGGTTTGACGTCGGCTATCTTCAACTGGTCGAGGATATGTTTGTTTTCGAACGTTATCTGAGTTTGCTTGCCGCTACCGGGGTCTATCGAATATATCTCGTTTGGCATCTGCATCGAGTGCCGAGTACCTATCAGGCGGTCGCCTGCGAGAGCTACGGCTTCGTAGTCGTGTTGTCCGTCGGTTATACGCGATATTTTTTTCTCTTTCAGGTCGGCTCGGTATATCTGGGTTTCGCCGTGCCATACACTGATGAGGAAGATGTTTTTATCGTCTCTGTCCCACACGAACGACTCTACACTTTGGTCCCAGCCGTCGGTGTAGTCGGCACGTTGGTTGTTGGTGAGGTCTATTATTACCAGACGGTTCTTGTCCGACTCGCAGCCGTCGTTCTGCATAGATAAGAATGCCAGCGATTTGCCGTCGTGCGAGAACTGCGGATTGATGTCGTAACCGGGCATACCTTCCGATATGTTTTGTACAGTTTTTCCCTGTGCTACGTCGTAGAGGAATATGTCCGAATTGGTCGAGACGGCATATTCGATTCCCGTCTTTTTACGGCAGGTGTAGGCGATATATTTACTGTCGGGGCTCCAAGCAAGTTGTTCGGCTCCGCCGAATGGCTTCATCGGACTTTCGTACGGTTCGCCTTGAAGCAAATCCTTTTCGTTGCTAATGGTTTTGCCGTCGAAGTCTGCCACAAAAGGATGCGGTACGCTCTGTACCCACTCGTCCCAATGTTTATACATAAGGTCGTCTACTATGATACCTGTTGCCTGAGGCAGGTCGGGATATATGTCCGATGTGCGTTCGCCGTATTTTACGTCGGCAACGAACAGTATCTTTTTGTTGTCGGGTGAATAGATGAAGTCGTTGATACCACCCTCGCGGTCGGTTATTTGTGTGCGATCGCTACCGTCGGGGTTCATCTCCCAAATCTGCGACGAGCCGCTCTCTGAGGATAGGAATGCTATCCGAGAATCGTTTTTGACCCACTTGGCGGCGTTCTCCGACTTGGCGGAGCGAGTTATCTGCTTGTTGTCGGAGCCGTCGGTGTTCACGACGAACAGTTCGCGATTGCTCTTGTTTTGCTCTACGCTGTAATACGATACGCCGTAAACGATTTTTTTGCCGTCTGCCGATACTTTTGCATCGCTCAGACGCCCAAAAGCCCATAGTACTTCGGGAGTCATCAGACCGCCATCTACTTTGATGTCCGACTTCTCTATCATCGGAGCGCCTTTCCCGTCGGCATCTGTCTTTTTGTTGCCGCAGGCAACCAATCCTAAGGCTAATGCCATAATCGATAATGTTTTTAAGAATTTCATATTAATTACTTTTTTTGTTGTTCTCAATTGATGTGTTCGCTGACTAAATTGCCTACAAAGTTACAAAAAAATTACCTCAATCCCAGATAATAATTTATGAAGGCGTTGTAAAACAGGTCGCCAAGCAGTTGGTAGCCCTTGGGTGTAAAGTGTATCAAATCTCTTTTTGCCATCTTTGTCGCCTGCCACTTACGCATCGACCGCAGACCGCCCATAAGTTCGAATTGGTCGAATACCGCCCCTCGGTTTTGTATCGCAAGTTCGTACATAGCCTTCTGTACCTTGACGGCATTGGGGTTTGGGGCGTACCGACGACGGCGTACCTTCCTGTACGAGTCGTTGTTGGTGATGAATACGAAGACGCAGTTGGGCGAAGACTTACGTATCTTTGCCATCAGTGTATTGTAATTGTTTTTGAATGCCTCTACATCGAAGTCTGTCGGCACGGCATCGTTGATACCGATACCGAATACTACCATATCGGGGGCAAGCACCGATATTTCGCTGTCGAAGCGTTCGCAGCCCAGGTACGACGGTACGGCAGCTCCGTTAGTGCCGATTGCGTGGTAGACAATACCCGGTTCGTTGTTTTCGAGCACAAAACCTGTAACCACGAACGTATGTATTACCGTATCGAGTTGCTGGAAATATACGTTGAACTCGGTGTAATTGCCCCGCAAATCGAATGTGTAATGGCTGTTGTCGACATAGTCGTAGTTTGGGTAAAATATTTGATTTAATCCGTTGTTTATCTTTATTACCGGCATCACTGCCCAGTCGGCACCGTCTTTGACGTAGCCGAGCAGTTTTATTCGCTGATAGTAACTATTGACAATGCTCTTTGTCTGTGGCAGGCTTATTTTTATATCGGCGTCTACATCGTCGGTATATACGGCGATGCCGCCTACTCCGAGCTCTACGTCGTGTGTGCGTTTTACACAACGTTCTGTACGCCACCTGCCGTTGTACGATACCGAGTAAGAGTGCGGATTGTTGGTACGGGCTACTTTATATGGGAAAACGTATCCGCGTGCTGCCGAAAAATCGTTATTGTTCAGGTTAAGCCTTATTTGGTCGGTCAGTGAGCCTGCCTGTACGTGCGAACCGCCTATGTGTACTATGTTCAGTTTACCTTTGTGCTCTCGCAGCAGTGTGTCGTAGCGAGCAAAGAAGTTGTTAAGCAAAGTGGAGTCGCCCTTGTGAGGCACGACAAGGGTGTTCTTGCTGTCTTCCAAAAAGTTGTATTCGGGTATCTCTATCGGTACGGGCAACCAAGACTGGGCGGCGAGTATTGTCGGCAGAAATATATATATGAGTGCAAAGTAAATCGTTTTGATGGTGGAGGTCATTTTTTTCGCATTTTGTAGTATTCGTAGTAATTATTGAGGCTTTCGTAGAACATCTCCGCTATACGGTCGGCTCCGCGTGGAGTGAAGTGTATATAGTCGGGAGCAGCGAGTGCGGGGTTGTTTTTTACCCACTGTATCATAGAGTTTTCGCCTCCCATCACCTCGTACATATTCCAAAAGCCTGCTCCGGAGGCAAGAGCCGTGTTCTTCATCTCATCCACAAGAGTGGGTAGCAACGGATATGTCTGCAAGCTACCGCGAATTTTGGTACTCATATCGGCAGGACCTATCAGTATTACCTTAGCTTGCGGGCATATTTTGTGGAAGTAGTTTATCTGGCGGGCGAGTATATCCATATAGTTTTGGATATTGTTTTGTGTGATGGAGGGCATCATATTACCTCCAAATTCGAGCATAACGAGCCTTACGTTCAGTGTCTTGGCAGTGAGAGAGATACTGTTGCCGTCTATCTGTGAGAAAAACGTACCCGACGAACCGCGTATAGGGATATTATCTACATTGACGCCGTAGTGTCCGTCGAGAGACACTGCCGATAGCTCGGCATTGCCTGTCAGGTTGATGGTTATCTGTTTTGTCGGGCTGGGCAGATACCACGTCAGTACCGTCGGAGACGATTTCGGAGCATCGATACTTTTCGTCTTGGAGTATTTGCCCGATATGAGCGTTGCCGACAGCGGTGTTGTGTTGGTGCCGACGAAGAGGCGAACCACGTTCCATTTTTTTACGTTGTCTTGTGTGCGGCTGTAATTCTGCGAACGGATAGATATAGAGCCGTTTCCCGACATTATGGCAAACTGCCCGAGAATACCGTATCGGTTGGAGGGAGCACGGTTTTGGTGCATTCCTGCAATGATATAACGCTCCATTGCCCCCGAAGCACTCTGACCTACCGACGCCGAAGGTATCGGCTGCATAACGGGTAACAGTCCTGCTCCCATACCGCCGAACTGTTCTTGCAGCCTCTGACGTATGTATGACGATATGCGGTCTTCTTCTATCTGCGAGTCGCCGTAGTGTAGTATGTGGACGATAGAACTATCTGTCTTGCACTGCTCCATTGCCTCGAAAAGCGTGTCGAAAAACGAATAATCGTCTGCAGGCAGATAGAAACGAGCCGAGTGTGTGGTGAAGAATTTTTTGTAGAAGCGTATCGAGTCTTGCCTTGCCGTCTCGCGTGCGGTGTTGATGGAGTCGGTGATAGCCTGCATCTTGATGCTCTCTTCCAAAGCACGCATCTTTTCGTCGACGGATACCGACTTTTCGGGCGATAGTACCTCTTTTAGCGTGGGGAAAAACAGCCGTCTGCCGAGAAACGGTACGCCGTCGGAGGGGAAAAACAGACAAACGGCAGCGAGCAATACGATTACAACTATTATGAATATTAGAGTTTTATACGACTTCATCCTGATAAAAAAAATTTGGACAAAGGTAACGATTATAATTCTAATATATGAATGCCGCCCTCAGAACCTGCCGCTGTCGTAGTCTTTGTTTTGCAGCTTACGACGCACATCGTAGCCCTTACCTTTACGGAAGCTCCACGACACACCTATCAGTATCATCGACTTATTGTCCCAAATCTTTGTAGTGACTCGCTGATACACTAAACTGCTCGGCAGTGTCTCGCTAAAATATTGCGAAGGCATAAAAGTCCACAGCATATTAGCTTCGAACTGCAGGTTATCATTGAGTTGATAATATACCGTAACGTGCGACTTATTCTCGTCTCTGTCGAGGGAAGCTCCGTTCACACTCATCGAAGTGAAACGATATTGGTATGCCAATATCCATTTCCCTATCTGTGAGCTAACGGCTAAGTTTATCGGAAAATACAAATTCGACAGATTACCTACGATACTGCTATTGATATTTTGGTACATCAATTGAGTATACGCCTGCAAAGTTAACTGTTGTTTCTGTAAACGGCAAATGTGGTTTACAGTCGTTCTTTTTCGCTGTTGCCCGCACCGGTGCCTTTGTATTTGCTTTTTGCCGTATTGAGGTTGTAACGCAAGGTCAATTCAATCTCTCGGTTGTCGAATATGTTGGTTTGTATCAGCTCCATCTTCTCGTTATAGAGCAAATTGCTTTCGACGGCTCTAAACAAGTCGTGTGCTTTCAGTTCGACACGAAGACGTTTATCGAAAAACGACTTGGTAATACCGGTATTTACGATAAACTTATTCTTGGCAAGATATACATTCTGATAGTCTCCTTTGCTCTGGAAAGTCATATCGAGAGTGAATAAAAATCCTTTAGGCAAGGAGATGGAATTTTTCATAGAAAACAAAAATACGGGAGTATTAAGGTTTATCTTTTTATTATTAATATCTATCGTTATCCATTGTTTTTGAAACCCGACGCTTGTCTGCGGTGTCCAGATGCCAAAAGAGGGAGCAGCAGCCAAAAGTGCAGTCATACGCGGCAGTCTGTCGAAGTTCCTGAACGATACAATCGATATTTTCGGAGTGTCTTTGTCCTGCTCAGTCCAATGAAGTATGGCATTTCGCTCCTCTTTGTAACTTATCATCGCTTGCATAAACTTCCACGAACCGATAAGAGTAATATCTTGCATTAAAGTCGGTTTCAACAACGGATTACCTCTCTGCATAGTAAGTCTGTTCATATAAAAAGTATTATTGCTCAGCTCTCTGTATGTCGGTCGTTTCGTTTTTGCGGTATAGCTTAGTTGTAAAGAAATATTCCCGATATTAGTAGCGAAACTTGCGTTGGGGAACCACTGCGAATAACGGCGACTTTGTTCGTCTGCCCGTTTATCGTCGACAAAATAGTCAGACTGTACATTTTCGTACCGCAGCCCGGCTCCAAGCTGCCCGAAAGGGAGAGCATACGAGTATTCGGCAAAAAGACTTGCGTTCCGCTCTTCGATAGTAGTATTGAGCGAAAGGAGAGTGTTTTCGCGGTTTACATATTTATCCCTACGATATGTATCGGTGTATTCGCTACCCAACGACAGACTGCCGCCAAAGACGGGATACGACAAGATAAGTTTGGCTGCAACAAGACGATTATCCACATCATTCTCCGAAGTAACGGTTTTATCGCTGTATTTTAGGCTTTTCTCCGTTATCGTAGACCGCGAAGATTGGTTGTCGGTATAAAAATCGGTATTAAAATTAATATTCAACCTATCCACCGTACCGTCGTAATAGGCATTTATCCTATGAGAAGGCTTACGAGCCGAGAAATCGTCCGTTACACTGGTCAGTTCGTCATAAACGTTACCCGTATCGCCTGTATAAATCCGACTGTTTGTATTGGTAATAATCTTACCATTCGGGGAGGCAGACAGAGTATATCGTGCCCCTACGTAATGTTTCGGCGAAATCTCGTAATTTATTCCTGCTATCGCCTCTATCGTTTTTGTATGGTTTTCTGTGATAAAATCATTGTTCTGAAGCCAAAGCGTATCTACGTAAGTTTTTTGCAAAACATTACTTTTTTGTAAAAATTCGTTTTGATAATAAGCCATTGTACCGAAAATATCCCAGCCGTTTTTGCGGTAATTGAGGTTCAACTGCTCTACCAAATCGACATTCTCCGACTGATAGTAACTCGACCGCAAATCGAACCCGAAGCCGTCGCCTGCTTTACGGATAGTGTTTATGCGTATGACCGCTTTTACGGAAGCATCGTAACGAGCACCGGGGTTGGTGATTATCTCCACATCGCGTATATCCGCCGAATTGAGTTTGTCAAGCTCCGAGGGATCTCTTACCTCACGATTGTTGATATATATAACGGCTTTCCCCTTGCCGAATACGGAATAGTCTCCGTCGTTACCCGACACAGACGGCAGACGTTTGAGTACTTCGTTGGCAGTGCCCGCCTCTTTGAGCACCGAGTTTTCGACGGTAGCCACCAGAGCATCGTTTCGAATCTTTATTTTGGGCACAACGGCACTTATCACCGCCTCGCCGAGCAGAGCGGTATCGGGCTGTAAGACTATGGTCTGTCCCTGTCTAAGTCCTACCCTCTGCGTGAGGTAGCCCGCAAACGATACCTCAATGAAGCCATTGCTTACTTTCTCGCTCGTCAGCGAAAAATTACCGTCGGCATCCGTGATAGTCCCTGTAATCTGTGCGGTGTCGGGTAGAGAGTACAGAACCACATTGACAAACTCCAACGGCTGACTACGCTCTTCGGTAACATGCCCTTCGAGTGTCTGTGCCCAAGCCGAACCACATAGACAACAAAGTAAAATAGCAATAAAAGCCTTAGTCTTCATAACTCACTCGATTTTTAGTTTTTCGATATTGAATCCGATTAATATTATCCGTATTTTTTATCACAATGCTCGGCAAAGGTAAGATTTTTTATTCCAATAAAAAACGGTTGCTTACCAGACGCTCCGAACGACACTTTTCGGGGTTGTTAAAGTTTTTGGTCGGAATTGAGAAAAAAATTGTACCTTTGCGGGCGTTTATCAGGTAATCGGAAATCATAATGAATTTTCTGTTTTTTATTGTTGCATAAACACTCATTACGAGTTTATTATCAACAATATACAGACATAGCAAAAATGTAGTTTTTGAGAAAATAAATAGCAAAAAATTTATACTAAAAAATAAATAGATATGAAGTATATCAAGGAATTTTTTACTGCAATATGGCGTCTGATGCAGGGAATGTACATATCTATGTGCAATATGCTGCGTCCGAAAGTAACCGAAGCATACCCCGAAAACAGAGGTAAGGTATCGCCTGCTCCCCGTATGCGTAGCTTGCTTACTATGCCTCACAATTCCGACAATTACAACAAGTGTACGGCTTGCGGAGTATGCGAGTCGAACTGCCCTAACGGTACCATACAGGTGATAACCAAAAAAGTGGTAGACCCCGAGACAGGCAAAGAAAAACGTGTCCTCGACCGCTATCTGTACGATGTCGGCAGCTGTATCTTCTGTGCCTTGTGTACATATACCTGTCCTTTCGACGCTATACACTGGGGTACCGACTTCGAACACAGTGTCTACTCGAAAGACCGCCTTCTGTACAGGCTCAATAAAGAGGGCTCATCGCTGCTGCCAAAAGGGGTTCCGTTCATATCGACCCCTGCCGAACACAAGGCGGAAGCAGATAAAGAAAATGTCGAACAAAATAATAATTAATAAATTATGAGTCCTATAATAAATTTACTTATTTTCGGGGGATTGGCTGTGGCTATGCTTATTATGAGCGTTATGGCTATTACGACCAAATCGTTGTTGCGCTCGGCAACCTATCTGCTTCTGACATTGATATGCACGGCAGGATTTTATCTATTCCTCAACTATCACTTTCTGGCTGCCGTTCAGGTGAGTGTCTATGCCGGAGGCGTGGTAGTGCTGTTTGTTTTTGCCATCTTCCTGACTACCAAAAAAGATGAGGTACTCGTAAAACACGAATACCGCCGATATGTATACGGTGCTCTCATAGCACTTGTGGGCATAGGGCTTGTTGCTTATACTATATTGAAAACTAAGTTCATATATGCTGCCAATCCGTCTATGGAGGGCGACGCACAACTCTCTATGGCAGACATAGGTACGGCTCTGATGGGTACAGGTAAATATCAGTTCCTATTGCCTTTCGAGATGCTGTCGCTATTGCTTCTGGCAGCAATAGTCGGAGGTATACTGATAGCACGTAAAGACAAAAAACACGGCGAAAAGGAAGAGAGCCAATATTAACGATAAAAAAATTACAAGAGAGATATGATAAAATTAGAGTATTATTTGATTGTTTCCACCCTGATGTTCTTCATTGGGATATTCGGTTTCATTACGCGTAAGAGTATGATAGCCATACTCATCTCGCTCGAACTTGTACTGAATGCAGTAGAGATAAACTTCGCCGCCTTCAACCGTTACCTTTTCCCCGAACAGATGGAGGGAATGTTCTTCACTATCTTCGGAATAGCTATCACAGCCGCTGAGACTGCCGTAGCTTTGGCTATCATTATCAACGCTTACAGGCTCATAGGCGATATCAATATAAACGATGCAACTAAAATGAAAGGATAAACTATATGGAATACAGTATTTTAATTTTAATAACACCCTTGTTCCTCTTCTTGTTTTTAGGACTCGTAGGAGGTAAGCTGCGTCCCAATATTGCAGGTATCATAGGTACTTTGGGAATGGGATTTTGTGCTGTACTCGCATATAGTGTGGCATACCAATACTTCTTCGTCATCGGCAAAACGGCAGACTCGTGGCAGTCGATAATGCCTATCAACTTCGAGTGGCTGCGTTTTACCGAACTTCTACACATCGATTTGGGCATACTGCTCGACCCCATCTCGGTGATGATGCTCGTGGTTATCACCACAGTATCGTTTATGGTGCATATCTACTCGTTGGGATATATGCACGGCGAAGTGGGCTTTCAGCGTTACTACGCCCTGCTGTCGCTGTTCAGCTTCTCGATGTTGGGACTTGTGGTAGCGACGAATATCTTCCAGATGTACATCTTTTGGGAGCTGGTAGGTGTATCGTCGTACTCGCTCATAGGCTTCTACTACCAGAAACCTTCGGCAGTACTCGCCTCGAAAAAAGCATTTATCGTAACGCGTTTCGCAGACTTGGGCTTCTTGGTCGGCATACTGATACTGTCGTACTACACCAAGACATTCGACTTCGCTACACTGACAGCCAACAACGCAGAACTTGTGATAAGCTCGTTTGCAGGAGGTACGTTTATGGGTATGAGTCTCGTCTCGGTAGCTCTGGCTCTGATATTTATGGGCGGAGCAGGCAAATCGGCAATGTTCCCGCTGCATATCTGGCTGCCAGACGCAATGGAGGGTCCTACTCCCGTTTCGGCACTGATACACGCCGCCACTATGGTTGTTGCTGGTGTCTTTCTGGTAGCAAGGCTTTTCCCCGTATATTTCTTCGCCGCTCCCGATGTGCTTACGATGATAGCCTATATTGGAGCATTCACGGCACTGTTTGCGGCGGTCATAGCTATCACACAGACCGATATCAAACGTGTCTTGGCATTCTCTACAATATCGCAAATAGCCTATATGATGGCAGCCCTCGGCGTATCGAAGTATGGCGACCACGACGGATTGGGATATATGGCATCTATGTTTCACCTCTTTACACACGCCTTCTTCAAGGCACTCCTGTTCCTCGGAGCAGGCTCGGTGATACACGCCGTACACTCCAACGAGATGAAAGATATGGGCAATCTGCATAAATATATGAAAATAACAAGCATCACATTCCTCATCGCTTGTTTGGCAATAGCGGGCATACCGCCGTTTTCGGGCTTCTTCTCCAAAGACGAGATATTGGCAGCGGCTTTCCACAACCAGCCGATAATATTCTGGACTCTGTGGATAGTAGCAGGACTGACGGCATTCTATATGTTCCGCCTATATTTCGGCATATTCTTCAACGGCAAAAGGGACTATGAGCACAAACCGCACGAAAGCGGCTTACCGATGGCTATTCCGCTTATGATACTTGCCGTTTTCTCTGTATTTACAGGTCTCATACCGTTCTCGGAGTTTATCTCGTCCGACAATAAGCCGTTCGAGATGCACATAGATATGGTAGTGGCATCGCTCAGTGTCGTTGCAGCCATTGTCGGTATCGTCGTTGCCTATACGATGTACTTCAAAGACAGCAACAAACCTGCCGCCGTCGCCGCCCGACTGAAAGGACTGTATACGGCAAGCCTCAACAAGTTCTATCTCGACGAGGTTTGGATGTTTATCACCAAAAAAGTGATATTCAACTGTGTAAGCCGTCCCATAGCGTGGTTTGACAGACACGTCATAGACGGTACTATGGACAACATAGCCAACGTAACACAAAAGGCATCGCACCGTGTACGCGGATTGCAATCGGGACAGATGCAGCGTTATGTGGCATTCTTGGTAGCAGGTACTATTCTGATAGCCATATTGGTACTGATTTTCGTGTAAATATCATATTATCAATCAACAATTAGAATATGAGAAAATTTTTTGTTCTTGCCTTGACTGTTGTAGTATTCGTATCTTGTAATGTCTACAAGTCGGTTGCAAAATATATAGAAGGTAGACCTCCTTATGAAGGAGAGGTTACTGTATTCACCCAAAAATCAGAATTACCAGAAGGAGCTGTATTACTTGGGACTGTTTATATAGGAGATACCGGATTTACTACTAATTGTAAATACGAAACGGTACAAAGAGCGGCTTTGAAAGAAGCTGCCAAGATGGGAGGGAACTGTTTTTTGATAACGGCTCACTCAATACCAAACTTCTGGGTAAGTAGTTGTCATCGCTTAAGAGGTAACGTATATTGGGTTGATAATCTTACCAGTAATTAATAATAAAAAATAATAAGGAATATATATATGAATATCTTAGGTTTATTTGTAGTAGTCCCTGTCTTGATGATATTGTTTTTGTTTCTTTGCAAAGACATAAAATCGATACGTGCCGTTATGGTAACGGGAGCAACCGCTCTTTTGGCTCTTACCGCTGTGTTGGTCGTTACTTTCTTACGAGAGAGAGCCGCCAACCCCGATGCAGAGATGCTTCTGGTACAGAGCTGGACGTGGTACGCTCCGCTTAATATCACGATGACACTGGGCGTAGACGGCATATCGGTAATGATGATTGCCTTGTCGTCGATTATCGTATTTACAGGCGTATTTTCGTCGTGGAATATGGATATGGCAAAAGAGTTTTTCCTCTGGTACTGCCTGCTTACAATCGGCGTATTCGGCTTTTTCATCACCATAGATTTGTTCTCTATGTTTATGTTCTACGAAGTCGCCCTCATACCGATGTATCTGCTTATAGGTCTGTGGGGAACGGGCAAAAAAGAGTATTCGGCAATGAAGCTGACCCTTATGCTTATGGGTGGTTCGGCATTCTTGATGATAGGTATCATCGGTATATTCTTCGCTTCGGGAGCAACTACATTCAATATAGTGGATATAGCCAATAGCGTGCGTATTCCTATCGAACATCAACGATGGATATTTCCCGTAACGTTCTTGGGTTTCGGTGTGCTCGGTGCTTTGTTTCCGTTCCACACTTGGAGTCCCGACGGTCACGCTTCGGCACCTACTTCGGTGTCTATGTTGCATGCAGGCGTACTGATGAAGCTCGGCGGATACGGCTGTTTCCGCGTAGCTATATATCTTATGCCCGAAGCCGCTCACGAGTTGGGTTGGATATTCCTCATACTTACGGGTATATCGGTGGTGTACGGAGCATTTAGTGCAGTAGTACAGACCGACTTGAAGTATATCAACGCCTATTCGTCTGTGAGCCACTGCGGTTTGGTATTGTTTGCCATACTTATGCTCAACCAGACGGCAATGACGGGTGCTGTGATGCAGATGTTGTCGCACGGACTGATGACGGCACTCTTCTTCTCGCTAATAGGTCTCATCTATGGACGCACACACACACGCGATATTCGCGAAATGGGCGGATTGATGAAGATAATGCCTTTCGCCTCTGTATGTTACGTAATAGCAGGTCTTGCTTCGTTGGGACTGCCGGGGCTCAGCGGATTCGTTGCCGAGATGACAATATTCGTAGGTGCATTCCAAAACAAAGGCGTCTTCTACACTGTGTTTACGATAATTGCTTGTTGTTCTATCGTCATTACGGCAGTGTATATTCTTCGTACGGTAGGAAAAATTCTCTACGGTCCCATTCAGGACAACCACCATATAGGACTGCCCGACGCTGCTTGGTACGAGAAAGTATCAGCCGTAGGACTCATAGTGGCAATAGCATTTATGGGTTTCTATCCTTTCGGTATTTCTCATATAATATCAGACAGTCTTGTACCGATAATCAACAAATTGGGTGCTGCTTTGGTTTAATTTATTAATTTGTAAACGAATAGATAAAAGATATGGATTTCAGTAACTTTTTATTGATGCAACACGAGATAGGACTGATAGCGGTATTTCTGATACTGTTCTTTTGCGATGTAGTGGGCTCCAAAGACAAAAAGTGGTTCTATCCGCTTGCGTGCGTGCTATTCGCAGGTCTTACGGTTGTAAGTTTCTTCCTCAAACCACACGGAGAAGCCTTTGGCGGTATGTTCGTGGCTACCGAGATGACGGGATTTATGAAAAGCCTGTTGAATGCGGCAACGTTTATGGTCTTCTTGCAAACATATAAGTGGCTAAACTCTAAAGAGGTACGCGACAAACGTTTCGAATATTTCACAATAACGCTCATTACCCTGCTGGGAATGTATATGATGATTTCGGCAGGCAACTTTATGATGTTGTACATCGGTATGGAGATGGCGTCGTTGCCTTTGGCTACGCTTGCCGCCTTCAACAAACATCAGCAAAAGTCGGCAGAGGCGGGCGTCAAGTTCGTGATGATTTCGGCTCTGTCGTCGGCAGTTATGTTGTTTGGTCTGTCGTTTCTCTACGGAGCTACGGGCACATTCTACTTCACCGATATGGCAGCAGCCATTGCCGCCTCTCCGATAGTGTTGGTAGGTCTTGTGTTTTTCTTCGGCGGGCTGGGCTTCAAGATGTCGCTCGTGCCTTTCCACCTGTGGACAGCCGACGTTTACGAGGGAGCACCCACAAGCGTAACGGCATATCTGTCGGTAGTATCGAAGGGAGCAGCAGCCTTTGCCCTTCTGTTTGCTCTGTTCAAGGTGTTTGGCAACATACAGGGTATATGGCAAGGTATCGTTTGGGGGCTCTCGGCGGTAACAATCACTTTGGGTAACTTATTTGCTCTGCGTCAGAGCGATATAAAGCGTTTCCTCGCTTTCTCGTCCATTTCGCAGGCAGGATATATAGTACTCGGTATCATCGCCAACAATCCTATGGGTATCACAGCCACAGTGTTTTACGTGCTGGTATACGTATTCTCCAACCTTGCAGCCTTTGCCGTAATATCGGCAGTAGAAAACGAAAACGGAGGCGATACGTCGATAGCGGCATTCAACGGACTCAGCAAATCGAACCCGAAACTCGCACTACTGATGATGCTTGCCGTATTCTCGCTCGGAGGCATACCGTTCTTTGCAGGATTTTTCAGTAAATTCTTCATATTTATGTCGGCAGCTTCGGCAGGATTTTACGTACTGGTTTTCATCGCATTGCTCAATACCGTTATATCGCTCTATTATTACCTTATGATAGTCAAAGCAATGTATATCAACAAACCCGAAGACCAATCGGTAGGTACGTTCCGAACCGACACATACAGCCGTATCAGTATGGTTATCTGCTTCGCAGGTATCTTGGCTGTCGGTATCGTAAGTTGTATATACACCTATATCAATGGTTTGGCACTCATTTGAGTAGCGTTAAACGATAATAATAAAAGGCGGTATTTTTTTCGGATACCGCTTTTTTTTGTAATTTTGCCGACCCTTGCCGTAAAATAATTATATGATATTAATCATCTTATAATAAAAGCATTGTGTCGATATTAACTATATATTTACTATACGCCGATTAATGATAGATAAGACAGTAAAGTCGATAGTATATTTATTATCATTGTGTTTGAGTATCAGTATAAATGCACAAAATACCACAGTCGTAACAGGCTATGTATATGGCGTAGACGACCAATTGCCGATAGTCGACGCTGTGGTGGGCTTTCACAATACCGCTATTACGACCATTACCGATTCGAACGGTTACTTTCGATTGGTATCGACACATCGTCATAAAACTCTTGTGGTAGAGAGGCTTGGGTATGATACGAAGAATATAAAACTACCTAAAGATATCAAAGAGCATACGCTGCAGATAGCACTTTACAAACAAAGTAACGTACTGCAGGAGGTTGCCATATCGCCGCCCAAAAATCTTATGAAAGAGATTCTGCGTAAGGTACATAAGAACAAAAAGCAAAATATTCCTGAAAATCTCTGGGGATTCTCTTCTGAGCGTACCGAGACAAATAAATTGTATCTGACTAATATAAATCGTAAGGTGCTGAAAGCAAAGATATTTTCGGGGATAAGACAGAATGCCATCTACGATACGGACTCTACGGTGATAGTCCCCGTGCACTTCTCGGATAGGCGCGATTTGATAAAATTTTCCGAAACGGATACTACGCTGCAAAATATTGTACTTAAGGAAAATACGCTCGATATACTGCGAGGAGTACGCCTTACTCAGATTATGAGCGTATATGCCCCGAAGGTGAATTTCTACGACGATGGTATATTGCTGTTGGAGAAGATGTTTGTTTCACCTCTGTCGCAGAATGGTATGTTGTTTTACGATTACGAAGTAAAAGACTCTACGTTAGACGATTATTCACGAGTCTATTTTATCCGATTTAAGCCGAAAAACGATAAACTTCTCACCTTCACGGGCGATATGCAGATAGAGGGCGGTACGTACGCTTTGAAATATATAAACGCTTCCATAACAAGCTCGGCTAATGTCAATTTTGTTCGATATATGATTTTTAATCAGAGCTTTGCAAGGCTTAGCAATGGACGATACTTTTATACTTCCGACAATAGCAAAATATGCTTTATGTACGACTTCCCGTTTAGTTTCGATGCCGAGTATTTATCGGCAGTGCTCGATAGAAGTGTACGTTATGCAAATACTCATTCGATAGACCGACGGCAGCCTATCGATACTATACCCGATATGCAAGACGAAGCGGATACCAATCTGTATTTTGCCGCCTCGGTAGAGAATCTGAACAACACTAAGTTGCAGAAAACGATACATTATATCGTCGATGTGCTAATCAATAGCCATATACCTATGGGGAAGTTAGATATAGGCAATATTTTTAGTTTTGTCCGTTACAATGCGGTAGAGGGCTTCCGCCCGACGTTTGGAATGCGTACAAGCGAAAAATTATGTCGGTGGTTCACCGCCGGCGGATATTTCGGCTATGGCTTCGACGACAGGCAGCCGAAATACGGAGCAAATGCACAGTTTTTTTTCGGCAAAGACCAATCGCACTATCTCGGAGTGTTCTACAACAACGATGTATACCGACTCGGTTACGATACAAAAAAGATTCTTGCAGGCAAACTATTCGTCGGTAGCGACGAGAATCTACTAACCTCAGTATCGTGGGGACAGCGATACAACCAACTACTACACAAACGAAACGCCATAATATCTTATTGTTACGAACGAAACGGACTGAAACTGTCTGTCATCCCTTCTGTATCGGAGATTTACGCTAATCGTTTTGTGCGTTTTGTACGCGATGGTAATGATTTTTCGAAGATAAATACCGCTTCGCTTGTAGGTGTATTACGTTTGTCGTTCGACCAAGAACAGCTTAAGACTTACTTTAGAAGTTTCTACCTAAGCACGCAACTGCCTGTGATTACGCTACTTGGTGAAGTGGGGGGGTATCGTGTGGGCGATAAGAGTGGTAGATATGCAAAACTTACTGCTCACATAAAATACAATTTTGCTTTTACCCTCGGCAAGGTGTATTTTTCGGCATACGGCACCAAAATCTGGGGGCGAGTACCGTATATATTGCTCGAGCAACCTATTGCCACTCAGGGACTATGGCACAACTCTCACAGTTTCGACCTGATCAACCAGACAGAGTTTTTGTCGGACTTGTACGGAGCTATGTTTTTTAGATATTACTCCAATGGTCTGATTTTTAGTCATATCCCTTTTGTCAAGGAGTTCAATTTTCGTGAGACCGCTTTTTGCAATGTTGCTTGGGGTGCTATTTCTCCGCGTCATGCTCAGGTGCTCGACTTTCCGCTCGTCGAGGCGTTCGACAAACCCTATGTAGAAGCTGGAGTAGGTATCGCCAATATTCTGAATATGCTCATAGTAGAGTCTGTCTGGCGTATCACTCACCGCCATGCTCCAAATGCTCTGAATTGGGGTGTAAGAGTAAAGTTTTATATGGATTTCTGAGTGCTTTATTTGCCTATCTTGTAAAATAATAGAAAAAAAGGTAGTAATCGAGAGACGACGTTTACTACCTTTTATTTTGAGAAAATACTACAACTTTTGCCTACTATTCGTCGGTCGGTCGAGGAGCGAGAGGTAGATATCCTAACAAAGCTATCAACTCTTTTTCAATGTCGTCTATCTTCACCAGTTTGATTCTCTCGGGGAATGTCTCTAATGTAGCCTCTTTTATCTGCCTGTCGTTGCTAAATATTGAGGTACTGAAAATTCCCGACGATACACCAAGTTTTTTGTACGATATTTTAGCCATATCGATTGGCGTATCCGTGTCGTCGGTAATGGCTAAGCTTATCTCGCCCGATGTATCGTCTTTCTTTACGATTTTTATTTTGTTTACCGTCGAAAGTAGTTCAGAGTTACCGATAATCACAGATTCCCCCTGATAGAAGTAGGTATTTTCGGGCATACCTTTCATAGCAGCGAGCATAGGTATTTTCAGTGCTGTTATCATATAGCCTTTTTGGGTGTACGATATATCCAGCATTACTCCTTTTATTACCAACGCCATCGGCAATGGTATATTCCCTTCGACCAAGGGGGTAGCATCCCACTGTTTTTCGATATTCCCCTTAGGCTCTTTCTTTTTACAGCCTGCAAATGCAACAAGTAATATCGCTATTGCTACCAATAGAGTACTGTTTCTTTTACACATAATATTTTTAGCTAAATTAAATGATTATACGAAGTTTATTTTTCACGATTTGCGTATACCATCGGTATCTGTCTTTACATAGACGGAATGATGGCATCCATTATTTCCATCATAATATTATTTACTTGTACAAGACTTATTTTTGATGGCATTACTTCCAGTTTTTTGTCGGTTACTCCTTTGCCCGTAAATTCGACTGAGGTAGCCGTAAGGTTTTTATACAATAAGGTTTCGCCTGTAGCCTTAAATTTTATGATACCCTCGGTATCGCTCTTCTTATCGATTTCGATTTCCTTAGTCAAAATAGCTTCGTCGTAGAAATAGGTGTCGGAAGGCATCCCTTTCTTTTCGGCAAGTTTAGGTACTCGTATTGCTATGATAAGATGTCCCTGTTTCGTATTCGAAATATCGAGCACAGCTCCCGTTACTATTTGAGAAATCTGCATGTCTGGTATTGGTATTGGTACAGTCACGAAGTTTTCGACCAATGCGGTAGCATTCCACTGTTTTTCGATATCTCCTCCATACTGTGGCTGTTTTTTCTTACAACCTACAAATAAACACACTGCGAGCAAGAGAATTGCCGCCATAAGATTACAATTTTTTTTACACATGATTTTTTAATTGTATGTTAGTTGATGCCTACTTTTTATGGGTTTCGGCTAATACCCTTTGTTGAACTATCGGTGGCAAAGTTAATAATAAATTTATTTTTTCGTAAACTTTTTTCGGTATTTCTTTTGAATGTCGATTAAAATGTGTCGTATGTTATAAAAAAGTAAGAATCAAGATAACCGAATCTATTGGGTATTGCCTCAGATTTCCAAGTAAAATGAGGTATAAATTTCCTGCCCGACACTTTGCGGTATCTTCACGATAACTCCCGCACAGGGTAGGCAACAATATTTTTTGTACTTTTGCCACACCAAAAACCAAGAATAGGATGACTATCGAACCGCTCAATATCCGACGTGTATTACGCTCCAATAGCCGCATATTGAAAAATATGTCGTGGCTGGCAGCATTGCAGTTTGCCAATTGTGTTATACCGCTCATACTCATACAGTACATTATTCGCACCGCAGGGCTCGAGGCATTCGGGAAAATATCCTATGCACAGAATATCATCCTATATCTTACCGTACTTGTTAACTTCGGTTTCGAGTATTCTGCCACTCAGGAGGTAGCTCTTAACCGCGATAATCGTAAGCAAACGAATATAATCTTCTGGTCTGTGCTTCGTAGCAAAGCCGTACTGCTGGCGGTGTCGTTCGGTCTGCTTGCGATAGGACTCATCTTCGTCGATGAGCTTGCCGCCGACCGTCGGCTCTACATCTATACTGCATTGATGAATATCGGTTTTGCAGCGTTCCCGACGTGGTTCTTGCAAGGAATGGAGGATGTCGCCAAAATAACGGTTTTCAACTTCTCGTCGCGTCTGGTCGGAGCTGTAATGATAATACTTCTAGTAACCGCCCCGAACGATTATCCGTACTACTTGCTTATATTGTCGTGTTCGTATATACTCGGCGGCGGAGTAGCCCTGCTGTACGTCATACGCAAGTACCGTCTGCGGTACACTTCACAGAACGACTCTCTCGCCACACGCAAGGGACTGCCCATATTCGTAAACAATATGTTTGCTACGATATATTCAGCCGTAGGGCTCACTATGTTGCCGTACTTTGTCTCCGAACTCGATTTGGGGCTGTACTCGGCGGCATACAAGGTCATTATGGCGGTGTTGATGATAGTGAGTTATCCGATTTCTATCGCGCTTTTCCCTTCTATCAGTCGTCGTTTCAACGAATCGTTTGCCGACGGATGGCGTTTCTTTAAACGTTCTTTCTTTTTGGTAGTACTGTTTGGAGCAGTGTGTAGCGTTGCGATATTTTTGCTCTCAGACGTAGTGATAAAGATAATTATTGGGCTGAAAAACAATATTCCTTCGGAAGATTTCCAAGCGTCGGCAGATATATTGCGAATATTTTCTCTTTTGCCAATACTTGTGCTCTCTGCAAGTATGCTCACAGTACAAGGAATGTACGGACTGCAGCTTCAAAGGTATGCTCCTTATATCGGCGGGGCAATATGTCTGTTTAGTTTGGCGGTTAATTATATTTTTATAAAAAACATTGGGATACAGGGTGCGGCTTTCTCTTATGTGGCAGCAGAGATAGTCGAGATAATACTCGTTGGCTTGCTTATTTATTTCAATTATAAAAAACGAAAGCAATGACGTTGGTTTTCATAGTCTGTATAATCTTAGCGATACTCGGACTGACGGTATCCCAAAACAATATTTTCTCGCCGAGTGTAATTACTCCTATCGTTTGGATAGTGGTGTTGTTGCTATTCGTGGCTCTGCCACACGATCTGCCGCCGCTCAGCTGGCAGTTTTTCGGCTCACTGCTACTTTGGGTGGCGATGATGTGTCTGGGGGCTATGTTCACGCAGTCGTTTCGTTATCGTGTATCGGTAAACGAGCCGAGCCAATTGATACGCGACATCTTCTTCTGGGTATCGGTAGCGACTTTCCCTCTGCTACTGCTCTTCATCAAAGAGGCGTTGCAGACGGGCGAGACAGGCAATTGGGCGCTCGACCTCCGACTTGCTGCCATAGGTAAGACATCTACATTCAAAGAAGTATACGGAGGGTTGTATCTCATTGTCTGGCAGGTGGCGTATCTTATCGAGCTATTTTACTATTCGAAAAAAAACAGGTATAGAGTGATAATACTCGGGCTGATGTTTCTGGCTCTTGGCATCGGTACTATGTCGAAAACTATACTATTGGAGTTTATATTGAAAACAGTGGGTATACTATTCTTCAAAAATAAGATAAAGATAAAACATTTCGTCGTAGCGTTGGTAGTGCTGCTGGTAGCTTTCGTCGTGATGCAGTCGATGCGTTACAATAGCAGTGTAGGGGCTTTAGACCGCAAGAGTTTTCTTATAACGTACGTCGTAGGCAATACATCTGCCTTCGATACCCTCGAGCCCAATTCGTCGACACACTGTGGCGAAAACGTTTTCCGTATGTATTATGCTATCAGCAACAAACTCGGGCTATCTGACGTAAAACCGGTTGATCCGATATTGCCCTTTATCTACAAACCGCTCGAAACAAATACATATACGGCTATGTATCCTTTCTTCAAAGACTTCGGCTATTGGGGAGTCGGCGTGTTTGCTCTGCTCTACGGACTGCTTTTCGGTTGGATATTCCGCTGTGCTCAGCTGGGCTCGCCGATATTTATCATACTCAACGCAATTATTATTCCCTTAGTCGTAATGCAGTACGTAGGCGATGTCTTTATCACGAATCTTTCGGGATATATCAAGCAGATAATATTATTGGCTTTACCTTTCGTTTTTTCGTACCGCAGAAAACTTTCGTCACCGCCCTCGCAGTAGCTCACTCGGTTGGTCGAGCCTCGCGACAGGTTGCTATTCGGAAAATAATTACTACCTTTGTCGGACAAAAATAAAATAAATAAAACAACACTATAAACATGATTAAAGTAGGTATAAATGGTTTTGGAAGAATCGGAAGAATGGTATTCCGTGCTATCGTAGAGAATTTCTCTAAAGATGTTCAGGTGGTTGGTATCAACGACTTGTTGGAGCCGGCATATTTGGCTTATATGCTCAAATACGACTCCGTACACGGTCGCTTCAATCACGATGTGAAAGTGGAAGGCAACTTCCTTATCGTCAATGGCAATCGTATCCGCCTTACGGCAGAACGCGAGCCCTCTAACCTAAAATGGAACGAAGTGGGTGCCGAGGTAGTAATCGAATCGACAGGTCTGTTCCTTACAGACGAAAAGTCGCGTCAGCACATCGCTGCAGGAGCTAAAAAGGTGATAATGTCGGCTCCGTCGAAAGACGACACTCCGATGTTCGTTTTCGGTGTCAACCACGAGAAATACGCAGGACAAGACATCATCTCGAATGCTTCGTGTACTACAAACTGCTTGGCTCCTCTGGCAAAGATTATCGACGAAAATTTCGGTATCGTAAAAGGCTTGATGACAACAGTGCACGCTGCTACGGCAACTCAGAAAACGGTCGACGGACCGTCGCAAAAAGACTGGCGCGGCGGACGCGGTATATTGGAAAACATTATTCCTTCGTCTACCGGTGCAGCTAAGGCTGTAGGTAAAGTATTGCCACACCTCAACGGCAAACTGACAGGTATGTCGTTCCGCGTACCGACATCGGACGTGTCGGTGGTAGACCTCACCGTAGTATTGGAAAAATCGGCTACTATGGAGCAGATAAACGCCGTAGTGAAAAAAGCATCGGAAATGAACCTCAAAGGTATACTCGGCTATACGGAAGATGCCGTTGTCTCTACCGATTTCAGAGGCTGCTCGCTTACCTCCATCTACGACGCCACTGCCGGTATCGGTCTCGATGGCAACTTCGTAAAACTCGTATCGTGGTACGACAACGAATGGGGATATTCGAACAAAGTAGTCGAAATGATTAAGGTGATTTCGAAGTAAACGAGGTAATATGTGTCTTTACATAAGAAGTGGGCTATCCGATATATTTCGGGTAGCCTATTTTGTAATATCGTAAGTTTTTTATCTGTCTTAAAGTCACCGCAGTGTGTAGTGACGAAGTCTCCGATGGTTGTCGGGAATCAAAATTTATCATTAACTTTGCAGCCAATTGTTCGTATGTAGTAAATAATCGTTATGTTTATGCAAAAGATTACTTTGTTGCTCGTAATGCTCTCACTGAGTCTCGCGGTTCGTACTCAAGAACTCAAATGCACTATTACCGTAAGGCATCAGCAGGTGCAGGGAACGAATACAAACGTATTTGAGGCTCTGAAAAAATCGTCGGAAGACCTCATCAATACTACTCGCTGGACTAACCTTACATATAAGCCCGAAGAACGTATCGAATGCTCGATGAGTATCGTGGTAAAGAGCTACGAAAACGGCATAATGGACTGCGAACTTCTGGTGCAGGCGCGTCGTCCCGTGTGGGGAAGCAATTATAATACTACCATTCTCAATTTCCGCGACCCAAGCGTCAAATTCGCTTATCAAGATTTCGACGCACTTATCGTCAATCAGTCGTTCGATAAGAATCTGGTGGCAATACTCGCATATTACTCTTATGTAATAATCGGTTATAGCCTCGATTCGTTTCAGAAGCTCGGAGGCAACGACGCTTTCTCGCAAGCCGAAAATATTGTCAATATCTCGCAGAGTCGTTCGGAACCCGAGAGTGCGGGTTGGAGGGCATTCGATAAGAATGGTAAGCGTTATGAGCTGATAAACAATCTGCTCGATGAGCGTTTCGGCAAGTTTCGCCAATATTTTTACGATTATCACCGACTCGGACTCGATATGATGTCGTCTAACGTCGACAATGGGCGTGCCAAGATAGCCGAGGGGCTTACGACGCTCGAAGAGATCAACCGCCTGCAGCCGCAAGCCCAAGCCATCATTTCGTTTATTGATGCCAAAAAGGAGGAGATTGTAAGCCTTTTCGCCAAACACGGTACAGACGAAGAGCGAAACCGCGTATACAACATAATGACTACCGTAAATCCGTCGGCGTCTACCGTCTACGAAAAAATTAAAGAGAAATAAAGTTTCAATCGTATGCTTCGCAATCTTACTATCGACAATTACGCTCTCATCGACCGCCTCGATATCGATTTCGACGACGGTCTGTCGGTCATTACCGGAGAGACGGGTGCGGGTAAATCGATTATTCTGGGAGCTCTTTCGCTTGTCTTGGGTAGCCGTGCCGATTCGAAGGTAGCCCTCGATGCTTCGAGTAAGTGTGTCGTAGAGGCGACGTTCGATGTAGAGCCTTACAGACTCGAAGCACTGTTCGACGAACTCGATGTCGACTATTCTGCGTCGACAATCGTACGCCGCGAGATATTGCCCAATGGTAAATCGCGTGCCTTTGTAAACGATACCCCCGTCGGTCTGCAACAATTGCGCACCCTTACATCGCGGCTTATCGATATCCACTCGCAGCACGAAAACCTTATGCTTTCGAACTCCGACTTCCAGCTCGATATTGTCGATACTTTAGCCGATACTGCCGACGATTTGCACAAATATACCGACCTTTTCAATCGATACCGCGATACTCGGCAACAATTGCGTAATCTTCGAGACGAATCGGATAGATTTCTTGCCGAAAAAGACTATATCGAGCATCAGCTCTCCGAACTCGTAGCTGCTAACCTCGTCGATGGCGAACAGCAGTCGCTCGAAGAAGAGCAAAACCTCATAAACCACTCTCAAGAGGTTATCGAAACACTATCTTCCATTATAGCTTCGCTCGACGGCGAAGAGAGTGGGGGGTTGTCGCTCCTCAAATCGGCTTCGACACACATCGGCCGACTCGAAAAGTACATCAATCGAGCCTCGGAGTTTGCCGACCGAATAAATTCCTCGTTCGTAGAGCTAAAAGATATCGTTTCCGAGCTATCGAGTATCATCGAGTCTACAGAGTTTTCCGAAGAACGAAAACATTTCATCGACGACCGTCTGAACCTTATCTACTCTCTGCAACAAAAGCATAGGGTCGCCTCCGTAACCGATCTAATCGACATTCAAAACGACTTTGCACGTCGTCTCGACCTTATCGAGAATTTCGACGACCGAATATCTTCGCTCCAAAAGCAAATCGACGAACTCGAAAAGCAACTCTCCGCCGCAGCCGAGCATCTATCGGAGCGTCGCAGGGCAGTCGGTAGCCTTATAGAGCAGAAGACCGAGACTATGCTACACGAATTGGGTATGCCTAACGGACGTTTCGAGGTATCGTTCTCTGCTACAGACGATTTTACCTCGAGAGGTAGAGATAAGATAGAGTTTCTTTTCTCTGCAAACAAAAATCGTAGTCCGCAGCCCGTAGCCGAGATAGCATCTGGAGGCGAAATATCGCGTCTGATGCTCGTAATAAAATCTCTGGTGGCAGCCTCACAGGCTCTACCTACAATCATTTTCGACGAAATAGATACGGGTATATCGGGCGAGATAGCTCGCAAGATGGGCGAGATAATGCAAACAATGTCGGCATCTATGCAGGTAGTAGCTATCACACATTTGCCGCAAATAGCCTCCAAAGGAAAGACTCATTACAAAGTATTCAAAGACGAATCGGGTGAAACGACGCAGACACGCATCGCTTGCCTTACGGCAGACGAACGAATAGTAGAAATAGCCGAAATGATTGCGGGCAAAAATCCGTCTCGCTCGGCACTCGATAGTGCCAGAGAACTACTCGAGTACAGATAGTAAGTAATATAGATGATGTATCAAGCAAAAATAGACAAAGAGATAGTAAAAGACCTGCCGATAGCACAAACAGACTGCCAGATAGAGCTTATCGACTCGCCCGACGAAGTAGACAAAGCCGTAAAATACCTCCTACGCTCCAAAGTAGTAGGTTTCGACACAGAGAGTAAACCATCGTTTACCAAAGGCAAATCAAATAAAATAGCCCTAATGCAAATTTCGACGCAGAAACGCTGTTTTTTGTTTCGCCTCCAGATGATAGGCAAAAATCAACGACTTAAAGAGTTTCTCGAAAACGAAAATATCAAAAAGATAGGAGTAGCCATACACGGCGACCTCCGAAATCTAAGAGTGTGGTCGAAATTCGAACCCAAGAATTTCGTCGACTTGCAAAATATCGTAGGCGATTATGGTATCGAAGAGCTCGGACTGCAAAAGATATACGCTATCGTATTCGGTAAAAAGATTTCGAAGAGCCAGCAGCTATCGAACTGGGAGGCAAAGATACTCAACCGCGCACAGCAAGTATATGCAGCTACCGACGCTTGGGCTTGCCGACAAATATATCTGAAACTAACCAAAAACAAAACAGCAATAAATGATAAAGATTGAACACGTAAAGACAATATCGTTCGTCGTCGTGGCTTTGGCTACGGTTTTTACAAGCCCTGCCGTGGGGCTTCTGGCAGGTATTGTCTTCGCTATCGTCTTTGGCAATCCGCTGCCTAAGATGTCGAAGAAAATATCGAAAAACCTTCTGCAGATATCGGTCGTCGGTCTCGGTTTCGGCATGAATATTCACGAAGCCTTGCAATCGGGCAAAGACGGTATGCTGTTTACAATCGTATCCGTATCGTTGGTGATGATATTGGGATGGTTTCTCGGTAAGTGGGTGAAGCTGCCGAAGACCTCTACGTACCTTATATCTGCCGGCACTGCGATATGTGGCGGAAGCGCCATTGCTGCCGTTGCTCCGATAACTAAATCGAACGATAGCGAAATATCTATCTCCATAGCTACTGTATTTATATTGAATGCTTTGGCGCTATTAATATTCCCTCCCATAGGAAAGATACTCGGTCTGAGCGATACGCAGTTTGGTACTTGGGCTGCTATAGCAATACACGACACAAGCTCCGTAGTAGGTGCGGGAGAGATATACAGCTCGTACGCAGGTCATACCAATCTTGCTCTGCAGACGGCAACTACCGTGAAACTCACGCGAGCTCTGTGGATAATTCCGCTTACTTTCGTTACTATGTTTATATTCAAAGACAAAAGTTCGAAGATAAAACTACCTTGGTTCATCTTGTTTTTTGTATTGGCTATGCTGGCAAATACCTATCTTTCGATACCTGCCGAGATATCGAAAGCAGTGGTATTCGTTGCCAAAAAATCGCTTACGGTGACGCTATTTTTTATCGGCTCTTGCTTGTCGATAGATGCGGTGAAGACAGTAGGTATCAAGCCTATACTATTGGGTGTATTGCTTTGGATTTTTATAGGGCTTACGTCGCTTTTTGTAATAATATAGAGAGTATAGACTTCGATACTCGCAGTTTGTTCAATATACAAGAGTTTAGTACCTTTGCGGAGTCATTTTTTTTGTCGACTATAAATGGAAAAAGCCTTATTGGTAGGTATCATCACCCCACAACAACCGGAAAATAAAGCAAAAGAATATTTGCAAGAGCTTGCTTTTCTAAGTGAAACGGCAGGAGCCGTGCCATTGCGGCGTTTTCTCCAACATCTGCCATATCCCAATCCGCGTACATTCGTGGGCGAAGGCAAACTCGCTCAGATAAAGCAATATATAGCAGAAAACGAAGATGTAGGTCTGGTTATTTTCGACGACGAACTCTCGCCGCTCCAGCTTCGTAACATCGAAAACGAGCTGAAAGTGAAGGTACTCGACCGTACGAATCTTATCCTCGATATCTTTGCACAGAGGGCACAGACAGCCCACGCCAAGACACAAGTGGAACTTGCTCAGTGTCAATATATGTTGCCTCGCCTTACGCGACTTTGGACTCACCTCGAGCGTCAGCGCGGAGGTATCGGTATGAGAGGGCCCGGCGAAACACAGATAGAGACCGACAGACGAATATTGCTATCAAAGATATCGCTTCTAAAAGAGAAACTTCGCAAAATAGACCAACAGAAATCCATACAACGCAAAAATCGCGAAAATATGGTGCGTGTGGCTCTTGTGGGTTACACGAATGCCGGTAAATCGACCATTATGAATCTGATATCGAAAGCGAATGTTTTTGCCGAAAACAAACTATTTGCCACACTCGACACCACTGTGCGTAAAGTCATTGTCGACAATCTGCCGTTTTTGCTATCTGATACTGTCGGCTTTATCCGCAAACTGCCTCATCACCTTATAGAATCGTTCAAGTCGACACTCGACGAACTCGACGAAGCCGACATACTTGTACACGTGTGCGATATCTCGCATCCTAACTTCGAGGAGCAGTATACGGTTGTAAACGAGACTATTAAGTCGATAGTAAAGGACGAAAAGCCTACATTAGTACTTTTCAATAAGATAGACAACTACTCTTTTGTCGAAAAAGACGAAGCTGATCTCTCTGAGCGTTCGGCAGAAAATATATCTCTCGACGAACTCGAAAAGACATATATGGCGAGGCTTTCGGGCAATTGCCTATTTATTTCGGCAAAGGAAAAAACAAATATAGACCGTTTTAAACTAATACTTTACAGTAAAGTCAAAGAGGTCTATTCGCAAAAATATCCTTATAGCAACTTCATTTTTGACAAATACGACGACCTACAATAATATGCCTTTGTGCCTGTATTACATCGATATACGCAATAGATTTTCGAATCCGTGCCATACGAAGCCGATAAGATTATTTCTCACGATAATCGTATCGTTGCTTACGGCAAATATATCGATAGCTCAGCCGGTAAAGCAAGTGCCTGAGCCTGCTCCTCTTAGGCAAGAAACAACATTGAGGCTGCCACCACAAAGCAAGAAAAACGCACAAAAAAACACATCCACACCCAACCGACAGCCTTCAGACCGCCCGACCGATACCCGCAAGAGTACGAGTAAACCTACCAAGAATGTCTCTTATATTAATATCGAAAATGCCGACAGTTGGAGCTACAATCAAGAGTTGAATGCAGATGCTCAAGTACTTGTGGGTAATGTTACATTCTCTCACGATGGAGTATTTCTATACTGTGACAGTGCCTATTTCTACGAGAAGAGCAATTCGTTCGATGCCTACGGAAATGTTCTTATCAGGCAAGGCGACACTCTCTTCGTCTATGCCGACGAGCTATATTATAGCGGTAATACCAAACTCGCCCGACTCCGATACAACGTATTGATGGACAATCTTACGGCGACTCTAAGGACAGATTCGCTCAATTACGACAGAGTAAAAAATGTGGGCTATTACTTCGACGGAGGTGTAATTCAAGATTCGCTCAATGTATTGTCGAGCCAGACCGGACACTACTATCCGTCGGACAATATCGCTATCTTTCGCAACAAAGTGCAGCTCGTAAACAATAGATTCATAATGAATTCCGATACTCTCAGATACAATACCAAGTCTAAGATAGTTCACATAATAGGTCCGACCAATATCGTGTACGAAAAGAAAACTAACATATACTCCGAATATGGCTGGTACAATACCCAAAACGAACAGTCGAAACTACTTTTGAACTCATATATAGTGCACCAAGACGGCAAGCGTTTGGAGGGCGATACTATTTTTTACGATAAAAAAAACGGTAAAGGCGAATGCTTTGGAAATGTTCATCTTATCGATACTAAAAACAAGGTATCACTAAACGGCAATTATGGCTACTATATAGAAAAGGGGCAACGTGGTGTTGTGACCGATTCTGCTGTTATGGTCGAGTATTCCTCCCAAGACACGCTGTTTTTGCACGCCGATACGATACGTACGTTTTCCAAAAGAGTTGAAATCGATACCATAGACTCTCTGCGAACGTTCAAAGATAGCGTATACAATGTTTTCGACGGATATCACAACGTGCGTTTTTATCGTAGCAATATGCAAGGTGTCTGCGACTCAATGAATTTCGATACCAGAGACTCGATACTTGTACTTATGAACACACCTGTCTTATGGGCAGACTACCGACAAATATCGGGCGATACGATAAAGGTTTTTCAGAAAAACGAGAAGGTAGACCATATCGTAGCTACAGGTAAAGCTTTCGTTACCGATTCGGTAGATAACAAGTACTTCAATCAGTTGTCGGGCAAACAGATAGTGGCTGTCGTGCGTAACGATTCGTTGCGACGTATAGACGTGCTCGGCAATGCGCAAAGCATATATTTTGTAGTCGATAGCAAAGATAGTACTCTGATAGGAATGGCTTCTACCGAGAGTTCTTTGATGAATATATATATAACTAAAAAAAACAGCCTCGACCGTATAGTAGTGAAGCCCAAACCTACTGGTGTCGTAGACCCCATAGACAAAATCGATACAAGTAAGATTTATCTGGCAAACTATTCTTGGCGTATAAAGCTACGTCCTAGTTCGAAGAGAGATATTTTTCGAAAAACCAAAGATTCTATCGTATCTAAAGACAAGAAGCGAGATAAAAAAGGCAAAAAAGACAGCGATGATACGACGCAGGCAACTACGTCGACCACTAAGGTACGCCCTTCGGGCTTCGATAATCCCGATATGGGCGAACTGTCGGTAAAAAAGACCAAGAAAAAGAGCAACAAAAGGAAGAAACGATAAAACTATATTCATTGTCACTATGCCAATAAAAGCAAGCATATACTGTTCGTCGAGCGATACGATAGACGAAAAATATTTCGAAGAAGCAGCCAAGTGCGGTCAGATACTTGCCCGTCACGGTGTGGAGTGCTATACCGGAGGCGGCAACAACGGGCTGATGTATGCCCTCGAAAAAAGTGTGATAGGCAACGGCGGCAGTTGCATAGGTATTATTCCGCAGTTTATGATAGACTACGGCTGGCTCTACGACGGTCTGTCGAAGATAATAGTGGTGGAGACAATGGCAGAACGCAAAGCTATACTCCGCCATAATGCCGATATATTCATCGTATTAGCTGGCGGTATCGGTACTCTCGACGAGCTATTCGACACTCTGGTAACGATACAGTTCAAAAAATCTGCCAGTCCGATAGTAATAGTCAATACCGGCGGTTTCTACGACGACCTGCTGCGAATGCTCGACAAAATATCGTCGGAAAACTTCTTGCCACACAGCCAAAGAAATATGTGGCAGGCGATAGAATCGGTCGAATACCTACCACAGATAATAGAAAGGCTTAAAAATAATTCGCCTCACACAGAGGCTTGTAAATAGTTATGTTGGAAGCACTGCCTAAGAGTATAACTCTCGCTAAAGATCCGTTTATTACTGCCTTATATCTATTGGGCTTTCTTTTGTTGGCTATCAATTTTATGGTATCCAATATCGGTTTTGCCAAATATATATCGCGTATATTTGCCCTCAAGTACAAAGATACGGGCAACAACGGCTCGCTTCATACTCTTATCACTCTGTTTGTAGGAGTTATCGGTTTTGCAGCTTTTTCAATATTAGTAATCAATACGTCCGACGACAATATTTTTATCTCCGATACCACTGTAAATTACTTGACAATATTAGATATAGCGGCAAGAATGATAGCTGTAATCGCTATCTATATATTTCTCAATGTAATAACACTTTGGATAATACAATACACATTCTCGATGAATAGAGATAATATAGCTGACTATGCGAAGTTTTTTACTATCTCTTTTATCGATTTGGGAGTAATGCTTTTTTTTGTCTCTTTCGTAAGTCTTTATATACCTTTTGGAGGTCGGTACGTTTTATACGTATTAGGTATTCTGCTTGTAATACACTTCATAATTAAGATTATAGCAGGAGCATTTCAACTTTTTTCTTTCGAAGGAAGTGCGTTGTACCGATTTTTTTTGTACCTTTGCACGCTCGAAATTTTGCCTATTTTAGTATTGATAAAATACCTTTCGACTATAATTGTTTAACCCACTAAAAAGAGTAAAGTACCCAAAGTGCCGAAAATAAAAAGTATACTCGTATCGCAGCCGCAACCGGAAGGAACGAAATCGCCATACTTCGATATTGCGGAGAAACACGACCTTAAAGTAGTGTTTCGCCCGTTTATAAAAGTGGAAGGGTACTCGATAAATGAATTTAGCAAGCAAAAAATCAATATACCCGATTATAGCGCCATTGTGTTCGTGGCTCGTACGGGGGTAGACCATTTTTTCCGCCTTGCCAAGGAGGGAAAAATGAAGATAGTGCCCGAGATGAAATATTTCTGTCTTACCGAGTCGTTTGCATATTACATACAGAAGTATATCAAGTTTCGCAAAAGGAAGATTTTCTCGGCTACCACAGGTCGGATAGCCGATTTGTTTGCTATGCTTGAAAAAAATTCGAGCGAAAAGTTTCTTATCGTCTTACCCGAAAACGGTAACGAAGAGCTCGAGAAGTTACTCTCGAAATCGAAGCTGAACTATACGAAAGCCTATATGTATCGTACTGTAAGCAACGATTTCGGTAAGAATGAAAAGTTTGACTACGATATGGTTATCTTTTTTTCGCCGTTCGGGGTGCAGTCGTTTATCAATAGCTTTCCTAACTTTGAGCAGGGTCCCGATAAGTATTTCGGATGTCTGGGAGCTGCCGCCGCACAATCGCTCAAAGAGGCCGGTTTCAGGGTCGATATCGAGGTGCCTAACCCGCAATTTTCGTCGATAACACTCGCCATAGAAGATTTCGTGCATAGAAACCACAAGGGCGGAAAAAAGTAATCGCGCTCTCAGACGATAACCTCAAGTTTTTTCCTGTCGACAACAGTGATTTTATGGCCACTTGTGGCAATGGCTCCTTCGTTTACGAGTTGCCCCAAGGTGCGAGCCAACGACGGACGCTGTACTCCCAAGTGTTCGGCAAGCTGCGTCTGATTGTGCTTCGGTACGAAAGACGGATTCTCCGACGTGGTATTGTCGAGTATGTAGAGAGCTACCTTCGATTTGAGGCTGCGTGTCGACATCATTGCTACTTTTGCCGATAAGAACGATGTTATCCCTGCCGACATACGAAGATAGTTTTTAAACAACACATTGTTGTTGGTCATCTCTTGGAGAAACTTGTCTTTGGCAAGCAGGTATATTTCTGAGGGTTTTATAGCTATTACGGCAACGGGAAACCTCGGTACAGCCTCGTAGATAAAGGCTATAGCCAAAGGCAAGACAGCGTCGCGAATATCGATATTGATGATATTGCCGTCGGCAGTAAGCATCTCGGTGGTTATAGTGCCTTCGACAAGTAGGTATAAATAGTCGATATCTCTGCCTTGCTCGGCGATGATAGCACCTTTCTCGTATTGCCTTTTTTCGACGATAGTACGTTCGATTATCTGCTCTATTTCGTCCAATGTCATTCCTAAGAATAGCGGGCAGGCTGTAAGTTTTTGCTTATTTGTTGTCATAGCGATAATAGAGGTATTAAGAAAAACGGTTCAAAGGTACAAAAAAATATCCGTTTGTAACTATGGTTACAGTAGTGTCGCTATAGCAGGGGTAACTTTACAATCCGAAAAATTCCGTAAGATTATTACTAAAAATACGATATACGATATGGATAAAATGTTTTGTTATCAGTGTCAAGAGACAGCCAAGAATGAGGGCTGTAAAGTGATGGGCGTATGCGGTAAGACAGCCGATGTCGCCAACCTTCAAGATTTATTGATATTTATGTGTAAAGGGCTCTCTCATTATACCGTGCCTCTTCGTAAGTTTGGCATAGAGTTGCCCGAGGTCGATAGATTCATCGTCGACAGTCTGTTTATGACTATCACTAATGCCAATTTCGACCGCAAACGCTTCGTCGCACGTGTACGCAAGGCTTATGAATTGCGAGACGCAGCAAAGGAACAGTTGCGCAAGTCAGGAGGTAGCCCCGACGATATTACTTTCGACGGTGCTCTGTGGCAAGGACAGACCGAAGAAGAGATGGAGGCAAAAGCCGTATCGGTGGGAGTGCTTGCCACGCAAGACATCGATATGCGTTCGTTACGGGAGCTTACGATATATGGACTCAAAGGTATGTCGGCATACTTGGAACACGCCTATAATATGGGCTACGAAGACAATGCCATATATGCTTTTATGCAGAAGGCTTTGGTAATGACTACCGACGATACGCTATCGGCAGACGAGCTTACTGCTCTTGTACTTGAGACGGGTAAATATGGCTTACAGGCAATGGCTCAGCTCGATAAGGCACATAACGAAACCTACGGCGTTCCCGAAATGACACAGGTAAATATCGGCGTACGCAACAATCCGGGTATCCTCGTCAGCGGGCACGACCTCAAAGATTTGGAAGAACTGCTGCAGCAGACCGAGGGTACGGGTGTAGACGTGTATACACACAGCGAGATGTTGCCGGCTAATTCTTATCCGTTTTTCAAGAAATATAGCCACTTCGTAGGCAACTACGGAAGCTCGTGGTGGCATCAGGTAGAAGACTTCGAGAACTTCAACGGAGTAGTGCTCTTCACTACCAACTGCATAGTACCGCCGCGTCGGAATGCCACATACACCGACAGAGTATATACTACGGGGTCGACGGGATTCGACGGCTTCAGACACATCGAAGACCGCAAAGACGGACAGCCGAAAGATTTTTCTGCCCTCATCGAACACGCCAAAAAGTGTGCCCCTCCCAAGGAGATGGAGACAGGTACTATCGTTGGCGGGTGTGCTCACCGCCAAGTACTCGCTTGGTCGGATAAGATTATAGAGGCAATGAAGTCGGGTGCAATACGAAAGTTCGTCGTTATGAGCGGATGCGACGGTCGTATGAATAGTCGAAGCTACTACACCGAGTTTGCCGAAAAGCTACCGAAAGATGTTATCATTCTGACATCGGGTTGTGCCAAATATCGTTTCAATAAGTTACCTCTCGGTACTATCGGCGGTATACCTCGCGTACTCGATGCAGGTCAGTGCAACGACAGCTATTCGTATATCAGGATTGCCCAATCGTTGGCAAAAGATCTTGGACTAAAAGATGTCAACGAATTGCCGATTTACTATAATATTGCTTGGTACGAACAGAAAGCCGTCATCGTACTATTGGCTCTACTTTCGCTTGGAGTGAAGAATATTCATCTCGGACCGACGTTACCGGCATTTTTATCGCCAAACGTAGCCAATGTACTGGTAAATATGTTTGGCATTGCAGGTATCGGTACGGTCGACGATGATATGGCAAAGATGTTGGCATAGCCGTAGGTATCGCAAAGGATAGCGAGAACCTCACCGTTTCCGAAAATATTGTTACCTTTGACCCTCAGAGTAAGTAAAAAAGAGAGGTGAAAGATGAAACTTAATTTTCTGACGTGTGTATTGTTGTGGCTATCGTTGTGGAGTGGGGTAGTGGAAGAAGTATCGTCGCAGGAGGTACTTTGGCGTGCGAGGCTCTACAGTAGATTCGACAATACGGAATTCGGTCCATTGCCTCTACGTATATCGCGGACGATGGCAGGCACGAGACTCCAACCGTCGTTGGGGCTTGGTATCGATTCGGCGAATCGGATATTCGTCGGGGCAGACCTCTGCCACGAATGGGGCAGCCACGATATTATCGACAGAGCTGAGGCAATAGCCTATTACGGATACTATTCACCGCATTGGGAGTTTGAGGTAGGAGCCTTTCCGCGAAGCGATGTTTTTGCGCATTATCCCCGTCTGATGTTTGCCGACTCTACTATGTGGGTTCGTCCGACAGTGAACGGATTTTCGCTCTGCTACCGCAATAGAGACGACTATGCACACCTCTGGCTCGACTGGACGGGAACGGAGAAGAGCGTCATATACGAGTCGTTCTATCTCGGCTGGGCAGGCAAGTTGCGGCGAGGCATCTTCTTTGGGCAACACTTCGGTTATATGTTCCATACCGTTATGCCCGACTATGCTGCCGACGGACTGACGCTCGACGGTTCGAGCGTAAAAGAGAATATCAAGACCCTTACCGCTTTCGGAGTCGACCTATCGGCTAAGACTCCTTTCGACTGTCTACGGAGCAGCGTCGCTATGTCTGTATCGCTCGAACGCGACCGCCACAGAGGCGAATATCATATCCCCGTCGGCTTACTGTGGCAGACTGCAGCCGAGTATCACGGACTTGAACTTCGCAACGACCTATACTTCGGCAGCGGCGAGCAGCGGCTCTACAACCGTTTTGGCAACTATCTCTATTGGGGCGACCTTATGTATAAACTCCCTGTATACGACCGCACCGACTTGGTGATACATTTCTTAAAATCGAATATACTCGACATCGACCTCGAACTGTCGTTACACTTTGCCGAGGGTAGCGTCTACAACCAGCAGATATTGCGGACAACGGTCGACATCGACAACATCGACCGCCGCCAAATCGACCGCTCTTATCGCTATATCTGGCATTGGTAACGGTAGGGCAGAATTGATAACAAAAGGAGCAACGTATGTGTCTGTTTGCTCCGTATTTTTGATTGCCGCTTATGTCTCGAAAGCAGATAATCTGAAACCTTTTTCCGATTTGTCTGAAATACTTTTCCGATTAGTCTAAAACATTTTTCAGTATTATCTGAAACCTTTTTCCGATTTTTAGATACAAGTATGCAAAATCATAGCTCCTATGGTGTCGGTAACTACTTCCGATAGGAGCTATTGCGAAATATATGTCGGTCGAAAATGTTGATGACTAATGCTTCCCGTAGATTCGCATAATTTGAGGATATTGTTCTTCGTAACGGTCGAACTCTATCTCTTCGCCGTTGTACCCCATTTCTGTAAAAATACGACGAATGTCTTGCTGCTCTGCTTTCGTAATGGCACAGCGTTGTCCTTTGATATGATAATATTTAGAGCCGAAGTACGATATAATTTTGTCTTTGACACTATGAAAATCGGCGGTGCGTACGTTATCGAAAATCTTCGATATTCCCCAGGCGTAGACCTCTCGACGGTCGTGGTCGAAGAGTCGGCAAGGCTGATTGTCCGTTATTACGGCTTGATTGACGGTAGTGTAGGTCTCACGAGGTATATCGACAAGCATTTTGTAGGCGGTATGACGCATACAGTCGGCTGCCCGATTGCAGTTTGTGCCGATACAATGGGCGTAGTTGTGAGGCAACTGTTGATATTCTTTCTTTGTCATAATACTGTATATTTTTTGTTTCGTAACTTGCTTCGCACTGCTGGTCTTTTATTACGTAAAAGCTCTTTCCTGCGTTTTTTCAAGTGCTTTCACTCGACATAGTTCGAACAAGTTCGGTTCTCTGCACTCGCTTACTCGCAAAAATCGTGATTTCTAATTGAATTTCTCTCCCCACAACTGTCGCAGGTGTTCGCGTATTTTGGCTTCGGCAGGGTTGTTTTGAGGTGTCCACAGGCGTGCCCCGTCGACCTCGTCGGGCAAAAATTTTTGTTTTACGAAATTACCCTCATAGTCGTGGGCATATTTGTATTCTTTGCCGTAGTTGAGCTCTTTCATCAGTTTTGTGGGAGCGTTACGCAGATGGAGCGGTACGGGTAGGTTACCCGTCTTTTCGACCAAAGCCAACGCTTCGCCAATAGCCATATATGCCGAATTGCTTTTGGGGCTCGTGGCGAGATAAACGGTAGTCTCGGCAAGCGGTATACGAGCCTCTGGCAGCCCTATCTTATGTACCGCCTCGAAACAGGCATTCGCCAGCAACAGAGCGTTGGGATTTGCCAACCCGATGTCTTCGGCGGCGAGTATTATCAGGCGGCGGGCAATAAACTTGACATCTTCGCCTCCGGCTATCATACGAGCCAGCCAATAGACCGCAGCATCGGGGTCGCTCCCGCGTACGCTTTTGATGAAAGCCGATATGGTGTCGTAATGCATCTCGCCGTCTTTGTCGTAAGCCAGAGGGTTTTGTTGCAGACGGTCTTCGACGAGTTTGTTGTCTATCACTATTGTCCCCTCAGGTTGGGCGTTGACGATAAGTTCGAGGATATTGAGCAGTTTCCGAGCGTCGCCTCCGGCATATCGTAGCATTGCCTCGTTTTCGGCTATCTCTATTGTGCGTTGGCGCAGCTCGGTGTCGTTTTTCAGAGCATAGTCTACCAGAGCCTCCATATCGCTACGCTCAAGCGGGCGGAAGACGTACACCTGACATCGCGACAGTAGTGGAGTAATGACCTCGAACGACGGATTTTCGGTAGTAGCCCCGATGAGTGTGAAGACGCCCGTCTCTACTGCACCGAGCAGCGAGTCTTGCTGCGACTTACTGAAACGGTGTATTTCGTCGATGAAGAGTATCGGCGGGGCGGAGTCGAAAAAACGGCTCTGCTTTGCCTTCTCTATCACCTCCCGCACATCTTTGACGCCCGAAGTAACGGCACTCAGAGTATAAAACGGACGTTGCAGCCGATTGGCAATAATCTTCGCCAGCGTAGTCTTGCCTACCCCCGGTGGTCCCCAGAGTATGAACGACGATATATTGCCGCTCTCTATCATAGAACGCAGCACGGCTCCGTCGGCAAGTAGATGACGCTGCCCGACGAATGTATCGAGCGATTGGGGGCGAAGTCTTTCGGCAAGAGGCAACATAAAGGGTCTTATATTTTTCGGTTTGCAATGCAAATTTACAACTTTTTTTTTCGCATAATAAAAAAATGTATTACCTTTGCCCTCGGTTTAGGTTCTCGACAGATTAAAAGGGAATGCCGTGCAAATCGGCAACAGACCCGCTGCTGTGAGTTTCACCATAATGTCTCTTTTGCAGAAGACCACTCCACTGATTTTATCTTACCGAAAAATCGGGAAGGAATACAAGAGAGACCGAAACGAGTCAGAAGACCTGCCTACTGCCGTATATCTTTAATTTGTCCCTCGAGGGAAAGGGCTTTTATAGATGTTTTATGATAGAAAAAATATGTGTTTCTGAAGTTTTTTTGTATGCATTGCCTCGTGCAAAGACATACGGGCGTTGCCTATGAGTGTGCCTCTGTGTAGGGGTATGCTGTTGTGGCAGTACGATGTGATATGATAGAGATAATTTTTTGTTTATATAAAGTTTAAATTTAAAGACATGCTTAAAAATCAACATTTTTCGTTTAGAGTCGCTCTTTTGGCGATTCTTGCAATTATCTTCGGGGTATCGGCTTATGCCGCTCCCCAAAGAAGCAATATCCCGTTTACTCAGATAGAATATTGGGTAGGTACGGGTGGTAATAAGGCTATTCTCATAGTCAATTACTGCGACAAAAACAAAGCTCTTGCTTGGGGATACAAGTGGGACGGTACCAAGACGGTAGCCCAGATGCTCGCCGCTATCGATTCGGCAGACAATAGGCTGACTATCGTCGGGGTAGGAGCTGGCTATATAACCGACTTCCAGTACAACGATGCTCAGTTCCCAAACTACGATTTTGGTGGTACAGGTATAATGTATACCATTAATGGAAATGATGCAAGCGGAGTAGCAAGTACCAATATCCAAGATGGTGACGTAGCCGATTTTGGTGGGTATAACTGTAAGCCTTGGAATTTGACGGTTTCACCAGTACGCGTCCCAAACTATACTATCGGTATCAAGCAGAGCAATTACGGTACTATCACTCCCCAAGGTCCTATCACGGTAAACGAAGGCGGTAACGTTACTCTTACCATCACTCCCAATGCGGGCTACCATCTAAGCGAACTCAAGGTAGGTACTAACGACGTTACCTCTGCCGTAGTGAGCAACCAGTATACTATTTCGAACGTAAGAGCTAACGATTCGGTATGGGTGAAGTTTGCCGTCGACCACAACAATACTATTGCTAAGAGCAACATACAGTATTGGGTAGGTACGGGTAGCAAAGAGGCTATCTTTGCAGTCAACTGGTGCAACCCCGATTCGTCGCTGGCTTGGGGCTACCGCTTCTCATCGGATTCGGTAACGGTCGAAAAGATGCTTCGCGATATCGACTCTGCCGACCACCGTCTGTCGTGTAAAATAATGCCGAGCCGTTATGGAAAAATCCTATCGGAGATGAAATATTATGTTAATATTCAAAAAACGCTTACCAATCCGAGCGGCAGCTACTGGATGTACAACGTAAACGAAAACTTGGCACAAGGTATCTCTTTGCAGAAGATTGCCGACGGCGATGTAATTGAGTTTGGCGGTACAGCCTGCGGAAACATAGACGACTATTGGAATATCGTGTGGACTAAAGCTATCGTAGCAGTATCCACACCTCCGGCACACTATACTATCGATATCAAGCAGAGCAACAAGTATGGTAAGGTTACTCCCGAAGGTACTATCACTGTAAACCAAGGCGAAGATATTACTTTTACCATCGCTCCCAATGCGGGCTATCATCTGGGGCTACTCAAGGTAGGTACTAACGACGTTACCTCTGCCGTAGTGGGCAACCAGTATACTATCAGCAACGTAACAGCCAACGACTCTGTAGTGGTGAAGTTTGCCGTCGACCACAACAATACTATCGCAAAAAGCGACATACGGTATTGGGTAGGTACGGGTAGCAAAGAAGCCATCTTTGCAGTCAACTGGTGCAACCCCGACTCATCGCTTGCTTGGGGTTACCGCTTTGAGTTGTCGGATTCGGTAACGGTCGAAAAGATGTTGCACGATATCGACTCTGCCGACTACCGTCTTACTTGCCGTATCAACAACATCGGTTTTGGAAATTTCCTGTCGGATATGAAATATTATATCAATATCCAGAAGTCGCTTACAAATCCGAGTGGTAGCTACTGGGTGTACAATGTAAACGAAAACTATGCACAAGGTATCTCTAAGCAGAAGATTGCCGACGGCGATGTAATTGAGTTTGGTGGTAATGTCTGTGGAAATTCCGACGACTACTGGAATACAGTGTGGACTAAAGCTATCGTAGCAGTACCCACACCTCCCGCACACTATACTATCGGCATCAAGCAGAGCCAGTATGGTAAGATTACTCCTGAAGGTCCTATCACTGTAAACCAAGGCGAAGACGTTACTCTTACCATCGCTCCTTATGCGGGCTACCACTTGGGCGAGCTCAAAGTTGGTAATAATGTGGTTACCTCTGCCGTAGTGGGCAATAAGTATACTATTTCAAACGTAACTGCCAACGACTCCGTATGGGTGAAGTTTGCCGTCGACCACAACAACACTATCACTACAAACGATATTAAATATTGGGTAGGTAAGGGTAACAACAAAGTGATATTCGCTTCGAACTGGTGCAATCCCGATTCGTCGTTGGCTTGGGGTTACCGCTTCTCGACGGATTCGGTAACGGTCGAAAAGATGTTGCGCGATATCGACGCTGCCGACAGTCGCCTGCAATGTACCATATCGGGCGGATTTATGTCGAGCATTGTTTATACCGAAGGTGCTACTACGCTTAAGAACCCTGCCGGAGTATACCTGATGTACAACGTAAACGAAGAACCTACGATGATAGGTATTGCTACTAAAAAGGTAGGAAACGGCGACGTAGTGGAATTTGGCGGTTACAGCTGCGGAATGGGAGACGACTATTGGAATATGGTATGGACTAAAAATATCGTAGCCGTAGGGTCGCCGACGACAGATGTAGACGATGCGCACGGTGTAGCTCTTAACATCTATCCTAACCCTGCTCGCGAATATATTTCCGTCGATATCGAAGGTGACTGTACGTATAGCATAATCGATATGAACGGACGCACTGTAGCAGTCGGAACACTCAACGGCGATAAGACAAGCCGTACGATAGACATTTCCGCTCTCGACGAAGGTGTTTACTTCGTATCCCTTACAAACGGCAACAACGTATATCGTCGTAAATTGATAGTTTATTAATGATATCCAATAGTAGATATTAGTAATAATTAGTAATAAAAATAATTGAAGATAAATTGCCCCACAATCTTTTTTCTGCCACTCATAAGTAGTGGGGCAATTTATTTTTATTAGAAAAACAAACAATAAACCTATTTTCATTATGAATAGAAATATAATAGCAGTTTTGTGCTTACTGTCGACGTTACCTATGTCGTTACTTGCACAGCAGCAGTTCGATGGTATTGTAGGTACTCCTGGTTGCAAAGCGATACAATTTACCGACAGTCGTTTCCGCGATTGGGCAAAGACTTGCACCGTTACGCGGGGATTTTTTGATATTGCCCAACCTAGCGACGGACGAGTATCGTTCGGTACGGAGGCTAATGCTATCGGTGCAGTTACAGATTCCGGTGCAATGGATTGTATAAGTCTCGGAGATGCGGGCGAAGCAATTCTTACTTTCAATTACCCAATAGTAGACGGCGAGGGTTTCGACTTTGCCGTATTCGAGAACTCTTTCAACGATACCTTCCTCGAACTTGCTACGGTAGAGGTCAGCTCCGACGGTGTCAATTACTTTGGCTTCGTTACTACTTCGCTTACTCCGACCGACGTACAAGTCGGTGGTTTCGGTTCTATCGATGCTACCAAAATCAACAACATAGCGGGTAAATACAAAGGTGGCTGGGGTACTCCTTTCGATATTGCAGAGATACCCGACACATCGTTGCTCGACAAAAAAAACATCACTCATGTAAAAATAAGAGACGTTGTCGGTACGATCAACCCAACTTATGCGACTCGCGACTCGCACGGTAATATTATAAACGACCCATATCCTACGCCTTTCGCCTCAGGCGGATTCGACTTATCGGGAGTGGGGGTTATCAATAATGCATTGAGCCTATCGCTCGGAGAGCCTCAAATAAGGGCAGGCGTCTATCCGAATCCTTGTACCGACAGGCTGTTTGTAGCCTCGGCCGGCGGTTGCCGTATCGTTATTTATAATATCTACGGACAGAAATACGACGAACTCACTACTGCCGACGATACCGTTTCGTTCGATTTATCGACCTATCCCAGTGGTATGTATCTGGTCGAAATATCCGACGGTATGGCTCGTAAGACTATCAAAGTGATAAAACAGTAACCGAATATAGATATGTGTAACAAGATAAGATTATCTGTCGCATCACTGCTCTTTCTGCTGGTACTTGTCTTAGCATCGTGCCGCAAGACGCAGCCGTATGTTATGCCCGAAGAGTTTTATAACCAAAAGGGCTTCTACCTTCTCAACCAAGGCAATATGGGGAGCAACAAGGCTTCGCTCGATTTTTACGATTATTACAAAGGCATTTACAATAGTAATACATTTGTTCGAGCTAATCCCGACGTCGGTTTTAAGCTTGGCGACGTAGGCAACGACCTACAGATATACGGAGGTAGGATGTATGCTGTCATCAATTGTTCGAATATGGTAGAGGTGATAGACAAGCATACGGTAAAACATATAGGTAGATTCACCGTGCCCAACTGCCGATATATCGTATTCGACGGCGGCAAGGCTTACGTATCTTCGTATGCGGGCCCCGTCGACCCGTCGCAATCGCAGCTCGGATATGTGGTAGAGGTAGATACCGCCACTCTCAAAGAGACCCGACGTGTAACCGTCGGATACCAACCTGAGCAGATGCAGATAGTAGACGGCAAGTTGTACGTAGCCAATTCGGGAGGGTACAATGCCCCTAATTACGAGAAGACGGTATCGGTGGTCGACTTGGCTTCTTTTACCGAAATAAAGAAGATAGAGGTAGGAATCAACCTGAATCTGATACAAAAAGACCGCAAAGGCAATCTTTACATATCGTCGCGAGGAAATTACAAGGATATTTCGTCAAATATTTACCGCCTCGATACACGTACGGAGCAGGTTACTTCTTTGGGGATAACGGCGAGTAGCTTTGTCATTTTGGGCGATTCGCTCTTTGCCGTAGCACTCGAATACCCCAAGAAAAAGACTACTTACATACTCTATGATCTCGAAAAGAATGTAGTTTTGAGTAACCGATTCGTGTCTTCGGAGATAGCGACATCTATCAAAGTGCCATACCATATAGCCTTCGACGAACGGCGGCAATATCTCTATATCTGCGATGCCAAAGACTATACGTCGCCCGGCGAGTTGCTTTGTTTCGACCTGTATGGTAATTTACTGTGGCGGCAGACTACGGGCGATATTCCCGCAGCTATCGCTTTTCTTCGATAAGCTTTGAGAGTAAAATTAATATAAAAAAACATCAAGTTAGTAATTTTGTTTGTATGCAGAGACATATCGTTCGGCGATGTGTCTCTGTGTATATTCAATAGGCGAAGTTATAAAAAAGAGAAAAAGGAGATTTGAAGAAAAGCGCCTTTCACAAACTCCACGTAACATACACTTTTTTATATCCAATATTTATACCTATACACATAGCAGAAAAGCACGCTTCCTAGCCAACGTCGGCTCTAAAAATATTTTTGTAATTTTGTCTGCCCATTCATTACGATGGGGAAAATGATAATATACAGTTTTATGGGAGAATTACGTTGGAAACGGATTTATGATACGGCAGAGGAAGACGACGGTTTCAGGATTCTGATAGATCGTCTCTGGCCTCGGGGAATAAGCAAAGCAGATGCACAACTTGGCGCTTGGGCTCGGGACGTTGCCCCGTCGGCTGCGTTACGCAGTGCCTTTCATAGAAACGAGACGGATTATAAGACCTTTGCCGAATCGTACGAAAAAGAACTGCACGACAACGACGAGATGACCGAGTTTATCGAAGAAATAAAAAACAAACTGAAAACAGGTAACGTAACGTTGTTGTACGCAAGCCGAGAGCCTGAGCATAGCCAAATTCCAGTCTTGAGAAGTTTTATCGAAAAGAGGCTAAAAGAATAGTTGCTATACGGCAAAGTAACAATACCAATCCTTTTCGTTCCGAATGATTTCGATAGATAGTATTACAGTGGAGTTTGGCGGCAATGCCCTGTTTGAGAACATCTCTTTTCTGATAAAAGAAAAAGAGAAGATAGCCCTCATCGGTCGCAATGGGGCAGGAAAGACAACGCTTTTGAAGCTGATTGCAGGCGAAATATCGCCGACACGCGGCAATATATCGAGACCCAAAAATCTCACGATAGGTTATCTGCCGCAGCATATCAAGGTAAACGACTCGAAGACCGTACGCGAGGAGACACTCACGGCTTTCGAAAATATTTTTGCCATACGAGCGAATATTGCAACCCTCACTGCCGAGCTCAACGAGCGAGACGACTTCCACACAGCCGAATACGGCAAACTTATAGAAGAGCTTGGATACCAAAACGAACGGTTGCAGATGTTCGACTCCGACAGTATCGAAGCCGAGACCGAAAAGACTTTGATGGGATTGGGTTTTCGTCGTACCGATTTCGAGCGACGAACCTCCGAATTTAGCGGCGGCTGGCGTATGCGTATAGAGTTGGCAAAGATACTCCTTCGCAAGCCCGACCTGCTACTGCTCGACGAACCGACAAACCACCTCGATATAGAGAGTATCAACTGGCTCGAGTCTTTTCTGAAAAACTCCAAGAGTGCCCTGTTGCTCGTAAGCCACGACAAGGCTTTCGTCGATGCCGTAACAACGCGTACGATAGAGATTTCGTTAGGTAAAATATACGATTACAAGGCGAACTATTCGCGATACCTCGAGCTTAGGGCTATCGACAGAGAAAATCAGATACGTGCCTACGAAAACCAGCAAAAGCTCATAGCCGATACACAGGATTTTATCAATCGTTTTCGTTATAAGCCGACAAAGGCGGTTCAGGTGCAGAGTCGTATCAAAATGCTCGAAAAGCTCGAACCGATACAGATAGAAGAGGTCGATAATTCGCGGCTCAACCTACGGTTTCCGCCTCCGCCGCATTCGGGTACTATCAGCCTCGATATCGAAAACCTGACGAAGGCTTACGGCGAACATACCGTTTTGCAGAATATCGATATGCAGATACGGCGAGGCGAGAAAATAGCTTTCGTAGGCAAGAACGGCGAAGGGAAAACCACTCTGGTAAAGTGTATCGTGGGCGAACTCGATTTTATGGGTAGTCTCCGCCTCGGTCATAACGTCAAGGTAGGGTATTTTGCCCAGAATCAAGCTGCTACGCTCGACGATAGCAAAACCGTCTTCCAGACTGTCGACGATATTGCCACGGGCGATATCCGCACCAAACTACGCAATATCCTTGGGGCGTTTATGTTCGGCGGCGACGATATCGACAAGCGGGTAGCGGTACTCTCGGGCGGCGAACGCAGCCGTCTGGCAATGATAAAGCTGCTGCTGTCGCCCGTCAATATGCTTATACTCGACGAACCGACAAACCACCTCGATATTTCGACCAAAAACGTATTGAAAGACGCTATCAGGCAGTTTCCGAGTTCGGCTATCATAGTGAGCCACGACAGAGACTTCCTCGACGGGTTGGTGGACAAAGTGTATGAATTTGCGGATAAAAAAATCATCGAGCATATAGGCGGTATAGGAGATTTCTTGCGTGCTAAAAACTTCAATTCGCTGCACCAGATAGAGATAAAAAATACCGACAAAAAAGATATTGCTCCCCAAGCGGTGTCTGACAGCAAGTTACAATACGAACAAAACAAGGAGCGTGCCCGACAGATAAAAAAGCAGGAGCGGCAGATAGAGCTTTTGGAGAGTGATATAGCAGACCTCGAAAAAGAAATCGCTCGGCTCGAAGCCGAATTTACCGACGGCAATTCGTCCGACGAACTATCGGTAAAATATCACAAAACCCAACACCTCCTCGAACAGAAGATGTACGAATGGGAAATACTATCGGAAGAGCTGGAAAAGATGAAGCAATAAAAAACAACAATAAATATGTATTATAGATTTTCTTGCAACTGGGATACTACAGTAATATTTACTACAGTCGTTACATTATTGATTACGGTAGCGGTAATATTTTTATCTTTTAAAACATATAAGACATACCGTCGCAGAGGCAACAACTTTATGGCAATCATAGCAATTACTGTAGTATGGATACTGCCTACTGCAAGTATTGTATCGTTTATGTATATGCCTACAAGTGTTACGGTCGACGACGAAAATCTGATTTTACGGCAGATAAAAGGCAATATCACAATCCCCATCTCTGAAATAGTAGAGGTAAGGCAAATCGGTCACGACGATATGAAAGACGGAGTAAGGAGATTCGGGTCGGGCGGACTGTTTGGCTATCTTGGGTGGTTCGAGAATCCTCGACTTGGAACATTTTTGATGTATGCCACAAACCGCAATAACAGATTCTTGGTAAAAGACTCTCGCAATACATACGTCTTTAGCTGCATAGGCAGCGACGTGGTAGTCGGTACTATACTGAAAGTTGCCACAAAGTAGCCCAAGCATACCCCGAAAAGATTACCTCTTCCTACGTACGAATCGGCTAATAAGGTAATGAGGTATAAGACAATATACTATCTGTGCCCTCGACCATCTATAGCATTTTTGAAAGAAAATCATCGCCACCGCAATGAAGAGCACAGCCCCCACAAATACCTCGAGCGGCAAATAAGGCAATACCTCTTCGGGCAGAAGCAGAGGAATAAGCGAGATGGCTCCGGCCGGAGCGAAAAACTTTCCGAGCCACTCAAACAGCCCGAATACCACTACCAATATCGCAGCGGCTACCACTGCCAGAGGCAAGCCGAGATAGAAATGCCCCACAAGCTGAAACACCGACCCCACGAGCGAGCAGACCGACAGTAGAAGTACCGTCAACACGGGACGATTGCGAAAACCGGCCTTAGTGTTTACAAACTCCACAAACGAGACTATCAGCGGAGGAATTATTATATAAATGTATGTGGAGTAATATCCGATAGCAGCTATCGACAGTAGGCTGCACGTCATTGCTGCCCAAACGACAATAGCCGATTTTATGGGGCGGTCTGATGGAGTGTAGTCCGTCTTGTTTCGAATACCTTTTGCCTCGAATATCTTTTTTACGACAACAAGAATAACTGTCATAGCCAATACCGAGAGCGGATAGACCCAACTTGTAGTATGTAGCAATACGGGCAATATCAACGCCGACACGAGCGGATACAACGTCGACCGCTGCGAGGTCAATATAATCCCTGCCACCACGAATGCTATCGTAATATTGATGACCAATGGTAACGGCGAATAACGCACTATGAGTACTCCCACTATCGCCGCCAACGTCATAAGCGATACCAACTGCACGTCGGTAACCTGCCAAATATGTTTATTGCTAATCCACAAACCTATGGTAAGGGCTGCCATTTCGGGGAATATTATCTCTGTCTCACCGGTAAACTCGGCTAATGCCATCATCGCTACCATCATTGCCAGAGCCGATAAATACTTTACTATCTTTTTGTTTTTCATCTCCTATTTATTACCAGTAAGGTCTGTTACGAATATTATATGGGAAACACAGTACCAATCAGAAAACCGATGAGCATACTCAACGACAATATAAGTGTGTTTCGAGCCGTCTTACCCAGAATCGGTATCAACTCTCTACCAAGCCCTATCCGTATCATCTCTCGCCACGTCTTGACGTGCAACAGCAGGTACACCGACGACAAAACGACCGTAAAAACGAATCCTTTTTTCAGGAAATATAACGTGAGCAGTACCGACAGAAAACCATTGAACAGATAGAAATACTCGGCAAAAGTTTTTCCGAATATCACTACCGTAGTCCTTTTATTTGCCTTTAGGTCGGTAGTGTAGTCGCGGTAATTGTTTGCCACGAGTATGTTTATCGAAGCGAAACCCACGATAAGCCCACACACGAAGGCATCGAGACTGAATACTCCCGCCTGCACGTAGTACGTAAACACGACAGGGACGATACCGTAAAAGACGAGTACACTCACGTCGCCCCAACCGTGATACGACAAGGGATACTTCCCACCCGAATATGCCAAGGCAAAGACCGTTATGGCAACACCTAAGAATACAAGCCGCCAATCGACTACTATCATCAAGACGATACCCAAAATACAAGCGACAGCCAGTACCGACAGAGTCGCTATAAGCATTGCTTTGGGCGAAACCCACCCCTCCGATACTGCACGTTTCGGTCCGAGTCGGTCGGGTGTATCGCTGCCTTTGAAATAGTCGAAATAGTCGTTGGCAAAGTTGGAGGCTATCTGGAAAAACAGGGCTATGAACAGGCAGACCAAAGCCCTAAACCAATCGGACACCCCCTCGGAAAAAGCCAACCCCGAAGCAACAACGACCGGCGATATGCCGGCAGGTAATGTCTTGGGGCGAGCCGCCAGAAACCAAATTTTCAGTCGTGTAGTCATCAAACAGTTGATATTGTTCTATTTATTATAAATTCTGGCACCGAATATCTTGGAGCCGATACGCACCATAGTACTTCCTGCCGCGATAGCCTTCGGATAGTCGTCGGACATACCGATAGATAGCTCGCAGAAGTGCGGCTCCGGGTAGATACTCTTTATCTCGTCGAAAATACTTCTGACTGCAGCAAATTCGGTGGCAATCTGCTCCTCGTCGTCGGTAAGCGTAGCTATCGCCATAACGCCGCAAACTCTTACGTTTGGATAGTGTTCGTAGGTATGCTTCTCGAAAAAGTCTATTATCTCCTTGCGTTCGAAACCGTGTTTCTGCTCCTCTCGGGCTATATGTACCTCGAGCAGAATATCGACGACACGCCCTATCTTGGCGGCACATTTCTGTATTTCTTCGATTTGTCGCATATTCTCTATGCTGTGTATGAGCGAGACGAAAGGCACTATCTGCTTTATCTTGTTTGTCTGTAGCGGACCGATGAAGTGCCAACGTATATCCGACGGCAATACGGGTTGTTTGGTCATCAGTTCTTGTACGCGGCTCTCGCCGAAATCTCTCTCTCCCACGTTGTAAGCTTCGAGTATATCGTCGTTTGAGTGGAATTTTGATACACATACGAGCCTTACGCCTTTGGGTAGTTTCGTACGTATTTGCTTTATATTTTCCTGTATCATAGCGTGCTTGTAATAGTAAGAAACGGTCGGCAAAGTTACTATTTTTTGTGAGTATAGCCGACAAAGATTCGGCAATTGAGGGTTACTAATTTTATCTATTGTCGGTAAATATCACCGGTATTTTTTTGAAAGAGAATAGCATTTCCAACGGCTTAATATATAGGTATTTACGAAACGACTAATAAATCGGCAAAAAAAAGTACGGACGTTTTACCCGAAAAGTCCGTACAAAAAAGGTAATAACAAAAACACAGTACTATAACTGAATTGGATAAATGAAATAAAAAAAAATTTTTTGTAATTTTGCCCGTCGGTATCGTATTGTATTCGGTATCCACGAAAAACAATGTAGGAATTAAGTAAGTAAATAAATAAACATTCAGAAAATGAGTAACCTAAAACGTGTTTACACCTTCGGTAACGGAAAAGCCGAAGGCAAGGCAGAAATGAGAAACTTGCTCGGAGGTAAAGGAGCAAATCTTGCCGAAATGAATCTTATAGGAGTACCGGTACCTCCCGGGTTCACTATCACCACAGACACCTGCAACGACTACTATCAGATAGGTAAAGACAAAGTTGTAGAGATGCTTCGCCCCGAAGTAGAAGCAGCCATAAAAGGAATAGAAGTATTGATGAAATCGAAATTCGGCGATGTCGAAAATCCGCTTCTGGTATCCGTACGTTCGGGAGCAAGAGCCTCTATGCCGGGGATGATGGATACCATCCTAAACCTCGGTCTGAACGACAAAGTAGTGGAAGGTATGGCAAAAAAGACAGGTAATCCGCGTTTTGCGTGGGACTCTTACCGTCGTTTCGTACAGATGTACGGCGACGTAGTATTGGGTATGAAACCTGAAAACAAAAACGATATAGACCCTTTCGAAGCTATTATCGAAGAAGTCAAAGAACATAAAGGCGTGCACCTCGATACCGAACTTTCGGTAGACGACCTCAAAGAGCTTGTAACCAAGTTCAAAGCTGCCGTAAAGAAACAGACAGGAAAGGACTTCCCCGAAGACTCGTACGAACAGCTTTGGGGAGCGATATGTGCCGTCTTCGACTCTTGGATGAACGACCGTGCAATACTTTACCGTAAAATGGAAGGTATCCCCGCCGAGTGGGGTACTGCCGTCAACGTACAGGCTATGGTATTCGGCAATATGGGCGACACATCGGCTACCGGCGTTTGCTTCTCTCGCGACGCTGCCACAGGCGAAGACATCTTCGTAGGCGAATATCTTATCAATGCTCAGGGCGAAGACGTCGTGGCAGGGATACGTACTCCTCAGCAAATCACCAAAGAAGGTTCGCAACGTTGGGCTAATCTGGCAGGAATATCCGAAGAAGAACGTGCCCGAAAATATCCTTCGATGGAAGAGGCTATGCCCGAGATATACAAGGAACTCGATAAGTTGCAGACAAAACTCGAGAATCACTACAAAGATATGCAGGATATGGAGTTTACCGTACAAGAGGGTAAATTGTGGTTCTTACAGACACGTAACGGAAAGCGTACGGGAGCAGCTATGGTTCGCATAGCAATGGAGATGTTGCGTCAGGGAATGATAGACGAAAAGACAGCTCTACTCCGCATAGAACCCAATAAACTCGACGAACTGCTCCACCCCGTATTCGACAAAAGCGCTCTGAAATCGGCTAAGGTGATAGCCAAAGGATTGGCTGCCTCGCCGGGTGCTGCCTGCGGCAAAATAGTCTTCAACGCCGACGATGCCTCATTGTGGGCTTCTAAGGGCGAAAAAGTGATAATGGTTCGTATCGAAACCTCACCCGAAGACCTTGCAGGTATGGCTGCCGCCGAAGGCATACTCACCGCTCGCGGCGGTATGACTTCGCACGCCGCCGTCGTAGCACGCGGTATGGGCAAATGCTGCGTATCGGGGGCAGGTGCTCTTAAAATAGATTACACCAAGAAGACGATGGAAGTAGATGGTATTCTGCTAAAAGAGGGCGACTATATCTCTATCAACGGTTCTACGGGCGACATCTACGAAGGACAAGTGGCTACCAAAGAAGCCGAGCTGTCGGGCGATTTCAGCGAAGTGATGACTCTTGCCGACAAATACGCACGTATGAAAGTACGTACCAATGCCGATACTCCGAACGATGCTATGGTAGCACGCCGTTTCGGTGCCAAAGGTATCGGTCTGTGCCGTACGGAGCATATGTTCTTCGAAGGCGAAAAGATAAAAGCAATGCGTGAGATGATACTTGCCGAAAATGAAGAAGGCAGACGCAAAGCATTGGCAAAAATATTACCATATCAGGAGGCAGACTTCGAAGGTATCTTCGAGGCAATGCACGACCTGCCTGTTACCGTACGCTTGCTCGACCCGCCGTTGCACGAATTCGTGCCGCACGACGAGAAAGGTCAGCAAGAGATGGCTCAGGCAATGGGTGTAGATTTGGATTACATCAAATTCCGTGTGGATAAGTTGCACGAACAAAACCCGATGCTCGGACACCGCGGTTGCCGTCTGGGAAATACTTTCCCCGAAATAACCGAGATGCAGACAAAAGCAATATTGGGAGCCTGTCTGAAACTTAAGAAAAAAGGCATAAAAGCCATACCCGAAATAATGGTTCCGCTCACAGGTATCCTATACGAATTCTTGGAACAAGAAAAGGTGATACGCAGAGCCGCCAAGCAACTATTCGACGAAATGGGCGATAGCATCGACTATAAGGTCGGCACTATGATAGAGATACCTCGTGCAGCTCTTACGGCAAACCGTATAGCCTCGGCAGCCGAGTTCTTCTCGTTCGGCACCAACGACCTCACACAGATGACTTTCGGCTACAGCCGCGACGACATCGCTTCGTTCTTACCCATATATCTCGAAAAGAAAATCCTTAAGGCAGACCCGTTCCAAGTACTCGACAGAAACGGCGTAGGACAGTTGATAGAGATAGCCGTAGAGCGAGGTCGCGAAATTCGTCCCGACCTAAAATGCGGTATCTGTGGCGAACACGGCGGCGAACCCTCTTCGGTAGAGTTCTGCCATATCAAGGGACTCGATTATGTCTCTTGCTCGCCTTTCCGCGTACCTATCGCACGGTTGGCAGCAGCACAAGCCGCTATCAGATTCTGATAGAGTAAAAATGATATCAAAAAAAGACAGGGAGTGTACTAAATAGCTTCCTGTTTTTTGTTTTTTCACCCGCTTCAAATCGGAGAATATAAAGACACGAAAATAGAATATAAGTCATCGACAAAGAAGAATTATTATTGTAGGTAAAATAATATATTGTAATTTTGCAACCCACCAATATCAGTGGCGAAAAACTTGCATATCAACCACACAATACAATGAATATAAGAAACATAGCAATCATAGCACACGTAGACCACGGAAAGACTACGCTCGTAGACAAAATGCTGCTTGCAGGCAAACTGTTTAGAGATAACCAAAATACAGGCGAACTGATACTCGACAACAACGACCTCGAACGCGAACGTGGCATAACAATCACTTCCAAAAACGTATCAATAGAGTACAAAGACTGTAAAATCAACATAATAGATACTCCCGGGCACTCCGACTTCGGAGGCGAAGTAGAGCGCGTGCTCAATATGGCCGACGGCTGTCTGCTACTGGTCGACGCTTTCGAGGGACCTATGCCGCAGACACGCTTCGTATTGCAGAAAGCACTGCAAATAGGACTTCTGCCCATTGTAGTGATAAACAAGGTAGACAAACCCAACTGTCACCCCGACGAGGTGCAGAATGCGGTCTTCGAGCTGATGTTCAACCTCGATGCAACGGAAGAGCAACTCAATTTCCCCACAATATATGGCTCTGCCAAAAACAATTGGATGTCTGACGATTGGAAGACACCAACGGACAACATAACATATCTTCTCGACAAGATAATAGAGTACATTCCCGCTCCGAAATTTATAGAAGGTGCGCCGCAAATGCTTGTTACCTCGCTCGATTACTCGTCGTATGTAGGCAGAATAGCCGTCGGCAAGGTACATAGAGGCACATTCACCGACGGGCAGGATATAATGCTCTGCAAACGCGACGGGTCGATGACAAAACAGAAGATAAAACAACTAAATACCTTCTCGGGACTTGGCAAAACACCCGTGCAGAGTGTCGGGTCGGGCGATATATGTGCTATGATAGGCATAGAGGGCTTCGAGATAGGCGATACCGTAACAAGTGTCGAAAACCCCGAGCCGCTGCCGCCGATAGCCATAGACGAACCGACGATGTCGATGACTTTCACCAACAATGACTCTCCCTTCTTCGGCAAAGACGGTAAGTACGTTACTTCGAGACACATACACGACCGCCTGATACGCGAACTCGACCGCAATCTGGCTCTGCGCGTAGAGACCACCGAATCGGCAGATACGTGGAAGGTTTCGGGTAGAGGCGTACTTCACCTATCGATACTTATCGAGACGATGCGTCGCGAAGGCTACGAACTGCAAGTAGGTCAGCCTCAGGTGATACGCAAAGAGATAGACGGCGTAGTATGCGAACCTGTGGAGCAACTTACCGTCAACGTCCCCGAAGAGTACTCGAGCAAGGTGATAGATATAGTTACTCGTCGCAAAGGCGACCTGATGTCGATGGAGACGAAGAAAGACCGTGTCTACCTCGAGTTCAATATACCTTCTCGCGGTATTATCGGTCTTAGAAACAATATCCTTACCATCTCGGCAGGAGAGGCGGTGATGGCTCATCGTTTCCTCGAATACGCTCCTTGGAAAGGCGATATCGAACGCCGCAACAACGGCTCTATTATAGCTATGGAGAGCGGTACGGCTTTTGCATATTCTATCGATAAACTACAAGACAGAGGCAGGTTCTTCATCTTCCCGCAAGAGGAGGTATACGCCGGACAAGTCGTAGGCGAAAACGCCAAAGAGGGCGACCTCATAGTAAACGTTACCAAGTCGAAGAAGCTCACCAATATGCGGGCATCGGGTTCTGACGATAAGGTAAAGCTTATACCGCCCGTAATATTTTCGCTCGAAGAGGCGTTGGAATACATCAAAGCCGACGAGTATCTCGAAGTTACACCCAAACATCTGCGAATAAGAAAAATAATCCTCGACGAAACCGAACGCCGACGAGCAGGAAGTAAGAGTAATACGTAAAATATCTTCAAAAAGATGCGTTGCAGACGCAATACAGGTGATAAGACTAAAAAAGACCGATTGTGGATAGAGTAGCAGCTTTTTTACTAATTTTGTCGACGGTAATTATGTTATAACATAAACCACACAATATATGATAGCAACCATAAAAAGAATAGGAGCGAAGTGTACTTTTTATAAACTGATGAGTAGAATCGCTCCAAGCGACAAAGAGATAACCTCGGCATGCGACCGCATAGGAGCATACCGCTATTTAAGGCGCTATAGATATGTGCTCGATGGTCTCCGTTATGCCGAATATAATCCGACGGCGAAGCGCCATACTCATGTGTGGGTATGTTGGCTGCAAGGATACGACAATGCACCTAATATAGTGAAGCACTGTATCGATTCGATACGTAAATATTGCTCTTCGATGGAGGTGGTACTTATAGATGAGCACAATATCGGCGAATATATAGATATTCCTTCCTATATCGAAGATAAACACAGTAGGGGTATAGTACCGAATGCTCATTATGCCGACTATATACGTGTAGCGTTGCTCGAACGATATGGAGGCGTGTGGATAGATGCTACGGTATTACTTACAGGAGGTCTGCCTGAGATTATCGAATATGCGGATTTGTTCTGTTTCAAGATACAGCCTATGGGGAAAGCCTACGCAAGCAATTGGTTTATAGCAGCAGCGGCAAGAAATCCTTTTATCGTGCAGATCAAAGCATTGCTCGAGGAGTATTGGAGGCGGGAGAAGAGGCTTGTTTCGTATTCGATATTTCATATATTTTGGGCATTGATAGTCGATTACTCCGAAGAGAATAGAAAAATATGGGAGTCGGTGCCATTTCTTAGTGATATCGACAGAAAAATATTACAGATGGAGATGTTTCACCCGTATTCGGAGAAGAGAATGTCTGAAATATGCGAAATTTCTCCGATACATAAGCTTACTTATAAGTTTTCAGACCTCGATGAGGCAAAATCCGATACGTTTTATCGAAAATTATTCATTAAACAATAACATACACATATAATACTATGTATACATGCAAGATTTGTAACAAAGAATTCGATTCCGAACGCTATACCGCAGAAGAAATACGCTTTCGTCTTGGTCATAAGTTCGACTACGTCAAATGTCGGCACTGTAATTGCTTGCAGATAGTGGAGATACCTAAAGATTTGGACGACTATTATGATGTCGGCAAGTACTATTCGCTCCAAGAACGCGACGAAAAGGAGAGTAATGGTCTCATTCGGCGTATGATGCGTAAGTATTTACTAAAATATCGTATGAATGGAAGGAATATCGTCGGACGTCTGATGACGAAGCTCGATACAGGAGCTTTCGAGTGGGTCGAGCCTGGTATGATGAACTTCAACTCGAGCATTCTCGATATCGGTTGCGGTACGGGGCGTACGCTTTTGAAGTTGGCGCAGAGCGGTTTCAATAATCTACAGGGAATAGACCCATATATAGGCGAAGATATTAGTTATAAGCTTAAAACGACGACCGTAAATATCTATAAACGAGCTATCGAGGAGCTCGAAGGTAGCTATGATGTCATTACCTTGAATCACGTGATGGAGCATCTGGCTAATCCGCACCAAGCGCTTGAGTCGATAGCGAAAGTGATGACCGAAAAGAGTACGTTGGTGCTGGCATTGCCTGTAACGAGCAATTTTACTTGGAGGCATTACGGAATAAAGCAGTATCAATTGATAGACGCACCGCGACATCTTTTTATCTACTCTATCGATGGCTTGCGTGAACTCGGAGAGCAGCATGGCTTGGAACTCGTTAAGGCAAAGCCATATTTCTATTACAAACTATTGTATGATGTGTATGGAAAAATGGCTGATGAACTCAAGAATGTCGACAAAACAAAACTTGTAAAACAGCTAATGAACGACGGCGATACGGGACATGCATATATCTATTTCAAGAAGAAAATAAAATGATTTGAAATTTTTCGGGAGAGATGTTTGTCTGTCGCGAAAAAAAGGTTGTACCTAAATAAGTCGGATAGTGAATATTTCGCTATCCGACTTATTTGTGATTAAATTATCGCTTATATGCGTGTGAAATAGGTTGTAATCGGTTAGTCTCGTCGTTCGATTCGAGCTCCGAGCATCGTAAGTCGGTGTTCGATATCTTCGTACCCTCTATCTATCTGGTCGATATTGTTTATCGTGCTTGTGCCTTCGGCGCTAAGGGCGGCTATCAACAGGGCTATGCCTGCACGTATATCGGGCGAGGTCATATTGTTGGCTCTGAGCCGAAATTTTCTGTCGTGTCCGATGACGACTGCACGATGAGGGTCGCAAAGTATTATCTGTGCACCCATATCGATGAGTTTGTCCACGAAAAAGAGTCTGCTCTCGAACATTTTTTGGTGTATCAGGACACTGCCTTTGGCTTGTGTGGCCACTACGAGCATTACACTGAGTAGGTCGGGCGTAAGCCCAGGCCAAGGAGCGTCGGCTATGGTCATTATGGAACCGTCCATAAACGACTCTATTCGGTAGCTTTCCTGCTCGGGGACGAATATGGAGTCGCCCCTCTGCTGTATGTCTATGCCCAGACGCCTGAAACTATCGGGAATGATACCGAGTTTGTCGTATGCCACATCTTTTATAAGTAGCGGGCTTTGTGTCATTGCTGCCATACCGATGAAAGAGCCGACTTCTATCATATCGGGCAGTATTCGGTGACGGGTGCCGCCGAGAGTCGCCACCCCTTCGATTGTGAGCAGATTGGAGGCAATACCGGATATTTTCGCTCCCATCGAGTTGAGCATCTCGCATAGCTGTTGCAGATACGGTTCGCAGGCAGCGTTGTATATAGTGGTCTTCCCTTCGGCTAATACGGCAGCCATCACTATATTGGCTGTACCTGTTACTGAGGCTTCGTCGAGTAGCATAGCTGCACCTCGCAGCCTATCGACACTCATATCGAATGCTCTTTTCTGTTCGTTGAAGGCGATGTCGGCACCGAGCTTTTGCAGCCCTATAAAGTGTGTATCGAGGCGGCGTCTGCCTATTTTGTCGCCACCGGGTTTGGCAAAACGTACTCTGCGAAGCCTTGTCAGCAGCGGAGCTATAAGCATAACAGAGCCTCTGAGACGCGAGCATTTCTGCAAAAACACGTCGCTTGCCAGGAAATCCTCGTTAAGACTGTCGGCACGAAAACTATATTTACCCTTGTCTATACGCTTTACTTCTACACCTATATCCTGCAATAGTAGAATAAGATTCTTGATATCGAGTATTTCGGGGATATTCTCGATTACGACCTCTTGGCGGGTAAGAACGGTAGCACAAATTACTTGAAGAGCTTCGTTTTTAGCTCCCTGAGGCAATATCTCGCCTTTCAGTTTTTGCCCTCCCTCTATTATAAATGACGACATACTTTTGTTTCTAAATTATTAATTTGTAAAAATACAGTGGATAACGATGACAAAAATACAATATTTTTTTGTCTTGTAAAAAACGAAATCACTCTTTGGCTGTTTGCGATAACGTTGATTGTATCGAATAAAAAAGTAACGCCACTTTTTATTTAGTAGCGTTACTTTTGTTTTTTATCGTTCTATTTAAGGAGTTTATTGAGCCTTTCGATATTTCGCTCCATCACCTTTGTAGCGCTTTTAAGTTTCTTTTCGACTTCCGCTATCGTCTCTTTCGACTCACTGATTGTTCTTCCACGTTCCGATCTCGACATTGTGCTATTAGGATCTTTTGCCTCTGCTAGGTCTGCCTTAGCTTTTTCGTAACGGCTCATTTGATAGTCTAAGCCTTCTGTCGTGTTTTTTGATCCCCAACCGGCATACATTTGATTAATCTCAAAACCGTATAATCTATAGGTTACTGTTTTATCTTTAAATGTAGCTTCGCACTTAAACATTAGAGACTCTATAAAATTACCTCCGATAGGATTGCTTACTCTTCGAGTATTTACTACTATCTTCGCCTTTATCGACTTGTCTCTTACATCTTCGACAAATATCGGTGCAAGACCTGTCGATATCTTATACAGCCAATCTTTGAAGACCATATATGGCATAGTTTTACTCGACGATACTTGTATAGTACCCGATATTTCACACTCATTGTTTTCGTTCAACTTGAATAGCTGTTGTTGTGCATACGTAGCCGATACAAAAAGCAGGCTACCAATCATTACTAAAAATATTTTTTTCATATTATTTTCTAATTAATAATTTGTTACACTTAGAATAGTGAAATAACGGTAAGAAAGAGAATCAATAATATTAATCCTATAAAAGAAATACATAATCCTGCAATTGAAAGTCCTCTAGGAGTTTTGAAAATTCCTACAAATGAAAGTATAGCTCCTAATGCCCATATTATCCATCCTAAGATAGGTATACAGCTTACGAATAAACCTACTAATGCCAATACAAATCCTGCGGTACCTACTCCATTTGTTTTAGGTCGCTCATTTATAACATTTATAACATTATTAGGTTGTTGATTTGATGTTTGCTGAGTTTGCTCTTGATTTTGAGCTTGCTCTGTTTTTTGTTGTAAATCTGACATAACTATGAAATTGTTTTTAATTATTGAACTTTATATATTATGTTGTGTTTTAGATATCTGTTTTAATTTAAGAGTGATGTACAAATAACTGTTTATTAGTAAACTTACTAGTTATACCACACTTTTATTCCCATTACTTGCCAGCCCCCCATTACTTGCCAGCCGTTTTTCTCACCTTTTTGAAAACCCATTTTCACGCCTGGTATAATATCTTTTTCCAAGAAATATTTGTAGTCATCGTCTAAAACTACGAAAGGCGTTTTTTCTATTTTAAAAGAAACTCTTGCCTCTGCCATATTGATATTCGGAGCGATGTATATTTCTTCGACTTTATCGAGGGTTGCATTACAAGACATTATTTTGTTTTCCGTATATTTTCCGTCGCTCGATTTTTGTGTGTCTTTTACACATTTTTTCCCTTTATCGGTAAGCTGAACGGAATAGATATAGTACATACTATTAGGATAGTAGTCTTCGTATTGATCTATAAGATCCATTTTGATAAAACCTTCTTTTTGTAGACTTTCATAAGCCTCAATTTCTGCTTTATTACCATTGCTAACATAAAATTTTACGGAGTCTCCCGTCTTCAATGTTACATATTTTTCAACGGGCTTTTCTTTTAATTTTTCATCAATCAGTTTCTCGGCTTTCGAGGTGGTTAGTTTGTCTGAGCAGGAGACCAATAATGCTCCCAATACAAAAAACAATAAAACTTTTTTCATAAATTATTCCTTTAAAAATATTTGATGTTTAACTATTTATAATCACTATTTTAGTGTGATAAAATGTTTTTACAAAGATAGTTTGTTAAAAAATATCTGTTTATTCAGAAAATAGATACTTTTACCCTATCTTTGCATAAAAAATAAAAGCGATGAATACTATTGTAGGAGAGAAAATAAAGAATCTGCGGAAAAGCAAGAATCTGTCGCAAGAAGAGGTTGCAGAGTTTATTCACGTATCACAATCCACTTACGCCCGTATGGAAAACGGTTCGAGCAACTCTTGGGCAGGTTACATTATACCGTTGTGCGAATTATACGGCATACAACCCGAAGAGCTCTTAAAATCGGACAATATAGTAATACACAACAACAATACGTCCTGCAAATACAGTGGAGCCTATGTAATCAACAACTTATCGGACAAACTAATCGAGCAATACGAAAAGCGTATCGCCGAGAAAGACGCTTTTATAGAATTTCTGCAGAAGACAGTAGAACAACTCCGTAAATAGCCTTTCCTTTGTAAATCCGTATTTACCCACCATCGTAGCGTCTCTATGTATCGACATTGGGTGAGGCGTTGGGTTTGCGGAATATTTAGTACTTTTGTCGCTGCTTTATAGGCAAGCCCTCGCCGAGAGTAGCAGATAGAGAGATAGCCGTATAGGCAGTGTTTTGGGAGTATGCTCTTGTCGGGGGTGGAGAGAGACAATGTTTTTAACAAATAATTATGTCGAAAAGTAACAAAAAGCCCCTGCCTCTGCTTCGCGGTATCGATATTACGGATATAGCTGCAGAAGGCAAAGCCATAGCTAAGGTCGACGAAATGGTCGTATTCGTGCCGTTTGCCGTGCCCGGCGATGTGGTCGATTTGCAGATAACCAAGAAACACAAAAACTACGCCGAAGCTCGTATCGTCGATTTCGTGCGTTACTCCGAAGAGCGTTGCTCGGCTGTGTGCGAACACTTCGGCGTATGCGGTGGGTGCAAGTGGCAGATATTGCCATACGACAAACAGCTGCAGTACAAGCAGCAGCAGGTAGCCGACAACCTTACGAGGATAGGCAAGGTAGACCTGCCACCGATACGCGATATCATCGGAAGCGACAAGGAATATTTCTACCGCAACAAGCTCGAGTTTACCTTTTCGAATCGGAAGTGGCTATCGAACGCTACCGATATACCCGACGACTCTACAGACAGCACTCTACGGAGCGGACTCGGATTTCATATTCCTAAGATGTTCGATAAGGTGCTCGACATCAATAAGTGTTGGCTGCAAGACGACATATCGAACACTATTCGTAACGAGATACGTCGCTATGCTTTCGAGCATGGACTCGAATTTTTCGACCTCCGCCACCATACAGGCTTCTTGCGTACTCTTATGATACGCACCGCGTCGACGGGCGAACTTATGGTGGTTGTGGTGTTTTTCTACGACGACCCTACGGCAAGAGAAGCCCTTATGCAGCATATAGCAGATACATTCCCGCAGATAACATCGCTATTGTATGTGATAAATGCGAAGGCAAACGATACTATTGCAGACCAGAAGATAGAGCTATTTGCAGGTAAAGACCATATAGTGGAAACGATGGAAGACCTTCGATTTAAGGTGGGGGCAAAGTCGTTTTACCAGACCAATTCCGAACAAGCATATAAGCTATACGATACCGTACGGACGCTGGCGGGAGTTACCCCCGATATGCTTGTATACGACCTATATACTGGTACAGGTACGATAGCCAATTTCATTGCTCGCTCGGCAAGGGAGGTGATAGGCATAGAGTATGTACCTGAGGCTATCGACGACGCCCGAGAAAACTCCAAGGCAAACGGTATCGTCAATACTCGTTTCTTTGCAGGCGATATGAAAGATATTCTTACCGAAAGTTTTATCGACCGATACGGAAGACCCGACGTAGTCGTTACCGACCCGCCACGTGCGGGAATGCACGACGACGTAGTAAAAACGATAATGGCGGCAGCCCCTCGAAGAGTGGTATACGTCAGTTGCAATCCGGCTACGCAAGCGCGCGACCTGATGCTCTTCGACAGCTCTTATCGCGTCGCCGAGGTGCAGCCGATCGATATGTTTCCACAGACACACCACGTAGAGAACGTCGTATTGCTGGAAAGAAGATGAATATCGGTCGAATTGCAAAACAATATTCGTCCGTATCGTAATAAAAGTATCGATACTTGAGGCGGTATAGTCGACGATGAGACCTATTTCGTTTAAAACAAAGAAAATAATATAGTTGAACAAAAAAATATTAACTTTGCAACACATTATTCGAACATAACAAATAATCTGTGTATCTATGCTTAAACTAAAAATATTGCCGATATTACTTGCCGTATCGATACTATCGATGCAGTCGCAATCGAGAAAACAAAAAGCGACGCTGGTAAAAATCTATACCACAGAGGGAAATATTAAGGTACGTCTCTACGACGATACTCCACTTCACAAAGCCAATTTTCTGCGTCTGGTAGAGCAGAAGACATACGAAGGCCTGCTGTTTCATCGTGTCATAAAGGAGTTTATGATACAGGGAGGCGACCCGCAGTCTCGTGGAGCCGATTCGTTGCAAATACTTGGCGGCGGTTCGCTCGGATATACGGTAAAGGCAGAAATATTATTTCCTAAGTATTATCATAAACGCGGAGCTCTTGCCGCCGCTCGTACGGGCGACGCCGTAAACCCTCAACGCGAGTCGTCGGCTTCGCAGTTTTATATCGTTACAGGTAAGAGTTTCTCCGATGCCGACTTGGATATGTTCGAAAAGAGGCTAAGTAAAGTGGCAGATACCCAAGGCGACTTCAAATATAGCGACGAACAGAGGAGAGTCTACAAGACTTTCGGAGGAGCGCCTCATCTCGACGGCTCTTATACTGTATTCGGCGAGGTTGTCGATGGATTCGACGTCGTCGACAAGATAGAGAATGTGCCTACCCGAAGAGGCGACCGTCCGCGAAAAGATGTCGTTATCACTCGAATGAAGGTGGTGAAGAGGTAGAGAAATATTCAGATTACAATAGCAAAAAACATCAATATGCAGATAATAGATTACAAGAATGTAGAGCTTTGTCACGATGAAATCATCGTGTTGCACGATATAAATTTCTCGGTCGACGAGGGGGAGTTCATATACCTTTGCGGAAAGACGGGGAGCGGCAAGAGTTCGCTGCTAAAGTCTCTGTATGCCGATATGCCCATCAAGAGAGGCGAGGCGCGTATCTTCGATTACGACCTAAGTAAGATATCGCGGAGGCAAATCCCTTTTCTTAGAAGGAAAATCGGCGTTATTTTCCAAGATTTCCAGCTGCTCCACGACCGTTCGGTCAGAGACAATCTCGAGTTCGTTCTTAGAGCCACAGGATGGAAGGTCGCCCGACAGATAGACGACCAGATAGACCTTGTACTCAATACTGTAGGGCTTCCGAAGAAAGGTTACAAACGCCCTCATCAACTCTCCGGAGGAGAGCAGCAACGTATCGTAATAGCTCGGTCGCTTCTGAACTCGCCTCAGCTAATTGTAGCAGACGAGCCTACAGGTAACCTCGACCCCGATATAGCTGCCGAAATAGTGGGGCTACTACACGAAATATCGCGTAGTGGTACATCGGTGATAATGGCTACTCACAATATGTCTATCGTAAATAGATACCCCGCCAAGACATTTGTCGTGGAGAACGAGAATATCAGAGAAAAGTAAATGCAATCTCACTCATCGGACAATGATAGTCGCACTCCGATAGTCGATTATATCATTCGCTTCTTGCTTGGCGACTGTCACAGCGAGGCACATTTGGTTGGTTATACGTCGGATGTCTCTCGCTTTGGTCGGTATCGGGTGGTGATAGTGCCATCTCGATTTTTCGACGAGGGAGTATACCTTACCTCGAAGTCGCTTCCGGAGTTGCCTCTGCAGTCTGTAGAGGGAGTGCCGCTGCTTTTCGGGCAGCCGTCGATACGTACGTATGGCGATACTCTTGTTGTAGATGCCGATATCGTAGCAAGCAGTTTCTTCTTGCTATCTCGCTACGAAGAGTTGGTATCTGCCGATAAGGTCGATATACACGGACGTTTTTCGGCGACAGATTCGCTGCCATGGCGGGCAGGTTTCTTAGACCGCCCGATAGTAGACGAATACGGAGGGCTACTTCGCTCGTGGCTTCGTACGGCAGGAATAAACCTCCCCGAACCTCCGCAAGAGTTCTCTCGTGTATACCTTACTCACGATGTAGATGCCTTAGGGCTATATCGGTCTGCTCGTAGCTTTGCGGGAGGTGTATATCGGTCGTTGCGAGGAGGTGGAGTAGGGCTTCGGTCTGTATTGCGGTCGGCGATAGACGTACGCAACGACCCCGCTTATACTTTTCCTTGGTTGCTAAGCGAGAATGCGAGAGTGCCGTATGCACAAAAGATATTCTTTTTCAAATCGGAGCCGTATCCGCTTGGAGGATACGACCGTCCGTATTACAATATCGGCGGTAGAGATGCACGTCGGCTGTTGGCAGATGTCTTAGACGATGGTTGTAGTGTGGGGCTGCACTCTTCGTATCGTTCGTTTCGTGAGCCACATCGTATAGCCGACGAGGCACGTCGCCTTTCTCGTGTGGTAGGTATAGATGTATCGCAGCATCGTAGCCATTACCTTACGATACTTCCCCCTACCGATGGGCATTATTACGTAGAAGCAGGTATCGCCGACGACTTCACTATCGGCTATGCTCAGGCTTCGGGCTTCAGGCTCGGTACTTGCCGTCGGGTCTCTTGGATCGACCCCAAGACGATGCAGATTGTGCCTATCGACGTTCACCCTCTAACTATGATGGATGTCTCTCTGAGCAACGCTGCTTATATGAATCTATCTTTCGAGGAGGCTTATAGATACGCATACAAGCTTATGAGCGAGGTTCGCCGACACAATGGCGAGCTTGTACTCCTCTGGCACAATACATCATTGCTTGCTAACGACAACAACTACCACACCGCTCTATACTCCCGTATCATTAGCGACCTCTGACACTTATAAAAATACATATATATAACGGGGTACGATGTATGAAAAATAAAAAACGACATCATTTTTCTTCTAAGTGATGTCGTTTTTTGTTAAAACGATGTTGTTCCCTGCCAAAATAATATCATTTTACTCCAAAATGATATTGCTTTTGTCATAATCAATGTTACTTTATACCAAAACAATATTACTTTACTCCTAAGCAAGATTGCTTTACTCCTAAGCAAGATTGCTTTACTTCTTAGCAAGGTTGCTTTACTTCTGAGCAAGGTTACTTTACTCTTGAGCAAGGTTGCTTTGCTTCTGAGTAAGGTTGCTTTACTCTTGAGTAAGGTTGTTTTACCACAAAACAATGTTATTTTACTTCAAAACAATATTGATTTGCTTCTGATCGATATTATTTTTGTTATAATCAATGTTGCTTTTGTTCAAAACAATGCCGTTTGACTCCTAAATGATATTACTTTTGATTTAATCAACGTTACTTTCGCTTCGAGTGATGTGGATTTAGAATACATCTTTAAGTATCTTACTTACAATATCGCTCTCGAAGCCTCGTCTTAGAGCATATCCGAGCGTTTTCACTTTTGCTGAGTATACATCGGTGTCTTTTATAGTCCTTAACTTATCGTCGATAAGCTTTCTTAGCACTTCGGTATATTCGTCGTCGTCGATATCAGCGATAGCAGCATCGATATACTCCTTGTCGAGCCCTCTTTTCTTTAGCTCATAGATGATTTTCACCTTTCCCCAGTGGTTCAACCTAAACCTATCATTTATATAAGCTTTGCAATACCTTTCGTCGTTTACGAAGTCGTCGCTCTTAAGTTTGTCGATGATACTATCGATATCGTCGTCGTCGACACCCCATTTTCTTAGCTTACGCTCTACTTCGGCTACGCTCCTTTCGCTTTCGGCACAGAAGTATGCAGCTCTCTTCATAGCAATTTCACGTTCCATATTGTTATTTTATTTAGAATTTATATCGTTCTGTCTTCGGCACTTTACGAATCTGTCGTTGCCTGCCATATCTTTCATTATATCCACCTCGCCGAACCCCATTTCCACCAATATACGAGCAATATCGTTGCCGTATGCTCTATTAATCTCGAAAAGCAAACTGCCTCCGACGTCGAGATGAGTGCGAGCGAACTCACTTACGACTCGGTAATAGAGTAGCGGGTCGTCGTCATCGACGAATATGGCTCCGTGAGGCTCGTAATCGAGCACATTGGGCTTCATATCGCTCTTCTCCTTGTGAGTTACGTAAGGAGGGTTCGATATTATGAGGTCGTACGTCTTACTATCTGTCCACTCTTCGAGTATATTCGTACGGTAGAAGTTTATATTTACTCCGTTTGTCTCGGCATTTGTCTTCGCAAGCTCTATAGCTTCGCCTGATACGTCGATAGCTGTAACATTGGCATCGGGTAGATTCTTTGCGAGGCTCACGGCAATACATCCGCTGCCGCATCCGACGTCGAGCACTTCGCTTGCTCCTCTGCACATACCGATTATGGTCTCTACCAGCTCTTCGGTCTCCCGACGCGGTATCAACGCCCTTCGGTCGACCTGTAGCGTCAGTCCGTAGAAGTGAACCGTACCTAAGATGTACTGTATCGGCTCGTATGCTTTAAGCCTCCTTACTGCGTCGGCGATACTCTCGGCTTGTGCGGCGTCGATAGCCATACCGTCTGCCATAAGGCGATGAGCTGTATCGATACCCGCGAAATGTTCGAGCAGTAGAGAAACAAAACTTTCCACTTCGTACTTTTCGTACAGAGTGGAAAGCTCTTTCTTTATAAAGAAAATAGTATCATTTACAAGACAATCGCACACCTCTATTAGCTTAAGAACATCGGCATAAGCAACATCAGAATGCTTTGGTCTTCGTCGTTCTCGAACGGCACTATCACTCCCGCTCTCGATGGGTCTGCCAGCTCGAGCGTTATCTGCGAACTGAGCATATTCGATAGCATCTCTTCTACCAATATAGCTTTGAAACCTATCTCTATATCGCTGTCGGAGTATTGGCAAGCAACCTCTTCGTGTGCCGAAGTCGAGAAGTCGATATCTTGTGCCGATATCTCTATCTTGTTGTTTGTAAGTTTAAATACGATGAGTCCCGTTCCTTGATTGGCAAATACTTTCACCCTCTTTACCGCACTCAGAAGCGAGCCTTTGTCGACGATAGCTTTGTATGGGTTCTGCTGTATTACGGCATTGTAGTTAGGGTATTTTCCCTCGATTTGGCGGCATATCATCTCGAACTCGGGCATAACGAAGACGATGTTTTTGTCGTCGAACTTGATTTGAATCTTTTCGTCGGTCTTTCCCAGAATATTTTTAAGCGTCAGAGCCGGTTTCTTCGGTAGTATGAAAGAACTATCGAAGCCTATCTCTACGTTGTTTACGTTGTATTTTACGAGTTTGTGCGAGTCGGTAGCGACGAAGGTGATATTGTGGTCGAATATATCGAAAAGTATTCCCGTCATAATTGGGCGAGCCTCTTCTTCGGAGGTAGCGAATGCAGTGAGGCTGATACCGTTCAGAAGCACTTCGCTCGTAAGAGAGAACTCTTGTGTGTCGGTGCTTAGTTCGTGCGGACGTGGGAAGTCTTCGCCGTCTTTACCTACGTCGACTCCCATAAAATCACCGTTGTAGGTGCCACTTTCGTTTTGGAGCACGATTTTGAAGTTTTGTTCGTCGATGTCGAAGCTAAGCATCTGCTCGGGTAGCTCTTTGAGTATCTCCATAATCTTTTGAGGCATAGCGAAGACGAGAGTACCGTGGTTTTGCTCCAAATCGATAGATGTCGAAAGAGTAGTCTCCAAGTCGGTTGCTACTATCTTCAGTATGTTGCCTTCGATGCGAAAGAGGAAATTCTCTGCTACGGGTACAGCCGATTTGGAGGCTATTACCTTTTGTACGACGGCTAATTTATTATACAGTTCGTTTCTTGATATAGACAGCTTCATAATATTATTATTTAATTAGTTATTGATATTAGTCCTATAATGCGATATTTTTGCAAAGGTAGTCAAAAATAGAGAGACGAGCAATCGCCATATCGCTTTTGTTATCTCTTTAGAATGCTATTCCGAGTTTGAAATAGATGTGTTCTTGTTTTATTTGTAGCTTTTTATTCGAAAACAAATCGTTGGCATTATCATTCAGATTTAAGTTGAGCAGCCCCAAGTCGTACCCGCCTCTGAAGATTAGATTCTTGTATCGCAATCCTACTCCGGGCCCAAGCATTACGTCGAAGCGCGAACGATACGACGAGCCTCCGTATATATCTTTGCTTTCGCCTATTTGCGACCCATTGATGTATGTACGCTGAGTGCCTGCGATATCGAATGTAAGCTTCGGTCCGGCAAAAAGCAATATCTTGAAGTCTTTGCCAATCGGCAGCGATAACATAAAGCGTATCGGTGCGTCCAACGAATGGTAGTTGTACTTATTGCCAGTGAAAGTGCTGCCACTTACCAGTACTTGTTTTTTAAACATATACGTATAGTTTAGCCCCAAATCGAACCCGATAATATCACTCGCCAGCAGGAAATATTCGAATCCTGCCGTAATACCGTGTATCGATATCGTATCCGACGCCGATAGCTGCAAGTTGAGTACCTTCGATGCCCATTTAGAGCTATTGGTCCTGTTGACGTAACCGACGTTGAAAGTCATATTGTTTCTGCTCTGTGCTATCAAGTCGCTGCTTAGAAGCACTATAAACGATAGCATAACGATGTTTACCATTAGTTTTTTCATAATCATATATTTTAATTGTTTAAACCAAATACAATCTGTGTTTTTTATCGTTACCCGATAGGCTGCAAAATTAATCTTATTTTTTTAATTTTGCCGTCGAAATTATAGTTGGCAAAAATGTTTTTGAAAAGATTCGATTCGTTTATCAAGTCTCAGACCGCTCTCGACAAAGGCGATAAGCTTTTGGTAGCCGTAAGCGGTGGCATCGACTCTGTAGTTCTCCTCGATATGCTCTCGAAGTCGGGTTATCGGTGTGCTATCGCTCATTGTAATTTCCATCTTAGAGCTTCCGAGTCCGATACCGACCAAACTTTTGTAGAGGGTCTTGCTCGCAAATACGATATTCCGATATTTATCGAGCATTTCGATACTATCGATATTGCTGCCAAAGAGAAAATTTCGATAGAGATGGCGGCTCGTAATCTGCGTTATCGTTGGTTCGACGAGATAAAAGCTCGGCACGGCTTTAGGGCTATTGCCGTGGCTCATCACAAAAACGATAATGCCGAGACCGTACTGCTCAATTTGGCTCGTGGTACGGGACTGCGCGGGCTTGCGGGAATGCAGGTCGAGCGAAACGATATAGTCCGCCCGCTGCTCTGTTTCGATAGAACGGAGATAGAGCTTTATGCCAAAATGAATAATTTAGACTTTCGTATCGATAGCACCAATAGCGATACCGCCTTCCACCGCAATAGGGTGAGATGCAATATATTACCGCAGTTAGAGGCAATCAACCCCGGTTTTGTGGCTCAGATAGACGATTTTACTCGTATTATGGCAGACTATGCCGATTTTGTCGATGTCGAAATAGAGAAGTATTTGAGAGAAATAGTGGAGTTTCGTCGAGATAGAACGGAGATAGACGCATTGGCGTTGCAAAATAGTCGTTTTGCGAAGATAGTGCTTTTCGAGGTTACCAAACGCCTTGGTTTCCCCCCCTCTTTTGTCGATAGAATCTATCAATTATCGTATAGGCAGACAGGCAGGCAGATCGTCTATAACGATAAAATAGTACTTAAAAACAGAGATAAGATACTGATTGTAGGCAACAAACGCTTGGATGCTATGTCGTATGTAATAAACAGAGGACTCTCGCATATCGACAAGCCGATATATCTTCGTTTCGAAGAAATGGATATCACCGAGCTTAATTCGTTTAAATGCGATAAAAATGTGGCTTTGCTCGATTACGACAAGTTGTCGTTTCCGCTCGTAGTCAGACTATGGCAATATGGCGATAGGTTCAGACCTCTGGGAATGAGGTGTTTCCAGAAAGTAAGCGATTTTCTTATAAACCATAAAATAGACATTGCCGAAAAACAAAAGACATTCGTCGTGCTCGACGCAAACGATAGAGTAGTGTGGCTTGTCGATAATAGGATAGACGATAGGTTCAAAATAGACGATAGTACGCAGAGAGTCTTTAAGATAGAGTGTATAGGTGATTATAATGTTATGTAAAAGGCTATTACTATACTTAGGTATCCATGATAGCAAAATACTTAAAAGTTGGTATTTTGTACTATAAGTGTTAGTACTATTTTCACCGAAATTTTATCGATAAAATGCAATTAATAATCATATTGATAATGAAGTATATAAGGGAAACTATTTTTATTGTAGCAGTATTTTTTTACGGTATCGGATACATCTACGGACAAGAAAATAAAACCTATCTTCTATTAGGGGTAGGTACAGGTTACTTGATGGATGGCAATCTTGCAACTACTCCCATAGCGATGTTGGAACTTGGGAAAAGTTACCGATGGATAGATGTTGTCGCTTCGATAGAATCGGAAAATGAATACAATGGAAATACCTCTATGTCTGTCAATGTAAAAACCAAATTCGATATTATTAGAATGATTAAATCGGATCTACGCCACTCGTTCAGACTTGGTATAGGCAAGGGAATAGGTACCACCCTATATTATAAATGGTGGAATAGCATTCCTACAAATGATATTGAAGGCAAAAAGAGTTTTCTTTATACTCATACGATACTTACTGCAAACTATGAGTACAATCTTGTAGATAAATTGTGGGTCGGTGCTTTTTTTCAAAACTATATTTCCAGTGTTTTCTTCGGAAAATATTATATTGGTATTAGTCTTAGAACCGATATATAAATCGACTCAGCTACAAAAAAGAGGTTGTCTATCGTCGGTAGGTACGTAAGGAGGCAGCCTCTTTTTGTATCAAAAATTGAAAATATTCGGAAAGTCATTCAGTATGAGCCAAGTTTATCATCATCCTAAGATAGGCGATATCAGGCTTTTGCCTAATACGAGGTGTAGAGGAATAAAGTACTCCATTTCGTCGAAAGGAGCTCTAATATCGTTCAATCCTCTGTTTGCCGACAGAGTGTTGCCCTTGCCTGCCGATAAGGAAGAGTGGTTTCTTCGGCACAAAGAGCGTATCGGCAGGCAAGCAAATAAATATATGTACGATGCCAACAGCCGATTGCAGACATCTGCTTTCGAGATACGATTCGTCGAAGAGGCGAGGCTCAGAAATAGTTTGTCGGCAGTGTTGTCGACGTCGGGAGTGTTGAGCATTCGTTATCCATCGGGGTTTTGCTTCGAACTTCCTAATCGACAGCAAGCTATCAGGAATATAATAAGGCAGTTTTTGGTTGCGGAGGCGAAACGTATTTTCCCCGAAAAACTGCGATTTTTGGCCTCTCGTTACGGCTTCGAATATAATTCGCTACGTATCAACACGGCACGCACGAGGTGGGGAAGTTGCAGCACCAAAGGCAATATCTCTCTTAGCGCATATATGCTCTTTTTGCCCGAAAATCTTATCGATTTTGTTTGTGTCCACGAACTTTGCCATACAAGAGAGATGAACCACGGCGAGCGGTTCTATGGCGAACTTAAGCGTATCTATCCGAACTATATCGAGATGAACAAAGCACTGAAAATCAAAGGTAAAGAAGCGTTTCGCTATATTTGAGCTCTGCACAAAGTCGGGCACTCGCCAATCGCTCTGTCAGTTTGTGAATACCACACAACCGTCTTCGACAGTCGGTATATTGTTTAGTCGTTGATACAACCGAGCCGTCGCCAGCACATCTTTTTGGCAATATCGGGCAATGCGGGCAATGTCTTTTTCGATATAATATACACGAGCTACCTGCGAGCCGTCTATATCGTCTTTGGGAGTCGGTATACCGAGTATCGTAGTAAGCAATTTGAGCGAGGTATAGCTTTTGTAGTCGCCGAAACGCCAGAGTTCGAGAGTATCCACGAAGGGCACCTCCCAGGGTTTCTTGCCCGCAACGTTTATACATTCGGGTATCTCTATGCCGTTTATCAACATCCTACGGCAAACGAACGGTATATCGAACTCTTTGATGTTGTGCCCGCAAATCTGACAGTTACGATTGGCGGAGAATTTTTGCAGGATATAGGCAAAATCTTGTAATATGGCTATTTCGTTGTCGCCTGCCAGAGATTTTATTCGTAGGCTTGCCTTGTCGTTTTCTCGAGCAAATACACCTATCGATATACACACTATTTTGGCAAATTCGGAGTATATGCCTGCGTTGTTGAAGTAAAACTCGTCGGAATGGCTGTATGCCGACTCGTTTTTCTGATAGTTTTTTATGTTGTCTGCCTTCGACAACCACAGCGATTGCATCGTGTCGGGCAGTTCTGTCAAATGCTCCGTCAGGGGAACCGTTTCTATATCGATAAACATTATATTATCGAGTCTTTTGCTTGTTGCTGTCGTATCCATTTTTTCGATTTATTGTCTTATATTGAAAATTTCTATAGCTTTAAGTGCTTGTGAAATAAGCATCTCCAATCCGTTTACGGTTTTTGCTCCTTGCTGTCTGCCTTTTTTTAGAAAAAGAGTTTCTGAAGGATTATATATGAGGTCGAATAGCAAATGTCGCCCACCTATGTATTGATACGGTATATCGGGACAACTATCCGTGTCGGGGAACATACCGAGCGGCGTCGCATTTACTATTATTCGACATTCGTCTATAATATTGCGGTCTATTTCGGCGTATGGTATAGTATTGTCTGTCGTTTGCCTTGAGGCTACAACACTCTCAATACCAAAACTTTGCAGCGACGATAGTACCGCCTTCGATGCTCCTCCGCTACCCAACACCAAAGCCCTGCGGTGATGTTGTCGGACGAAAGGCTTTATCGCCTCTGTAAATCCGTATACATCGGTATTGTAGCCTACTATGTCATTGCCTGTTATTTTGATGCAATTGACCGCTCCTACACTACGTGCCGTCTCGTCTAAGGCGGTCAAATAGCTCATTATCTCTATCTTATACGGATTTGTTACATTGAACCCACTGTATTCCTGCCTTGCCAATACGGCTTCGAAGTCGGTAATATTTGCCAATTCTATGTTGTCGTAATGAGCATCTATACGGTTGTGTACAAAATAATCTTCGAAAAAACGCTTAGAAAAAGAGTGCGACAAATGTTTGCCTATCAGACCGAATCTCATTTGTAATGAATATAATTTGCCTGTAAAGTTAATATTTTTTTGTCAGTTCGGAGTAAAAAAATTAATTTTGTCCAAAAATTTAAAGTCATCATTTGTACTATGCTTATAAAAAACATAAAGACACTTGTGGGCATATTGCCCCAAGGAGTGCTGCGTCTGTGCGGCGACGAAATGAATACACTGAACACTCTCGACAACGCCTATCTGATGGTCGAAGACGGTCTCATAAAAGAGTTTGGCAAGATGGAGCAATGCCCTGATTACAAGGGAGAGACAATAGATGCAAGCGGCAAAATGGTCTTCCCTTCTTTTTGCGACTCGCATACTCATATCGTCTTTGCCGGCAGTAGAGAGGGCGAGTTTCTCGATAAAATCAACGGTCTGTCGTACGAAGAGATAGCCAAACGCGGCGGCGGCATACTCAACTCGGCACGTCTGCTGCACGAGACCTCCGAAGACGAACTTTATCGTCAGGCACTGCGACGTTTGAAGATGGTCATAGGTTTCGGCACGGGAGCTATCGAGATAAAGAGCGGTTACGGGCTTTCGACCGAAGACGAGCTGAAGATGCTGCGTGTCATCAAACGTCTGTCGCAGGCGACACCGGCAACAGTGAAAGCCACATTCTTGGGTGCTCACGCATTCCCTCAGGAGTACAAAAACGGCAGAGAAGACGAATATATCGATTTACTGTGCAACGAGATGTTGCCGAAAGTTGCCGAGCAGCAACTTGCCGAATATGTCGATGTATTCTGCGATAAAGGGTTCTTCACCGTAGAGCAGACCGCACGTATCTTGGAGACTGCCCAAAAGTACGGTATCCGCGGCAAGATACACGCCAACGAACTCGATTTTTCGGGTGGTGTACAGGTTGGCGTCAGATACAATGCACTATCGGTAGACCATCTCGAATCGTCGGGAGAAAAAGAGATAGAGGCTCTCAAAGGCTCTGAGACTATGCCGACGGGGCTTCCGGGTTGTTCGTTCTTCCTCAACCTCCCATACGCTCCGCTCAAACAGATGATAAACAGCGGTCTGTCGGTAGCTCTGGCAACAGACTTCAACCCCGGCTCCACTCCGTCGGGCAATATGAAGATGGTGCTTTCGCTAGCCTGTATCAAGATGAGGCTTACGCCCGCACAAGCCATCAACGCCGCTACCATCAACGGAGCTTATGCTTTGGGTATCAGCGACACACACGGATCTATCACAGCAGGTAAGGCAGCAAACCTGTTTATAACTACCGAAATACCGTCGATAGCTTACATACCGTATTCGTATACGGAACCAATGGTAGATACGGTCATACTCAACGGAAAAATTTATAGATAAATCATAGAAAAACAGACCCAATGGCACTTTACCAAAGTAAGACAATCACTGTAAACAAGCCTTTTGAGGAAGTGTACGGTAAGGTATCGGACTTGAAGAACCTCGAACAGTTCCGAGACAGGATACCGAAAGAATATACCGTTAATTTCGAGTGCGATACGGACTACGTACAGTTTCGGGTGGCTCCCGTAGGCGACCTGCTGCTACGTATCGTAGAGCGGGGGGCAGACAAGATAAGGCTGAACGTCGAGAAGCTCCCTTTCAAAGCAGAGATATGTATGATAATAGCAGAATTAGAGCCATTGAAGACGACGTCTTTTGGCATAGAACTGAATGCCGATATCCCGATATTTCTCAAACCGATGATAGGGGCGAAATTGCAAGATGGCATAAATACTGTTACAGAGGGTATTGGCCGATTATTCGATGCCGGTTGATCAAAAAAATTGTCCTATGGTATTTTTTTTGTAACTTTGCACAAAATAAATATTGTACATTTCAATGGATCCTACCAGAATATTGTATATTTATCAGGAGATTGTACCTTATACTCCTGAAACAATTGCAGCTAAATTTTGTCGTGAGCTTCCGCAGTTTATTCAAGAAAACGGTGATTTCGAGGTACGAATATTTGCTCCTTGCTATGGTATCATCAATGAGCGGAGAAATCAGTTGCACGAGGTACAACGACTATCGGGACTCAATATGGTAGTAGACGACAACGATTATCAGCTTATAATAAAAGTAGCGACGATACAATCGGTAAGGCTACAAGTGTATTTTATCGATAATGAGGCATTTTTTAGGAGGCGAGCTATGCTTGTCGACGAAAACAATGAGAGTTTCAAAGACAACGATAAGCGTATAATATTCTATACGCAAGGAGTATTGGAAACCATAAAAAAATTGCGTTGGACTCCCGATATCATACATTGTAGCGGATGGTTCTCGGCATTGGCACCTTTGTATATCAAGACGATGTATTCGACCGATCCTTTTTATGCCAAGTCGAAGGTGATTTTTTCGGCATTCAACGATAGGTTTACGAACACTATCAACAAGAAGTTGGAAAAACGTCTGGGGATAAAGGATATAGAGCAGCAAAAACTGATAAAAGATAAAGAAATTACTTGGGAAAGTCTGATACGGCTTGCCTCGCAATATTCTGATGTAGTGGTAGAAGGAGATAGCGATATGAAAAATCTGCTTAAAGGAGTAGTTGATACGAAAGCGGTGAAATACTTAAAATATAAAGACGATATGAATACCACATATTTGGAACTCTATAACAAACTCACTTCCAAGTAATCGGAAACGGGTAAAAGATATTGCCCGTATAGGAAATAATATTCATTTTATTACGAACAAAAAGAAAGTATGAGATTAAAATATTTGGTGTATTGTACACTCATTGCGGTTGCCTTTTATTCGTGCAACAAATCTGATTCTCTGGGATTGGAGATACAGCCGCAAGACGATAAAATAGCCACATCGGTCGATACCATTCATTTGCAATCGACCGATTATTTGTACTCAGCCGTATCGGCACAGTGTATCGACAGTATGTCGATGATTCTGGGAGAGTATAGTAGCAATAAATATGGCGGAGTCAAAGCCGACTTGGTGGTGCAGTTTGCTCCGCCTGTAAATTATGAGTTTCCACCTACGGCATACAATGCACAGCCCGATTCGTTGGTATTGTTTATGTATTATCGTAGTTATTTCGGCAGCGAGAGCGAACCTCTGGAGATTTCTATATACGAGCTCAATAAAAGCACTCCAGACTATCATAGGCAGTATCTTACGGATTTCGATCCTAATGAATTTCTCGATATAAACGAGAGTCAGTTGCTGGGACGTAAACTGATAACGGCGGTCGACTACACGGTGAGCCCCAAAGTGCGAGAAAACAAGAAGTATGTGCCAAGCATAAAGTATTATTTCTCGGAAACCGTAAAAAATCGTTTTTTCAATATTCCGCAGAGTGCGTATAAATCTGTAGGCGACTTTTTAAACCATTTTAAGGGACTGTATATAACGACGTCGTACGGCAAATCGACGCTGCTATACTTGTTCGAGATAGATATGAAGCTTTTCTATCACTATTCGTATCGTACCAAGACGACTTCGGGTAAAGACACAACAATGACTGTCAACACATTTGTAAACTATCCGGCAGGCAAAGACGTACGCCAGATAAACAGAATAGTTCGCAGCGGTATATCAGGGAAGATTGGCAGGCGCGACTCGGTAAACTATGTAGTATCGACTTCGGGAGCATACCCGAAAGTAACGCTACCGATACGGCGGATAAGAGAGCGTATTGAGACCAAAATGCCGAGTAAGACGATGAGGGAAATATTCGTCAACAGTGCCGAGATAGTCTTCGAGCCGACAGAGATAGACGCTTCGAAGAGAGCAATACCCTCGCCGGCCACACTGCTGCTTATCCCCGAAGAGGCGGTCGGCGACTTTATAAAGACAGGCTCGCTCAAGGCGTACCGCAACAATGAGGCACAGGTGATGAAATACAGTTCGGCAAAGCGGTCGTATGCGGCAGATGTTTCTCGCCTACTCAATAAAAAGCTGAAAGATAAGACAATTACAGATACTTCGATAAATTATCTGCTCATACCTGTCGATATTTATACAGACAGTAAAGGAGAAATAATCGAATACCGTATTACGAAACGTTTTGCTGCAGCGGTAATTAGGAGTGGCAAAAACGCATATTCTCCACTTCGTCTGACGATGGTATATAGCGGTTTCTGATATTTTATCGGATAGAGTAGAGTATTATTTGCGTTTATTGCTGTTTTGTCTGAAAAAAATATTACCTTTGCAGTCTGAAAAAAATAATTCGGGATGTAGCTCAGTCCGGTTTAGAGTACACGTCTGGGGGGCGTGTGGTCGCTGGTTCGAATCCAGTCATCCCGACTTTTTTATTGAATTTTTTAAGTGAAATTATATACGGCGGGGTGTGGCGCAGTTGGTAGCGCGTTACGTTCGGGACGTAGAGGTCGCAGGTTCGAGTCTTGTCACCCCGACTAAATGCGGAGAGAAAGGTTGTTCGGAAACTATCGAGCAGCCTTTTTATTATTGCAAATTTTCTCATTTTTTTTTTCTCACACTGTAAAATATTTTTATTACCTTTGCAGCCGAAATAAACAAAAAAGGGGTGCTTCATTGTGGGCTGAGATTATACCCTCGAACCTGATGCGGATAATGCCGCCGTAGGGATTTGAGTTAACGAAAAAAACATCCTATATTCTTTTCTCTCCAAGGAATCGCTCCTGTCTGTAATAAAAATCATTTGTTGTATGATTGTTATATTGAACGGGAAAAACATCACTGTTGCCGACGATACCACACTCGCCACACTACTGGCTCAGGAGCATATAGATACGGCAAACACGGCTATCGCTGTCGACGAGGTCGTCGTAAGTCGTAGTCGCTGGGCAGAGTACACTCTAAAAGACAATTCAAGGATTTTATTAATAAAGGCAACCCAAGGAGGTTGAGAAAAACAAGAGATTAACTGATATGGAATCAATCAACGTTACAACCGGCGCCATATACGGGTCGGAGAAAATCTACGTCGAAGGAAGCCGCTCCGATATACGCGTACCTATGCGGCAAATAAAACTATCGAATACCATCGACGAAGAGGGCAAGGCAGAACCCAATCCGCCCGTAACCGTCTACGACACATCGGGAGTGTATACCGACCCAGCCTACAAGGTGGATATACACAAAGGACTGCCTAAAATACGCGAACAATGGATAGAAGAGCGTAACGACACCGTCGTATTGCAGACACTATCGTCCGAGTACGGCAAAGAACGCTATCGTGATAAAAATTTGGAACATCTGCGTTTCGAACACGTAAACACTACGCCGCGTGCAGCCAAAGAAGGCTCTGTAAGTCAACTCCATTACGCACGCCAAGGCATCATCACGCCCGAGATGGAGTACGTAGCTATTCGCGAGAACCAGCTCATAGACCGTATATGCGAAAATTACCCCAAAGACCTCGGCAACCCGATGGGAGCGAACATTCCGCAACGGATAACACCCGAATTCGTACGCCGTGAGATTGCCGAGGGCAGAGCAATATTGCCCGCCAATATCAACCATCCCGAGAGCGAACCGATGATTATCGGACGTAACTTCTTGGTGAAAATCAATGCCAACATAGGCAATTCGCCCGTATCGTCGTCCATATCCGAAGAGGTAGAGAAAGCTGTATGGGCTTTTCGTTGGGGAGCAGATACTGTTATGGATTTATCCACAGGTCCCAACATACACGAGACACGCGAATGGATAATACGCAACTCGCCCGTACCCATCGGCACAGTACCTATGTATCAGGCACTCGAGAAGGTTGGAGGCAGAGTAGAGGCTCTCACGTGGGAGATTTTCCGCGACACACTCATCGAACAAGCCGAACAGGGCGTCGATTACTTCACCATACACGCAGGTCTGCGGTGGCATCACATACCTCTGACCATCAACCGTGTAACGGGCATCGTATCGCGTGGCGGCTCCATCATTGCCAACTGGTGTACCACACACAAACGCGAAAGCTTCATCTACGAACACTTCGAAGAGATATGCCAAATACTCGCACGCTACGATGTCGCCGTCTCGCTCGGCGACGGGTTACGACCGGGTTGCATTGCCGACGCCAACGACGAGGCTCAGTTTGCCGAGCTACAAACCCTCGGTGAACTTACACAAGTGGCTTGGAAACACGATGTACAGGTGATAATAGAAGGACCAGGACACGTGCCGATGCACAAGATAAAAGAGAATATGGAGCTACAACTCCGATATTGCCAAGAAGCACCGTTCTACACCTTAGGACCTCTGGTATGCGACATAGCTCCTGGATACGACCACATCACGTCTGCCATCGGTGCGGCTATGATAGGTTGGTTCGGTACTTCGATGCTGTGTTACGTTACTCCCAAAGAACATCTGGGGCTGCCCGACAAAAACGACGTAAGAGAGGGAGTGGTAACCTACAAGCTCGCAGCTCACGCCGCAGACGTAGCCAAGGGACATCCTGCGGCGGCATATCGCGACTATGCTATGAGCAAAGCCCGCTTCGAATTCCGTTGGCGCGACCAGTTCCGTCTGTCGCTCGATGCCGAGAAGGCTCTGAGTTTTCACGACCAGACACTGCCCGAGGAGGGACACAAAGAGGCTCATTACTGCTCGATGTGCGGCGAGCACTTCTGCTCGATGAGAGCAAACAAACAATTCAGAAAAGCATTGACCCAAAAGAATTGACGTGTACAGTGGAAAAGAAATGAGTGAAAAAATAGATATTTCGAAGAAAAAGATAGTTGCTATCACTCTGCCTCACTGTTTCGAGGACGAAACCGTGATTTGCAATTCACTCTTTGCACGCGGCTTGGAACGGCTTCATCTGCGTAAGCCCGATTCGTCGGAAGAGGTTTACGAAGAGTTCATTGGTCGGATAGAACCGCGATACCGAGCGAGATTGGTAATACACAACTATTTTCATCTGGCAGAAAAATACCGATTGCAAGGTATACACCTTAGCAGTAGCCTATATCGGTCGTTCCGCGACTTCGACAAATATCGTTTCGTATCGGTATCTTGCCACTCTGTCGAGGAGATAGAGGAGCTGCACCCGCAAGTGTCGGAGTGTTTCCTAAGCCCCATCTTCGACAGCATTACAAAAGAGGGATACCGTGGGGCGTTCGATTACCGACTGTTGGAAGAGCGTTTGCCACGAATAGATAAGCCCGTGGTGGCACTTGGAGGCATATCTGCCGACAACATATACAGTACCTTTGCTCTTGGCTTTGCGGGAGCAGCCCTTATGGGCGGACTCTGGGGAAAAAACGCTACGCCAGCATTCGACGAGGTGATGAGCAACTGGCAGTCTATCACTACGCCGTTGGTTATGAGCATTGCGGGCTTCGACCCATCGTCGGGAGCAGGCTTAAGTGCCGACATCAAGACGACCGAGAGTATCGGTGCATACTGCTTCGGTGTCAATACAGGCAATACCGTACAGAACCAATACGAACTGACCGACATAGAGTGGCTCGGAGCGGAGCAAATAAAACGGCAGATAGACGCCATCGTATCGCGAAACTCCATTCGTTACGTAAAGATAGGAATAATCCGCTCGCTCGAAGTACTGCTCGAGATATGCGAGTATCTCTGCGAAAAACTACCAAACGTACGTATTTGCTGGGACCCGATACTCGGCAGTTCGTCGGGCTTCGTACTGCACGGCAGCGAATCGATACTAACGCAGCAATCGACGCTATCGGATATTTTGAATAAAATATATCTAATAACACCCAACTACGACGAGGCTCAGACACTATTCGGCAGTAGCTGCAGCGATGAGGAGATACAACGATATGCCGACCGACACGGAGTGAATATACTCATCAAAGGCGGACACCGAGGAGACGAATCGCCTTTCGTCTGCGACAGTCTCTACTCGGTCGACGGGCAGCGAAGCGACTTCTGTGTATTGCGGTCGGCACAGAGGAAACACGGTACAGGCTGTATGCTATCGTCGGCAATAGTAGCGTATCTGGCAAAAGGATTCACTCTACGGCAGGCAGTAGGCAGAGGGCAGTTGTACGTTGCCTCGAATATAAAAAAGAGCCGTGGAATGCTTTTCCTCAACGCCAAGAACGATTACAATATATCCAATCTGAATGCTATCCGACTGATGTACATCACGCACCCGCACCCGACGCTATCGATATGCCACCAGATAGAGCTTGCCTGCCGTGTAGGGATAAAACTCGTACAGCTCCGCCTCAAAGATTCTGGCGAAGCTGAGCTATTGGAGTACGCTCGGGCTGCGGTAGATATCTGCCACAGACACGACGCGCTGCTGATAGTAAACGATAGTGTCGATGTTTGCCTGCAAGCAGGTGCCGACGGCGTACATCTGGGCAAAGAAGATGAGGCGGTAGACAGGGCACGTCTGCGACTGGGCGACGACAAGATAATCGGAGCCACTTGCAACACGTTTGCCGACGTACAGCATGCATACCGTACGGGTGCCGACTATGTGGGAATAGGACCGTTTCGCCACACAACCACAAAGCAACGGCTAAGCCCCATACTCGGTATCGACGGGCTGGCAGACATCGCCCTGCAGATGAAGGCACACGATATGTATCTGCCGACGTATGCCATCGGAGGTATTACGGCTACCGACGCGGGCAGTATCGCAGAGTGCGGAATACACGGCGTAGCAATATCGTCGGCAATACTTGGCAGCAAAGACTTCGAGGGTTGTACGAAAAAAATATTAAACGCACTCTCGGATAATCAATAGTATCTTTCACATTTTTATAAATAAAACCAATAAAACAAACCATAAAGTAATGCAGACATTGAAAATAGCAGACCGAACCTTCACTTCCCGACTCTTCACGGGGACAGGGAAGTTCTCGTCGAACGAACAGATGCGTCGGGCGATACTCGCCTCAGAGTCGGAGCTTGTAACGGTGGCGCTGAAACGTGTCGAACTCGACGATACCAACGACGATATCTTGGCACACCTACGCCACGAGCGTATCCACCTGCTGCCCAATACATCTGGCGTACGCAATGCACGTGAGGCGGTCTTCGCCGCTCAGCTTGCACGCGAGGCGTTGCAGACCGATTGGATAAAGCTCGAGATACACCCCGACCCAAAATATTTGCTACCCGACCCTGTGGAGACACTGCGAGCTACTGAAGAGCTTGCTCGGCAGGGATTCGTCGTATTGCCATACATTCAGGCAGACCCCGTACTCTGTAAGCTGCTCGAAGGAGCGGGAGCGTCAGCTGTAATGCCGCTTGGGGCACCAATCGGAAGCAACCGCGGACTACGAACCCGCGAGATGCTCGAAATCATCATCGAGCAGAGCAATCTACCTGTGGTGATAGATGCAGGCATAGGCTCTCCGTCCGATGCTGCTCTGGCGATGGAGATAGGTGCCGACGCCGTTCTGGTAAATACGGCTATCGCCGTTGCACGCAACCCCGTAGAGATGGCAGAAGCGTTCCGCTTGGCAGTGATAGCCGGCAGGATGGCTTTCGAGGCTAAGATGGGAGTGACGTCGAAATACGCCGAAGCATCATCGCCGCTGACGGCATTTTTGGATTGATTACATTTATTCTCAATATATACCAATGACTTTCTACGACCATATAAAGCCACTCGATTGGAACCGTACCACAGACGATATACTCTCTAAGACTGCCGACGACGTCCGCCGTGCGATAGACAAACGCCACCGCAATCTCGACGACTTCGAAGCTCTGATATCGCCTGCCGCTCGTCCGTTTCTCGAAGAGATGGCTCGCGAAGCACGTCGCCAGACGCTCGAGCGTTTCGGCAACGTCGTACAGCTATATATCCCGCTGTATCTATCGAACTATTGCAACAATTCGTGCGTATACTGCGGATTCAGCACGAGGAACAAGATAGCACGCAAGATGCTCACGCTCGACGAGGTAGCAGCCGAGGCGGAAGCTATCAAAAAGCTCGGATACAAGCATATACTGCTCGTCTCGGGCGATGCTCCAAGCAAGACCAATGCACGTTATTACAACGAAGTAATAAAAACGATAAAAAACGACTTCTCGCAAATATCGCTCGAGGTGCAACCGCTCGAGACCGAAGAGTATGCGATGCTCCGAAGCACCAAGCTCGACTATGTCTGTATCTACCAAGAGACTTACAACGAAAGCCGATACCCCGTCTACCATACCGGAGGGCGAAAAGCCGACTTCCGTTACCGTCTCGAAACGCCCGACCGCATAGGCAGAGCAGGCATACACAAGATAGGTATCGGTGCTCTGCTTGGGCTCGAAGACTGGCGTACCGAGGCATTCTGTACCGCCGCACACCTACGATACTTGCAGAAGACCTATTGGCAGACTCGGTATTCTATCTCTCTGCCGCGTCTGCGACCGATAGTGGGCGGCTACGAACCTGCATCGCCTGTGAGCGATAGGGATTTGGTGCAGCTTATCTGTGCCTACCGTCTGCTCGATAGAGACGTAGAGATATCGCTCTCGACCCGCGAGAGTGCCGAGTTTCGCGACAACGTTTTCCCTCTGGGGATAACCTCGATGAGTGCCGGCTCGAGTACGGAGCCTGGCGGATATGCCAATACGGAGCATCGCCTCGAACAGTTCGAAATCAACGACAGCCGTTCGCCCGAAGAGTTCGCCGCCGCTCTACGAGCCAAAGGATACGAAGCTGTATGGAAAGATTGGGACGTATGGATGTAACCGATTTTTACGGTATGGATAGATACTGTCGCCAGACATCGCTCGACGTCATAGGCGTCGATGGACAGCGACGGCTGCGGCGAGCAAGTGTATTGGTAGTAGGAGCAGGTGGGCTCGGGTCGCCGCTGATAAAATACCTCGCTGCCGCAGGAGTGGGCACTATCGGTATCGTCGATGACGATACGGTATCGGCGAGCAACCTCAACCGACAGATTCTATACTATCCTTCGCAGGAGGGCAAGCCGAAAGCAAATTGTGCGGCAGATGTAGTAAGGCGGATGAATCCCGACTGCAAGGTACAGGCATATCGTATGAGGCTGACCGACAGCAACGCAAGCGATCTATTCGACAAGTACAACGTAATAGCCGACTGCACCGACAACTTAGCCTCTCGCTACATAATCGACAGCAACTCCAAAATTCTCGGCATACCGTTCGTACACGGAAGCCTTTGCGAGTTTGAGGGACGAGTTGCCGTTTTCAACTACAAGGGCAGCACGTCGTACGCCGACCTATTCCCGTTCGATGCCGATGAGGTAGCAAACTTTTCTCAGCCGAGCGGTGTATTGGGAGCATTCGCCGGAGTAGTGGGTACTATCGAGGCTCTGGAGACCATCAAGGTCATACTCGGTAAGCCCACACTTATAGACCGCATTTTATTAATCGATGGGCTTTCGTTCAGATTCGAGACGATAAAGACATCGTTCTAATCGACTTTTAATAGGAATAGTTTTGCTAGCATAAATTTTTGTCAGCTAATTAGTTAGTTGATTATCTAAATCTGCTGTTTTTTAGTCAAAAAAAGCCTTTTTTACTGTCATATATTTTTTACTACCTTTGTGGCATGTATACCAAGGATATATCAATGTGGCTTTATATCTATCTCCATACCGACCGCCTCGGCTTGGGCTCGGCGGTAACGGACGGCAGGGGCGAGGCGGTACACACACTCGGCTATATGCCTTATGGCGAGACTCTTCTCGACCTTAGCCAAGAGTAAGGGAGATTAAAAAGGTGAGCTTTTATAATGGAGACAAACGAGAAATGAAATTACGTTTAAAATACTTTGTTAAAATGGGGGGCAAAGAGAATGAAATACTGTATTAGTGTTTTTGTAATAATAATTGCCGTATTGAGTATATCGTGTAGTAATTTTTTCTATACATATCGGAGAAATAGGGAAATAAGGGATATTAGCGAAAATTCAATAAAAAGAGATTTGCTATATTATTTCAACAAAAATGGCAATGTTTTCTATGTGTATCATACTAATAAGGGAAAATATTTTTGGACATACAATAAAGACAACGTGTACTTTTTCTTTGTAAAAAAGGGGAAAATATATCGTGAAGAAGTTTATAGTCGACCTAAAATTGATTTTTCCAATCTACCTAATAAAATGACTATGTGTTACAATGTTATCTCTAAGTGCCATATGGCTTTAGATGGGGACAATTCCGATCGACTTTTTATGATGATTAATGATAAAGGTACTCTATTTGAGACAGCCTTTCTTAGCCGTATAGAGTGTCTGAAAACCAATGTATATGAGTACGAATTCTTAAACGAGATAATGAAAGATATTGTCTCTTATGGGTTATGAGTCTATGTATAAATGTATCGTTGGAGACTATGAGTGGGAGAGAAGGTTTTAGGAGTTTATTACTCAAAAGAGAATAATAGTGATACACAAATAACAGCTGTTTATTTAGATGGTTATGGCGACATACACATATAACTTTGGTACACTAAAAAAGATTGACTCTAAATACATAAAATATACATGAAATGAAGAGAAATATATTTATAGCACTGCTTTTGTTTGTGGTAAAGGTATCTTCGATATCATCACAAAATGGTATCGATAGCGTACAATACGAACGATTTCTTCAATTATTGGATTCTATTGTTGAAAAACAATTTTATAAAAATCCCAAGAAAGATATCTCTATATTATTTAGTTGTAGAATAGATTCTACCGGTGAAATCACGAATGTTCACATTTTAGACAGTAAAAATTTTAAGCTAACTCATAATAGTATTACTACTATTTGTAGTTATTTAGAATATGACTACAAAGCAAAATTTCTGTATACTTTTTTTTCGCAAAGACCGGCATTCAAAGGGGGGAGGTACGTATATTGTGGCATACCATATCGCAATAAAAGAAAAAAATAGCCTCTCCACCAAATCCGCTTTGGATAAGTATCTTAATGTATGAGGAGGATATCGGGTATATCATTAAAAAACATTGGAATATAAAGCAATAGTGTTACATTCTACAATAAGAAAGGTGTTATCATGAATATACATTATTATTGCTGTTCGATAAAATGATTACTTTGGGGCATTGTTTGATTCTGTTTTGGCTGATACAAGCAAAATAAATTGTTTTTCAATATTATTTATACGTTTAATCTTCTGTTGCTAGAAACGTCTCTACTGCTTGCCGCTGTGCCGTATCGCTGCAAGTCTTCCCAGAACGTCGGATACGATTTATCGACAACCTCAGGATTCAGTATCTTGAGCGGTTGCTTCTGTGCCATCAGTGCGAAAGCCATCGCTATACGATGGTCGGAGTAAGTATTGATGTACGGGTGAGCGACGGCGGTGCTGCGAATACCCTGCCAATAAAGGCTATCGCTGTCGCTGCAGAGGCGGTAGCCACACTTCGCCAGCTCGCTTACGAGAGCCTCGATGCGGTCGCTCTCCTTGAGCCGCAGATGCCCGATTCCCGAGAAACGAAACTCTACGCCAAGCATACAGCATAGTACCGCCATCGTCGGTACAAGGTCGGGCGTGGCATTGAGGTCGTACTCGACGCTTCGAGGCAATCGTGCTTCGGCATTGCTCTTTCGGCTGAGGGTTACGATACCGTCGGAGTAGGCAGCGTCTACTCCGAAGTCGGCTATGAGGGCTGCTATGCGGCTATCGGGCTGATAGCTCTTTTCGTCGAAATATCCTATCTTCAGGCTCTCCAAATCGCCGAGAGCGAAGTATGCAAACCAAAAGGCAGCCGACGAATAGTCTGCCTCTACTTTGTAGTCGGAGCAGATATAGCTGCATTGAGGTATACTTATAGTATCGCCATCGACCGATAGACTGACTCCTGCCCGTGCCATCACGTCGCCCGTAAGCAATACGTAGGGATACGACGAGCACCCCCTGAGCCTGATACGGAGACCTCCCTCGACGATGGGTGCGATGAGCATCAGAGCCGATACATATTGGCTGCTCTCCGATGCGTCGATTTCGATAGTGGCGGTATGTAGCCGTCTGCCGAAGATACGTATCGGCAGATGCTCGGGGCATCGGATATATTCGATATCGGCTCCGAGCCGGCGGAGCGAGTCGACGAGCGGAGCTATCGGACGTTCGCTCAGCCGCCGACTACCCTCCAATATATATTCCTCGCCGTCGCCGCGAGACGATAGAAAAGCAGTCAGGAACCGCATAGCTGTCCCTGACTGACCGATATTAAAACGACTTATTTTCGAATTTAATACATCTCTTAATATTGCCGTATCGTCGCAGGCAATATTATCTGTACTCAGTACCTCTTTGCCACAGATAGCCTCTATTATCAGCCGTCTGGCTACGATACTCTTCGACGGTGGCAGTACGATTATTTCTTGTCTACCTTCCACACGAGACTGTTTTTGCCTCCTGCCCATACGTCTTTGATGAAAGAACCGTCAGCTGCTCTGCCGCCTACGATGTATATACGTTTTTTCTTCGGCATTACAACGACCTGTGCGTTGTAGCGTGGCGAAAATAGCGGACTTAGCTTCATCTTGTCTGTGGCAGTAGCCCACGTAATGCCGTAATCTGGCGAGTAAATATAGTAATTGGTCGTTACTATGCCGCTGTTGTCTTTGCCGCCGATGAGCATCAGTTTGTCGTCGTATTGGAATACTGCCACGTCGCGGCGAGGTGTCATCAGCGTGCTGTTGCTACCGATATTGACCCAGTAAAGCCCGTTTTCCGACGTCCACACCGAACCGAGCAGATTGCCGCCCTTGTCGACACCTCCTGCGATGTATACCCTATCGACTCCATTGGCGGAGCGGTCGCTCCAGATGCCTGCCCCGTCGACGGGGAAGTTGTCGGGCAGCGTTCCCGAAGGAGTAGCGAGCCGTAATAGCTCCCAATCGCCTGCCGCCAACCGATAGAGCTTCAGCGACGTATTGTCGATGGCGTAGATGTTTCCTCCGATAGAGCAGAGTAGGTTGTCGACGCTCTTTGTCGTCGTCTTCCGTTGCCACGTCAGCCCGTCTGCCGAGCGGTAGAGGTCTGTATTGCGTGCCATGTAGAGACTATCGCCTACGGCGAGCATATACCTGAGGTCGATACCGGCAGGTAGCCCCGTGGGTGTCTTTGCCTGCCACGACTTACCGTCGGAGCTCGTGTAGACCGATAGTGCCGAGCCGTTGGCAGTGTACCACATCATGACGCTATCGCGTCTGACGAGCTTTTCTTGTGTGATATTCTGAGGAATGGCATTCGTCAGTATGCCGCTCCACAGGTATAGGTCGGGGTCTTGCTTATGAGCGTATAGCATTACCTTGTAGAGGTAGTGTGTCTTCTTGTCGGCAGCTGTGGTCTCGATGTATACGATGTCGGTGAAGTTTACCGTATCGGGCGATTTGTCTAATGCGTCGAACTCCTTTTGCCTTACTCCGTCTTTGGTCTCGAATATCTTCGCCGAGCTAAGCCTGCTCTGGCCGATGGTAACCACCAACGCTTCGAGCTTCGTACCGTAAGGTAGAGAGTCTACGGGAGTGATAGTACCGTTTCCCTTCGATATTTCTTTTATGTCGTATTTTATCTTCGACAAATCGATAGTGGTGTCTTTGTATTTGAGCGAAAAGGAGGTAATCTTGGCGTTTTCGCTAAGCCCCTCCGATTGTTTGCCTAAGCAGGAAGTCAGTATTGCTCCGACAACGGCTGCTATGAAAAAAAATTTGTTTCTCATCGTCATTAATGCTATTGTATTATTACTTTACGAGTGCAAAGGTATGAAAAAAAACGTACTTATGGCAGAATTTTATTTTTTTTAAATGTAACTTTGTAGCCGCTTTTAGTAATAATCAAAAGAGTGAAATATGAAATTGAATCTCAAGAACCCGATAGTATTTTTCGACTTGGAAACCACCGGTATCAACGTATCTTCCGATAGAATAGTGGAGATAACCTACCTGAAATTAGAACCCAACGGCAACAAGACTTCTAAGACCTTACGAATCAATCCGCAAATGCACATACCCGAACAGGCTTCGGCCGTACACGGTATATACGACCAAGATGTGGCCGATTGCCCTGCGTTCCGACAGGTCGCCGCAAGTATAGCCAAAGATATTGAGGGCTGCGACTTGGCGGGGTACAACTCGATAAACTTCGATATCCCGTTGCTCGTCGAGGAGTTCCTGCGTGCCGATATCGACATCGACCTCAAGCGACGTAAGTTTGTCGACGTCATGGTGATTTTCTACAAGCAAGAACCCCGCAACCTGTCGGCAGCATACAAATTCTATTGCGGCAAAGACCTGAGCAATGCTCACAGCTCCGAAGCCGATACGATGGCTACCCTCGAGATACTCGAGGCTCAACTCTGTCGGTATGGCGACTTGGAAAACACTGTCGACTTCTTGTCGGAGTACTCTTCGCACAATAAAAACGTCGACTATGCAGGGCGTATCATATACGATAGCAAGAAACGTGAAATCTTCAATTTCGGCAAGTACAAAGGTATGCTCGTCGTAGATGTTTTCCAACGCGACCCGAGCTATTACCAATGGATGATGAATGGCGATTTTCCGCTATATACCAAAAAGGTAATCACCCGCCTCAAGCTGCAATCGTAGCTGTCCGACGACTTCCTCTGTCGGTCTACCCCGACAAACAGAGAAAAAAAGACGACGCCTTATCTCAAGGAGTCGTCTTTTTTTCTATAATAATCATTTAAACGTTAAGCTTTCTATTGAAGTCGCGGTGCGAGCGTCTGATAATAGCGATCGAAGAGAGGCTGAACACGCTTTGCCAAATCGCTATTGAAGGTATTGGCAAGATAAGCACACTGCTGTAGCACACCCATGCTCTGTCGCAACGATATATCGGGCGATACGTAGCTCTGCTTGCTCAGCGGCAACGACAATACGTAGGCGAGGTTCTGCTCCGTAACGTCGATTATCTTGCCAAGTATGTAGTCGGCTCGTTCCTTGCCGCCGGCTCTGTAATAAGCATCGGCGAATATCAACATCGTGTAGTCGTATGCGAGCAGCGACTCGGGCACTTCGCGTTCGGCTCGTCGGAGCACCTCGAGAGCTCTGGTGCTATCGCCCTTGTCGATAAGACCTGCTGCCAATACGGCAAACTGCTGCCGTACGGTCTTGCACATTCGTGCATTCGTCTCGTCGAGATAAATATTTTTGCCTGCCATACGGTAACGGAATTTGTTCATCATATTGTCGTACATAGCCTCCGTATTGGGCTGGCGATTTTTCCTTATGGGTACGAACCGATAAGCGAGCCCTTCGCACTGCGAATACTCATCGATAGCTCTCGTGGGGTAGAAGTCGCTGCCGATAGTGATACAGAAGTATATCGGGCGAGTCCAATCGTTGTTTTTAAGTACGTTGAGTACCGCAATATCGCCTTTGTTGAGGTTTTTCTTAGTTATTTTCAGCGTTATGGTGTCGAGTATCTTGTCGTAATCTTCTTTGGCCACTATGCCTGCCTCTATTACTTTCTTTTTATCGACGGGGAAAGAGAGTGTCGAGGCAAACAGATATCCTATGCCGTCTCTCTCTTGCAAGTCTTTGTTACGCATCAGGTCGAATGCTTTGTCGGCAGGGAGTTTTCCGCCAAACTGCGGCATATCTTGCACGATAGCGATATCGAGCGAATTTTCTTGATACTCTTCGGGACGCAGGTCGATAGGCAGTTTGTCGCCGGTGTAATACGGACGCTGCATAGCCGATATATACCATGGAGCCGATATGTACGAGAGGTTGCAGGTACGTATGTCGTTGCGTGTACCTTCGACCTCTTGGCTGTACCAGAGCGGGAAAGTATCGTTGTCGCCGTTGCAGAAAAGTATAGCATTTGGGGCACAAGTATTGAGATAGTTGTAGCCCGTGTCGGTGGCGATATAGCGATTCGAACGGTCGTGGTCGTCCCAGTTTTCGGAAGCCATAAGAGCGGGTACTCCCATCGAGAGTACAAACGCCAAAGCAGCGGCTATGCTTTTCGGTAGCTTTGCCTTCTCGAGCAGACGAGCCAAGCCGAGCATACCCAGTCCGAGCCAGATAGCGAAGGCGTAGAACGAGCCCGCATACGAATAGTCGCGCTCACGCGGCTGATACGGTGTCTGGTTTATATATAATACTATGGCGATACCGGTCATAAAGAAGAGTACCAATATTATCCAAAACTGATGTTTGCCCTTGCTGCCTCTCGAGAGTTGCCACAAGATACCGAGCAAGCCGAGTATAAGGGGCAAGAAGTAGTAACGATTGTGTCCTTTGTTGTTTTTGAGGTTGTCGGGTAGTTTGCTTTGGTCGCCGTACAGAGCGTTGTCGATGAATGGTATTCCCGATATCCACTGTCCTGCGTCGAGTTCGCCGTTGTTCGACTGTATGTCGTTTTGCCGTCCGACGAAGTTCCACATAAAGTACCTCCAATACATGAAGTTTATTTGGTACGAGAATAAAAACTTGAGATTTTCGCCCATTGTCGGCACGGTGTATTCTCTGTTTTGTCCGCACTGATTGACGGTAATGCGCTTTCCTCTGAAGTCTGTCCACTGCTTATAAGCTTCGACGTGGTGCGGCTGCTGCGAATACATACGGGGGAACAGCATCTTGCCTTCCGACATATATTCCACTCCCTTCTGCGACTTGCCTACGCTTATATATCTGTCTTTTTCCGAAGCATTCTCTTTTACCTTGCGAATATAGTTGGTGCTGCCGTATACAATTTCTGCCATACAGCGTCCGGTGCCGTCATCTTTGTACTCTATCGGTGAGTTGAACGACTGCCCGTAGAATAGCGGATTGTCGCCGTATTGTTCGCGATTCAGGTACGAACGCAGAGCGAACACGTTTTCGGGTGAGTTTTGGTCCATCGGCGGGTTTGCCGAGGAGCGAATTACTATCAGAGCAAACGAAGAGTAGCCTATCACCATCATAAGCACGCAGAGGGTAATAGTATTGAACCATTTGTAATTCCACTTTTTGCGGTAGAAAAGCCAGAACGCTCCTGCCGCTATAATTATCAACCCGAGCCATATACCGCTGCCCAAGAAGGGTATTCCGAGCATCGACATAAGCAGCGCAAACGATATTTTTATCTTGGTGCCATCGGTACCTTTGTGTGTCTCGTACAGAGTCCATACAAACAGAGCCGCTACTATGATAAGATATACGAACAGCCCCGAATTGAACGGCATACCTACGCTATTGACGAAAAACAGCTCGAATACGCCTGCCACCTTCGTGAAACCGGGAATGATACCGTATTGCACGAAAAGCAGTATCACAAACGATATACCGAGAGCTTTTACTACGCCTTTCCAATCGATCTTTTCTGTCTTTTTGAAATAATATATAAGTACTATTGCAGGTATTGCCAGCAAGTTGAGCAAGTGCACACCGATAGAAAGCCCCATCAAATAGGCTATCAGTACTATCCAAGGCATACCTTTGCCCTTGTCGTCGGAATCTTCCCAACGCAAGATACACCAGAATACCACCGCCGTAAAGAGCGACGAGAAGGCATATACCTCGCTTTCGACTGCCGAAAACCAAAACGTATCCGAAAAAGTATAAGCCAGAGCTCCTACTGCACCCGCTCCGAGTATCGATAATATCTTCGTCAGCGAGAAGTCGCTTTCGTCTTTTATGGTCATCTTATGGGCAAAATGCGTGATAGTCCAGAATAGGAACAGAATTGTAGCCGCACTACAGAGAGCCGAAAAAGAGTTTATCATCTTGGCTACCTGAGTAGGTTCGGAGGCAAAGAGAGCAAAAATCCTTCCCATAAGCATAAAGAAAGGAGCTCCTGGAGGGTGCCCCACCTCGAACTTATCCGACGAGGCTATAAACTCGCCGCAATCCCAGAAAGATGCACTCGGCTCAATAGTCGAAAGGTAGGTAAAGGCAGCAATGGCAAATACTGCCCAGCCTGCAATCATCTCAAACAAACGAAATCTTTTCATATATAAATTTACAATATTAATTATGCATTTCCCATTTTGCTTGCAAAGTTACATCTTTTTATAAGAAAAACGAGGAGATTGATGGTAACCGATAAAAATAATTTTCCTAACTTTGCCACACTAATATCGCAAACAGTTTATAAAACATACAAAAAAGTTTATCTCTATGTTTAGCAAAAACGACATTCGACAACTCAAAACATTCGGTATAAAACCCGAGACAATCGAAGAACAGCTCCGAATATTCCGAAGCGGAATAAAATACCCCAAAATAGACCGTGCCGCCTCTGTGGGCGATGGCATCGTACGTCTCGATGACGACGAACGATGCCGATACACCGACACGTGGGCTCAATATCTTACCGACGACAGACACCGTGCCATTAAGTTCGTGCCTGCTTCGGGGGCAGCTTCACGTATGTTCAAAGATTTATTCGAGTACATAGAGAAGGAAGAGCCGACACAATTTGTCGGAAAATTCTTCAACGATATAGAGTTTTTTGCCTTCTACGACCTGCTCGACCAGAAGTGCCAAGAAGTCCACGGCAAAGGCTTGGAAGAGTTGCTCATAGCAGGCGAATTTACTCCCGTACTCAGGCTGCTGCTCGAGGAACAGGGACTCAATTACGGCAATCTGCCGAAAGGGCTTTTGCTATTCCACCGTTACCACAACGAACGACGGACGCCTATGCTCGAACACCTTGTGGAGGGAGTCCAATACGCACGCTGCAACGACAATACGGTGAGGCTGCACTTCACAGTCTCGCCCGAACATCGTCGGCTTTTTGCAGAACATCTTACCCAAAACATCGACAAATACGAAGAACGCTACGGAGTACGGTTCGACGTGTCGTTTTCGGAACAGAAGAAATCGACAGACACCATAGCCGCCGACACTCACAACGAACCGTTCAGAGACGAAGACGGTTCGCTCGTGCTGCGTCCCGCCGGACACGGTGCCCTGATAGAGAACCTCAATGAACTGGACGCCGACATCGTATTCATAAAAAACATAGACAATGTTGTGCCCGACCACCTTAAAGAGACTACCGCCGAGTGGAAAAAAGCAATAGCAGGCTATGCCGTAAACCTCCAACAACAGGCATTCGAATACCTGCGGGAACTCGAAAACCCCGATATTACAGAAGCAAAACTGCAAGTGATAGACAAGTTCTGCCAAAGCCGCCTATTCAACTACCACAACGCCGAGCAACTCGACAGAGAGGACAAGCGTGCATACCTTCTCCGCAAACTCGACCGTCCTCTGCGTGTCTGCGGTATGGTAAAGAACGAAGGCGAGCCAGGCGGAGGTCCGTACCTCGTACACAATGCCGACGGCACGGTATCGCCACAGATACTCGAGGCGTCGCAGATAAACACTGCCGACGATACGCAGAGAGCTATTATGGAGCAGGCGACACACTTCAATCCCGTCGATTTGGTATGTTGCCCAAAAGATTACAAAGGCAGGGCGTTCGACCTACGCAAGTACGTCGACAGCACCACTTGCTTTATCTCGACGAAGTCGAAAGGCGGCAGAGAGCTGAAGGCTCTCGAACTGCCCGGATTGTGGAACGGTGCTATGGCAGACTGGAACACGGTATTCGTCGAAGTACCCTTAGCGACCTTCAATCCCGTAAAGAACGTCAACGACCTGCTCCGCCCCGAACATCAGTAGACGGGCGGTGTTGTAGAATGGGCGACACGATATGGAAATATACCGTTTGTTTGTCGCTCAAATATTTATTGTAGAAATCGAAATTTATACATAAATTTGCTCAAAAATTGAAAAAGGAACAAACTTCATTAGTTTTGAACCAAAAGTATTTACAAAGAAATGAGAAACCTTTTATTAATCATATTTTTATTGATAACTATCTGTATGAGCGCACAAACGAAAAGTAAAACAGAACAAAACAAAGCCGTGACGGAGGAACAAACCAACAGCGGCGTCGAAGCGTCGAGAAAGTTGTTTTTGACATCGTCGTTCAAAGACGTGGCGAAGCTTTTTGCCGACTTTACAGGCGAAGAGCTGAAAGGTAAAAGTGTAACATTTATTCCTACGGCGAGTATCCCCGAGTCTGTGAAATTCTTCGTCTCATCAGGTCGAAAAGCTCTCGAAAAATTGGGGTTGACCGTCGACGAATTGGAACTGACGCAGGCAACAGGCGAAGAAATACGTAGCAAATTGGAAAAGAACGACTATATCTACATAACGGGCGGGAATACGTTTTTTCTTCTTCAGGAGTTGAAGAAGACGGGAGCGGATAAAATAATCATAGAGCAAATAGAGAAAGGCAAGACGTATATCGGCGAGTCGGCGGGTTCGATCATTATGTCGCCCAATATCGAGTATGTAAAGGATATGGACGACTGCCGCAAAGCTCCCGAGCTTTCTGACCTATCCGCCCTGCATGTAGTGGATTTCTATCCGTTGCCACACCATACGAACTTCCCATTCAAAAACGCCGTAGAGAAAATCATAGCAGGATACGGCGAACAACTTACACTCTACCCGATAAGTAATGCACAAGCCATCACTGTAAACGGGGCAGAAGTCAGGGTCGTATGTAAGTGAGTTTACCACAAAAAGAGGCTAAAGAACAAGGTTAAAGGATTTTATGTCTTAAACGATTTTTGTAAAAGACTTTTATTTTGATTTTCTTGAACTTACAATATATGTACTGGGATTTTATTTTAAGAATATTCATTGCGTGTGTTTTGGGTGGAGTCATCGGTCTCGAACGCGAATATCGTTCGAAAGAAGCGGGTTTTCGTACACATTTGCTTGTGGCTCTCGGCAGTGCGCTTTTTATGATACTCTCGCATTCGGGTTTTGGCGAAATACTTGCTCGTGGCGATACAAACATATCTCTCGACCCGTCTCGAATAGCTTCGCAGGTAGTGACAGGTATCGGTTTCATCGGTACGGGTATCATCATTTTTCAGAAGCACGTAGTACGCGGACTTACCACGGCTGCAGGTTTGTGGGTTACGGCAGCTATCGGTATGACGTGCGGTTCGGGAATGTATCTGATTGCCGTATCGGCTACCGTTATGGTGTTGGCGTGTCTGGAGATACTCTATCTGATACTTCGTAGGTTCGGTACACGAAGTATAAGCCTTACCCTTTCGTCGTCGTCGCGTAAAAACATACAGCGTATGATATGTGATATGAAAGACGAACATATCGATATCGACTCTTATGAAGTAAAAGAGTTGTCACACAAAAACGATACGATATTAGTTACTGTCGATATAAAGATGAGGGGAGACAGATACGAGGCACGTATCTTCGATTTTATCGGTAGATACGAAGATATCAATATCGATAAAATAGAGTAGTTCGTTGATTTATAATGGCTTGTGTTAGTCGAGCTTTTGCCCGAATGCCAAGTCGCCTGCATCGCCAAGTCCGGGTACGATATATGCGTGTTCGTTGATATTTTCGTCGATAGCAGCTACCCATAGAGTAGAGTCTTCGGGCATCGACTTACTGAGGTAATCTATAGCTGACTTCGATGCTATTGCGCTTATAATATGTACTTTCGACGGTGTGCCTTTCTGCAATAGAGCTTTGTACGATAGCTCCATCGAACTACCCGTAGCAAGCATAGGGTCTACTATTATCAGGGTTTTACCCGTAAGATCGGGCGATGATATATAGTCTACGTGAATTTTGAAGTCATTTGCCGATATATATTTTCTATAAGCAGTTACAAAGGCATTTTCGGCTCTGTCGAATATAGTCAATACTCCGCTATGCAGCACAAGCCCTGCCCTTAGAATAGAGGCTACTACTATGGTGTCGTCTACGATACTTACCTGAGCGGTACCGAGTGGTGTCTGTGTGGATACAGTCTTGTATTTGAGCGACTTGCTGAGCTCTATTGCCAGACATTCGCCGATTCGCTCCATATTGCGTCTGAACCGCATACTGTCTTTCTGTATTTCGACGTCGCGTATCTCTCTTATATAGTTGCCCAAGACCGATTCTGTGGCCGATAAATTGATTACCTGCATAGTAGTTTGTAATATTATAAATTTTTGCCTGCAAAGTTAATAAATTATTTCCTTCTGTCGTCTTACATTATTTCCCTCTGTATTTATCATTATGTCAAATTAGATAGTGTTTATACTCTATAAGATAAAATCAATATTATCGAGGCAGATTTTTTTGTACTTTTGCCAATGTTATTTTATAATACATATCGATAAAAATGATATTGCCTGTACATTTATATGGAGCTCCCGTACTTCGAGAAGTGGGTAAACCTATCGAAAAAGACTATCCTCATCTGTCGGAACTGATAGAAAATATGTTCGATACTATGCACAATGCCGATGGTATCGGGCTGGCAGCTCCGCAAGTGGGAGTCCCGATACGGCTTTTTATGGTCGATATATCTGCTCTCGACACCGAGAAAGACTTCGCCGAACTTCGAGATATGCCTAAGACAAAAATTTTTATTAATGCCACTATTACAGAACGTTATGGCGAAACTGTGGTGTACGACGAGGGGTGCTTGTCGTTGCCCAACATATCGGAGTCCGTACCTCGACCAAGTAGCATAAAGATAGAGTATCTCGATGAACTATTCGAACCTAAAAGTGAGGAATATACAGGTTATTACGCTCGTATTATACAACACGAATACGACCACATCGAAGGCACGATGTTTATCGACCGCATATCGCCGCTACGAAAACAACTCATAAAGTCGAAACTTGCGAATATTGTAAAGCGAAAGATTACTTGCAGATATAAGTTCAAGTAATTGTTTTGCCGTAAGGGTGGAGTAGAGTAGTCTGACAGTATGATAGTTGCTCTGCCGCCGCTATTCTAATGAGGTAATAGATATTTTCCGCTCCGTTTATACCTTTTGTAGTAGAATGAGACTCTGACCTTTGCCTCTGAATTGGTTGTATATGAGCATATTTCTGACTTCCTCGGGCGGTGTGCCGATTGGCTTCAGAAGCTGCGGGACACGTTCGCTCCTCAGTACGTTGCACGCTACCCAAAACCCGAATGCCGAGGCTGTAAAGTAGTCGCCGCTCAGATGTTTGTAGTAGAGTTTGGTACACCGCATCAATTTCTCTGCGGTGTCGAATCCTGCGAGGTCTTCGCTGTTGCCGTTACGCCCCGATAGCATCAGGTCTATGTCGTCGATGTCGAGATTGTTTCTACTTAGAAAGTCGCCTATAAAAACGTCTGTATCGGGTACGTCATTTCTAAAATCGACATCTGCCAAGGCGGCGTATGTGTGTTCGTTTCTCTCGTCGGAGAGCACAAAAAACGAGGCTCCTTCCGAAAAGACTACTCCTTTGCTCCGAGCATCGGTAATATGGAAAGGGGCTTCGTGTCGGGGTTTGATTATGTTGTCCAACTCATAAATTTCGAGACAATACGGTGTGTTCTCATCTACTCCCCCCACCAGAGCGTTGCGTATATCGCCCAATTCTATCTGCATAGCAGCATCCGACAGAGCCGATTCGAACGAGGTGGAGCCATCGACAAAGGTAAAATTCGCTCCCTTGCATTGCAGTTCTAGAGCTATCTGTCCCGCCACAGTGTTGTGGGTCGATTGGATAAAAGCCGTAGGCGTAAGGTATTGCTCCTCGTTGTCCAACACTGCACGGAGAAATTTCTCAGAGTCTTGCACACACCCCATTCCCGTACCTACCGCTATCGCTTCGGGTCGTTCGAGGCAAGCCTCGCCGAGAGCCCTTTTGGAGGCAACGATCCCCATCTTTACGGCACGGCTCATACGACGAATGGCAGATGGAGCAATGTAATCTCTGTAATTGGGTTCTATTACGGGGAGAACGTTATCTTGTACATTCTCGTTTATATTGTCGAGGAAATCGCCTTCGAAGGTAGGTTGTGCAGAGATGGCACAACTGCCGTTGATATATACTCTATTTTTCATATTTAGAGAAAATAAGCGTAGAACAATTGCCGCCGAACCCGAACGAATTGGACAACACATTCCGTATCGGCTTGTGTTTGAGGGTTGTCTGCGGTGTCAGATTTGTCTCCTCTATAGGAGTGTCGAAGTTGAGATTGGGAAACACCACCGACTCCCTGATGGACAGTATACTATATACGGCTTCTACCGACGAGGCGGCTGCAAGCGTATGTCCCGTAAAGGCTTTCGTAGAGCTAAAGTCGGGCACTTCGTTGCCAAATATGCGTCTTATGGCTACACTCTCCGACATATCGTTGTTGTCGGTAGCAGTGCCGTGTGCATTGATATAATCTATCTCGTGCGGTGCTATCGAGTCAATGTCGAGAGCTTTCGCCATAGCTGCTGCTGCTCCGTCTCCCTCTGCCGACGAAGCAGTCTGATGATAGGCTTCGTTGGTATTGCCCCAACCCGACAACACTGCCAATACTGTGCGACCGTGCCGTATGGCATTTTCTTCGGTTTCTATCAATAAGTATGCTGCCCCCTCGCCGAGATTGAGCCCCTTGCGGTTGCGGTCGAACGGCTTACAAGCGTCGTCGGATAGTATCATCAGCGAGTTGAAGCCGTTGATGGTGAACTTGCACAGAGCGTCGCTGCCGCCCACCAATACCTTACTGAGCCGCCCCGTACGTAAGAGGTTTGTCCCCACCATAATGGCATTGGCAGAAGACGAACAGGCAGTGCTTACCGCCGTTACCATACCTTCGATACCGAAGTAATCGGCTATCATACGTGTATTTTCGCCTATATTGTGGGTATAGATATGCCGTCGTGCCTCGACATTGGTTTTGTATTCGTAGAAAAACTGTTCGGTTTTGTCCATACCTCCTACGGTAGACGCAGAAACGAAACCGAGACTTTTTACCTCGTCGGCCGATAAGCCGGCGATAGCTTCTTTTGCAGCCCATATACCGAGCAGTGCGGTACGCGAATATTCGGCTCGATGGTCGATACCGAGTCGCTTTGCAAGTTCGCTGTTAGAGAGTTTTACCTCACCGACTTTTATGTCGTCTCTCAGTATCGAGCGTAGGTTGTCCAAACGCGATATTTGTGGTTTGCCTTCACGCAGAGAATACAAATTTTCCTCAACAGAGTTGCCTATTGAGGAAATTATACCCATTGCCGTTACCACTATTGGCTGCATCTTTTATTTTGTTCTGTGCTTGGTAATGTATTCTGCCATAGTGCGTATGGAGCGGAATATCTCTCTACCCTCTTTGGGGTCTGCCAGTCGGATACCGTATGTCTTGTCGAGCAAAACGATAAGTTCCAACGCATCGATAGAGTCGAGCCCCAGTCCGTCGCCGAATAGGGCAGCGTTTTCGTCTATATCCTCAGGCTTAACATCTTCCAAATTAAGGGCCTCCACTATTTTTTGCTTGAGTTCCAAAATTAATTCGTCCATTTCTTCTGTCGATAAAATTTTATTTTCAAAAATACGAATTGCAAAAATATAAAAAATATCGGATACCGAGATAAATACGTCTTATTCGATAATATCGAGGAGAGTCAGAACTGATTACCAATAGCAAAGGAATATATGGATACGATAAGGTTAAAATACAAAAAAACGAACTGTTGTCGTCAAAAAAAATATTAAAAAAGTAGGTTTGGAGTTGTTTTTTATACTTTTTGTTTGGCAATACAAAAAAATACTCCGTATATTTACAAAAAATTTTCTGAAAAGGTATGCAATCTAAGTTTTTGCAGAAAAAGTACTATATACTATACTATTACGACAACAAAAAAATTACGTGGTTATATGAAAGTAGGATTATTTATTCCCTGTTATGTCAATGCTGTCTATCCTAACATTGGCATTGCGTGTTACAAACTGCTTACAAGTCTTGGGATAGACGTTGATTACCCTCTCGGACAAACCTGCTGCGGACAGCCGATGGCGAATGCAGGATTTGAAGGAGATTCGTTGAAGTTAGTCAAGCGCTTCGAGCAATTGTTCAAAAACTATACCTATGTCGTAGGACCGTCGGCAAGCTGTGTGGCTTTCGTCAAAGAAAACCATCCCCGCATACTGTCCGAGCACGGCGAACACGCCTGCGAAACAAGCAAACACATCTACGATATTACGGAATTTCTTCACGATGTAGTCAAGCCTGAGCGTTTCGCCTCCCGTTTTCCGCATAAGGTCAGTCTGCACAACAGCTGCCACGGAGTACGAGAGCTTCACCTCTCTTCCGCATCGGAGTTGACGATTCCATATTACAATAAGATTCGTGATCTACTCGAGAAAGTACAGGATATTACAGTCGTAGAGCCCGAACGCATAGACGAATGCTGTGGCTTCGGCGGAATGTTTGCAGTCGAAGAGCCCGAAGTATCCGCCTGTATGGGACGCGACAAAGTAAAATATCATATGGCTACCGGAGCCGAATATATCACCGGCGCCGACAGCTCCTGTCTGATGCATATGGAAGGTGTTATTGAGAGAGAACATCTTCCGATACGTACAATCCATTATTTAGAAATTTTATCCGCACAACTATGAGTACTACACACGCCAAGGCAGCCAAAGCCTTTTTATCCGACAAAGTAAACGCCGAATGGCACGACAAAACATTATATATGGTGCGTGCAAAACGCGACCGACTCTCACATGCTATCCCTGAATGGGAAGAACTCAGACATACTGCACGAGACCTCAAACTTTACAGCAACTCACATCTGCCCGAGTTGATCGAGGAATTCGAAAAGAATGCGACAGCCAACGGTTGTCATGTGCATTATGCGAAAGATGCCGAAGAGTATTGCTCTATCATCGAGGAAATCCTTCGCAACCACGGTGTACACAAGTTGGTAAAGAGTAAATCGATGCTTTCGGAAGAGTGTAATCTGAACCCATATCTGATAGAAAAAGGGTACGAAGTCATCGAAAGCGATTTGGGAGAACGGATTCTTCAGCTTCTCAATGTCCGTCCGAGTCATATTGTAATGCCTGCCATACACCTTAAACGCGAGACTGTCGGTAAGTTGTTTGAAGAAAAATTAGGCAGCGAAGAGGGTAATTCCGATCCCACCTATCTGACTCATCAGGCTCGCAAAGCTCTTCGTCAAGACTTCCTGAATGCCGATGCCGCTATGACAGGCGGTAATTTTGCCGTAGCCTCGACAGGTGAAGTGATTGTCTGTACAAACGAAGGAAATGCCGATATGGGAATGTCGTGCCAGAAGCTCAATATATGTGCTTTCGGGATTGACAAGATTATCCCCGACTTGGAATCGCTGGGTATCTTCACACGTCTGCTTGCACGTTCGGCAACGGGACAGCCTATCACGACATACACTTCGCATTTCGGACGACCACATAAGGGTGGCGAACAACATTTTATCATTGTCGATAACGGACGCAGTAAGATTTTGGGTATGCCCCAACATCACAAGGTAATGAATTGTATCCGCTGCGGAGCATGTATGAATACTTGTCCGGTATACCGTCGGAGCGGAGGATACTCCTATTCGTATTTTATTCCGGGTCCGATAGGTATCAATCTCGGTATGCTTCATGACCCACAGAAACACAGTGGCAACGTCTCTGCCTGTCCGCTTTGCCTGTCGTGCTCGTACGTCTGCCCTGTTATGGTAGACCTCGGCGAACAGATATATATATGGCGTCAGAAGTTGGACGGACTGGGACAAGCCAATTCACAGAAGAAGATGATGAGTAAAGGTATTCAATTGCTGATGGAACGCCCGTCTCTGTTCCACTCTGCTCTGAAAATGGCTCCCATCGCCAATAAAATGCCGCGTTTTGTGCTGTACAACGGATTGAACGCTTGGGGTAAAGAAAGAGAACTGCCGCACTTTGCCAAGCAGTCGTTCGAAGCGTGGTGGAAACAGAATCATCAAAAGAAAAACACTAAATAAGAATCGAAATGAACAGCAAAGAATTTATAATTAATAGTTTGAGGGAAAGTATTAAGGAGCATTTCCCTCGTCCCGAAGTGAATATTTCACATATTGTTTACCCCGATAAGCTCAAACAATTTATCGAGATATCGACCGGAGTAGGCGGTCGTGCCGAGGTGCTCGGCGAGGGCGAATCTATTGACGATGCCGTGCGGCGTCTCTTTCCCGATGCAGGACGCATCGCATGCAATCTTCCGGAAGTCACTTGCGCCACGTACAATCCCGATGATATCGATACACCTGCCCAGTTGAACGGTACCGATCTCGTAATCTGCCGCGGTATCTTCGGTGTGTGTGAAAATGCTGCCGTATATTTTGAGCAAGAATACTTGCAACGCAGTATCTACTTCATTTCCGAATCACTGCTGATACTTCTTCCGAAAGACCAACTGGTCGATACTATGCACGACGCATATCGACGTGTACCGAACGAACCTCCGGGAGAATTCAGGGGCTTTATATCAGGACCTTCCAAGACAGCCGACATCGAACAGGCGCTCGTTATGGGAGCACACGGTGCGCGTCAGGCTACGGTATTACTTGTTTAATACGCTCATTTATATAAACTAATCAAATAAATATGTTATGAACATTTTATTATCTGTTTTCCCGATTCTGCTCTTGTTCGTACTGATGCTCGGTGTGAAGATGGCAGGGCACAAAAGCGCATTCCTTACCCTTGTCGCAACATTGCTGATTGCTTGGCTTGCCGCTCCTGCTCTCGGATTTGCTCCTGAGAATTATACTCAGGGCGGAGTGATGTGGGCTTTTGTCGAAGGTATTCTGAAAGCGACTTTTCCGATATTGATTATCATTCTGATGGCTATTTACAGCTACAATACGCTGCTTGAAAGCGGAGAGATCGAAGTTATCAAAAAGCAATTCACCTCACTCACGAATGACCGTGGCATCATCGTGCTTCTGCTCGTATGGGGTTTCGGAGGTCTGTTGGAAGGTATGGCCGGATTCGGAACAGCCGTTGCAATACCTGCAGCCATTCTGATAGGTTTGGGGTTCAAACCGGGATTCAGTGCTTTGGTATCGCTGATTGCCAACAGTGTACCGACAGGGTTCGGTGCGGTGGGCGTACCGGTGACCACGCTGGCTAATGAGGTAGCCCCTTCGGGCTGTGCTACACCTGAAGCTATTTGCGACATTGCCTCGAAAGTGGTCATACAACTATCGCCTTTGATGCTCCTTATTCCGTTCGTAATACTTACACTCACCGACAGCTCGCCCAAAAAGATTATAAAACACATACTGCTATCTCTATGGGTAGGCGGTATTTCGCTGATAGTGCAATATATCTGTGCACGATATTTGGGAGCAGAGACACCTGCTATCCTCGGAAGCGTGGCTGCTATCTTAGCCATTGTAGTCTATGCACGTCTTTTTGCAGGAAAACGCGATGCTGCGACCACTTCGGCTGCAGAAGAACCCATTACCTTGTCGCGTGCATTACGAGCGTGGAGTGTCTACGGGTTCATTCTGTTTTTTATTCTCATCAGCGGACCTTTGGTCAAACCTGTCAATGAGTTTCTCCGTACACACCTTGTAAGTAATGTACATTTGCCCATCTATGCCGAAGGCAAATATTTTTCGTTCGGATGGATATCTAACGCAGGTCTGATGCTTTTCCTCGGTACGTTTATCGGCGGGATACTCCAAGGCGTTTCGGCCAAAAAACTGCTTGTCGTCTTAGCCCGTACCGTGAAAAATCTGAACAAGACAGTGATTACGATTATGAGCCTCGTTTCCATAGCATCGGTAATGAACTATGCGGGTATGATAGGAGTGATTGCCTCGGCACTTGTCGCCGCTACGGGTGTTTACTATCCGTTGTTTGTTCCCCTGATTGGAGCCATCGGTACGTTTGTTACAGGTAGCGACACATCGTCGAATATTCTGTTTGGCAAGCTGCAAGCCAATGTCGCCTCTCAACTGTCGTATCCCGACCCCAACTGGTTGGTAAGTGCCAATACGGCAGGAGCAACGGGCGGAAAAATTATCTCACCGCAGAGTATCGCTATCGCAACTGCCTCGTGCAATATGCCCGGACGCGACGGAGAGATTCTTCGCAGTGCACTTCCGTATGCCATCGGCTATATTATCCTTGCCGGACTGATGGTTTATTTTGCTTGTTGAACGAAAGAAATTCTTCCTAATGAACTACCTCGTCTTCTTGCGGTGGGGTAGTTCATTGATAAAATGTAAATCCTGCCGATATAATCGGGAAAAAACAAAAAACAGACCCTACCGAAACTTAATCTTCGGCAAAGTCTGTTTTGTCGTCTGCAAGAGCGGAGTGTTTATCCCGCTACACAGTAAATTTTTATTTCGGGCATTACCCTCAGGCTTTCACGTTGGCGATAGTGGGGTCTTTGGCGAAACGAGCTGCAACGAACGAACATACAGGTACTATCTTGATGCCTTCGCGGCGTGCGTACCCGACGGCTTCGGCAAGAAGCAATCCGCCGTAACCTTTGCCGCCGAATGCGGACTCCACTCCCGTGTGGTCGATGACGATATTGCCGTCTTTGCGGCGGGTATAGGTCATTTCACCTGCAAAAACATCGTCGTCGTAGATAACGAACCGTCCTCTGCTGCCGCTGTCTTCGTGCGATAATCTTACCATATTCAGTCAATCGATTTGGTTGTACATTATAACTTTTACAATGGCAAAGATACGAATAATTAGTCAATATCTATCGAACGACAATCCCTTATTATGTGCGTAGCGGTACAATAGGGGTTCTATATCGCTTTTAAAGAAAAAATTATACCTTTGTGCCATAGAAAACATTTAGGCTTTTCGGTAAACAAAGAAATATATTCGAAAGACAATGAGAAAAATCGGTATTATTCTCGCAATATTCTGTTTTGCAAATGTCTCAGCACAGAATCTCATAGGCGAAAGTTGGAAGATTAACGTATTAATCGGAATTGAAGAAGAGGGCGAAGAGCAATATATACTCAGCGAAATGCCTACTGGCAGTTCTTCGGGCTATCTCGTGTCTTTTGGTAAGGATAAGACTTTTAGATCTTGCTACTATGCTCCTTGCGGTAATGATTGCTTTACGTGCACTTCGGGCAGATATATAAAGTTGAATGATGATTATATACATTTGTTTGTATATCAAATCGAACAGTGGGGCGAATGTAAGATGGACGAAAGAGTATACAGAGATTTGGGTAAGTATTATATTTACCGTCCGTCGCCGAAGCTTATATACCTTATCAAAAGTAGGGGCAACCTCGCCGAAGACCGACAGATAGCCGAAGATACTCGCCTGCTCGTCTATTTCTATTTCCAGGAGATAACCGATGGGAAAATAAAACTTCGTAGCTCTTATGCTCGAGATATCTCGTTGTCGTGGCGGCAATGTGCTCAAAAATATGCCAAAGACGTGCTACGGCTTGCCGACAGCGAAGTCCGTATTATACAGACCCAAGCGTCGAATAATAATATGCATGTCTGCCTCGTCAAAGACAAGCGGACAAAGGAGTATTATTACGTTATTGGATATGTGGCTTGTTGGGATAAATCGGGTGAGGCGAAGAAATACTTGTTTCACATCACGGAGACCGAGATACAGAAGCTAACACACGAATACAACCAACGCAAAAAATAAAAACGAGGCAAAAACTATTGCCCCGTATATCAAACTACCTGCATACCGCACGCCGAAGGTATCAGTCACCCGCGGACAATACGCTTTCGACGGGTCTTCTTTTGGAGTATGGACGTCGGGCTCCGTAGCCTATCCGCAGTAGAATGGTGGGGTGTTCGCCGTTCAGCGAGAGATTTCGAGCCATCTCTTCGGCAA